>Ga0180437_10005494_pt1 | contig 17325 bp, 8 predicted proteins | sample SS_ome_4_FD_132410 | JGI IMG/M metagenome (GOLD analysis project Ga0180437, IMG submission 132410) | Hypersaline lake sediment archaeal communities from the Salton Sea, California, USA - SS_3_D_1 metaG | ecosystem: Environmental > Aquatic > Non-marine Saline and Alkaline > Hypersaline > Sediment... | reverse complement strand
TCAAAGTACATGACAGCAAGAGAGGATTTATCTGATGGTGCTAAATGAACAACTTCCTTTTGAGGAAGAAGCTGCCAGATAATCACTGCTGCAATTATAAGGGAAGCAACAACAAGGGCGGGGATGAAAAGCTTCTTTAATCCAAACGTTACAGTGATTTCCTTTGAAGTGAGAGGCTTTCTCTTTGGGATTTCTCTCTCAGTTGTGGGAATGCCCTTTTCTATGCTGGTTAGTTCAGAACGGACTTCCCCCGCACTCTGATACCTCTGCTCCTTATCCTTCTCCATACATTTAAGGATTAGATTGCTCAGATCATCAGAAATCTGAGTATTGAGTTCCTTCGGATTCTGTGGTATCTCGCCCTTGTGTTTCATCCCAATCGTGAAAGGTGTATCCCCTTCAAAGGGTACCTGCCCTGTCACCATCTCATACAGGATTACTCCCAGGGAATAGATATCTGAACGCTGGTCTATTTCTTTCCCTTCAACTTGCTCAGGAGACATGTATTCAGGGGTTCCAATCATCACTCCCGCACCTGTTATCCCTTTTCCTTTAACAGAACGGGCTATCCCAAAGTCCATGATCCGAGCATTCCCTTCCTCATCCACCATGATGTTCTGTGGCTTTAAATCTCTATGCACAACTCCTAAACGGTGAGCTTCTGCCATCCCTTCACACACCTGCACAGCTATGGAGATAACCTGTCCCGCACTCATCTGTCCTATCTTCCTGATCAATCTCTTCAGGTCTTCTCCATGCACATATTCCATGGTGATGTAGTGTATTCCTTCTTCTTTATTCAGATCATACATCTGACAGACATTCTTGTGTCTAATCTTTCGGGCAAATTTCATCTCGTTCCTGAATCGTTCAATTGTGTTTTTATCTGCGGCTACCTCAGGTTTTATGAGCTTAATGGCAACTTTTTCCTTTAGATCAGCATCCAGAGCCTTGTAGACTTTACCCATACCGCCTTTGCCCAGTTCTTCGATGATCTGGTATCTTCCGGCAAAAGTGGAGCCTGTGGTTAATTCTTCTGTGGGAGTTTCAAGAGTTTTGGTGACAGGAATTTCTTTGGAGGATGGAAGCGGTGTAGCACACTTACCGCAATAAACGGTATCGTCTGGATTATCGAAATGACACTTAGGGCATTTTATTCCCATTGTTCCTTCTGCTTACTTAGCAAAAGGATATCAACTTATCCTGAAAGAGTCAAATTGGATGTCCGTCATGGATGTCCGTCATTTCTTATATATAATTTTTTTCCTTCAGTATTTTAGATTTCCTTCGCCGAAGGCATTGAATCCGAGCCTTTAAGCGAGGGGATAATCTTAGAATCATTTCTGAAACCTCCTTAGATTTTTTTTACTTGCTCAACAACTCAAAAGCACGTCGGTGTCACATCAAGGATAAATTTACCCGAAATTTACCCCAAAAAAGCCTATAAAGGCTTACAAGCGGTGTAAAAGGCTTATGAGTTTTCTGGGGTAGAGGGAATTTACTCTGGGTGGGCGCCCAATAATTAATTTCGCGCCATTCAAAAAGCTAGGTTTGACAACGAATCTCTCAATACCGTATTCAGGACGGTAAGGTCCTCACTTCATAAAACGTAAGGTTCGAAATCCACAATCCTCATGAAAGTCCATTCAGATTCTCTTCGAAGAGGCCAGTTTGCCCAGAAGGATAGGAACGGGTGCTCAGCCCTTCCAGACAACGGAGCTTATACCAGAGCTGGAAAAGGCTGAAACGCCGAATTCTTTACAGCTTGATGAATAATGTTATAATAGCGGCAATCAAGGAGGAATAATGACATTCAAGCAGATGATCATTCTTTACTTCATAACCCTGGCTGTTTTTTTTGTGATAGACATGATCTGGCTGGGTGTGGTGGCTAAGGGATTTTACCGCCGCCATCTCGGATACCTGATGAGTCCCAAGGTGAACTGGATCGCGGCCATGCTCTTCTACCTTTTGTTTATCGTTGGGCTTCTGGTCTTTGCCATCCGTCCGGCTCTGGCGGGAGGTGTGCCTCTCAATGCATTGTTTTTCGGGGCCCTTCTCGGTCTCATCAGTTACGCCACATATGACCTGACCAACCTGGCCACTATCAAGGATTGGCCCCTCGTTGTCACTGTCGTCGACCTCATCTGGGGCACGGTTCTGGGCGGTGTTGTCTCCTATGTCAGCGCTCTTCTCGGCCGCGCTCTTCTCAAGCTGTAAATAAGTACTTATTTTCAACCAACGCCTATCATCAATATTTTGGGGGATGATTGTGAATGCTTTCCCCAAAATTCTCTACTTCGGTCCCACATCATCGTGAGCTCAATATCGATAAGCAAAAAGAAGAGCCTGCACGACTTCCTTCTCGGATGAATTGGATGTCGCGTTCTTGTCGTTTATTCATACCGAAGGGAATCGACCGGATTGGCGACCGAGGCCTTGAGCGATTGGTAGCTTACGGTGACAACAGCGACAGCCAGTCCTAAAATTCCGGATACCAGGAAGACCCAGAGCGCTATATCCGTTCGGTAGGCAAAGTTTTTCAACCAGCGGTCCATCGTAAAATAGGCCAGCGGCCAGGATATCGCGCTGGCCAGAAGCACCCATTTCACGAATTCCTTCAACAACATGAAAAAGATGCCCGGTACCGAAGCGCCGAGCACTTTTCTGATGCCGATCTCTTTGGTGCGCTGGTCCGCCATGAATGAGGCCAGTCCAAAAAGCCCCAAACAGGAGATGAAGATCGCCAGAAACATGAAGCAGCGGAAAACTTCTCCTGTCCGCTTCTCGCTGGAATACAGGGCATTCAGTGACTCATCCAGAAACTGAAATTCAAAGGGATAACCGGGATGAAATTTCTTGTAAGCATCCTCAACGGACTTCAGGATTTCTTTGATGTTATCCGATCTGATGCGGATGATGACATACCTGTTCCAATTCCTATGAAACATCCGCAGAACCAGCGGCTCGATCTTGGCATGGAGGGACTTGAAGTGATAGTCTTTGACCACACCGATGATCGGTCCGGATTTGTCCCACAGCGTGAACTTTTTTCCGATGGGATTTTTCATCCCTGTCAACCGGGCACCGGTCTCATTGAGTATAAAGGCGCCGGCGGCATCCGTGGGGAAATCCTTGGAAAAAGATCTGCCTTGGACCATTTCCATCTCCAGTGTTTCGAAATAATCATAGCCCACATTGAACTGTGTAAACAGCACATCGAATCCAGGATCCTTCCCTTCCCAACCCACACCGGAGGTCGAGGTGACAGTGTGGGTGGGGATTGAAGACGCCGCCGTTACGCCGACAACATTGGGATTTTGTTGAAGCTCCATTTTGAAGGTATCATAGCTCTTCCAGAAATCCCCTCTCTCCGCAAAATAAACAATGTGCTCCTGGTTGTAGCCCAGACTCTTTTTTTGCATGAAGTCGAGCTGCCGATAAACCACAAAAGTGCCGATGATAAGACCGATCGAGAGAGAAAATTGGCAGGTGACAAGAATTTTCCTGAAGGCGGAATTTTTTGATCCCATACTCAAAGAGCCTTTCATAACCCTGATAGGCTGGATCGCGGAAAGAAGAAAAGCCGGATACGAGCCCGATAGAATTCCTGTGACAATAGCTATTCCAATCAAACCGGCTGCCAACAGACCGATATTGAAGGCGGCCAAACTCAGCTCTTTTCCCGAAATGCTGTTGAATGCGGGGAGGGCCAGCAATACCAGGCTCATTGCAATAAGGAGGGAGAGAAAGGAAATGAGGACAGATTCGCCCAAAAACTGGCGTATAAGATTGACGCGTTTGGCCCCCACCACTTTTCTCATCCCGATCTCCAAAGAACGGCGGCTGGCGCGCGCGGTCGTCAAGTTCATGAAGTTCATGCAGGCAATCAGCAGGACAAAGACTGCGATCATGGAGAACATATAGACATACTTGGCTCGGTACTCGCTTTTGCCGCCGAGGTCGATGGCAAAATCCGAGCGGAGATGAATATCTTTCACCGGCTGGAGAAGAAATTTGGTGCCGGACTCGGGGTATATATTTGTTATATATTCGTAGATCTTCGGTGTGACATCCTGGTGATGCGCGTCTTCAGTCAGTTGCACATAGGTGTAATAGCTATGGTTATCCCACTGTTTTCCCCATCTTGAGAGTTGCACAAAAGTGTCGAACTGACCAAGGAAATCGAACCGGAGATGGGAATTATGAGGGATATTTGCGAATACTCCGGACACCTGAAAATCAACGGCGTTGTCCATCGTTATTGCTCTGCCGACCGGGTCTTCGTCTCCAAAATACTTTTTCGCCATATCTTCAGATATCAATACTGCATTCGTCTCCGATAAGGCTGTGTAGACATCCCCCCTCAGGAGAGGGAAAGAAAACATTTCCAGCAGGGAAGGATCGGCAAAGGCAAAACCTCTTTCATAAAAGCTTTTATCTCCGCATTCGATCAAGGTTCTCCAAAACGGCGTAAATCTTGTGAAATTTATGATTTCCGGATAGTCTTCCACGAGTGCCGGGCCTATGGGATAAGGAGTCCTGGCGGTCGATAAAATGGTTCCGTCGGAGTAATGCTGCTCCTCGACCACCCGGTGGAGGCTGTCCAGGTTTTCATGGAAGCGGTCGAAACTCAGTTCATCCTGAACCCAGAGCAGGATAAGGATGCAGCAGGCGATACCGATGGCAAAGCCCGCGATGTTTATAAGCGAATATCCTTTGTGACGGGTCAGGTTGCGGATAGCGGTTTTCAGGTAGTTTTTAAACATAGAGGCCCTCCGGTTTTAAGGTTTATCGATCCTCAGGTCTTCGAATATTTAGACGCAGAGGAAGAGGAAATGGTTGGCTGCCAGTTAATTTTGGCGAAAGCCGGAAGGACTGCCGCCGGGATCCGCAGAGGAGCAAGCCTCTGCCCATACCGGTTTCGTCAACATAATTTTCTTTCGCAGCTCTTGCCAGATGAGAAAAAATCAGGAATTCATCGCATTTAATAAAGGTTACGACTGGTTCGTGAATTTCTTCTTGTCCTTTTTGCAAATCATCTGAGTCACATTCCTCCCGGACATAATTGCCGGAGGAAGTCCCCCTCCCGGTTCCACCCATTGCCCGATCATGTAGAAATTCTTCAAGCCGGGCAGAGTTTTGTTTATTCTCAGCATCGTTGTCCCGGCCCCAGGATGCCAGCCCTCAAAACTGCCCTTCCAGTTGCCAGTAAATCTTATTAGAGATGCGGGCGTAGAAACATCCGTCACCTCAAGTGTCGACTTAATATTCCCAAATCGCTCCTCCAGAGCATTGATAACCTCGTTTGCGATTCTTTCCTTTTCCTGTCTATATTTTTCTTTATCGTTTTTTCGAAGATCCACCCAGTATTCGTAGTTATAAGTGCCGAGCATCACGGTAATACTGGTCTTTCCTTCAGGCGCAAGTGTCGGGTCAAAGTTGAAAATCCTGACGGAAAGATATTCATGACTTATACTCTCATCCACTGCGATGGGCTTTTTTAGCGGAAAAACCAGAGCGTTAGGTTCGTTGTCAAACTTTCTAGCGACTCCGAGTGAAACGAATACAAGGGATGGGAAAACCTTCAGCTTTTCACTCTCTCCGCTGTAATATTCCCGTAGTTTTTCATCGACATATTTTCCATCCAGCATCTTGAAAATCGTGCTGTACCCATCAGCTGCGGAAATGATGATATCCGCCCTATGTGTGTCTCCGTTCTCCAGTCTTATCCCTCTGGCGCAGTCGTCTTCCTCTATAATCTTTTCGACCCTGGAGTTATAATTGACTTTTCCCCCCAGGCTTATATATTTCTTTTCAATCAATCTAGCGAAATTAAGCGAGCCGCCTATGGGATATCCGGCCGACTTTTTATGCATACTGACAAGTGTAAAAAGGATAAAAAATAAAGAGCTTTCGGGCAAAAACATTTCCTGGATGGCCCGGCTGAGCAACTGGTTTTTACATCGGCTCGCAAACTCTCTGGCAGATACCTTTTCCCATTTCTTGAAAGTCCCAAAATAGGGGAGCATTTTAAACGTCATTTTCAGGCCGTCAAAAACATTCATCACTTCGGGTGCTTTATCAACCGGCATGCTGAAAGGGAGAAATTTCCTTATCCCTCCGACAAAATCTTCGATGACATCTTTGTCTTCAGGCGCCACATTCTTCATCTCTTCTTCTAATCTATCCACATCCGTAAATATCCGGAGTGCGCGTCCGTCTTTATCCTCGATCTGGAAATATATTTCATGATCCACGAAATCTAATTTCTCCATATCGATAAGTTCGTTCCATAGACCATAAAAATTATCCGCCGGTGAAGAACCGACAAGCCAGTGAATGCAGAGGTCAAACGTATACTCTTTTCTTTTCCAGGCAGTACATACTCCGCCGGGGATATTGTGCAGTTCAAAGATCTCCGTGTCATAGCCATTCATCTGAAGATAGCTGCCTGCACATAAGCCTGAGATCCCGGCACCTATGATGATCACTCTTTTGTTGGTCATGACTGAATTCTCCTGATTGAAGTTTTACCCATGATTATAAGTTGACGCAAGGAATTCATTATTGAGTCGAGCCTGGAACCGCTTCAGTTTATCACTATTATTCCTATGCGAATAAAAGAATATACCACACACAAATCAACATGGTCAAAGACTTACTCCCCTCAGCCGCCGATAAAAGTTTCCGCCAGACATGCTAGTGAAAGTACGTTCGGACATGAATCCGGATATGAGAAGATTTTATATGTGACGGAAGTTTAGAAAATGGCACGTGCAGATGATTTTGACTCGATTTTTTCTCTGTTTTTTCATAAAATTCATGGTACGATAGCTGATTTATAAACAGGGGCAACAAATTATGGTATTTCGCTCAATTTTACATCTCCAAAGAAGGAGGAAAGAATGCATATTCGCAGAAAGAATATAATCACTCATTCAGCGGCAATACTATTGATTCTGGCGTTTGCTTTTCTCTCCGGCTGCAAGGGCAAGGAAGAGATTGGCGTTACGAGCCACCTCAGGAAAGTCCCGGATATCAGGAACCGTGTGGCCAAATACTCCCCGACAATAATCACTTTCGACCAGAATCTCCTCAACGACGAGCAAAGACAGGTTCTTGATAAACTCATCGAGGCGGCCAAGCACATGGATAATATTTTCTGGAAACAGGCTTATCATGAAGGGCTGTTCATGAAGAACCTGCTCGAGTTGTCGGGTGACCGGGCCGACATGAATTATCTGCGGTTTCTTATCATGAATTTTGGCCCTTTCGACCGCCTGGACAGGAATAAAGCCTTTATCGGAACCGCGATCAAGCCGCCCGGCGCCGGATTCTACCCTCCTGACCTGACACAGAAAGAATTCCAGGAATATATCGCTGCCCACCCGGAAGTGAAGGGGAATTTTGAAAGTCCCTACACCGTCATCAAGAGAGAGGGCGAGGAGCTCGTGGCTGTTCCCTACAACGAAGAGTACATGGACGACCTGGAGCCGGCGGCCCGCTTATTGATGGAAGCCGCGGATATCACAACTAATCCATCTCTTAAAAAATATCTCGACCAGAGGGCCGAAGACCTGCTGGGGAATAACTACTACGAGAGCGACTGCCTGTGGATCGACCTCAAGGACAACGTGGTGGAAGTCGTGATCGGTCCCTTCGAAGTCTACGAAGACGATCTCATGGGAATCAAGGCCGCCTATGAGGCCTTTGTCTACATCAACGACCTGGAGGAGATGAAGAAGATAAAAGGATACCTGGATTATCTGGGCGAAATGCAGACGAACCTGCCTGTGGAACGAAAATATAAGAGCCAGGAGGTGGCGGGCCTGGAATCCCCGCTCAACGTAGTCATCGAGGTTTTCACCGCAGGAGAAACAAAAGCCGGAGTTCAGACGCTGGCATTCGTCCTGCCGAACGATGAGCGGGTGAGAGAAGAAAAAGGCACGAAAAAAGTCTTTCTCAAGAACATGCAGGAAGCCAAGTTCAATAAAATTCTCGCTCCCATCTCAAAGCGCGTTCTTTCCGAAGAAGACGCTAAGTTTGTCTCCTTTTACGCCTATTTCACCGGAACCATCCTGCACGAGATCGCCCATGTCTTAGGCGTCAATTATGTCACTCTTCCGGATGGAACCCGGACCACAGTCAACAGAGCTTTGAGGGACCATTATTCAGCGATCGAGGAAGCCAAGGCGGATATCGCCGGGCTCTACTGCATCCCTCTTCTGATTCAGAAAGGCTGGATCCCCTCTGAAAAAGAGCATGAAATCTACACTACTTTTCTTGCGGGATTCTTCCGGTCGATGCGCTTCGGAGTCACATCCGCGCACGGACTGGCCAACCTGATCGAGTTCAATTTCATGAAGGAGAAAGGCGGATTCACGTATGATGAGGAAACGGGGAAATTCAAAGTCGACCCGGCCAAAATGAAAGAAGCGGTGAGAGCGTTAGCCAGAGAGCTTCTCATCCTTGAAGGCGACGGCAACTATGAGAACGCGGCCAATTTTGTCGAGCGCTACGGCCAGATGGATGAGACACTCACGAAGACGATGGACAAGCTCCAGGATATTCCGGTAGACATCAAACCCATCTTCAAGCATTAGAAAATTGGGGACAGAAAATTGGGGAAAGTCCCCAATTTCGCAATTCCATTAAGAAAAAAGGGGATAGGCTACTTTTTTTAATAAGTATATTGATCCGTATTCCCAATATTAACCTCAAAAATCACTTTACAGAGATCGCTCTATTCTCTTTAATAAAGTTGATATAGGGAATATTTATTTCTGTTCGAGTACGAACATTAGCTGTTAAGAAATGACACAAATTGTTTGAGAAGCATCTGAATATCCCTGAGTTTAATCTTGGCATATTTATTGCTATACAAATTTGTGAATATGAGCTTATAGAGTAAGGATACAAATGAAAAAAGTGATTATTCTGTTACCCTCATTGATGGTTCTCACCTTCTTTCTTCGTTCACAAGAAATTATTCAGAATCCTGAAAAACCGTTGAGTTCAAACGCCCGCCGGATTTTGGAAACCGAAGAGATGTTCCGGATTACTGACGAAAGCGGAGAGTTTTTCTTCAAGTGGGCTTCAAATTTACAGATCGCTGACGACGGCAGTATTTTTTTGACAGATGAATCTCAATTCTTGAAATTCGCTCCGAATGGAAAGTACCAAAGAAATATATTTAAAAAGGGCCAGGGTCCTGGGGAAATCCAGAGCGCCTTTTTTTATTATCATCTTCAGGATGAAAATATCTACATTTACGATCCGATGAACAGGAAAATTATTTATATGGACCAAGAGGGTAAACTGATCGATGAATGCAAACTCAAAGAGCGATATGTCCAATTCATTGGCCTGTGGAAAGACAATTTCATTCTTACGAAATATATCTTTCCTAACTTTGAAGAGCCCACTGGGAAAGTTTTTGACATACCGGGAAAAATACTTTTTGTCTCAAAAGAGGGCGAAATTGTTAATGAGTGCACTGGAATTCCATGGAAAATGTTTCTCCACCCAAATATTGGCGCAAGGATTCCTCTGTTAGCCGCTAGAATTTCTGAAGATGGTAAGGCCTGTTTTATCAGCGATCCTGATGAGTACATGGTTTCAGTCTTAGATCTCGAAAAACTTGAATTTATCAGAAAGTTTAAACGAGATTATCCCCGAGTGAAGCGCCCGAAAAGGACAACGCCTTCTCGGTCATCGATAAAAATCCCCGAAAGAATATATGAGAACGATATTGATTATCTCTACAATTTTAGAGAGAACCTATGGGTTGAAACATCAACAAATGATGATAAGAAAGGCACTTTATATGACGTTTTTAACAAAGAAGGTCAATACATCGATAGTTTCTGGCTTGATGTAGGTGAACTGATCAACACACACGGGGATTATCTATTTGTTCGAGAGCGAGATGAAGACGGCACGATAAGCATCGTGAAGTATAGAGTATTGGAATGAGAACGATTAATCCTCGGAGAGAGAGACAAGAAGAGAGGACTAGAAAGATCACCCGATTCACATGCTACAAAATCAATTGGAATTATTCAGCATTCAATTGGCAAGATATAACCAGAACAACAAATTTATGATAGGAGATAAAAATAAATGAAAAAAATAAAATTCTCTTTTTTTGTGACTTTATCATCTCTGGTAGCACTGTCTTTCCTCGTCACATCCGTTTACTCCCAGGATATCCATCAGGCCGTGAGGCAGGGTGACCTGGAAAAAGTCAAGACACTGCTGGAGAACAGCCCTGAATTAGTAAATGCCCAGGATGCCCGGGGGTGCACTCCCCTGCACTATGCTGCCGGAGGCGGACACAAGGCTATTACTGTTTTTCTCTTAGAAAAAGGGGGGAAGGTCGACCTTAAAAATAATTCCGGCGATATGCCTCTGCACTGGGCCGCTTATGAGGGGCATACCGAAGTGGCTGAAATACTGATCGCCGCAGGGGCTGATGTGAACTGCCGGAATATGCGCGGAGATACTCCCTTCGACTATGCTATCAATCAAGGCCAGAGGGATATGGTCCGGCTTTTGATGGCCAAAGGAGCCGAGATAGCCACCCAAGGGAGAGACGGCGAAATCCTCCTTCACCGTGCTGCAGCAGGAGGACACGCAGACCTGGTCGAGCTTCTGGTGCAAAAGAAAGTCAATCCCGGTTCCTTGAACGAAAGAGGCGGGACTCTACTGCATAGTGCTGCTCAGGGAGGCATTATTGAGCTGGTCAAAGAGTCGGTCGAACAAGGAGCGGATATCAAGAGCAGAGACGGCAACGGCGACACGCCCATCCACTATGCGGCTAAAGGCGGGCAAAAAGACATGATCGAGTTCTTTCTCTCCAAAGGAGTTAACATCAACATCACGGACTACCACGGAAGAATCCCCCTTCATCACGCAGTCGACGGGGGACACAAAGAGACTATCCAGTATCTTCTGGAAAGGGGCGCAGATATCAACGCAGAAGACCAATGGGGCATGTTCCCCGTACATTATGCCGTTTTTGCCACAGACAGCGAAATCTTTGATCTTCTTGTCGCCAAGGGTGCCGAGATAGATGTCACAAACATTGATGGTGCCACACCTCTGCATTATGCTTTCCGGGTGGGTGCACAGAATATCGTGGAATACTCAATCCAGGAAGGAATGGATGTGAATGCTGTCGATGGTTTCGGCATGACTCCCTTGAACTGGGCCGCTGCAGACGGACAGTTGGACTCAGTCAAATATCTCCTCGATAAGGTAAAAAAAGTAACATTTACAGACCTTCTGGGCCGCACTCCCCTTCATACAGCCTCCTTCAGAGGGCACCTTCCCATCCTGGAATACCTCAGCAGTAGAGGGATGGGCCGACAGGAAGCCGACGCCCAGGGAAGGACACCTCTGCACTGGGCGATTTGCGGGGGGCAAAAACAAGCGGCTGAATTACTCATCGCCAAAGGAGACGGAGTCGATGCTCAGGATGGAGACGGAAGAACTCCCCTTCACATAGCCGCTGCGAAAGGCCATGCAGAACTGGCAGGTATATTGCTGGAGAAGGACGCCAAGATAAACACCAAAGATAAGACAGGCAAGTCTGCTCTGGACCTGGCCAGACAATACATGCATCCGGAGCTAAACAAGATGCTGATCGCCCACGGAGCCGAAGCTTATGTCTACAAAAGGGATTTCGACATCTCCCCCGGACTCGATGATTCGCTTCAAAAGGGAGAGGCCATGATCTGGTACCTGGGGCATGCAAGCTGGGCTGTCAAGACAAAGAACCATCTTCTGATTTTTGACTACATGGAAAGACCCGCTCCGGTCTCAGAACGCCGCCTGGCCAACGGGTACATCAATCCCTCCGAGATACAAGACCAGAAGGTGATAGTCTTTGTCAGCCATCCGCACGGGGATCACTTTGACCGGAGAATCTTTGAATGGCAGGACAAAGTGAAGAATATCACTTATGTCTTCGGCTGGAAGGCGGCGGACGATCCCGATCATGTCTATTTGGCCGGGCCGAGAGGGAAGATAAAAATCGAGGATATTGAAGTCTATACCATCAACGACCATCATGACGGCGTCCCGGAAGTCGCTTATCTTGTCAAGGCGGACGGCGTGGTCATCTATCACTCCGGAGACTATGTGGGCCGTCTGGATTCATTCCGCGATGATATCGACTATTTTGCCGGTCAATGCGGCAGAGTCGATCTTCTGTTCACATTCCTGGTCGGAAACACTTCCAAATATGCCATCCAGAGACTCAAGCCGGTCTCCGCTTTTCCCATGCACGCCTTTGGCATGGAATATTTATACCCGGGAGCCGCATTGAATCTGGGAAAAGCAAATCCCCGGACGAAAATGGCTTACGGAGAGTTCCAGGGAGACAGATTCATCTACCGCAAAGGCAAAATATCAAGATAACCAAGAATCCAAAAAACGAAGCAACGGAATCAAGATTGTTCTCTTCAACAAAGTTGATATCGAGAACATTTATTGAAGTGATTCTACACGTCCGAATAAACCTTTGATTAATAGAGATAGGAAAAAAGTATTATTTCAATAAATAGTACATTTGTCCTATATCAAAATCTATCTTTTCCTGGTATAAATAAGCGACAAATGAACTCAAAGAAGATAGTATCGTATAATTCTATAAGTCCAGTGATCGTTTCTTCTCTAATCTATAAAGAAGAAAGGAAAAACCATGATTAAAAATTATCTGAAGGTGGCATTTCGCAACATTCTGCGGCACAAGGTGTATTCCTTGATCAATATTTTCGGGCTGGCTATCGGAATGGCCCTCTGCCTCCTGATTCTGGTCTATGTCCAGGATGAGTTGAGCTTTGATGGTTTTCATGAAAATGCGGACCGGATCTACCGGATTGCGCAGACCGAGGATCATAATGGTGACCTGACAAATGTCATGCGAATCGCCCCAGGAGCAACCACAAGGCTGGAGATCGATTTTCCCGAAGCGATTGAAAAGACAGCCCGCATCTTTCCTGCCGGCGAGGTGTGGACCAAGTACGGGGACCGCCTCTATCGGGAAGATAAGGTGTATGTCGTGGATGATCCCTTCTTTGATATTTTTACTTTCGATTTTATATCCGGGAATCCGGAAACAGCCCTTAAAGAGCCGAATTCAATCGTCCTTACCAGGACTACAGCAGAGAAATATTTCGGCGGGACCGATGCCCTCGGAAAAATGATTGAAGTGGATATGCCCGGCGCTCCGCTTCTGAAAGTCACTGCTGTTGTGGAAAACATGCCTGGAAACTCCCATTTCCATCCGGATTTTCTGGTTTCACTTTCCACGATAAGGAATGAACAGAATGCCCCTTTTTTTGATGGGATGGCTGGGAATGTGGTTTGGTCCTATCTACTGCTCAAGGAAAACAATTCGGCAGTCGAGCTGGAAAGCAACTTCACTGGTTTTTTGGATAAGCATTTAAATGAAACACAAAAAAAACTCGTAAAAAAATACTATCTTCAGCCTCTAACGGATATTCATCTCCGCTCGTCCACAGACCCGTATACGGAAATCGAGCCGGAAAATACCGGCAACATCACCTATCTTTACATTTTTTCCGTCATTGCTGCTTTGGTTTTACTGGTCGCCTGTATAAACTTCATGAATCTGGCCACAGCCCGTTCAGCCCGGAGAGCTCGGGAAGTGGGATTGCGGAAAGTTGTGGGTGCCTTTAAGCAGCAATTGGTCAGACAGTTCATCGGGGAATCGGTGTTTATGGGCATGCTGGCGCTTCCCGCAGCCATCGCATTGGCTCATCTTTTTCTGCCTGTATTCAATTCTCTAGCCGGGAAAGAAATGGTGATTGCTTATTTAACCACCCCTGTTCTGATTCCGGCCATGGCGATGATCGTGCTTTTTGTGGGATTTTTTGCAGGAAGTTATCCAGCCTTCTTTCTTTCCTCTTTTCAGCCGGTGAACGTGCTAAAGGGGGAGTTGAAAATCAGTGGTTCCGGCAGCCTGTTCCGGAAAATCCTGGTCACAGGACAGTTTGCTGTTTCCGTGGGATTCGTCATTGGAATCTTGATCATTTCCCAGCAGATGAATTTCATGCGCAGCGCAAACCTCGGATTCAATAAGGACAATGTCCTGGTTTTGTCATTCATTTTGCCCGAAACTCCCCAGGAACGTCTGAGTAAAATGGAGGTTCTGAAAAACGATTACCTGAGCTATCCTGGCATCACAGATGTCGCCTTGACTTCCGGCGCACCCAGCGAAATCCGGGGAATTGTCCGCGGCCGAGTGGATGGCACTCCGGCAAACGAAGCCAAGCTGATGGTCAGGGTGCCCGTGGATTACGAATTTTGCAAGGCTATGCAAATCGAGCTAATAGAGGGACGCGATTTTTCCCGGGAGCACGGTACGGATCTCATGCAGGCATTCATCATCAATGAAGCCGTTGCCCAGGAGCTTGCGCTGGAATCACCCCTGGGGAAGCAGCTCGTGCTCAATAATCAGAAAGGAACGGTCATCGGTGTCATGAAGTCGATGCACTGGGAGCCCAAGCGCCGGGTAATCTTTCCCATGGTGTTTCAGGTGAATCCCCAGGCTTTCTTCAAAATGGTGGTTCGTATCAACTCTGACGATATTCCTGGAACTCTGGCGTTCATGGAAGAAAAATGGAAAGAGAATATCACTACCCGTCCGTTTCAGTATCAATTCCTGGATGACATGATAGATAACCTGTATAAATCCGAACGGCGGCTGAGCAATGTTGTGTTCAATTTTACGCTGCTCTCCATTTTCGTCGCCTGCCTTGGACTGTTCGGTCTGGCCTCTTACACTGCGGAACAGAAGACCAAAGAAATCGGGATTCGCAAAGTGCTGGGGGCTTCGGTCTCCGGAGTGGTCCTTTTGCTTTCCAAGCAGTTCGGCAAGCTGATTTTGATTGCCAACTTAATCGCCTGGCCCTTGGCTTACTATGTGCTACACAGGTGGCTGCAGAATTTTTTCTATCGTATCTCCATCGGTCTGGAGATATTCGTGCTCTCGGCGGTACTGGTTCTGGCTATTGCTTTTATCTCCATTAGCTACCAGTCGATCAAAGCCGCCCTTAGTAATCCTGCGGATGCGCTGCGCAACGAGTAAGGCAAGGACGCAGAGCATGATGGAGCTTGAGGTTGCAGATGTCTCGCTGCTCAGAGAGAACAGATGGAAGCCCCATTCGCTGTTAAACGATGAAAGATGTATGTTGTAAGTCTTTTTCCTTTGTTATTAATACTTTTTTAATCACTGAGAAAACTCATTTAGACTTAATAATTTAATCCTTTTATCTTTATCGATTTCTGCTTCTTAAAGTTGAGTTCGGCCGGTTCTCACTCAAATCCGTTTCACATCAATCCATTAAAAAATAGACCGCTAATAAAAAATTCAATGTCGGAAACCGGGGAGCCACAGATTAAATCGATGTTGCAGAGGATGATGACGGTGTAACCGTTGTTGAGATACATCGAAAAGCTGTTATTGATGCCGGTGTAGCCTCCGGTGTGGCCGACTTTCAGCTGCTCGCCGAGCTGACGAACACTAAATCCGTATCCGTATGACCGCGCTCCCAGCTCCTTTTTAGGCGTGAACAGAAGATCCCTTGTCTCCTTCGTGACGAGCGAGTTTTTCATCAGGGCCCGTTCAAATTTGAGAAGGTCTCCCACTGTCGAATACGCACCCCCAGCGGGTGTGCCCTTCCAGTTGCAGTCTGACTCGTTGCTCCTCCAGGATACTTTTCCATCCTTTTGCTCTTTAACATATCCCCTGGCTGTATTCGGAGCCAACTGGTCGAGCTCATCAAAGCCGGTATCCTTCAGTCCGGCGACATCAAAAATATGGGCTTGAATATAATCGTAATAGCCCTCACCGCTCACTTTCTCAATGATGGCTCCGAGAAGATGAAATCCGATATTGCTGTAGGATGATTCCTTTCCAGGGTCGGTCTTTAAAAAGGCACCCTGAGTCATGATTTTGTAATCGTCAATCCGGCGGAACTTTTTACTGACGTATTTTTCCAGGTATACTAAATTATCATCCCCTTTGCTGATACCGATTCCAGACGTGTGGGAAAGAAGATGCTTGACCTGCACTTTATTCGAGATCTTCGGGGAGAGCCAATCGCTATCCAGGTGTTTTCCAACCGGATCATCATAGGACATCTTTCCCTGTTCACAGAGCTGGGCAACCGCCAAGGCAGTGAACATCTTGTTAATGGAGGCTAGATTGAACCTGGTCTCGATTTTATTGAGCACTTTTTCCTGTCTTTCAGCCAATCCATGGGCTTTTTGGGATATAACTCTTCCATTTTTGGCCAGAAGGACTGCCCCGGAAAACACATTGGATTCCCCCAAGGCGTCCAGGTAGGATTCAAGCATTTCCTTTTTTTCTTTCTCCGAAAGTGATTCCAGGCTTTCCGGCTGGTCGGGATGAGTCAGGGGAAGGATGGTCATGCCTCGGATTTTATGAGGGGACTTTGCATGCACAGTGAGTCCAAAGAGATAGGAGGAACCTGTCCGGCGGCAGCGAAAGACAGCAACAAATCTATGAGGTTCAGATTCTCTGGCTTTATGAAATTCAAGACCCTCATACTTCTCAAAGAAGCCATAATAAACATTAAAGAGCCGCTCTTTGCTGAACAACTTGATGAAACTGGACGTGAACTGCGTGGAGATATAATCTTGAATTCGATCCATATCACCGGAGTTAATGATGTCCAGAGACTCTTTCACTCTTTTTCCGGCCGGCGTATCGGGAATTGTTGATGTCGCTTCGGCAAGCAGACTAAATCCTCCGAGAAGCACAAATAACACCGCTGCGGCGAGTAAACACCTGATTGCTTTTTTCATCCGACCCTTCTCTGTAAAAATAAATCTCAGTGATTTTTGTGTTCCCATCGTCTATTCTCCTGTTTTGTTTATCTTGTTTATTCTTGAATTATCTCTACTCAGAAGGATAAAAAGCACTTTTATTCGTAATGCAGGGAGTCGGCCGGATTAGCGAGGGCGGCTTTGATGGTTTGGAAGCTGACGGTGACGAACGTGATCAACAGGATGAGGAGGCTGGATAGTATAAAATTTGTCCAGCTCAGGCTGACGCGGTAAGGGAAATTCTGCAGCCAGCGAAACATCAACCACCATGAAATGGGCCAAGCGCAGAGATTGGCCAGCAGCACAACTCGTACATAGTCACGACACAGCAGGGTCACGATCCCGGACACGGAAGAGCCCAGGATCTTACGTATACCGATCTCCTTGGTGCGTTTTTCCGTAGAAAAAGACGTCAATCCCAGCAGGCCCAGACAGGCAATA
>Ga0180437_10005491_pt1 | contig 17333 bp, 23 predicted proteins | sample SS_ome_4_FD_132410 | JGI IMG/M metagenome (GOLD analysis project Ga0180437, IMG submission 132410) | Hypersaline lake sediment archaeal communities from the Salton Sea, California, USA - SS_3_D_1 metaG | ecosystem: Environmental > Aquatic > Non-marine Saline and Alkaline > Hypersaline >... | reverse complement strand
GTCATGAAAAAGGGATATCTTTATGTGAACATCCCAACCGCCTCAGCGATGGGGACTGGCCTTTTTTACAACGACACCACGGGCGTGATTGACGCGGGTACTGCTAGCACCGGCGAGACACAACTGACAGGTTGCACGCTGGAAGAGACCACGACCGCCGAAAACACTATCGCTAAAATTCGACTTGACCTGTAGGAGATAAGAAAGATGCAATTAACTGACGCACAAGCAAGGTTTTTTTATAATCAGTTGGAGCATATTGTTCCAAAAATGTACGAAGTTCTTTACCCAGAACTTCCTTACCGTGATCTTTTTCCGGTGTCTTTCGCAGTTCCAGCGGGAACGCAGACTATTATCCGTAAAGACTACGATAAAGTCGGGAAAGCCCAATGGATTCAGAACAATGCCTCTGACCTTCCAAGAGCTGACGTGAGCGCTGGGGAAACCCGTTACCCGGTTAAAGAGTGCGCTTCGTCTTTCGGCTATACAATGTCAGAGATTCGGGCTGGAGCTTTGAGCGGAACGAGTTTGGCTCAAGAACGCGCAAACGCAGCGCGAAAAGCTATCGAAGAAGAGATGAACGACGCGACATTCAATGGAGTCAGCACAATCAATCTTCCCGGTCTCTTTACTTATCAATCTGCTAGTACAATCGCCACTGACACGGTTGCTGACAACGCTGGTGGAACCTCTAAGCTCTGGACGAATAAAACTGCTACTGAAATTCTTTACGACGTAAACGCTCTGTTTAGCGCGGTTGACGTTAACTCTAAACAGGTAGAAGTTCCGAACAAACTCGCTCTTCCTCCGGCGCAATGGAACCTGATTTCCACAACCCCTTACCGAGACAGCTCAATCAAAAACTTTTTGGTCGCGAATTGTCCCTGGCTGAACTCTGAGGCTGACATTATCAAAGTACGTCAATTAATCGACTCAACAACTATCTCGTCAGCTGACGTTGACCAAATGCTGGTTTTTGATTATAACCCTGAGAAATTGGTTATCGAAATCCCGATGGATATCACGGTACATGGACCACAATTGCAGGGGCTCGAATACGTTGTTCCCGTGACTGCTGAATTCGCATCGCTGCATATCATGTACCCTGGCTCTATGCGATTCGGTAAGGGCATTTAATGGCGATTACTGCAACAGGATTTAAGTCTCGATTCCCGGAGTTTTCCACTGTAGATGACTCTAGGGTCGAGACTTTTATCACTCGTGCTGAACTTTTTGTGAATGAGGGGACTTGGGATACTCTTTACAACGAAGGGCTTTATTACTTGACCGCGCATTTTTTGAAAAAGTCTCAAGACATGGCGAACGGCGGCGGCGCTTCTGGTCCTATAGCAAGTAAGAGCATTGGTGATGTCTCTATCTCGTACGCGTCAAGCGCAAGTTCAAGCGGCTTTGAAAATTCGTATAACTCGACCCCTTATGGGGCTGAGTTTTGGAACATGGCGATGATCGTGGGTATGCAGTTAGGAGTTGTCGGTTGGGATGGCTAGTAAAGAGTTAAAACCTAACACTGAGTTAAAAGAGTTGCCTAAGTTGCTGCATCGTTTGACTTCTCTTGCTGATATGAAAATCGGCGTCCTTAAAGGTACGGGTGAACATCCAAATGCAGATCATGGCCAGACAATTGCGGAAATTGCAGCTTATAATGAATTAGGTACCACTATAACAGCGCAAAGCGCTTTTGGCCCCGCTGAGAAAGTTGTAATTCCTGCAAGGTCGTTTCTTCGGAGTACTATGAGGGAAAAAAGGGCCGCTTTAATTAAACTGATAGGTGTTGTTTCTAAAAAAGTTGTAAAAAAAGATATCTCGCCGAATGAGGCTTTTGAATTAATCGGTCTCCAATTGCAAAGTTGGGTCCGGAAAAAAATAGATGAAATTACTTACCCACCAAATGCTCTATCTACTAGACTCCAAAAAGGGTCATCTAAACCACTAGTACACACCGGCACCATGAGACAGTCAATCACGTATGGAAAGGATGAGTAATGCTCTCCGCCTTTGCAAGTGAGATGATAACCGCAACACTAGTACAGTACACCGCTGGGGCGTATGTCAAAGGGGTCTGGGTCCCGGGCACGCCCTCCACCTCATCGATTAGTATCGTTGAGCCACAACCAGTTACACCGGAAGAGAAGCAGATGCTGCCCTCAGGGGAAATCGACAAGAACCACCTTAGAACGTGGACTGAAATCGGGGTCTCCTCTTGGGGGCCAACCGATCCAGATAAGCTAATAATCGGCGGTAAAACTTATAAAATATCCATTATATCTGATAGGTCTAGATTAGGAAATTATTGTAAATTGTTTATCTATGAGGAAAAAGAAAATGAATGACGAGTTGATATATGATTGGATTGCGCTTGTAACGGGCCAGACGGATATCATAAAATCTCGTCAGAATGGCCCTCGCCCTACGCCTTTATTTTTGACTTGGTATCGCGTGGCATCCGTGCCGATAGAATACACGTCCTATGAGGGCTCTCCTGACGGTTGGGACGTCGATGTCACTTATCAGAGTCGGCATAAAGACACGATAACAGTCGAGTGCTGGGGCGAAACTGCGAGAACAACACTGCAAAAACTAGCTGTGGCAAACGAGATGCCCGCCCCGAGAAAACTCCTAAAAGACTCAGGGGCGACTTTTATCGAGGCGGGCAGCATCAGAGATATGACACAGATAATTGATACGAAATACTCTCCGGTCTATCAAGTTGACCTTGAATTTTTGGCGTATTACTACGTTGAGCAAACAGAAGAGGATATGCTGATTAACTCTGTAGAATTGACGGGGACACTAGAAGATGACGCAGAAACCGAGTACACGGTCACTGCTGAGGCACCATAGGAGTTTATACGATGGCTCTAATCACTGAATTCGTAAACGTTTCGGCGGTACTACAAACGGCGGTTGCCCCGAGAACGTCTTTTGGCATTGGGCTATTTTTGGTCGATGATTCACAAATTCCCATCGACCAAAGATACAAATATGTAACACCGTCTGATTGGGATGACCTAACTTCCGGGACGGACCCATACTCGTTTTCAAACGTTTACTTCGGACAAAAACGGCAGGCTCAAAAGCTGATGCTTGGCCGTTGGGTTTCCTCGGCGTCCGAACCATACTTCGTTTGCGGTACGCACGAAACGGATTATGCAGTTTGGGAACTAGTCTCGGACGGGTCTTTTACCGTTTCCGACGGTACAAGCACGGACGTCGTAACTGGAGTTGACTTCGACGGGATTACCGCTCTTTCTCAAGTCGCAACGGTATTAACAGCCGCGATACAAGCAATCGGATCACCAAACATCACCGGGCTTGATACGGCCACTTTTGAGTTTGACTCAGAGGATAGGTTAATCCTCAAGCATAGCGCAACGGGAGCGAGTGCAGCGACTCTCTCGATTGTCTCCGGCGGCGGTGGAACTGACCTAACATCCTCGACCTACATGGATGTCAGCAATGGCTTTTCTCAAGCCGGGCTCGACGCTGAAGAGCCGACTGAAGCGCTTACTGCCATCTCTGAGCTTGATGATAGCTACTATGAGGTTATGTGTGAGCGTAGCCTTACGACGACACAGCAAGTTGCGGTAGGAAGTTACGTCAACGCGAAAAAGAAGCAATGTATATTAGTTTATAGTAACACAGATGCAAAGAGCGCGGGTACAAGTACGGACCTGGGGTCTCAATGCGCCGATCTTGCTCTTAGTCGAACGATGTGCGTCTATTCTGAACACTCCGACGAGTGGCCCGACGCTGCAATTGCAGGGTGTGTTCTACCTGCGTCCGAAGGTACGACTGAATTCGCGATGGAAGTCTTGGCGCTTGTCCAAGAGTCCGGTTTAGCTGCCGATGGAACGTCGAAGCCACTTACCACGACGGAAATCTCAGTGCTTGAAGGCAAGAAATATAATCGAATTGCTAAAGTCGGAGATAACATCTTTAATACGGACGGGATGAACGCGAACGGTACTGAGCATAGGATTATGCTTGGAAAAGATTGGTTTGAAGCGCGAATCCAAGAGGATGTGTTCACAATTTTATTACAAAATCCACTTAGCGCGTTTGATAACCCGACATTGGCCCAATTTGAAGCAGTTGTCCGAGAATATGCAACTGAGGCGATTAATAGGGGCATCCTAGTCGACACCCCTGATAGGCCTTTTGTTATCGACTTCCCTGACGCGGACGACTTCAGTCAAAGCGAGCGAGCGAGTCATGATATGGTGCTGAGCGATGTCTTTAGTGGGTACTTGAATTCGGCTGCCGTCACGGTCACCATAACCGGTACGTGGACAATTTAAAGGAGAATAGATAATGGCTGACGTGCAATATGACCCATCAAAAGTCCTAATTACAATCGGAGGCTCTGTTATGAAGTCCTTCGGTGCCGACACCAAAGTTACCGTTGAATTCGCCGAGGATGCTAACAGTATGCATATTGGATGCGACGGTGATGGTCGGTTCGTAAAAAATAAAAATCGCAGCGGTTCGGTAACCTTGACCCTGAGTGGGAAGTCCTCCTCTAATCAGGTTTTGACCCTACTCGAAAAAACAGACCAACCGTTCCCAATTGCGATTATCGACAAAAACTCTGCTGGGGATTCTTTCTTTTCGGACGCTTGTAAAGTCCAAACAATGCCTTCTTATGAAGCAGGTAAAGACCAAGCTGAAAAAGTCTGGGTGTTCGGTTTTATCAAAGGTGATATGAACCCTGCAGGGGCAAAACAAGCGTAAATAGAAAGGGTGGGGAATGAAAAGAGACCAAATAAAATTTAAAGTCAAAGGGTTTTCTGGTGAGTCGGCGTACAACTTGGAACCGCTCACCAGAAGAGAATCTATGGAAGTATTCCATAAAGCCTTCCAGATGGTCGCCCGAGCGATGGACGCGGTCACGGAGACAGACAGCGAAATGGGAGCTTTGCTCTCCGTGATTAAAACTCTTGACTCTGATACTATTTGGGACATTGCGAAGGCGGTACTCCGAGAAGCGGTAATCGTAAATGAGAAAGGTAAATTTGAGATAACAGACCTTGACGAATCTGACTACTTTGATGACCGTCCGGAAGAATTCTACCTCGCTTTAGCCCATGCGATAAAGGAGAACTACCCCAAAGTTTTTTTTACCCTTCAGGAGACGCTAGGCGTTTCCCTGGACGAGATGCTAGAGTTAGGGGGTTTACACCAAAAATCCCCGAAACAAGCTTAAGTGAGGAAAAGATTTTGACGTTTCAAGTTGCCAGGTTCTTTACAGTATCACCGGAAGAAGTTGAAAACTGGCAACAACGTTACTTCCTCGACCGAGTCGAGTACATGCTGCTAGAACAAGAAATCGACCAGCAGTTACGCGAATACGAAGAAAAGAAGTCGAAAGGTAACCGATAGTGGCTGTTAAACTTGAAGAATTTTTTGTTAAACTTGGCTTTAAAGTCGATACAAAAAAAGTCAAAGAGTTTAATAAATCGTTTGAGAGAACGAAAAATATCGCTAAAGGCTTTACTAAAGTCGTTGGTGTGCTTACTGGGGTCTTCACTGGGTTCGCCACCACAATGGGTCTTCAGATTGCAACCAACTACAACCTAGCTAAATCCGTCGAGATGTCTATCGAGACATTTGAAGCTCTTGGTGGAGTCATGGGTGATATCGGCATGAGCGAGCGTGCCGTTATCGACATGACAAAAGAATTAAATAAAAGACTCGGTGAAAAAAAGGTTAGGGGGGTATACCCTGACGTCGATATGGCCCTACAAAAATTGGGCATATCGTTTAAAGATATTCAAAAATTAAAACCGGAAGAGCAATTTATAAAACTCGCAGACGCCGCTAAAAGCCTTAAAGATACTCAAACATCAGTTAACGTGGCCTTCAAACTTTTTGGCCGACGTGGTGCTGACGTTATGGGTCTCCTCCGAACTTACGACGAGTCTATAGTAGACTTAATCGATAAACGGCAAAAGCTCAATCTACTTGATAAAGAAAGCCGACTCGGAACAGTAGCTTTTAAAGCTGCTTTAGACGATGTTAGTGTGACTGTCCGGTCCCTTGGTGGTTTGATTTTTGGGCAACTCGCAAAGTCTTTAGAACCATTAATCAAACAATTTATCGATTGGGCCGCAGCAAATAGAGAAATAATCCGAATAAACATCATCAAGTTCGCCAATACCCTTTCTTTTGTTATTAAAATTGTTGCTGGAATTATCCAAGGTGCTGTACGTGTTTTTATGTATTTCTCTGAAGCGGTTGGCGGCGTCGACGGCGCACTGAAATTACTTATGGCCACCGCTGCATCTTTCGCACTGGGGAACGCTCTTGCCGCGATTGCGAGTCTAACGAAAGCTCTTAAAGGCCTTGCCTTTTGGCAAGTAATCACTAATGGTTTAGCCATAGCAGCACCTCTCTTAATAGGCGCTCTAGGCCTCGCATTATACGCGCTATACGACGATGTAAAGACTTATATGGATGGTGGCGAGTCAGTTATCGGCCACTTTATCGATTTTCTTGAAACAGAATTCCCCGCAGCGTTTCATGTCTTTAAAGAAATCGGCGCTTTTTTATTTGAAGTCTGGGAACATATAAAAAATATCTGGGGTGGGATTAGTAAAATCGGTAAATGGATTGGGGCTGAATGGAGTAAAGCAGGCGAAATGCTTTTTGGTGGTGGTGAAGTTAATGTAAACCGCTCCGCAACATACACCCCAGCAAAAGCAGTTTTGAGGCCGTCCGCCGCAGCAATGAACAGCACGACTAATCAAAGTACACAAGCTGTAAAAGTAGAAGCTCCTATGACCATCTACCAACAGCCTGGGGAATCAAGTGACGATTTCGCACTAAAAGTCTCTAAAGCTCTGGGAGAAGAAGTGGCCACTGCAGCGAGAGCTTTGAGCACAGGGATTGTTAGATAAATGCCATTTATCACAAATAAGCAAGAACTTAAAGACTACTTTGGACTCAATGCTAACCTTATCGGGGAATTACCCATCGACGTCTTAACAAGTGTACAGCCTATCCATAATTGGGACGTAACAGAGTATCCGGTGGAGGAAGGGTTCGACATAACAGACGCGAGGATAAAAAAACCAATCGGGTTAGTCCTCGATTGCATCTTTACAGATCCAGATTTTTCCGCTCGTTCAGCAGGCAAGGCTGCATTAAACGGAACATGGAACACTGATTCTTGGCAGGATAAACGCGATAAACTATATGAGTATTCAGACTCAGAAGAAGTTATCGATGTATTAGTTGATGGAACCCAGTACGAGAGCATGGTCATAACCAATATTGACCCAAACCGCGTTGCGTCGACATCGAACGCGTACTTTGTCAAGATTGAATTAAAATTTATTAGGGTAGTCGCATCAAAGATTTCTGATGTTGACGAGAGCCAAATCCCGAAAAAGAAAAAAGCAAAGAAGAAACAAAAACACACTGAACAAGATAAAAGAACAGCGCCGGAGGCTAACGAGGGCGGAACACAAGGATATCAGAATCAGTCCTTAGCGTCTAAAGCAACAGAATGGCTAGCGGGGGTGTTCGGTGGCTAAAATAATCATACCTTTAAAAAGCAAAGCGTATTATAACTTTTTTATCGCGTTGGAAGACCTGAATTGGAAGATAACAGTGCGGTGGAACGACACAACCGCAGCGTGGGCGATGGACTTAGAAGGAATCTCAGAGCCAAGTATAAAAGTGGAAGGGATAAGGCTAGTCGGCGGGGTTGACTTGTTAAAGCCTTATGCGATTAAAGAACTTGGCCAGATGTTTATTTTTGACACGGAAGAGAAAAACGAAGACCCTAACTTTGATGATATCGGTAACCGTTTCATCCTTTATTACTTCGACACGACGGAAGAAAGTGTGACCGGATGATTCTCTTTAACCCACAAGTTAAACTCGTTGTTTATGCAGACAGTCAGTCTTACGAGATAACTGGGTTATATATGGATTTTGAAATTAAAGCATCCACCGATAAGGAACCAAATAAAGCCAAGATTTCGGTTTATAATTTGAGTGAAAAGACTCGAAATCTCTTCTCTGATTCGCATCAAGCGATCGAATTCTACGCGGGCTATGGAGACAATACAGTACTTATCTTTTCCGGCGAGACGTCTAACGCCCTCAATGAAAAAAGTGGAACAGAATGGCGCACAGACATTTACGCGGGGGCTGGACTTAAAAGCTACGAGACAAAATATTTTAGTAAAACTTACGCTAAAGGCTCAGATGTCAAGCAAATTTTTAAAGATATGGCGTCAGCTTATGGGATGGCTTCTTACATCGAAGAGCCTTTATTTGAAACTAAACTTTTAGGAAGTGTGACTTACGCCGGAAGAGTGAAAGATGTGTTGACCAAAGCGTGCCAAAACCACGGCATGTCTTGGTCGGTGCAAAGGGGAGTCCTCGAAATAATCGAAGATGGAAATTTTTTGATTGCACAACCTACCGCGATAGTCCTCAGCCCTAGCTCGGGGATGATAGGCGCTCCTTCAATTACTAACCGGTCGACAAAAGGGGGGAAAAACAAAAAGGCAGTTCGGATTGTCTCATTGCTCAATCCCGACATAACACCTGGTAGGCTCATACAAATCGACTCCACGCAGACAATTTACTCCGGCGGGGACTTATATAAAAAACCCAAAAACCAAAAAAGAGTCGTTACCAACGCCGATGGGATTTACATCGCCCAACGATTAAGGTATTATGGTAACAACTACGGCGGACCTTTTCAGGTCGAGATAGAAGCGGATTTGAAATGACAACAGGATATTCAACAGCAACCCTAGAATCGGGCTTAGCCCAAATTTTCAACAGCGTCACGGCGGATATGCACACATGCCTTCCTGCGCAAGTAACCGCGTTTGACGCAGCAGCGCAGACAGTGTCAGTACAGCCATGCCTCAATAGACTCTATGAGGGCGATGAATCGACGACTCAACTGCCTGTCATTGAGGATGTACCAGTAGTTTTCCCCGGCGCAGCATCTCTATGGCTGACATTTGACGTCCCCGTGGACTCTTACGTCATGCTAATCTTTTCTGAGCGGGCGATTACAACGTGGCTCGCAACGGGTGGAGTTGACGTTGACCCTGTGTCTAACCGCAAGTTTGACCTTACTGATGCATTCGCAGTGCCGGGTATCTACCCTACTGCTGACGTACTTGATCCGGGAGTAACCGAGGATGCGATGGAACTCCGGCTTGCAGACGGTACTGCATCGATAAAAATGGACACTGACGGAGTAATCACGTTGACCAACGCTGGTGGTAGCGTCTCTATCGCCGCTGACGGTGCGATCACAGTTGCAACTGACGGCGCGGTTGATATCAATGGGCATCTGGCTGTCGCTGCACAAAGCTAAGAGGTGACGCATGGCACTGAAATTAATCATGAACTCTGACGGGACAATAAATCACGCCTCGGGGTCAACAATAACAGGAGGGACTTTTACTATCGAGTCGAGCCCTTCATCGAATGTTACTATCTCTGACAGTGGTGTATATAGCGGTGACTTAGTCTTTACTTTTACGGGCGGTACAATAGACCCCGACCCAGGAGGGACTTACGTCGCGGGGTCCGCTGTAATCCTAATCGGTGCCCCTGGAACGATAAGCCCCACTGCGGATAAAACGTCAGTAGACGGCGAATATGTTATCCGGGTTGATGATAACGTGACCGAGGCTACATTCACCGTCGGGCTAACTGCTGGGGGCACTACTACTGTAGTAGGACCCGTGGAAGTCGATGACGCTGGACAAGACAAGGTGACTGCTGAATAATGGCAACCGATTTAAAACTAACGGAATCCCATGATCTCGAAATAGTAAATGGAGATTTAGTCCTCGTGACAGAAGGTACTGAAGTCGCGCAATCCGCTAAAATCCATTTACTAACTTTGGAGGGTGAGTGGTTTTTGAATTACCTCATTGGGCTTCCATGGTTTGACCGAATTTTAAAAATCAGCACGAGTCTTGAAGAAAAAGAAGCGCTGATTAAATCCGCGATTCTCGCCGTGGATGGTATCCTGGGTATTGTCTCTTTTGAGTTAGGCTTTGACCCAGTATCACATCAAATGTCAATAGAATTTGAAGCTGACACCATATATGGCCCGGTTTTACAGAGGATTGTTACATGAGTACAATTAACGCAAATGGGTTAACAATCGACCGTTATCTCGATATAAAAGAAGGCCTTGAAGATGATATTAAATCATCTTTTGGAGAGAATACCAAGCTAACAGCTAGGTCTATCTTCGGCCAGTTAATAAAGATATTTTCTCTTTCTATTGCCGAACAGAATGAACTTATCGAGCTTATCGCAGGGGAGATGAATCCGCAAGCGGCCTCCGGTGTATGGTTGTCCTACCTCGTGCTGTTAAATGGTATCCAACGTCAAGAAGGAACGTACTCAACAGTATCCCTCTACTGCACTGCGAATAATGCGGGGACAACGATACCTGCTGGGTCTCTTGTATCTGATGACACAGGTAATCAATTTGCGACTGACGAAGAGTTGACGCTGGCCGCGAATGCATCGGGGTATGTGACGGCCACCTGCACAGTTAAGGGCGCAGTCACAGCCGATGCAGGGACCCTTGAGAATATTGATACCCCGATTTACGGCTGGTCTGAAGTGACTAATCAAACTGCTGTGACCGCTGGTGAGGAAGAAGAGACAGACACCGAGCTTAGGGCACGCCGGGCACTTGTCGCGGAACGTGCTGGTAGCGGCAGCGTGTCGGGCATCTACGGTGCCATCTCTGATTTAGATGGCGTTGGGTCTGTTAAAGTGGTCGAAAATAATGGGTCGTCAGTCGATTCTTACGGCGTCCCCCCGCAAAATATATGGTGTATCGTCGATGGTGGCGACGAAGATGAGATTGCAGGAGCGATATACTCAAAAAAAGGTGGGGGAATTGGGATGGTCGGGTCGACAACAGTTGACTATTACGACTCAGTTACAGGGGATACCCACGAGATAAAATACTCCGAGGCAACTGAGGTTGACATCTATATCGATGTTGAGTTGACAATAACAAATCAAACTGAATATGACGCCGCAGGAGGCGACACAGCGGTTGAAAACGCATTGGTAGAGTACTTCGACACCTATCAAAAATTAAATGACGACGTGGTTTATTCACGGCTTTATACGCCAATTAATAACATCCCCGGTCATCAGGTTGACTCGTTAGAGATAGGCGAAACCTCGTCCCCCAGTTCGACATCGAACATTACCATCGCGGTCAATGAAAAAGCGGTGACTTCCACTGCTAAAATAACGGTGACTTCATAATGGGTACCCTTTATGACATAGCGAAAGAACGAGTCCTTGTCCAATTTTCAAGCTCAAGTCGATTCCTTTTGCTTCTTGAGGCGGTATACAATCGGCTTGAGGACACCCAAACATTAATTGAATACCTTAGAGATAACCTCAGTGTGGACACAGCAGAAGGCGTCTGGTTAGACATACTTGGTGACATCGTCGGGGTGGAACGGCCTTACCTCGGGATTAACCCAGCCAACGCCTTTACTTTTAAATGGTCCGGCCAGGTTGACGACCCATCGAAAGGGTTTTACAACGCGGGGCCACCAGAAACAGGGGGTTATCTGGAGACTACAGAGGGCGCTTTAAACCCGGACGACCCGACAGCAAAAGAAACAGACGAGAATTACCGGAAGATCATTAAAGCGAAAGCAATCGCGACGGGTGAAATAGGAACTTTTGCCGACATTTATACCTATCTTAAAGATGGATTTGGCGTTCGCAGCGTGTTATCATCGGATACAGTCGGAGAAATAAAAGTCGAATTGTTAGACTTTTTGAGCATGGGGGAGCGAGCGCACATAAAAAAGTATGGGCCAAGGCTGGCTGGGGTGAGAATTGAGTTTATTAACTGGCCGGAGTATGAGGGATAAAAATGGCTATAGATTTACTTGATGAATTCGCTAGTAGCGGAACAAAAACCGAACCAACGGCGAATAAAAAAGCAGAAGGGTTCTCCGGCGGCGAACAACCTGCTGCCGATGAGGCTAACTGGTTATTTAATGCATGGACGAAAAAAATTAATGAGATAGCTCAGAAGGCGGACCCGTCACCAGCTACAATCGAGACATCCAATATCATCCAAAAATACTATCCTCCTACTAGCACTTGGAGCAGTATGGATGATACACAAAATAAAATCTCTTTGCCGACGGGCAAGGCTCATTATGAACTAGCGATGTATCTCACGTCTTCCGGCGAAAAAAGAATCCTAGCCATGCGAATATCTACAGACCGAGTGCTCGATATAATCGACCCTGAAACTATGGCGGTAATCGATACTTCTGATGAACTCGGAACAGAGTTACCGTACTCGGTTCTTAACCCTTGGATGCCACTTGCTTTCTGCACAGATGGAACTTCGGTGTACGTCGTATTCGGGGATGGTGACGACCCAGCAAACTACCGGATATCGGCGTATAATATTAGTGACTGGAACTTGAAATCTGGGTGGCCCTCCTCAGGAGCGGTCTTACCTGGTAGCGGGGTCTCTGGATATACTATGGTCTCCGATGGAGCATACCCGGCAAAAATTATATTCGCCGATTCTTCGACTTTGGCGGTTCTGTGCCCCTGGAACACGGTAACCGCGTCGAATTCCGGTGCTGTTTGTTTTGTGGATGTAGACAACACTCTATCGTCATTCACGGCTGGAACTCATTATGGGGCCGGTGATGCTTCGACTTCGTCATCTATCAACGGCATTAACGGAATAACTTCAGACGGGACTAACGTTTATTACATCGGGTGGGGGTCAACAGATTCTTATCTGTGTTCAGTATCGATTGCAGACCCTACGTCTGGGAATGGTAATACGGGATACCCTTACACATTCGACGCGACTGACGGTTACCCAATCGACCTAATAACTACGGGTAGCATGTTAGTAGTGGGGCTAAAACCATCCACTAACGACCTTGTGTTATATGCCTGCACTCCTGACTCAGCGTACGGTGCAGAGGTAACGAGAGTTACTTCGTCTCCCGGAGTTGACCAAATTTGGACCATTGGCCGTTTAATTTTTGATGGATTTAATGTTTGGGCACGAGCGCGCACAAAACAACTCGCAGGGTATTATATGGAATATCTTGTGCGGCTGAACGTCGAACGACTTTGTAACGACACCAGTTCTTCTACCGCATTGACGATGTCTAATATCATCGATGACTATGCTATCGCGTGCTATAGTTTCGACCCGCAACCAGATACCTCAGATGCTAGCAGTCCTATGGATGGAGTTGCCCCCGTGTTATTCGACGGGCGTGACCTTTGGGCTTTGCATAGCTTTAACCCATCAAGTGAATACGACGGCCTTTTACGACGTTTGCCCTTAGCGGCGTTCAGGTAGGAGCTTAAACATGCCTTTAATACGATGTGATATAGACGGAAAACGTGGTTGGAAATGGGGGCAGTCGGGGAAATGCTTCCTCCGAAAAGAGGACGCGTTAGAGCAAGCTAAAGCTATTCTTGCGAGTCAAGCACAGCAGAAAGATGAACAACCGGAGCTGAGAGATGAGGCTCCATTAATCACAGGGGTGGAGTTATACGATGGACAAGATTGATACATTAATCGAGAAAGTAGCAAAATTGGAAGCAACTATGATAACGCTTGCGACCAAAGAAGACATGCGAGACCTAATCGAAAAACATGTCGAAAAGAATCACGGGGCGAAGCTTTCCGCAACGCAAGTGAAACTGATTGTCGGTGCCGTCGTAACTCTCCTCGGAACTCTTTCCGCCGCTGTCGGCACATACCTTGCTAACTAATCCTTGACTTTTTCCGGTTATAGTATAACTTAATGGCTTGGAACAGGGACTGCTGACGCAATCTTTTGTCATGGAGGCGAGCTAATATCAACGAATCTAGAGTGCCTTGCGCTATTATATGGTGTACTCGTACCGGTTGGAATACTCCTTGCCGGTAGAGGCGTCGTTGTAACTGTTCGTAAACTTCGTAGTCTTCGACGAGCGAGAACCATACGAGGTCGTGGCCGCCTTTCTGCAAATTTAAACCGTGGGAAAGCGCCTGGGGTTGAACGAGGAGAATAGAAATCTCCCCTTCATTCCATCGGTTTTTGATTCTTTCGCATTTTTTCTGCGATGTTTTGCCATTGACTACAGGCAGGTCCCCAAAGCGCTCGCATATCCGAAAATACTCGTGCCAACGGGTATACGCCACCATAACGGGTTTCCCTTGTAGTTCATCGATGATTTCCGCGAGCGCCGATATTTTCGCAGTATGAAGGGTCTCATATTCGTGCAAGCCTTTTTCGAGGTACCGAGCGCCGCTGATTATGTCCCGACAAATAAAATATTTTTCAGTTGCGGAGTCTGCGAATACCGTTTCTCCATTGATTTCGGTATATAAGTCACGAAACATTTTATTATACATCTTTTTAATCTTATCCGGCAACGAGACTTTGACGTCATTATGAACAAGGCCAGGAAGGTTAAGATGAGTTTTCTCATCTAATCTAATTGCTATGTCTGCGCATTTATCGTGGATGACTTTAGCCATTCCTGGGATTAGGTGCCAAACAACATATTTGTTTTTCCGTTCTGCATAGAAATAAGCATTTCGGTAATGAGTAATCTTTTTGCCGAGGCGAGCACCTTGGTCGATGATAAATATTTGAGACCATAAATCGAGTAAACTTCTGGGGGTGGGTGTCCCCGATAAAAGGTACCGTCGACGAAAGCTAGGCAATAACTCTTTCAACAGTTTAAATCTTTGGGAGCTTGGGTTCTTATACTGCGAGCTTTCGTCGACAATAAGGACATCCCAATCAGGCTTACGGGCCTGCGATGTGAGCCACTTCAAACCTTCGGGATTGGCGATGTATATTTCTACGTCCTCTTGGAGCCTAGCGTCTTTTTTGGGGCCATGAAGAAGAGTAAAGCTGAAATCAAAATTATCCCACTTTTGAATTTCATCCGGCCAGACGTTATGAACAACTCGAACGGGCGCGCTAATAAGGGCTTTAATACGACCATACCTGAGTCTCAATAAATCAAGAAGAAGAAGCGTAATAGCGGTTTTCCCAAGGCCAGGATCAGCGAATAGGGCTGCGCCGTCACGCTCATAAAGGAATCGCATCGCTTCCCATTGGTAATCGTGTGGAACAAGTCTCATCGGTTAACCGCAAGGCGTAGCTGCTGGAAGGCTTCCTCAGCCGTGTAAGAAACGAACACAGTAAATCCTAACTTTCGTAGCTCTTCGTGCCGCTTAAGTTGACCTGGGCGTGGCTTCTCCCCTCCGCGCTTAAACTCAAAGAAGACTGTCCTACCACCGGGAATGAGAACGATAAGGTCTGGATCATACTTTCTTGAGTCGAATTTTCTCACAGTGCATCCCGCTTTTTCTGCCATTTTTTTGAATTGACGTTCTGCGATTTTTTCTAAAGGAGTTACGTTTTTCATTTAAATCTTCTCCCAGTATTTTTCCCCATAAAGTTCAGCTACTTCTTCCGCCCACTCTTTTTCTTTTTTATAACTCATTTTCGATAAAACCTTCCTATCCATGCTTCGACATCAATCGGACAATCTTTAGCCCACCATGGACGCTTGCGCATTAACTTGCACGCTTCTGCGCAAGCTTCTTCTACTCGGTCTTCGTCGACTTCACCGACCAATTCGTCGTGTACTGTGATGACTAGGTCACCGAGTCCTGGTTCGTCCGTGATTTCAATCATCGCGCTGCAAATCAATTCTCTTGCTACCTTTTGGATAACGTTCTCTAGCCATTTTCCACCATACGATTTTGTTTTAACCCACGTTTTAGTCTGGGAGTCTTCCGTCCAATAATAGACTATCGGTCGCTTTTCTTCCGGGTTCCAGGGCATAGGCTCCATTTTCAACTCAGGGTCGTTGTAATACATTTTATTACCATTAGGCACTGTCAGGACTAGGCACCTTCCTTCCCGTTCGAATTTGACTCCAAAAGGTAGGGGCTTATGCACGCCTCGCATAGCGGCGACCGCTGCGTCATTGAGTTTTTTCCACGTCTTAGGAATACCGGGGTACTCCGAACGGAAGGTTTTATTCATACGTTCAAAATCTGTATCAGATAAGTCGATTTTCCATTGTGTCCTAGCAACTTGAGCAACTTTTCTCCATCCAGCACCGTATTGACCGGCAAGGAAACCAACTTTTCCATGGTTTCTAATAGGGTCTTTTTTGGGTATAGATTCCCAATCTGAAATACCATGTAGCGCCCCTGCAAGCTTACGATAAATACATTTTTTATCTCGGATTAATTGTAGCCCTTTATCTTGGCAAAACCAAAGGACAAGCACAGCTTCGATAGATGAATAGTCAATGCACCAAAAGAGTTTACCGGGAGGAGCTTGCAGCGTCGGTCTCAAAAGACTTGCGAGGACATTTGCGGGCTTTTCATACGTCGCAGTTAATAGTTCTGCATTTTTTGTTTTAACGATTTTTACCGCGCAGTTAATATTCTCTTCTTTGCCGAATCCTAATCGCCAGTCTGGTCTAAAAAAATTCTGCGATTGGATTCCTTGCCCTGCGTGCCTTCCGGTATGCGCACCATGGTATCTCAGATGGTCTCGTATCCGGTGGTCTTCTGAATCCGCTCGTGATAGCATAGCATCGTATTTCGAGACGCTTGATTTTCCGAAGTCATACCGCAATTGCAGCGCTCTCTTGACTTTCGGGGGACAATTACCATCGGATAACGCAATCTCAACAGATGATTTTTGGAGATTCTCAATTGGGTAGCCTTGTAAGTTAACCCAGTCATACAACTTTTCTCTTTTGGTTACTGCGTCGACGGCACCGTCTGTCAATGTGTACAACTCTTTTTCCGCTTCTTTTTTTAGTTCGCCCATAATTTCTATCGAGGCTTTTGACAATTCGATGTCACAGTAGATACCACGAAGATTCATTTCGAGAGTAACTTGGAAAATTCGAAGTTCATATTCGGATAACGGCGGAAGGTGCTCAGAGATTGCGTACTCTGCCATCACATCGGCTTTGCAGTACTCATATAGTCGTAGTAGGTCGTTAAGGTCTTCGTGCCAATGTAAGCCCGGTTTTTTTATGTTCCTTGGCTTACTCATTTTTAACATGAGTTTGTGCCCGTCCATATCCTTCTGGAAAGGCAACCGCAGCGCTTTACCAGCGCCCCAGAGTGTTCGGGGCAACCCATAACGAGCCGCGAGCGCTGCACTGCAACGCCATTGATTCATTTCGACTTTAGGAAAACCGTGCTTGACTTCTCCGATATGGAGCCAGTGAACTATCTCAAACAGGACGTTATG
>Ga0180437_10005490_pt1 | contig 17339 bp, 12 predicted proteins | sample SS_ome_4_FD_132410 | JGI IMG/M metagenome (GOLD analysis project Ga0180437, IMG submission 132410) | Hypersaline lake sediment archaeal communities from the Salton Sea, California, USA - SS_3_D_1 metaG | ecosystem: Environmental > Aquatic > Non-marine Saline and Alkaline > Hypersaline >... | reverse complement strand
GTCTCGAAACCCAACCGAACGGCCGAGGAGGTCCATCTGACGGCAAACAGGCTCGTGGCCATTGCACGAGATAGGGCGGGCCTCGAAAATACACGATGCATAATCGACCCCGGCATCGCGCCGGTGGGCAGCGACACAGAAGGCTTCCTCAAGATGGTTCTTGGCGCCATCCGCCTGATCCACGACGACCCCGGCCTCGCGGGCGTGCACATGTCCGTCGGGCTCAGCAATTTCACCGTTATGCTGCCGCCAAAATGCGCCGACGGATCGCCCGTCAAAAGCGCCCTCGAGAGTGCGTTTCTGACCCTAGCCGTCCCGCTTGGATTGGACATGGTCATTGGCTCGGTGAAACGCAAGTACGAACTGCTTCCCGAAGATCATCCAGCGATGCAGTGCTTGCGGGACGTGCTCGAGTTGGAAGGCTATGACGCCGTCATGCGCGTCATGCAATTCTATTCGTAGGTGAGCAGGCCACTCCTCACGCTGTGGCCGGGCCTCTTAGGGATGTAATGGGCCATGCGAAAAACCGATGTGGTCGAGAAATGGCTCAGTCGCTTTGTTTTAACGTTGGCCGTTGTATTGATGTGTTTTCTGTGCTTCTTCGTTTGGCGGCTCTCGATGCTTGCGTACCGCATCGAACAGTCCGTATCGACGATGGCCGCCGACGTCAAGCAAATGACGACCACGGGCGCACGGCTTGCCGGGCAAGTTGACGAGCTGGCGTCCCGATTGGCCGATATCGAAGACAGCACCAGCCGGCTTGTCTATTCGGAAGAACTGACCGATTTCCTGGCGAGCGTCGTATCGCTCCCCGAAACGTGGAGTGGGGGAGAGGCGCGTATCGAGGGACAAGCGGCAGCAGAGATTGCCCACCTGTTCGCGTGCATCGGACAACCCGACTTGAAATACGAATACTCAGGCAAACACCGCTCGGCGGCCTGGGTCCATCTCAAGCTGTACAACAAGTACCGTCTCTATCGCGCCGGGGTAGCTTCGGCCGAAGACTTCATCGAGAAGGTCGCAACAAAGACCGTAGCCGGAAATGAATACTATGTAATCCAAGAAGACGGCGAGAAAACACCGTTGGGCGACTGGCTTCTAAAGACGCTGCGGGAATATCGCACTTCTCAATACACGGGTGAATCCGACACCGCCCCTGAAAGCCCCGCCGAGGCGAAGACGCACTCAGCAGCGGCGAATGACCCCTAACATCGTCGCTGGCGGACAAGCCTTCCAGACCTCAAGCGTTCCTATCCGTTCTGTTCCTCTCTCTGGTACACGGCGCAGGCGTCCTTGTGCACACAGCCATGGCAGCGCTCGCCCACTTCGAGCATGTCGCAGTCGGGAGGCAGGTTGTCGACCTTGCGCGCGAGGCGTTGCACCGCGACCCAGAGCAGGACCACGAGCAATACCCCGAGTATGCCGATTACATAAGACCACATAGTCTGTACCACTTCTTGGCGCCCGGATGCATCCGTTGCGGACGGAAACAGAAAGCATTGGACTCCTAAGGAACCCGTGTCGCCGGATTGTCACTCCCGCGCAAGCGGGAATCTCCGCGCATGCCGGGTGCCGTAAGCGGGCAAGGAGATTCCCAATCGAGTTGGGAATGACCTGACTACGCTTTGTCCAGCAGCGCGACCGTCGGCGTGCTGCACGTTCATCTTGAACGTGCGCCCTTTATGTGCCGATACCGGCGAAGCCCATGAACGCGAGCGAGAGAATGCCGGCGAGCACGAGGGTGAGTGCGGCGCCTTTCACCACGCTCGGCACGTCCGCCAGGTCGAGTTCTTCCCGTAATCCCGCCATGATAACCAAGGCTATTGTAAACCCGACGCCTGCACCGAGCGCAAACGCCAGACACTGGACGAAGTTGTAGGCGCGCTGCGTCTGAAACAGCGCGAGACCGAGAATGGCGCAGTTAGTCGTAATCAACGGGAGAAAAATGCCCAGTGCCTTGAAGAGGGCGGGGCTGAACTTCTTGATAAACATTTCGACCAATTGTACCGCGGATGCAATAACGGCAATGTAGCAAATCAGGCGGAGGTACTCGGCGTCGAGCATTTCTAAGAGTTCGTTGATCCAGAAGGCGCAGGTAGAACTTACGAGCATCACGAATATCACGGCCAAGCCCATTCGGGAGGCCGTCTGGAATTTGCCGGAGACGCCGAGAAACGGGCATATGCCCAAAAACATACTCAACACAAAATTGTTAATAAGGCACGCCTGAAGGAATATGAACGCAAACGAATCCGGATTCATGCTGCGCCGCCTTTCGCCTTAGTTCTGCCTCGTTCGCGGACCCAGCTAAATACTAAGAGCCACGCGCCAAGTGTGAAGAAGCCGCCCGGGGCAGTCACCAGAATCGACCACCGCTCGAAGTTTGCTCCGAACACGGGAATTCCCCAAATAGTGCCCATGCCGAGCGTTTCGCGCACAACGCCGAGACACAGCAGCGCGAAGGTGAAGCCGACCCCCATACCCACCGCGTCGATAAAGGACTTGACAACGTTGTGCTTGCTCGCATACGCCTCGGCCCTGCCGAGAATGATGCAGTTCACGACAATCAGCGGCACGAACGCGCCCAAAGCGTCCGACAACTCTTTGCTGATGGCTTTCAAAACGTAATCTACGATTGTGACAAACGTGGCGATTATGATGATGAAGGTCGCAATGCGGACTTGTTTGGGGATATGCTTTCGGAAAAGCGAGACCAAGGTGCTCGACATGATGAGCACAAACGACGCACACAAGCCCATTGCAATGCAGTTTTTCACGGTGTTCGAGACTGCCAACACCGGACACATGCCAAGCAGCATGACGAACACCGGGTTTTCGCGCCAGAGTCCCTTCACAAAGGTGTCGAGGCTCTCGGGAAGGTTTTTCTCCGCCATCACGTTTTCGCTTTCAGTTGGTCCAGATGCGCCACGATAAGCGGCAGCATGCGTTGGGCGCTGGCGTTGACCATATCGCCGACCGCCCGCGACGAGATCGTGGCGCCCGAAACGCCGTCGATTCGCCAGTCCGGCGTGGCTTGGGAAACGCCGTCCGTCGAGCCGGCCTTCGCTTTCCCCCCGCCTTTCACCGTCTCGATCTCGTGGAGCAATCGCGCCCCATCTTCCGTAAGGCGCACGTCCAATCCCTCGAAATTTGCGCGGAACTCGGGCTCGCGGATTCGGTCGCCGAGCCCCGGTGTGTCCGTGCACTGAAGGACTTTCATGCCCGTGAGGCATTGCTTGCTTGGCGAATAGCCGTACAGCACGCGGATTACGTCTTGATAGCCTTGGCCTTTTGCCTCGATGGCCACGCCGACCAGCGCGCCGTTGTCGCCATATCCCGCGTAAACGGTCTCGACGAAGGGTTCGTCGGCCTCGAGGCGGCGGAATCCGTTCTCTTCCACGGCGAATGACGCGCGATCCACGGCGTCTGGCAATACCTCGAATATGGCTTTTTCGAGGGCCCGGCGTTCGTTGTGTGCAATGCGTTCCTTCGTGAGTTGATACACCGACACGATGAGGAACCCTGAGCTCATGGCGACAAGGCCCAGGGTAGCGATCATGCGCAGGCTGCTCGGCGCTTCGATATGGCCTGCCGGCACAGCTTTTGCCTCTGCGTTCATTGCGTTTGCTCGACCTTTGCTTTTGCCTTCTTCGCGCCGTAGATCTTGGGCTGCGTGAGCGCGTTTATGATCGGAGTAAGTGCGTTGCCAAGGAGAATAGCGTACATGACGCCTTCGGGGAGAGCCCCGTACAGTCGAATCAGAACCGTCAGGAACCCGGTCAGAACGCCGAAGATCCAAACGCCCACCGGTGTGGTGGGGGAGGTCACCATATCCGTGGCCATAAACACGGCCCCCAGCATCAGCCCGCCGGAACACAACATAAACAACGGGTTCGGATTTGCATTGTTGATAAGGTAGAACACACCGCTGAAAACAAACACGCTGCCGAGCATGCCCGCGGGAATCCGCCAATCCATCATTTTCCGAACCGCCAGATACGCCCCGCAAATCAGAATAACCAACGCCGACGTCTCGCCGGCAGACCCTTCGATGGTTCCCATGAACGCGCTCATCACGTCCTTCATATCCGTCGCCGTTTGCTGAAACTTCCACATCGCTAACGGCGTCGCGCCGGACCATGCGTCAAACTCAGGCGCCTGCATGAACGGCAAGGCCAACGTCGACGGAATTGCCTGGACGAAGCGGCCCGGCGCAAAGGCCGCCGCCCAGCGCGTCATCGGGACCGTGAACGCCGCTTGAAGAAACGCGCGGCCAACCAGGGCGGGATTGAACGGGTTGTAGCCCAACCCGCCGAACAGCAACTTGCCAAGAACGATGCAGATCACGCCGCCTACCGCCGCGATCCAGAGCGGCAGTCCAGGGGGAAGGGTCAAGGCGAACAGGATACCCGTAACTACTGCGCTCCAGTCGCCGGCCGTGTTCTCGACTTTCGACAACCGGCGCACCAGAAACTCGGTTAGCAGGCAGGATGCGGTGCTCGTCGCGATCAACAGCAATGCACTCAGGCCGAACGCGTAGATCGAGAACGCGGCCACGGGAATCAGCGCGTATACGACATTCCGCATGATGGCGTCGGTGCGGATAGGGCGCTGCAAATGCGGCGATGTTCGCAGCTCGACCTGTGGTGTTTCCTGCGTCACTTGGCCGTTTTCCTTTCCCGATTCACGGCCTTGGCGATTCGCATGTACTGAACCAAGGGGATATTCGACGGGCACACGTACGCGCAGCAACCGCATTCGAAGCAGTCGTTTAGGTGATAGCGCTCTTCCATGACGGCATATTGCTCCTTGCGCGACAACAGTCCGAGCCGGGAGGGGTTGAGGAACATGGGACATGCTTGGATACACTGCCCGCAACGAATACACGGGTACACCTTTGTGGGTCGTTGGGCCAGCTCCTTGTCGGTCAACACGAGAATGCCCGAAACGCCTTTGGTCACAGGGATCTCGAGGGATGCAATGGCCACGCCCATCATCGGGCCGCCGAGAATCACCTGCCGGGCCGTGTCTTTCATGCCGGCATGATCGAGCAAGAACTGAACCGGCGTGCCCAACGGCACAAGGTAGTTCCCCGGGCGCTCTACGCCCGGCCCCGTTACCGTCACGACGCGTTCGATCAAACCTTGTTTTCTTGGAAGCAAGCGGCCGAGTTGCGCAAGCGTGGCGACGTTAAAGACGGCCGCGTTGACGTCGATGGGAAGCCCGCCCGACGGTACCTCGCGCTTTAACAAGGCCTTGATCAGCATTTTCTCCGCCCCTTGCGGATACTTCGTCTTCACCGGCGCTACGCGAATCCGCGAGTCAGACTCGGCGGCTTTGGCGAGGGCCTTGATGGCATCGGGTTTGTTGGTCTCGATCCCGATGATGGCGCAACCTGCTTGAGTAGCGCGTAATGCGATGCGGACCCCTGTGAAAAGGTCCTCGCTCGCTTCGAGCATCACCCGGTGGTCCGTCGTCAGATAAGGTTCGCACTCGCATCCGTTCACCACGACCGTATCGACGCGCTTGCCTTTCGGGACGAGCATTTTGACGTGCGTCGGGAAGGCGGCCCCGCCCAGTCCGACCATGCCCGTCTCCTGAACTGCAGCAACCAGTTCCTCGGGCGTCAGGGCGTTGGACGCTGCAGAATCGGCTTCGGGCGGCGGTTCCTGTTCCGATTCCAAGTCTACTTTCAGGAAGATGGCTGGGGTCATCGCGCCGCTCGGGGTCAAGGCAAGGCCGATCTTGGCCACGGTGCTTTTAGCCGGGGCGTGCATGGGCACCGAAACAAAACCGCCCGCCTCAGCGATCTTGTCGCCACGCGCCACCTCTTGTTTTGGCTCGACGATAGGTCTAGCCGGGGCGCCCGTGTGCTGGGAGAGGGGAATGACCAGTCCCGGCGGAAACGGCAACGGTGTGATGGCGCTCTCGACCGTGGCTGCTTTGTGTTCTGGTGGATGTATTCCGTGGGAAAAGGTCTTTTTAAGCGTTGCAGTTCCCATATGAATTCTGAGTCTCGTTTACGGTTGCTCTGTTGGGAAACGGTGAGCGGTCGGGCAATCAGCAAACCCAACGCTGAGACTGACGCGCGTCAATCCAAGTCGGCGGCCGGTCGTCCCTGCCGCTGGCTGAGACCGGCGCGTCTTCCAGTAGCTCCCAAACCATATTGAAGAATAGCGCGCCGCGCCGCCCGATACACCCGGCCGCACAGGGGCGTCCACGAGAGCGTCTAGCCAGCTTTTCTTTCCGCAAGCGCACCAATGGCTTTCTCCCCCAGGATAGGACCCTTTTCTTTGTCGAGCCACACGATGGCACCGGTAGGACACCGCTGAATGGCCTCGAGCGACGCGAGTTCATTTTTGTCGTAGTCAATCCGTGCCAGACTGTTCTCGATGGCGATAAGGCCTTCTGCCGCGTCCTTAGCGCACAATCCGCAACCGATACAGGCGACCGCACACGCCCGCCTGACCTCGGCGCCGCGAAGCTCGTTCTTGCAGGCCACCCAGAGCCGATGGTCGACGGGATGCAGCGAAAACAAGTTTTTCGGACAGGCGTCGACACAGGCGCCGCACGCCGTGCATTTGTCTTCGTCGACAATCGGAAGCGCGTTCCGGTTCATGACAATCGCGTCAAACGGGCAGACGGCCATACAATCGCCGAAGCCCAGGCACCCCCATGCGCAACTTTTCCCGCCGCCGCCGATGAGGGTAGCAGCGCGGCAGGTCGCGACGCCGCGGTACGTGGCGGAAGAGGCGGCAACGTTGTTGCCGCCGGCACACGCCAACCGCGCAACGCGTTTGTGCTGGGCGCCCGCGTCAATGCCCAGAAGATGGGCAATGGCCTCGATATTTTGAGGTTCGTTGGCGGGGCACTGGGCGGGGGATACGCGGCCGGCAACCAACGCCTCGGCAAATGCCCGACAGCCGGCTTCGCCGCACGCGCCGCAATTGGCGCCCGGAAGCATTTCCTCGACCTGGTCGATCCGCGGGTCTTCAAAGACATGCAGTTTCTTGTTTGCGGCCGCCAACACACTGGATAGAATAAGACCTAATCCGAGCATCAGGCCGCCTGCCGTAAACAAAGCCACTGGATCCATCCTGGACTCCTGCCCCAGAATTCGCTCCGGTTAGCGAGACATTTCTGCGGCGCATTCCAACGAGGATAAGCACGTTGTCGGCGATTCTAGCGCAAAGGTTACGATGCCTTCAAGGCCCAATCCCCGCCCCAAAACCCGCGCGCAATTGCACGGCAAAAACGGAGCGTCCGCGAGTTATTCGCGGACGCTCCGAAACCTGTCAGGGCGTGCTTTTCGGCGCTACGGCACCGTGGCGTCGACCGTAATCGTTTCGCTGCCGACAAACGACAGCAGCTGGTCGTACCCCTCGACGATGATCGATTGCTGCGGCAGCGCGCCGGGATCCTGGTCGGTACGGTCAACAGTCACCGTAATTGTCTTGGGAAGAAGTGACGTGATGGCGCCGCTGGTGGCGTCAACCGAAAGCCAGTCCGGGAAACCCGAGTCGTCAATGCTCCAGGTCAGCGTGCTCTGGCCAGCGTTGATAATATTGAATTCGAGCGTATCGGTCGCATCGCCGAAATCCAAAGCGTTCGTGTCTACGGCAAGTGAGGGCGGGTTGATAGTGAACGTGACGGGAATCTCGAGGGTGGTAACGAATTCGCTTAGGTTGCCTGGAATGTATTGCACTTCGATTGACGCTACATAGGCGCCGTGCAATCCAGTGCGATCGACTACGCGTACCTCCATCACGACATCCTCCGTCGTGCCGTTCAAGATGGCCCCGGCCTCCGGCGCTGTCTGGAGTGCAATCGAAGTCGAGGTGGCCGTCCAGAGGAGATACACATAGGGCTCCCCACCGTAGGGATACTGCCCGCCGAAATTGTTAAGCACAAGATCGAGCGAGGTCAGTGAATCGCCGAAATGCAGCAGCGGCGACTCCTCGAACGGTGGGCCGGAAGCAGGATACTTGACCAACATTGCCGGGAACGCGGGCGCAAAGGACGTCAACGCACAGTCGCCCACGAATACTGAATCGGGATAAATGAAGTATTTCGGCTGCGGGTCCGCAGCGTATATATCGTTGTCAACCGTGAGCAGCACTCGATCCTCGCACGGGCTTGCGCCAGGCGTAAACGTGACCTTAACCAGGTCGCCGAACGCGCCGTATTTGAGCACCGTATCCGCGGGCGCGGTATACTCGTACATGGCTCCCGTGACCACTGGGTCGGGCCACAACTCGATCAGTCCGCCGTCCTCGAGGGCAACTTCTTCCACGCTTAGGAGGGTCCCGCCGTAGTTCGTGTCAAAAGTAAACGTAAACTTATCGATGTTGCGGGGGATATATTCGGCGTGGAGCACGACCTCGACGTCGCCGTCGGTGTTGACGGAACTGCGCATCGAGATCTGGCCCATCCGTACGTCGCCCGCGTAGTCCCAAAGCTGTTTGACCTGCTGCGCGAAATACCCCTCGATCACGCCCGCATCCTCGGCGCAAACACCGTCATCCTCGTTTGGGTTATCGAAAGAGGCCTCAACCGATACGCTCGTGTCCGTTGTGGCCTCGGTGAGGGTGACGTAGCTGAATACGACGTGCGAGCCGATGTCCTTGGCAACGGACTGGTCGCACGCATCCACAAGCGGGTCTTCTGTATGGAGCCAGCCGTAGAGTTCGTCGACAATGTGGCGTTGCTCCTCATCGCCGTAGGTGGGATAGTAGTGGCCGCCGCTTGCAGCAGCGATGCGCGCCAGCGGCTCGTGGTTGATGTTCTTGCCCCAGCCGACGCTAAAGAGGCGGACATTCAAGATGTCGTAGAGCAAGTCGGACGTATCCTTTATCGTCCCGGGCGGCGTGGTTAGGCGGCCGTCGGAGACCAGCACGATTGCGCGGATATCCGCTGTGTCAAAGTCAATGAACGGCCTGTCCTCAGCCTCAATGAAGTAGGCCGCCTCGTTAATGGCGGGCAGCAGCTCCGTGGCGCCGTGATCCTGGATGTTCAGGAACGCCAAAGCCATATGCATATCGAGCGGCTCGTCTGTAAAGTCTTGAACGATGCGCGCGGGTTGGCTTCGGTCGTGGAACGCCATCAACGCCATCTTTGTCGAGCCGGGCAATGCGGCCAAGTCGTCAATCAGCGGCGGCACGCACCGTTCGTAGACGGCCTGAAGCGGATCCGCCTCGCCGGAGACATCGAGGGCCGGGTCGACGGCGCCGGCCTCCTGCGCCGCCTCATACATGCTTCCGGAGTAGTCGAGGACAATCGCAATACTTCTCCGCAGAGACGCCCCGAGGGCTAAGAACTGGTTGGTCTCACTCAGCTCGAGCGGAATGTTCTGCTCGCTCACAAAGAAACTCTGTTCCCCGAAGGTATCGAGCAGATCGAACGGAATTGGAATGGGCTGGTACTGGCGGTTGCGCATAAGCATCGGGAAACGAAGCAGGGACGGTATCCTTCGCCGGGCCCGAGCCAACTCGAAGTACAACTCGTATGCGGTGACGGTGATGGTAACGTCTACCGGTTCGATGGACTCGTCGGGGAAGGGTTCGCCGTCATCGTCGTAACCGCCCAGGGCGTAAACCGTTAGGGTGGCAACTGTCGTGTCCAAGGCGCCGCGGTCGACGGCAAAGTTGATGGTCTGCCAGTCTTTGATTGCGGAGCTTGTCCCGACGCTGCGGCCTGTTTGTGGATAGAGGAAAAGCCACTTCGCGCTGGGCTCTGAGATGTAGAAGTCCAGGAATGTGGCTTCCTCACCCATATTTGCCACATACATTTCCTCCGTAATACTGGCCAAGTCGAAGACCACGGGCGTGCCGCCGGTCCCGATCGAGATATGTTTCGGCACAGTCATCACCACACGTACCCGTGTTTCGCCGCCGTTCGAATGAACCAAGAAATCGAACGCGTGTCCTCCCGAAGATATCCCCTCGCGAGTTATGGTGATACGGACCGGACTCCCTTCTGGGTCATCCGCCGCTACAGAGCCGAATATGGGAACAATGCCTGTGTCTTGTGCCACGTCGCCTGACGGGGCGATCCAATCCGGGAACTCCGGATCTTCTTCCGTGGTCTCGATACGCCAGTCCAATGAGCCTGTACCATCGTTGAAGATGGCAAAGGCGGCGAAATCCATGTTGTCGGGAACGGTTACGAGTGGGATTAGTTCGTCGTCCACTCTTGCATAGCTGCCGCCGGTATCGACGCGAAGCACGGGGATCTCGGCAACTATCATCGATACGGTTAACGGAATATCGCCCACATTCGAGGCGACGACGATGCCGGGGTCGTCGTAGGTGTACGTGCCCGGCGCAAGGTCTGTCCGATCCACGGACACGCGAATTGCATCCGTCTCGGCGCCGCTAACCGAGCCGCTGGGACTATCGGGCGTCACCGTTAGCCAGGCCGGGAGCCCGCTCGTGTCGATGCTCCAATCGACCGTGTCGATGCCGGCGTTCCAGATAGCCACCAGTTTTTCGGTGTAGCTGACGCCGAATCGGAGATTGCGGGGGGCCACCGAGAGCGTCGCGGGACGCAGCACATTGAACTGAATTGTCAAGGTCTCCGAATGCCCGCTGGACGTGACCGCGAGCGCGCCTTCATGATCGCCGGGCTCCAGGCCGGTCGCATCCACGCTTACGGTAACATCCACGGAGCCTAAAGCGGCTAGGGCGCCGCTCACGGGCGTAAAGGAGAGCCAGGCAGGGTCTCCACCCAAGGCCTCGGCAGTCCAATCGATCGATTGGCCCGACAGGTTCGTTACGCTGAACGTGGCTGTCTCGACACCTTCGCCAACGCTGCCCAAGTCGAGCAGTTCCGTAGACAATTCGAACGTTGGGACCGACAGCGATACCGTAACGTCTTCGGAGTGGCCGGCCGTAGCGAACGTAACGGTGGCTTGGTGATCGCCCGGCGAGAGCCCCGTCCGATCCACCGACAGCACGATATCATCCTCGCTTGCTCGGGGCGTGGCATCGCTGTCAGGGGTCACCGTAAGCCACGCCGCCCCGGCAGGCGCGACGCTGGTTGTCCACTCAAGCTCGGTATCGGCATGGTTGCTAAACGTGACAAAATCCTGAACGTTTGTGTAGCCAAATGAAACTGTGTCGGGCTCGACGCTGAATTCGGGCACTTCCACGGTGACCGAGATCGAACCCTGGCCGCCGTCTGACACGACGGGGATGAATCCGGAGTGCTCCCCACCGGAAAGGCCGCTGCGGTCGACCATAGCCGTGATCTCGGTTTCCGCGCTCGGCGCCAACGTCCCCGATGTGGCCGAAACGCTGAGCCAGGTAAGACTTGGGCTGAGCGAGATGCTCCAGTCGAGTGCCGACGTGCCGGTGTTGGATATAGTAAACGTATCTGAATCCGTCTCCATGCCGAACGCGAGGGATTCCGGCGCGACCGCGAGTTCGGAGGGTCCCACTAAGGCAAAACGAACGGCTACGTCTTGATTGCCGTCGTTCGAGGTGACTCGGAGGTCCTGTGAATATGTTCCGAGAGCGACGCCATCAATGTTGAGCGTGATTGTCACCGTCTGTGCCTGCGTGGTAACGCTTCCACTTGACGGCGACACCGTCAGCCACGACGGGATGTTTGTTATGGACCACGTCAACGTACCGGTGCCGCGGTTCGAGACGGTGAACGTTTCGCTGACTCCGTCCTCTGGGTCGGCCCCGAAGTCGATACTGCTCGGCGAAACGAATAGTACCGGCGTGCCTGTTGGACAGCCCGACGCCGCAACAACGGCAAGCAACAACAGGATCTCGGCGAGGCGAAATGTTTTGCGTGGCATAGACAACTCCTTTTTACCGGAATGGCAACGTTGGCTCCTGTGAGCAAACAAATGCCCCAGCGCGGTCGTCGGCGCGCCGCAACCTGCAACTAAACTCCCCTATTTCTAATTCGCGGGGTCATCCGGGTTGAAGTCCGGAAGCAAATCCTCGAAATCCGGCACCGTATCGAGATCGCGATCCCAGAAATCAGGATTGTCGATGTCATAGCCGTTGTCGGGAGGGGCGAAGATTTTGATCGTCGCCGTGTCGGAACTCGAACGCACCGTAAGCACAAAATCCCCATCGCCGGGCGTGTTGTTCAGGAAGTCGTTCGGATACTGGAAATATTTTGTGAACGGCGGGTTGATGTAAACCGCATTGTCCACCCTAAACCCAATATCGAATCGATCGACGTCGGGGTCGAGTCCTTCGAACGTTAGCTTCATCAGATTCCCGAAGGAACCGTAAGGGACGCTGTTGTCCTCCTCGGTCAAGAAAATGAATGCGCCCTCGCACGTGTCGTCCTCAAGCATCCGCCACCCGGCCAAGAGCCCCGCATCATCCTCGAGCAGGTCGAAATTGTCTGTCGTCAAGGTAATGGTATCTGGGACAATGAAACGGAGCCGGAAGAACGAGGTGTTCCGAGGAACGTATTCGGCGCGGACGAAGACCTCCGCGACCCCGTCTTCGCTGATACCCGAGGTGCGCAACGTGATCTGGCCGGCGCGCACGTCACCCAGGGCGAACAGGCCGTCGTGCTCGAAATAGGCGCTCAGCGCCGTATCCTGGTCCATCTGGTACTCGACACGTATGCTGTACGTATGCGTTTCGTCTGTGAAGAGCGTCGGATAGGTCAATACGATTTGACGCTCAAGCTCAGTCCAGATTCTTCCTTTCTTTACGCTCGTCCCGAGTAGGTCTTCGAGTGCGTCCAACGAGGGTCCGTCATACCGGTGCCCCCCGGTTTCTTGCGCAAGCTGTGTGAGGTCCGTCGTGTTGATGGATTCACCGAATGCCACAGGATATAAGCGAACGCGGCGTCCCTGTTCGGCGTTGCCGGCTTCTGCAATAACCGCGCTGGCGTCGCTGACGGAAGACGTATCGCGGCCGTCCGTTATGAAAACGATGGCCTGGACATCCGCATCGTCAAAGGGCGGCAACGATGCATCTTCGTCGCCGAGACGAATGCACGCGTCTATCAGGGCCTCATACAACTCCGAGGCCCCATGGTCAGCAACGGGAACCGAGAACGCTTGCAGCGCCGTCTTCAAGGCGTCCTTGTCCGTGGTAAATCCATGAATAAGGCGTTCCGTCTGCTGGCGGTCATGGTGTTCCATCAACGCAACCTGATAGCCGGCAGGCAACCAGTCGATGAAGGCTGCAACGCCTTCGAACATGCTCTCGATGGCCTCGCCCGGCGCCAAGGGATCCACCGGGTCGTCGACGCCGGCATAGTACATGCTGCCCGACAGGTCGAGCATGACGACGACGTTACACTTCAGGTTCTCGGGGCCTTGGACCACATAATTCGTCTCATCCAGGTCAAGCGGCATTTCGTCCTCGATGATGAAGAAACGGATTTTCTCCATCTCTTCCTCGAGCGTGGTGTTGATGGCCTCCCCTGCCGAGTCGCGCAGCAGAAACACAAAACGCTGAAGGTACGGCGGCCGGGTGCGGTTAAGGGCGCCCTCGACGATGAGCGGGGCCTGCGCGACCGTAGCCGTTACTTCGACCTCGGTCCCGTCCGCGGCCGCAATCGTGATTGTTGCCGTGTCGCTCGTGCCCACCAGGGCGGTTCGGTCGGCGAATACCGTTATGGTCTGCACATCCAGCGTACCCGCGACCTCGCCGTCGACGGCCGAGCGCCGTCCCTCGCTGGTGCCGCTCATGGGCGAAATGCTGAGGAGGTCTTGTCGGTCCGTTTCGATCGTGAACTCCAGCACCGTGCCTATATACCCGTCGTTATAAAGCTCAAATGTCAACTCGTAGGCCTCGGTGCCGAAATCAAGCGTTTGCGTGTTAACGGCAAGCACATCGCCGCCGACGCCGCCGCCGATCTCGACATCGAGCGTCACCTCGCGATCCCCGGCATCGGAGTCGATTAGAAGCGTGTACTGATACGTCCCGTCGTTGAGCAGACTCGAATCGAGTTTGACCTCTAACGTTGCCTGACTGGTGGCGCTCAGCGTGCCGGAACTGGGCGTTACCGTGAACGGCACGGTCGCCTCGGGATCGCTCGGGTCCGTCACATCCGACACCCACGTGACCAATTCGTCGCCCGTGTTGCTGAGTAGGAGCTCGGCCGTCTCGTCGTCATCGGTAAACGACAAGGACGTGGCGCTGACTTCGATCAATGGGGCGCCCGGGACGGTCATGTAGACGTTCATTTCGTCGCTGCCGCCGTTCGACGTGATGGTCAGGGTAGCGCTGTAAGGCTGGTCAGGACTAGGGGCGAGGTCCGTTCGATCCACGGTGACGGTTACCCGATCCGTTTCTGTGGTCGTGCTTCCGCTGAGCGGCGATGCCGTCAACCAATTGCCGCCGCCCTCGATGTCGATGCTGACGGTCCAACTGAGGGTGCCCCCTCCGACGTTGCCGATCGTGAAACTGTCGCTGGTGGAGGTCGCCCCTAGGTTGAGACTGCTAGGTTCGACGCTCAGCGCCGGTGGATTGGTGTCCCCCGGACAACCCCCAAGGGCGTAACAGGCCAACGTCAGGACAACGATTCCGAGCCAAGGCCGCACTCGATTAGTCATAGAACATTCCCCACTGTTGTTCTATCCCCAGGTCGTCCCAGGCCGCCTCGGCGCATGCCGAGATCGAGAGACCCCGCGGCCGAAACCCGTTGGGGAATTGCCTACTTAGTTGTGGACACCGTGAAGATGACCTCAACGTTCTCAGCTTCCAGCGTCTCCACATCTTCGGCGATGGCGGCGTCAAGCGGCACGCCGCTGCCGTCGACGAAATCCTCGGCGTCGACCGTCACGAAATCGCCTTCCCCGTCGCCGAAGCCGGGGCTGTGCAGCGCGTTCTCGACCAAAGGGCTCAGGTCCCAGACCTCGTTGGTCGACAACGTCACCTCGTTCAGGTAGTAGAGCCCCGCCAACGGAGTGATATTCGTGATGTCATTATTATTGAGATAAAGGAACTCGAGGTTGTCGAGATTGGCGAGGGGGGTGAGGTCTGTGATGTTGTTGTCGTTGAGATTCAGCCAGGTAAGGTTGGTGCAGTACTCGAGCCCGGTCAAGTCGCTGATGCCGAGCGCCCTGCCGTCCAGCCGCTGCACACCCATGAGATCGTTCCGAGTCAACAGGCCGAACGGTTTGCCGATGGTGTCCCGTACCACGTCCTCCAAGACGGTGTCGGGGATATAGACGACCTCGAAGCTGGGCATAGTAAACCCGTCGGGGCAACCCGCTCCCGCCATGACGATAGAAACCAGCACACCAAACATGAAGGACCGACGCGCATATTTCCTAGACATAAGTCTCCATCCCCTTAGAACTCATGTTGTCACCCGTTTGTTTAGCGGCATACTGTGGTCTGCCGTAACGGCTGAAGACTAACAATCCCCAAAGTGCGTTTTTTCTCCAGATATATTATGCGACACAACACCAATATTGTCAACAGTTTCTGAAAAAAGAACCGAACCTGCCGATCGTCGCGCATCTTGACAGGTCTTTCTCCTTTCCGTAATACGATGGGATTCAACGCCTTTTGGGCAAGGCGTTCGCCCCCTTCGTCACACCATGGCAATCCGATAATCGCCGCGGCTCAGTGCGCCGCATCCTCGAGCAGGAAAGCGGAAAACGTCGAGTATTACGTAGTCCCCGTATCCTCAGGATAGTCGCACTTGACCGTGATAATCGGGATCTCGCCCCCTTTGTCAATAAGCTGCCGATTCAACTCGCAAATCCAAGTCTGCCATACCTCCGCACGGGGCGGGGCGGGCTTGCTCATCCGCCTAACATGTTTCATCGGGTTACGCCTCCATCTGCAGTTGTTTACATGATTCACTTTGTTCGGTTATCTCCGTACAGCGAAATCTTGTTAAGAGTTTACCTCAGTCGGTCTGTCGTGTCAAGATAACTTGATATGCCCCAATCCGTGCCCGAGCGGGCACCAGGAAGCGGGACTGTACCCGGCGAGCGGTCCGCGGGCCAGCGCACGGACTCGGAGCGTAAGGCGAGGCCGCGCAGACAGCTCGCAGGCCGCCGCCTCCTGGAACTCTGCGGACGGTGTACACCGCCCCCGCGGATCCCGGCTCAGAACTCGTTGTAACACCACGGATTCTCCTTGCGAGTGCACAGGCGTCTTTCTTACAATCAATCTGCTGTTTGCGGCAAGGGAGACAATCGGATGCCGACTCGAGGCGGAATAGGGCCGGTTAGAATTCTACCCGAGGGCGTGGTCAACAAGATCGCGGCGGGCGAAGTGGTCGAGCGGCCTGCATCGGTCGTTAAAGAACTTGTCGAAAACGCGCTCGATGCGCGGGCGACGCGGGTCGGCGTGCGTCTTGTGGCGGCGGGACGCCGGACCATCGAGGTCATTGATAATGGGCACGGCATGGCCGAACACGATGCGCTACTCGCCATCGAGCGTCACGCGACCAGCAAGATACGCAGGGCGGAGGATCTCGACAATATAGTTACCATGGGTTTTCGCGGGGAAGCGTTGCCAAGTATAGCCGCTGTATCGCGCTTCGAGTTGGTGACGCGGCGCGCCGTAGACCAGTCAGCCACCAGGATCCGGATCGAGGGCGGTGTGCTCCGCGACGTGTCGCAGACGGGCGGGCCTGTGGGCACGCGCGTCAGCGTCAACCGGCTCTATTTCAACACGCCGGTGCGGGCGAAGTTTCTCAAGGGCATCACGACGGAACTGAGCCACTGCATCGACATCGTACAGCGGCACGCCCTCGCGGAGGTCGGCGTGGGTTTTCAGATCAGCCACAACGACAAAGTCCTCCTCGATATTCCTGAGAATGCTGACCTTCGTGAACGGGTGGCTTTGATATGGGGACTCAACTTCCTCAAGGATCTGATCGACATCGAGGGCCCCGGGGCTCCGCTCAAGCTTGGGGGCCTCATTGGCACGCCCGCCCTGACCCGCTCGCAGCGGTCTCACCAGTTCTTTTTCATGAACCGCCGGCCGGTTTTCAACCGCGCGTTGCAGTACGGCCTTGAGGACGCCTATCGCGGCCTCCTTACCATCGGCCGCCATCCTGTAGCGATGTTGCTCCTCGAAGCGTCGCCCAGACTCGTCGACATCAATGTGCATCCCACGAAACGCGAACTGAAGTTCCGCGACGAACGGGTTGCGCGAGACGCCGTGCGTGAGATTGTCCGGGCTCGGCTGGCGGCCATCGAGGCGCCCCGCGACGTTCGCTTCGCGCCCCGGGGCCCTTCACTGCAATCGCCGCAGCCTACATTGCAGGTGCCCGCTCGGCGTCGCGAGTCGACGGGGGCGCTGGATCGATCCGGCCAAGGCGTGGCCGCGAAATCCGAGTCTGGGACAGCGGCGCCGCATGAAGAAGGCGTCCAAACGGAATTCGTG
>Ga0180437_10005488_pt1 | contig 17340 bp, 14 predicted proteins | sample SS_ome_4_FD_132410 | JGI IMG/M metagenome (GOLD analysis project Ga0180437, IMG submission 132410) | Hypersaline lake sediment archaeal communities from the Salton Sea, California, USA - SS_3_D_1 metaG | ecosystem: Environmental > Aquatic > Non-marine Saline and Alkaline > Hypersaline >... | reverse complement strand
CGATTTCTGCGATTTGCTCTTCGAGTTTCTCACCTTTACTGCCGGCCTCAGAAAATCCGGCGGCAATCACAATCACATTTTCAATTTTCTTTTGGCCGCATTCAGCCAAAACTTTCGGAACGGCCGGGGCCGGGATAACAATTATTGCCAGATCAATTTTAGTCGGAACCTTTAAAACCGAAGAGTAAGCCTTTTTAGCCAAAATCCGATCTTCTTTTAGATTAATAGGGATTGCTCGGCCGCGAAATCCGCCATCAATGATATTTTTTAAGATTTGGTGGCCAACTTTTTTGGGGTCGCGAGAAGCGCCAATAACTGCAATTGTTGTTGGGTTAAAAAGTTTATTTAAGAATTTCATCGATTTCCTCAAGGGTTATCGGACCTTCTCTTATTATTTTTCTTGTTCTTGTATCAAAAATGGTACTTACGGGGGTTGATTTATTTAAGTTGCCAGCGTCGATAATTTGGCAAACTCTATGATCAAATTTTGACCGGATATCATCAATTTTATATATCGCTGGCTCGCCGTGAATGTTGGCAGATGTGGTTGTGATTAGCGATCCGAATTTTTGGCAAAGTTCGCGAGCAATTTTATTTTTCGGAATTCGAAAGGCGATTCCACTATTTGATAAATATTGATATTTTTTTGGTTTAATAAAATCAATAATTAAATTCAATTGACCGGGATGAAATTTTTTTGAAAGTTTTTCGGCAACGAGATTTGGAATTCCAATATTTTTAATTTGATCAAGGTTGTCGACAATTGCATGAATTGGTTTATCGATAGGTTGATTTTTTAATTTTTTAATTTTTGCTATAGCTGAATAATTTTTCGCATCAGCGCCAAAAGCATAACAACTTTCTGTTGGGTAGATTATTACCCTGCCATTTTTTAGACAATCGATAGCTTTATTTAAATTCATTCCAAGTTCTGTAATCGCAGGTTAGACTCTATATTCAATATGATCATCAATGGATGTTCCAAATAAACTTATTCCCGTCATTTCCGAGGGTTTAGCTATTTTCCAAATTTCAAGGATTGTCGGGGCGATATCGGCTAATTTGCCCTTATGTAAACCCTGAAAAGTTCTCGCGCTGTCAACAAGGATAAATGGTACCGGGGAAATAGAGTGTTCGGTTTCGGGTCCTCCTGACTTTGAAATCATCTGCTCAACATTCCCGTGATCGGCGGTTATTATGACCAGACCTTTAATTTTACTTACGGCTTCAACTATTTCACCGATACATTTATCAACATATTCAACTGCCATAACTGCTGCGTGAATATTGCCAGTATGTCCTACCATATCGGGGTTGGCAAAGTTGACGATAATAAAATCATAATTATTTATTTTCCCGATAACATAATTTTTTACAGATTCCGCACTCATTTCTGGTTTTTTATCATAGGTAGCCACTTTCGGGGAAGGAATTATTTTCCTGTCTTCTCCCGGGAACGGTTTTTCGATTGCCCCATTAAAAAAGTAAGTTACATGAGCATATTTTTCCGTTTCCGCAATATGGAGTTGGCTTAAATTGTTTTTTGAGATCACTTCAGAAAGAGTATTTTTGATATTTTTGGGAGCAAAAGCAGATCTGATAGAAAGTCCCCAATCTTCTTGGACATAAGGCACCATAGTGACAAAAAATAGATTTGAGAAAGTCACCCCCCGCCTAAAACCCTTAAAATTTTTTCTCACAAAACTTTGGGTGATTTGCCGGGCGCGATCAGCGCGAAAATTAAAAAAGATAACCGAATCTTTGTTTTGAACTTTTGTAATTGGTTCGCCTTCTCGAGTGATAACGGTTGGGGCGATAAATTCATCCATTTTCCCGGCCGCATAAGATTCAGAGACTGCTTTTATTGCCGATTCTGCGTATTCGCCTCTTCCTTCGGCGATCGCATCATAGGCTTTTTTAGTTCTGTCCCAGCGGTTATCGCGATCCATGGCATAGTATCTTCCAGAAATTGTGGCAATTTCTCCTACACCAATTTCTTTTGTTTTTTCGGAAAGCCGCGAGATAAATTGAAGGGCGCTCATTGGATCACTATCTCGACCGTCGGTAAAACAATGGATAAAGACTTTTCGGAGGCCACATTTTTTAGCCAAAGTTAAAAGGGCATAAAGATGATTAATGTGCGAGTGGACACCGCCATCCGAAACAAGACCCATTAAATGGAGTTGGGAACCATTTTGTTTTGTGTTTCTCATCGCCGAAATTAGTGTTTGATTTGTGAAAAATGATCCGTCTTTGATTGCCGCAGATATTAATGACATATCTTGTTTAACAATTCTTCCCGCTCCAATATTTAGGTGGCCGACTTCAGAATTTCCCATTTCACCAGAAGGAAGACCTACGGCTTCTCCATGAGCCGAAAGTTCGGTCCGGGGGAAATTTGCCCAAAATTTATCAAAATCGGGAGTTTTAGCAAGGGAGATTGCATTACCGCCCCAAGCCGGCGCAATTCCCCAGCCATCTAAGATAATTAAAATTGTTGGTTTAATGATGTTCATGATGTTCTTTACAAATTATCCTTGACATTTATTTGAATTTATGATAATATGTTTGTTAGTTGCAGAATGTATTGGCAACGAGAAAGGAAAGATGGCGATGACCTGGTTTGATTGGCGAACGTTCGCATGGTTTGGATGGGTGCTGCTCATCTCAGCGCGTCTCATCATGCGGTATTGGGGCATGCAGAAGGTTCCCCGAGATGACAACGCGAGACCCAGTCGGGGATACGTGCGGATAGTAGCAATCCCATCAGTCGTGATCGTCTGTTTCGGCCTGACAGCCATGTGGACTCATTCACTGGCCTTCGGCGTCATAACTGGTATCTTGGTTTTCGTGGTCGTTATCTTCGGGTTTCCATACCTAGTTATGGGTTCGCCGCTGGACGGGCGGCCCGTCCACCTCGTGATGTTGGCCCGTGGTCCAGGTTGGAAGTTCTTCGGTCCGCGCGAGGAGTATATTCCGGCTGGCAAGTGGAACTTTGGCCCCGGCTACTATCTTCCGGGCGTGGAAGGTGAGTGTACGGGCGGATGTTACGGTGGCTATAGGGGAGAGACCGTCGAGGCCCGAACTGGTGAAGAGATACACTACCGCCCACTGATAACTGTCCAGGAAGAAATGTCCCGAGCGGAATTCCTCAGTATTGTCCAGGAAATGCGCCAAGGCCTCCGTATCCGCGTGGCCGAGATGCTAAACGAAGGCAATCAGCCAGACGAGATCGCGAGGTACCTCGCGGCCTATCGCTCGTCTCGAACAGAGGTCTCGGTACGGATGGAGTGCGTCAGCTACCGGCGCCCTGAGGTCGTAATCCGCTATCCCGATCCCGAGCCCGACACAGACAGCGCTCAACAACAGCATGAAACTGCTTAGCGTGTCTGGCAACCCAGATCGACCGCCCATCCAAAGGGTTTACTGATCGCCGAAAGGTGATCAAAGTGATTCAATGGATGTAGCGGTTTTTTTATTTCTCCAAGGGGAAAAGTAAAGTTAGTTAGTGGCTAAAATTGGTTTTTTATTTTACTAATTTTACTTCCTAACTAATTTCACCAATTCCACTTATGTTAAATCATTTACCAGGCTCATCCCATCCATTTCTGGTGGTTTTGGGATTTGCAAAAGATCCAGAACGGTTGGCGCCACATCTGCGAGGATTCCGGTAGAATTTTCAGCGCCGTATTTCATTAGTTTTTCCTCGGGGTCAGGATTTGGCTTTTTATCATTTGGAGTAATTAAAATAAAAGGAACCGGATTTGCAGAGTGTTCTTTTAGATAAGTTTTTTTACGAGGATCAATCATTTGTTCGGCGTTTCCGTGATCGGCGGTAATGATTGTCGCCGATCCAGATTTAATCGCCAAAGGAATGATTACCTTCAGGCATTTGTCTAAATATTCAATTGCTTTAATTGCCGCCGGCATATTGCCAGTATGGCCCACCATATCGCAGTTTGGGTAATTTGCTAAAATAAATTGAAATTTTTTTTCGCTAATTCTTTTACTAAGCTCCGCAGTTAATTTATCGGCGCTCATTTCCGGTTTTTGATCAAAGGTATCAACTTTTGGCGAGGGGATTAGGGCTCTTGCTTCCCCGGGGTAAGTTTTTTCTTTACCCCCGTTAAAAAAATAAGTTACATGAGCATATTTTTCTGTTTCAGAGATATGAAATTGTTTAAGATTGTTTTTGGAGAGGACTTCGGCAAGGGTATTTTTGAGTATTTGCGGCGGAAAAGCAACTCGCTCCAAAAGATTCCCTTTTTCGTATTGTGTCATGGCAACGAAAAATAAATTTTTATATTTATAAGTGGAAAAATCTTTAAATTCAGGATTGGTAAAGGCAGCGTTTAATTGTCTTGCCCTATCAGGCCTAAAGTTAAAAAATATGACAGCGTCGTTTTCTTGAATTGTCGCTTGCGGTTTTAAGCTTTCATCAACAATAATTTGCGGCTTAATAAATTCATCGGTTTGTCCTTGGTTATAAGCATTATTTATTGCATCCTCCGGGCTATTGGCAATTTGACCCTTAGCATAAACCAGAGCATTGTAAGCAGTTTTTATTCTGTCCCAATGTTTATCGCGATCCATAGCATAGTATCGCCCGCAAATTGTGGCTACTTTCCCCACTTTATATTTTTTTATTCTTTCGTTTAATTTTTTCAAGAAAAAAAGCGCCTCTCTGGACCCGGTATCGCGGCCATCGGAAATATAATGAATAAAAACATTTTCAATATTTTCATTAGCTGCGATTTTTAAAAGAGCATAAAGATGTTTAATATGTCCGTGGACGCCTCCGGAACTCGTGATTCCAAGAAGATGAAGCTTGGAGTGATTTTTTTTGACATGTTTTGCTGCATCTAAAAATGCCGGGTTTTCAAAAAATGATTTATCTAAAATCGCCCGATCAATTCTTGGTAGGTCTTGCCAGACAACTCGTCCGGCTCCCAAGTTTAAGTGCCCGACCTCAGAATTTCCCGGCTCTCCCCACGAAAGACCAACTGCATCACCTGAGGCAGAAATTTTTGTTGAGGGATAATTTAAAATCAAGGAATCATAAAAGGGGGTTTTGGCGGCGGCGATTGCATTTCCTTCGTTACTTGCCGAAACCCCCCAACCATCTAAGATTATTAAATTAACAGAAGGGTATTTTTTAAAATTCATTTATTTTGCCCTTGCCAAATACCCGCATGCCCCATGGGATGATTTTACCCATGAGGTCAGATTTATTGGCTCATCTCAAGGCTTAATCTTTTATCAATTTCTTCTAATCTTTCGTATTTAATGTTTCTTTCCGGAAGTGAGGGCGCCCCGGTTTTTAGCATCAGAGCGTTAACAGCAACTGCAAGGTCGGCAATGAAAGTATCGAGTGTTTCTCCGCTGCGGTGCGAAACAACCAGGTCCCAGCCGCCATCGATTGTAATTTTTGCCGCTCTCAAGGTTTCAGTAATTGTCCCGATTTGGTTTGGTTTGATTAAAACAGCATTAGCAACATTTTCTTTTTCTCCCTTTTTAATTAAATCAGGATTTGTGACAAAAATATCATCACCAATTATTTTTAATTTGTCACCAAGGAGTTTTCGGAGCATTTTCCAGCCCTTCCAGTCGTTTTGGGAAAGGCCATCTTCGATTGAATAAATTTCATATTTTTCTACTAAGTCATTCAAATGGTGAATCAACTCTTCGGTGCTCATCGGTTGATCTTCCAAAGTATACTTTCCATCTTTAAATATCTCAGAAGCAGCCACATCCATGCCAATGCGAATATCTTTCCCGGGCCGAAGATCAGCGTCAGCAATGGCAGTGGTTAGAAAATCCAAAGCTTCCTCGTGAGAGGATATTTTGGGAGCAAAGCCACCTTCAAGCCCCATGAGTGTTTCTTGCCCTTGGCTTTTGAGAATTTTTTTGAGCTCCTGCCAAACATTTTTGCCATCTTCGACTTCGCCAATCACACAAAATTCTTGAATTGATAAATTATTTCCCCGTCCATGTTTTCCTCCTTCAATCATCACCATCATTGGTACAGGGATAGCGTATTCGTTCAAAGTAAGACCAGATATTTTTCTAAGGTAGTGAAAAAGCGGCAGCCCCTGGGCATTGGCAGCACAGCGGGCGATTGCCATTGAAACGCCGACAATTGAATTGGCACCTAATTTTGATTTATTTTGGGTTCCATCAAGTGCAATCATTAATTTATCAATCCCGGTTTGGTCGGTGACCTCGTGGCCTATAAGTTTTGGCTTGATAATGGCATTGACATTATTTACTGCTTTTAAAACTCCCTTGCCGTTATACCTGCGGGGGTCATTATCTCGGAGTTCGAGGGCCTCTCGTTCACCTTTCGAGGCTCCGGAGGGTACTGCGGCTGTTCCTGAGATTCGATTATCTAAAATTATCCTGACTTCTAAAGTCGGGGTTTTATTAGAATCTAAAACCTCTTTGGCAATCACGTCTTTAATTTTTGGCAAAATCCCTCCTTATAGTCCAGCTTTCCACAGATCCTTACACGGATTGACACTAATTAAAGATGGTTTATCTGTGACTATCTGTGTAGTAATTAGTGGAGAGCGAGACAATCTTACTCGAGTTCTTTCAACCTTTGTTTTATAAAATCAATATTTTCAATTTTGGTTGGGTCAACATTATTTATAATTGAAAGATAATAAGAAGTGTAATCTGCTAAAAGTGACATCTCGAGGATTTCGCAGAGGACATTTTCAGCATTTTTAATTTCGATATTTTTGTGAGCGATTCCTTTTTTGTCGAAAACTTCGGCGGAAATTTTTTGCCTGGCGGCAATTCTTGGTAAATCAAATTTTGATTTAAGAAATAAAAATTTCAAGATCTGTTTTGCTTCTTGGGGAAAATCCAAACCGGCGGTAAAGTTATGATTAACCGCTGGCAAAATATCATAAAAAGCGATTTCTTTAGAATTTTCAGCAAGTTGTCCGCGCCAGCGCAGAGCAAGGGGAGTAAATCTTTCCGAGGCATAAATTATTGGTAAAGAACCTTGCAAGTCATTGGCAACTTGTTTGGCCTGATTTTTCCGGTGTGGGGAATCGGGGAATAAAGTTTCGTTATAGTCTTTTACCGCTGTGAAAGCTTTGATAACTTGGTCTTCAGTCATTTCTAAAATTCCAATTTTTTTAAAAACCGCAAGAATTGCTCCCATCATAAATCCTAACGCCGCTCTTGGTTGGCCTTTATGCTCGAATTTATAATAAGGGACTTTAAATTTTTTAGCTAAACGTTCAAGTTCAGAGCCAGTTGTTATGGCGAATAATTGTCCACCAGCATCACGGGCGGAGATAAAAGCGTCTAAAGTTTCTTCGGTGGTACCCGAGTGGCTGACAGCAATTACTAGTGTTTTTCGGTTTGTATAATTTGGAATTCCATAATTTCGATGGATTTCAATTGGTTTGTTGGCATCGGAAAGAACTACAGATCTTACTAAATCACCGCCAATTCCTGAACCGCCCATACCACAAATAATAATTCGATCACAAGTAGCAAAATAAGAAGGTAGAGCCATTTTTTGGATATCGTCCCAACCTTTTTTGAGTTGATTGGGGAAATCAGCAATATGAGAGAGCATATCAGAAGTATCGGTTTGCCGTAAAGATTTAGGATCATCAAGATTTATATTCATGCAAAATTCTCCTATGCCTCGAACTTGTCGAGAGGCTTTACCCTGAATGAAATCGAAGGGTTTGCCTACACCAAACAATTGAGGCTTGTCCCGTACCTAAGCTTTAACGCACGGTGCGGGGCTAAGTTAACCCCTTATTTTTTCGTATAAATTCTAATTCCATAATAACTTAAAATTATTTAAAGTGCAATACAAAAATAGCTTCGGATTATTCCAAAGCTATTTATCAAGGCCTCCTTTAGAGGCGCTTAGCTGCCCGCAAGAACACTGAAATTTTAGATTCCTGTTTTTTAAATAGTTTATTTCTAAAATTTAAAAAAGCCTGCAAATTACTTTACAAGCTTTTTTTTTCAAGGCCTCCTTTAGAGGCGCTTAGCTGCCCGCAAGAACACTATTATGGTAAAGGAGGGGCAAAACCATAATAGGCGCGGGCAGTTAGGCACCCATAAATTGATCCCTCGTTATGTGAACATACCATACTATCATACTCTAAAACATTTGTCAAGTTTTTTTGGTAAAAAAATAAAAAATGGACCTGTCGAGAATCGAACTCGAAATTTAGCAATGCGAATGCTACGGTATGCCATTTACCTACAGGCCCATAAAATCATACTAATTTTACCATAAAATGTGTTAATATGATAGAATAGAAAAGAAGGAAAATTAACCTAATTAGACATTAGTCATTTTGGAGAAATTATGTCTATTCAAAATAAAGATTCAAAAGTTGCCAGAATTATTGCCGGGGAAGAAAAACGACAAACTGATCATTTAGAACTTATTCCTTCGGAAAATTATGCTTCAGCCGAAGTTCTCGAGGCTTTAGGTTCAGTTTTAACAAATAAATATTCAGAAGGAAAACCGCACGCTCGTTATTATGGCGGCCAAGAATTTGTTGATCAAATTGAGGATTTGGCAGTTGCCCGGGCTTTGAAAATGTTCGGCCTATCTTCTCGTGATTGGCATGCTAATATTCAACCTTATTCTGGTTCCCCTGCCAATATGGCAATCTACCTTGCACTTGCCGAGCCCGGTGACAAAATCATGGGGATGAAATTAACTGAAGGTGGACATCTTACCCACGGCCATCCGGTCAATTTTTCCGGCCGGTTATTTAAAGTAGCTCAGTATTCAGTCAATCAAGAAACCGGCTTAATTAATTATGACGAGGTAGAAAAAATTGCTGTGCGCGAAAAGCCAAAAATAATTATTTGCGGGGCAACAGCCTATTCTCGATTGCTTGATTTTGAAGAATTCGCAAGGATTGCCAAAAAGGTCAGAGCATACTTAGTTGCTGATATTTCTCATATAGCCGGACTTATTGTTGGCGGGGTTCATCCATCACCGTTTCCCCATGCCGATGCGGTGATGACAACAACTCACAAAACTCTTCGTGGTCCGCGGGGAGCGATTATAATTTGCAAAAAAGATCTAGCAGAGAAAATCGACCGAGCGGTTTTTCCGGGTCTCCAGGGCGGTCCGCATGAAAATACCATTGCCGCCATAGCTATTTGTTTTGGCGAGGCACTAAAGCCAGAATTTAAAAAATATGCTGAACAAGTGGTAAAAAATGCTAAAGTTTTAGCCGATACACTATCAAGAAATAATCTAAAAGTAATATCAGGGGGGACAGATAATCATTTAATGCTCGTTGACGTTACCTCAGTTGGAATTACGGGAAAAGAAGCAGAAAAATTATTAGAAAAATCTAGCATCGTAGTTAATAAAAATACAATCCCAGGCGATAAGAATCCACCAACAATTGGTTCCGGGATTCGGCTGGGTACACCAGCTGTAACATCTCGGGGGATGAAAGAAGCAGAGATGAAAATCATTGGTGAGTTAATTTCCAATGCCTTAAGAAAATCAACCCTTCGACGGGCTCAGGGTTGCCCTGAGTATTCCCGAAGGGCAAAAAATTTTCAAGATATAAAAAATCAAGTTCGTAAATTAACAAAAAAATTTAAAGTGCCAGGAATTAGTTAAAAGAGCGGGGAGAAAAGGAATTAAATTTTGAAACCCTCAAAAATGAAAGTCAAGCTTCTTTCGTACACTAAAGATCCAGAAAGGGTGGTGGCGGCCGCAATTCGTCAGTGCTATTCACCAGATGCGGCTGCGAAAATGAAAACAAAACTTTCTAATGCTGAGGTGGGGAAATTAATCAGGATGGTGATTGAATCAGATCACACCTCAACTATTGAACACGTCTCATTTACCTTTGGCGTCGAAGGTGTTTCGCGAGTTTTAACTCACGAACTCGTCCGTCACAGAATCGCTTCATATTCTCAGCAGTCGCAAAGATATATCTCTGGTAAAAATTTTGGTTATGTAATCCCCCCATCAATTAAAAGCAAAAAGGGGGCGTGCGAGCGTTTTGAAAAAGCCATGCAGATTGATATGGAGCTTTACGAATATCTGCAAGGTCTAGGAATTAAAGACGAAGATGCGCGATTTGTTCTTCCAAACGCCACTGATGTCAAAATTGTTATCACCATGAATGCGAGGAGCCTATTTAACTTTTTAAAACGGCGAATGTGTAATCGAGCCCAGTGGGAAATTCGTACTATGGCACATTTAATGCATAAAGAATTAATGAAGATTGCTCCAAAAATTTTCAAATACGCAGGGCCTACCTGTAGAACAGAGGGTATTTGCTGGGAAGGTGAGAGAAATTGCGGACTTCCGAAGAAGAATCGAAAAATTAAACTAATGAGCCATGTGAAATAATTGACCAAAGGGTTCTAAAATGGTATAATCAATTCAAGCCGAGGTGCTGGAATCGGTAGACAGGTTGGTCTCAAAAACCAATGAGTTTTTAACTCGTGAGGGTTCGACTCCCTCCCTCGGCACCAAGTCCGTTTTTGATAGACGGATTTTTTTGGTAGTAAAAAATTCTTGACTTTTATATTAATGTATGCTTTTATATATTTGTAGTCAAAAAGCTACAGTTGTTCGTTCACAATCCCAAAACCCCTAAGTCGGGGAAAGGAGCAAGTCGGATGAGAACTACAGAAGAGAGGTCGTTTCCAGATGCGATGGCGTTCTACCACCAGGATGGCCTCCCGGCCGCCTGGAAACAGGCCATGAGGTTTGCCGGCAAAGAAGAACGGCTGGCAACCATGCCCGACATTGTCGCGGCTCGTCTCGAAACTAAACCTGGTGACTTGCCTTGGGAGACGTACTTCACGACTCTCACGGCCGAGTACTGTGGGGACAGTAAGCAGGGCAATCGCATCCTGATTGTCGCTCATGGCGTCGGTCCGATGTCCACCCTTGAAGGCATTCAGAAGGCATACAGCTGGGAGTACCGGGACAAAGACCGTAGCCGGCGCGGCGGGCGGATCACACAGCAGGAGTTCTTGGACTTGGAATCCGGCAAGTACGGCGAAGTCAGCGTCATTGATCTTGTCAGCTACTGCCGGCGCTACAAGTATCCGTTCATCCAGACTCTGCGTTCGTCGGAAGCCATGACCGATCCTGTCCTTAAGGCACGGTTCGGTCTGCAGGCCGAGGATTACGTCAGAGTTCATACCGCAGCCGCTAGGTTGTGGCACCGCAAGCAGGCTGGTATTGATCCGGAGAACAAGTATGGTCTTCCGAATTATGACCAGTTTCTCGACCGACGTCGTTCGCAGCATGTGCGAGACGGAGCGAAGAACTCTGACCCATCCATTATTACGGTGGGTGATGCGGCTAACTGCTGTTACTTCTTCGGTTTCGATCATGGTTTCCGGGAGATCGAAGAGGGACACGCGATTGCACATCTGATTTCGACTGGTGGGCTGTGCCATCTCCACCATGAGGGCAACGAAAGTCTCGTGCTCAACGTAAGCTGCCATGAGTGGTGGAACGGAGTCCGTCTCGTCGGCATCCAAGCTGGGGGGAGTATCCGATCGGGCCTCCACGAAGGCCCAGACGCCTACAACCTGCTGCGCAAACACTGGCGTGATTTACTCGTTCCAGTGAAGAAGCAAGGAGAGGTCGGCTTCCGTGGCCTCGTGCAGATCGGCGAACAGTGGTTTACCCAATATCCTAAGCAGGGCGAACGGATGGATACTTGGGAGCCGGAGTATGTCGTCACCTCGATACAGAAGATCGGTAAGCCCCTGCTCTTTCGGACAACCTCGAGTGGGTCAAGGGTATTCTTCAAATTCGGTGTGAACGAGGTGAAAGCCAGCACTCCTCCAAATGCGAACGCTTACTTCTTTTGCGGTGAGCCAAGGTCAGATGGTTGCGACCATGATGTCTGCGAGGTCCAGTTCTACCGAATCGAGGTTGATGCGACCCAACGGATGATGCGCTCGAACCAACTTGCTCATGACTTTGAACGAATGATGGTTCTTCTCGCCCAAGACGCGGCGTAGTGCCGTATCAAACCGAAGTCTTGACCCCCTAGCGGGAATATCAGTTTTTTCACCCGCTCGGGGTCTTTTTTTATTGATATTATCTATCACTTCTCTACTGCGAAGTATAGAAGTAAAAAACCATTCTCTAATTCTGCAGAAATACACAACATTATATAATTAAAAGATTATCAATTTATTGACAAAATTATCTTAAAATGATAATTTCAAATAGCAAAATACTAAGTAACTTAGCCCGACAAAAATCACTTCGTGATATTTAAGCGGGCAGGGAGGTAAAATGTTAGGAGAAATTCCTAAAGATCTAAAGAGGCTGAAAAGAAAAGATATCGACAATGAAATTGCCAGGGTTGGTATGATTGCAGAACTTGATGCTGTTAATTTGTACGAGCAAATGGCGGGTTCAGCTCAAAGCGCAAAACTCAAAAAAATCCTTCTCGACATTGCCAAAGAAGAAAAAACTCATGTTGGCGAGTTTGAGACGATTCTTCTTTCCGGCGACAAAGAGCAGGTTAAAGAGTTAGAAGAAGGCAAAAAAGAAGTCGAGGAGTTATAGGCAACAGGCAGCAGTAGGCAGGTAAAATCAAAGCCCCTCGGTGAACTCGGGGGCAAGGAGAAAAAAATGACTAAAGTTGGTCAAGTATATAAATGCAATATTTGCGGAAATATTGTTGAGATTAAAAACGCTGGTGCTGGTGAACTTGTTTGTTGCGGTCAACCAATGGAACTCCAAAATAAAAAATAGGGTACTCGCCTTTTGGCATAAAAACACGCGTCACCGCCGCCAGCGACGGCGGAGCGCTCAGACCTCAGTCTCGCTCTCCCGCCGATGGCGGGAACCATGCCCGCGAGAGTCCTGCTTTAAGGCAGGCGACTTCCGGATGGTTTTCATGCCAAAGACTCGTTTAGGAGTGATTAGATCATTTTAGCCTTGACGTTATTATCAAGACATGGTAATATCATAGTATGACTTCAAAGAAACTTACACCAATTAAATCCCTCTTACAATATTTGGGGCTTTTTGCCCTAATTTTTATTGTTTCTTGGGGATTTGTTAATGCTCCAGCGATTTTAAGCAAAATCGATTATTGGCTTGATCGGGAGTTCGGCAAAGGTGTGGAGGAAACTATCCAAATTACAGAAATGGGTGAAATTAAAAATAAATCCCAAAGAAGCGCTCTTAAAAATAATCATTTATATGTTCCAAAAATCGATGTTAATGCTGAGGTTTCCTGGAATGTAGAACAAAGTCAGGAGCAGGAAAAATTAAGAGAATCTGTTATTCATCTCAAGGGCACGGCTCTTCCGGGAAAACCAGGAAATATTTTTATCACCGGCCATTCTTCTTATTATTGGTGGATCGGAAAGTACACTCGAGTTTTTGTTCTTTTAGATAAATTAGAAAAAGGCGATAAGATTGTCATTGCCTATCAAAATAAAATATACACTTATAGGGTGTATGATAAATTTACGGTTAAATCCCATCAGACTTTTGTTTTGGATCAAGGAAGGGGCAAAGATTTATCTTTAATGACTTGTGTTCCAATTGGTACTAACTGGAATAGGTTAATTGTTAAGGCCAAGCAGATAAATGTGAGTGATAGATAATTTATTTCCTTATCGTCATTCTTTTAAGCCCAGAATTATCCAATAACAACAACTCTTTGCCATTATTTATCCAATCAAAATCTTTTACATTTTTAGCCAAAATTGTATCATTGCCGCCGTCGAGCTCGACAACATGAACTTTATTCTCAGAAAGGTAGATTATGTGCTCAAAATCGCTGTACCAAAGAATTTTTTTAACCCGGTCATTGATTCTTGTAATTAGATAGTTTTCTTCTTCTTTGAGTCTCGGATCGCGTTTTCGGAAAAATCCGCCGATCTCATTTAGAGTATAATATCCTAATTTTTCTGTGCCAACAATATTTTCAATAATTCCATCTGGTTTTCCCCAGAGAGCACCCGAAACTTGCCGGCTCAATTTTTCTAATTTATATTCACCATCTGTTTTTTTGTAAAGGTAGAGATTATTTTCATTATCCAATAAAGAAAGTTTGCCATTGCGAGAAACGATCAATTTTTTAATCGGATAATTTAACGAGATAATATTTTCCGTATCTCCGCCCTCGAAATTCATTTTTCTGACTTTATAACTTTTATCAGCCCCATAAACATAAAAAATATTATAACGGCTAACATCAAATGTTGTAACATTACCTTTTAAGCTCTTGGCAGAATTTTTAATAAGATCGATTTTATAAAGACGCTTATTGGCAAGGCCGTACAAATAGTTAAAGTTGACCGGATTCCAAGTGAGTTTAGTTAGGGTTTTGCTGGTTATTTTTTTCAAAATGGTATTTTTTTGCAGATTTCTTCTGTCGATAATCATTGCCCCGTTTCCCGTATCATTAATAAGAATTTTTTGCGAATTTGCAGAAAAACTTAAAATTTTAATTGTTTTTTTTGATTGATAAAGTTCCTGGGTGTGATTATTAGCTAAATTCAGAAGAGAAAGTTTATTTTTGATCTTGTTCGTGTAAGCAACTAAATTTTTGTTTGGCGCAAGTTTTAAACTGGCGGCATTTTTTGTTAATGTTTTTATTTTTCTATTTTTTAAGAATAGAACAATTCTATCAAAAGAGCTTACTTCACCTGCTTTAACGCGGACATTCTGCTGCCAATCAAGATAATCTTTCAGGGATACTTTTACGCTATAGGTTCCGGGAGTAAGATAGGGTATTTTGATCGGGGTTTTTTGGGCTTTTAATTCATCACCCAGAAAAACCGAAACGGATCGGGGTTCAGATTTTAAATAAATCATCCCTGTTTTTTCTAGGCGTCCGGAGAAAATATCGTATTTATATCCGGCGGCCAAAAATACCAAAATAATTGCCGCAATCGAAAAAGCGACAACAACAAAGATCCAAAATATTATATAAAGAACCGTCCTTGCGGCTTTTGGCATTTTCAATTTGCCCCTTTTGGTTTTTGATTACCTTTATTATACTTTGATTATTTTCTTAAAGCAAATCAAAAATGATTGTTTTGCGATTGCTTTTGTGCTATAATTGAGCTACTGCGAGATTATATGAGGAAGCGCAGTTCGACGGTATCGTCGGAAGAGCAAGCTCATATAATATGAAATAGATTTTTGTATTAATCTATTTGAATTAAGCTTGTATAAAATTAATAATTTCGAAGGGGAGGAAATATGGCAAAATTTATTATCAAAGGCGGAAAGGCGCTTTCGGGTGAAATCCAAGTTTACGGCGCTAAAAATGCAGTCCTTCCGCAAATGGCAGCGGCAGTTTTAACCAATGAAAAGGTTAGATTAGAAAATGTGCCCCAAATTCTTGATGTCAGGGTTATGTCAGATATCTTGAAAAACTTGGGCGCTAAGGTTGAAAAAACCGGGGATCATTCGATAGAAATCGATCCAAGCGGAATCAATAAATCAGAAATTAACGAAGATTTAGCTCGTCGTTTGCGGGCTTCCGTTCTTTTGGTTGGGTCATTACTTTCAAGGTTTGGTAAGGTAATTTTACCTTTCCCAGGAGGCGATATTATTGGTCGAAGGTCATTAGGCACTCACTTAAGAGGCTTCGAGGCTATGGGAGCAAAAGTTGTTCGTCAAAATGATCATTATGCAATTACCGCCAAAAAATTAAAAGCAGCTGAGATTTATTTAGAAGAACGCTCGGTTACTGCTACCGAAAATGTTGTTATGGCCGCTGTTCTTTGTGAAGGAGAAACGATTATTCGTTTTGCTGCCTCCGAGCCGCATGTAATTGATTTATGTGAGATGTTGAACAAAATGGGAGCTAAAATTTCTGGTCTTGGGAGCCCGACTCTTAAAATTAAAGGAGTCAAAAAATTAAAAGGCGTTGAACGCAAAATTACCCCTGATCAAATTGATGCTGTTACTTTTGCTTGTGCCGGAATTACTACCTCTGGAACCGTTTAAATTAATGGTGTAAACCGTGAAATTTTATATCCAATTTTTCATAAATTTGATCAAATGGATGTTAATTATGAAATGGCTGAGAATTGGCTAATTGTAAAACCAAGTAATTTAAAAGCTGCCAAGATCCAGACATCTCCTTGGCCAGGATTTCCCACTGACTGCCAGCCGCTATTTACAGTTCTTGCCACTCAAAGTCGAGGCGTTTCACTGATTCACGACTGGATGTATGAACGAAGGTTATTATATATTGATGAACTCATAAAAATGGGGGCAGATATTACTTTGTGCGATCCTCATCGAATTTTGGTTTCCGGGCCAACTAAGCTTCGTGGAACAAAATTATTTGGTCCAGATATTCGTGCCGGGGTTGCTTTGGTAATCGCCGCTCTTTGTGCCAAAGGCAAAACCGAAATTGATAATGTCGAGTTAATTGATCGTGGTTATGAGAGAATTGAAGAGAGGTTAAAAAGATTGGGGGCTGAAATCAAGAGGGTAAAGGAGTAAGCTGTGTTTTCAAAGAGATTCGGTATTGATTTAGGGACTACCAATACTATAGTTTATGTTTCTCAAAAAGGGATAATTATAAATGAGCCAACCGTGGTGGCTCTTTCTGCTGACGACAATCGGATTTTGGCAGTTGGCGATGAAGCTAAAGAGATGCTGGGAAGAACCCCGGAAACTATCGTCGCTTCTCATCCGCTTCGCGACGGCGTGATTGCCGACTTTCGAGTCACCGAGGCTATGCTCCGCTATTTTATTAATAAGGTCATGGGAGGAATTAGACTTTTTAAACCAGAGGTGATGATCGCGATTCCGGCCGGAGTAACTTCGACCGAAAAAAGAGCTGTTGTTGATGCTACCATTCAGGCGGGAGCAAAGGCAGCCTATATAATCAAAGAGCCGGTGGCAGCCGCCCTGGGAGCCAGTATCCCAATCTCTGAGGCTTCGGGCAATATGGTGATTGACATTGGCGGCGGCACAAGCGAGGTAGCGGTTCTTTCTCTCGGTGATGTTGTTGCCTCAGGGTCTGTTCGCGTTGGCGGGATAAAAATTGATCAGGCAATCGCAAGTTACATAAGGCGTAAATACAATTTAATTATTGGCGAACAAACCGCCGAGCATATCAAAATCAAAATCGGAAGTGTTTTGCCTCTTAAAAAAGATCTCAAAATGGAAATCTCTGGCTCTAATTCAATTTCTGGTCTTCCGGAAACAATTTTGGTTTCAAGTAATGATGTTGTTGCTGCCACCAAAGGGACGCTTTCGGAAATAATTGGTGCCGTAAAATCTGTTTTGCAAAAAACCCCGCCAGAACTGGCAGCTGACGTGATTGATAAAGGAATTATTATGACCGGTGG
>Ga0180437_10005486_pt1 | contig 17344 bp, 22 predicted proteins | sample SS_ome_4_FD_132410 | JGI IMG/M metagenome (GOLD analysis project Ga0180437, IMG submission 132410) | Hypersaline lake sediment archaeal communities from the Salton Sea, California, USA - SS_3_D_1 metaG | ecosystem: Environmental > Aquatic > Non-marine Saline and Alkaline > Hypersaline >... | reverse complement strand
GGGAGGATATACAATGTCGATTACCACCCGGGCAAGATGCCCACACCCGAGCTGTTCGTCATGGAGGCTCTCTCGGACCTGGACTGGGTGCACACGACATCGATCGTGAGGCAGCGGACGGAGATCAAAACGGCGATAGGGCTGGTCGAGAAACTGAAGCCGGATATCCTTCTCCTGGACGGCTCGATAATCCCGCACTACCAGGACAGGCCCGCGAAGGGATCTAAGGTTCACGAAAGTTATGAGGAGATGATCTCTCTCTACAAGAAACTGTTCGAGAGTTGTCTGCTTCGAAAGGTAATGCTGGCGGGCGTGGTGGAGGACTCCAGGGGGACGAAGTTCTGCGACATCGTCAACGAGCACGTGCTTTCAAAGGTATCGCATGCAAGCGTTTCCGATCTGAGGAAAATCCTCGAGAACACGAGGGACACGAACCTTCTCTACTGGATACTTCAGGAGGGAGAGAGGACGGACGTTTTCCCCTATTCTGACAAGGCGAAGGAGCATCCCGTGATGAAGGACTTCCAGGATTTCAGCGAGAAGATTCATTCTTTTTACATGAAGACCGCGAGGTTCGACCGTCCTATTCGAATCGATTTCCTCGGGGAGAAGGAACAGGCCGGGAAGTTCGCTTCCATTGTTTTTTCCATCTCATCCCACCATTCGGGATACGGGATACCTAGCGTATTGATCGAGGCCGACCAGGTGGCGAAGCTGGCAGAGGAGGACATAGACAACATATACGAGCAGATCCTCACGCAGACCGGGTCGATCCCGAGCATCTTCAGGCTGAGAAGGGACATGAGGCCTTTTTAGGTTTTTAAAATTTACTTCTCAAAAAAGAAGAATGAAAGTGTACCCTTGGAAGGGTCTGAAGGGAAGAATGAAAGACAAATACGGGCTTTTCACGGATCTCAAACACATGGATATAGGATGGCCTCTTCAAAATACTTATGAAAGCCCGTCAGAACTGGGGGAAAATTTTGGCAGCTTCATGCTGGAAAAAAATCTTCCTACCAACATTTTACTAGAGAACATTTTACCCGAAAAAGGCAAACAGAAACATATAGTGGATTATGTTAAAAAAAGGAGAGTGGAATCGCTTAAAACTTTGGAATTCCTCTCGTTCGAGAAAGGGCTTCTGAAAGGACTTAAAAGGGGACGCCTTGTCTGATGTAAAATTTATTTAATACACCTTTCCAATTCTCAACCATGGTAGAAGCGGTTCTATTCGATCTGGACAACACCCTGATAGACTTCATGCTCATGAAGAGGAAGTCCTGCGAGGCGGCCATGGACGCGATGATAAGTTCCGGCCTTAAAATGAGCAAGGAGAAGGGGATGAAGATCCTCTACGAGATGTACGGGGAGAAGGGGATCGAGTACAACCGGATCTTCCAGGAATTCCTCAGGAAAACATTGGGGAGGATAGATTACAAGATCCTTGCCAGGGGTGTGGTTGCCTACAGGAAGGCTCAGATAGCGTACGTGAGGCCTTACCCGGGGACGGTCAAAACCCTGCTGAAACTGAGGGAAAGGGGATTTAAAATCGGGATCGTATCGGACGCTCCTTCTGTCAATGCCTGGATACGCCTGGTTGAAATGGGCATAGAGGATTTCTTCGACGTGGTTGTAACGCTCACAGACACAGGAAAGGAGAAGCCGTCAAAAATCCCTTTCCTGAGGGCTGTGAAAAAGATCGGGGTGGAACCGGGCAGGATACTCTTTGTCGGGGACCGACCTGGTAAGGACATAAAGGGCGCGAAGGCGGCAGGGATGAAAACGGTCTTCGCGAAGTACGGCGACACGGAAGGGGTCAAGAACTCCGGGGCTGACTACGAGATCGACAGGATAGAGGATCTGTTAAAGATAGTGTGAGGACATGGAAGTGGAAGAAGCCATTCGCAACAGGAGGAGCGTGAGGAAATACCTGGACAGGCCGGTGGAGGAGAAAAAAATAAGGCGAGTGCTGGATGCAGCACGCTGGGCGCCCTCAGCGGGGAACCTCCAGTCGGTTGAATACGTTGTCGTGAAGGACAGGGAAACCAGGGATAGGCTTTCTTCCGCCAGTTACGGGCAGGCGCAGCCGAGCGACGCGCCCGTCAACATCGCGGTCTGCGTGAACTTCTCGAAAATCTCCCACTACGGGAAGAGAGGAAAGGAATTGTATTCCCTCCAGGAGAGCGGGGCGTGCATACAGAACCTCATGCTGACGGCCCATTCGCTAGGGCTCGGGACGTGCTGGATCGGGGCGTTTGATGAGGGAAAGGCGAAGGGGATATTGGGGGTTCCTGACAATGTCAGGGTTGTGGGGATCATAACGGTCGGATATCCGGACGAGAAACCGGGATCGAGCAGGAGGGAACTGAAGGATATAGTTTTCGAAGAGGGCTACAAAAAATCATAAGAAACTGTCCGGGGGGACGTACTCCCCGAATTTCTTTCGTGCGTCTTCCAGTCTTTTACTCTGTTCCTCCAGGATTTTGAATACGATCGCGGGGGTGTCTTTGACCTCTGTTTTGTATATCTTCGTGATCCTCCCGATCTTCTCCAGGCTTTCCGGGATCCTGATCTTGAACTGCTCCGAGTATTCCTCCTTGGTGTATTCCTTCTTGAGGACCTCCCTGAAGAGCTTCCTTAGGTCCTCGTATTTGGGGACCAGTCCCGTGGGGGTGCGGAGAGCTTCGACCTCCCCGTGCGAGCGGAGTTCCATCCATTTCAGCCAGACCGCCTTGTCCGTCTTCTCGTTCAGGAACTCGCCCTTCGGATCCTTCAGGAAGTAGTTCACTCCGAATATCTTCGGGGGATTCTTGACACTCCTGGAGAAGTCCAGGTGGTGCTGTATGTATTTTCCCACGGGGATCGAGAGGAAATCGAGGTTAGCCATCGGGTTGTATTTGCGGACGCCCGTCTTGCCCAGGGTCGCTGCCGTGGTCTCGGATTCCAGGGACGCCCCGATAGTTACGACCCCGTGCTCCCAGCCAAAGGATTCCTTCACCGGGACCCAGGTGTCCGAGTCCCTTCCCCCGTATATTATTCCCCCGACCTTTACGCCTTCCGGGTTGTCCAGTTCGGGGTCGAGGTTATCGAGAAGTTTCAGGTCGAGCGTGAAACGCGCGTTGGGGTGGGAAGGAGGGACCTCTTTACCTTCATTATCATTCTTCCCCTTTGCCCATTCTCCGGAGTGGTTCCTTCCCTTTTTAGGTGGTTCGCCGTCTTTCCCTGTCCAGTAGACTTTTCCGTCAGTGACAAGGACGTTGGAGAATATGATCTCCCCGGGGCTGTTGAGGACCTTCCATATTAGGGGATCGTCCTTGGAGTTCACGCCCATTATTATACCGAACATCCCTTTCTCCACGTTAACTCCGCGTATCTCCCCTTTCATTTTCCTGAGGTAGGATATGTCGTCCCCCACGATGGTTTCGCCGGGAACCATGGAGGTCGACGTCTTCCCGCAGAGTGAGGGGAAGGCTCCCGTGAAATATGTTTTTCGTCCGTTCGGTCCGTGAACGCACATGAGGAACATGTGCTCTGTCAGCCAGCCCTCTCTGGACGCGCGGTTGATCGCCAGCCTCATGGCGAGCTTTTTCAGTCCCAACGTGTTTCCTCCGTACTGCATGTTAGCGGAGTAGACGATCTCGTTTTCGAGATCTATGTAAATCCTCCTCTTATCAATGTTCCTGCTCGTTTTGTTATCATCCAGATCGCCCTCGCTGTGGACGAATTTCAGAAACCTCTTGCCTCCGGATCTTTTGAATTCACTGTAGCCCTTCCTGTATAGAAGGGATTCGCTGTGAGCCACGTAGGAAGAATCGGTCAGCTGGACGCAGGGGATCGAAAACCCCGAATTCGCAGGTCCCAAGCAGAAGAAGAGTATGTAGAGGGTATGGCCTCTCATTATGCCCTTCATTATGTCCTGGATCTCCTTCAAACCTTCGTCCCTGTCCGTCGAGGGTATGTGCGGACCGAGATCCGTTCCCTTGGGGACGAGGAACTTCGTCCTTTCCTTGTCCCTCGCCTGGTCACGGTATCCGTCGAAGTGGATGGTGTGGCCCTTCAAAGCGAGCCTCTTCTCCTCGCCGTTTCTTATCGCTTCCTCCCGGATGAAATTTACGTCTTCCTCCGAATCGTCGCATACAAAGACCTTCGAGGGGTTCAGCAGTTCTATGAAAACGGCAAGGAACTCGTGGAGCTTCGGGTTCTTTATTTCCAGGAGCTTTTCGTAATTCTCCTCCCCAATCCTGGTTCTTAGTATCTGTCCTATCTTTTTGTTCATTTGGACACAATTATAATTTGGTTCCGGTTTTAATTAATCAAGAAATTCCCTTTCCACTCCCTTTACCCCTGGTATGTAGGCTATCTTCTCCTCGATGTCTTCCATTATGTGCTTGAAGTGTTTGTGGTCCTTCGGGATCTTCAGGAGGATATTGACTATCCCTTTCTCAAGCTTGACTTTCTGCACGATCCCGAGGCTGACTATGTCCCTCCCGACAGAGGGGTCCATCACGTGGCGTAACCTCGATCTTATCAGGCTCTCGTTAAGGTCCTCTTCCTTCGCCAGCCCGTGCTTCTCCTCGTAGTTCCTTATCGCGGACTTCAGGCCGTCAATAGCCAGGACGGAGCAGTGGACCTTTACAGGGGGGAGTCCTCCTAGCGCTTTCGTTATGTCCGAGAACTTGATCTTCTTCGCCTCCTCGATCGTCTTCCCCTTCACCAGCTCTGTCATGACCGAGGTGGTCGCGATGTTAGCGGCGCAGCCGTAGGACTTGAACTTGATGTCCTTGATAACGTGGGTCTTCGGGTCGACCTTTATGTAGATGTTCACGATGTCACCGCAGGCGAGCGACCCTTCCGTGGACTTGCCGTCCGCGTCCTTGATCTCTCCCACGTTCTTGGGGTGGGTGAAGTATCTGATTACCTTTTTGGAATACATGTTCATCCCTTCTCCCTGATTACAATTTCCAGGTCCTTCTTTGTATGGCCGTCGACCATTTCCATTGCTTTCTCCGGCTTGATCCAGATGAAATCCGTGATCTCCACTTTGTCGACCTTGACGTTCGTGTGTTTCGCCCTGCAGAGGAAGTCTATGAATATGAAGTGCTTTTCGGATATGAATTCCCTGGGCCTTATCGCATCGTGAACGTTCAGCATCTTTATCACGTCTACGTCAAGGCCCACCTCTTCCCTTACCTCCCTGCGTAGGGCGTCCTCTATTGTTTCGCCAACATCTACGTGGCCGCCGGGGATCGTGTAGGTCTTCCACTTCGGTGATTTGACTACCAGCATCTCGCCCTTGTCGTTTAATATTATTGCTCCCACTGTTGGTTCGGGGTGTTTTTGGTTTTTCATCATTAATCACGGACTTCTGGAATTTTAAATGTATATAACACTGTTATATAAATGTTTCCCGCCTACAGGAAAACGTTGAAGATCCATCCAAGTAAAAGAATCTGCGGGACGGTTATTACGGGAAGGAGTATCGCTGCGCGTCTCCCGATGTTCGACCATATCAGGCCGATCTCCGTGTAGTCCGTGGAGACGCCCGCACTCAGGAAGACGAAAGCGTTGCCGAACGCCTTGCTCTGCGTGAATATCTCGAAAGCGAGAGGAGCGGATCCCTCGGAGCAGACCTCGATAACGGTCGCTAGTATTAAGGTGACGGCCAGCCCGATCAGGCTCGGCCCGAGATATATCATGAACCATTCGTGCGGAACGAAGGCTCTCGCGAAGCTAGCCATGAACATCCCTATTATGATCCACCAGAGGACCATCTTGGTGAGGGACCATGAACCTTTCATGACCCCGTTTAGATCTTTTTTGATGTTTTTTCTACTTAGTTCGTATTTGCTCATCCTCCTTTTCATGTCCCTGCGTACGGAAAAGGTCTCATCGATTTTTGTATCGCAGTACTTGCACTCGATCCATCCCTTCCGGTCGAGGGCCTGGTAGATCAGTCCCGTCACTATAGCTATTATTATCGCGGATATCACGATGTAAAAGGCATGGAAGCCGAAGAATCCGAACAGGAGAACCGTCACGGGGAGGTTCGCCCAGGGAGAGGCCAGGAGGAAGGCGATTACCGCAGGCGTGGATGCGCCCTTCCTGTAGAGCTCGATCGCTATCGCGAGTATCCCGTGCGAGCAGGCTGACATAAGGAATCCGAAGACAACGGAATAGAGGATCGTCCTCTTCCTGTGCACGGTCAGGTATCTCCGGATGTATTCGGAGGGGATGAAGTGGTCGATCACGCCGCCCAGCAGGAAGCCAATCAGCAGGGCCCACCATATCATTCCAAGGTAGTCGAGGAAGGCAAAGGTCAGGGGGTTGAGGAAGTCCACAAAGTATGAGATTATAAGGATTGCAGCAACGGCTGCAGAGACCATGAACAGGCGTTCCCTGTACCACTTCCTGGCGGGCTTCGCGCATTCGGGACATTGTTTTTTGCTCTTTTTCATTTAATGCACCTGGTACTCCAAATAGATATTACACTGTAATATATTTGGGGCTTCAGAATAAAAAGAATTTCTTCCTCTCCACCGGTATTTTCAGGTCCGCTCCCATTTTCAGCATGTCCCAGTACTTCAAATTGTTTATGCATCCGGGATCGGGAGCCTGCACGTCCCCGAAGTAGCCGTACGCCCTAGCCCGGCACCCCCCGCACACGAACCTGTATTCGCATTCCCCGCACCCGACGAACTTCTCGCGTTCCCTCATTTTTTTAAGGGTGGGGGACGTTGCCCACACGTTCTTCAATCTGTCCTTCCGGATGTTCCCTATCTTTATGGGGATGAAGACGCACGGCTGTATGTCCCCGTTGGGCTCCAGGCCGCAGTAGAGCCTGCCCGCTCCGCAGCCTCCTATGAACTCGCCGAGTTTCCTGGTCTTTCCCTTCATGCCCATCGCGACCCTGTTGGTGAAATGGGTCGTAACGGTCGGGCCCTCCGCGAATTCAAGAGCGATCCTGGCATACTGGGGAGCTGTAGAGAGAACGTTCAGCCTGCATGAGCTGTCCATGAATTTAGAATAGAGGAACCTCTGCAGTTCCTCCCTCTCCCCCGGTTCCAGGTCATGCTCCATCATGTTCTTCCCCCTCCTGACGGGGATGAAGTTGAAAGCGATCATCCTTTTGGCCTTCAGGTCTTTCTCGACAAATTCCGCCATCCTCTTGATGTCTTTCAAGTTCCTCTTCGTGACGGTCGTCGCCACGCACGTGTCGAGCCCCGCCTCCACGCAGTTCCTCACGCCATTGCAAGTCCTTCTCCAAGCACCCCTGAAACCCCTGAACTCGTCATGCTCCTTCTCGAAGCCGTCCAGCGATATCTCCACGTACTCTATGCCGGAATCCTTTATCCTTTCCGCCATCCTCTTGGTCAGCAATGTCCCGTTCGTGGCGACCGAGAGGTAGAACCCTTTCCTGGCCGCGTATTCGGCCACCTCGAAAAAATCCGGCCTGACCAGGGGCTCTCCCCCTGAAAACGCGATCGCGACCACGCCAGATTCATGGAATTCGTCTATGGTCCTTTTCGCCTCTTCCGTTGTCAGCTCGTCGCTTGCGAAGCCCCCCGCGTCCTGGTAGCAGTGCCTGCAGCTAAGGTTGCATGCATGCGTGAAGTTCCAGACAACCAGGAAAGGGGATATCGTGGTCTGGGGCCTCTGGATCCCGTAGTATGCGACACCCTCCAGGACGTTGACGAGCGCCCTCCTGAGCACGAGGTCCTTCAATCCTATTTTCATGTCCCTTTCCGGGACACCGAAGGATTCGGCCCCCTTCTTTATCGCGAAGCTGACGATCTTGTACGCCAGATCGTCTTTCCAGTCCCCGTTAACGGGTTCGCCCGCAAATCTTTTCAGGGCGGTATTTAGCCTGTTCTCCCCGTTGCCGCTGTTCCCGCAAACGAACTTCAGAAAACCCCTGGATACAGGATTGCCTAGCCAGACCTTTACCGTGTTCGCTACCAGTTCCGCGTCCCTTGTGTTCAGGTTTATTCCTGGCATGACAACCACGAATATAACGGTGTTTTAGAACATTCGCTTAAGGATTTATAAATCAAACCAGCCAGGAAATCCCTATCAGAAAGGCGTATATTATGATGCCCAGAACGAAGTATATCGCCTTGCCTTGGGTTTCCTTGGTGATGGAGTCCCTGATCACTATGTAAAGGAGGCTGCCGACGATGAAGCCGAGGAAGGCATGAAGGACGTTAGACGGCATTACCGCGAGGTAGGCGAGCAAAACGCCGAAGAGGGTGGAGCAGGAGAGGATGATTTTCAGCATGATCCTTTCCCTTATGCTCACGTGTATCCCCTTAAGGGATGCGGAACTTACCGCTGTGTGGAAGAGTATGGGGATGAAGAAAAGCAGGCCGCTTACCACGTTTATCGAAACGAGTTCGACGAGCAGGACGCCTATCACGAAGTGGTATATGAAGAAGGTTGCGGAATGGGCGATCCTGAGCTGCTCCTGAAGGATTTCCTTGGACCTGTGCTGGTAGATGTGCTTTTCTATGAGGTGCGAGGAGGCGAAGCCGGTGAGTATGAATATGAAAAGGAACTGGTTGAGCGATTCTATTCCCTCGTAGACCTCGGGGAGGAGAAGCAGGAAAATGTAGGTTATCGATATCCCCGCGATGAAGGAAACCGCCTTGTGCTTGATCGCCTCATTTTTGGGTTCTATCCTCTCGCTGAAATAGTGGACCACCGCCAGAACCAACCCCATGATTATGGGCAGCATAATTAATTTTTGTTTTCTACTATAAAAATCACTTAACCAGATCGGCAATTTTCCTGAGGGTATCCAGGAACTTGTCGCATTCCTCGGGGGTGTTGTAAAGATAGAATGAAGCCCTTGCGCTCCCTTCGAGACCGTGATCGTTGAACCAGGAGTGGACGCAGTGGGCTCCTGACCGAAGGCAGATGTTCTCCATCTCGTCCATCATCATCGCTATCTCATGTGCGCTCGTTTTGCCCAAGTTGAACGAGAAAATCCCTCCCCTCTTTTCAGGTTCTTTCGGCCCGATAAGCGAAATCTTATCGAAGTCAGCGCCTTCTGTTATCCTCCTGTTGAGCGAGACCTCATGCCTCTCCACGTTCTCCCTGCCTATCCTCATTAGGTACCTCGCCGCCTCTCCAAGTCCTATGATGCCAGCGTAGTTCTGAAGCCCGGCCTCGAACTTCTGCGGAAGCTCCTCGAACTTTGCCTCGTAATGTGTAGTGTCCACGACCGTTCCGCCCCCTACTATGAATGTTCGGAGATCCTTCAGCAGGTCTTTCTTGCCGTACAGGACACCTGTACCCGAGGGCCCCATCATTTTATGTCCTGAGAAAGCGAGGAAATCCACGTTCAGCTTCCTCACGTCCACCGGGTGGTGGGGAACGCCCTGCGCCCCGTCTATGAGGACCTTCGCGCCGTGGTCGTGCGCGATCTTGACTATCTCCCTCACGGGATTTGTAACGCCGTCAAGGTTCGAGGTATGCACAATGGAAACCAGTTTCACGTCCTTTCTTATCTGCTTCTCGAAATTCTCCAGGGAGAACGTGTTGTCCCCGTTCGATCTGACGACCTCGTGCTTAACCTCTTTCGGGGCGAGCGCATGCCACGGGAGGAGGTTCGAGTTGTGCTCCTTGTCCGTCGTCAGGACAACGTCCCCTTTCTGGAAACCGAAGGAATTCGCCACCAGGTTGATCCCCTCGGTCGTGTTCTTGGTGAAAATTATCTCCTCGAATTTCTTGGCGTTTATGAACTTCCTGACCGAATCCCTGGCTTTCTCGACTTCCTCGTCGACCCTCTTCCCCAGCTTGTGGAGCGATCGTTCCCCGCAGGAGGGGTATTCCCTGTAGTATTCGCTGACCTTGTCTATAACCTGGATCGGCCGGAGGGTCATGCATGCTGAATCCATGTATATTATGGGCTTATTGTTAATTGTCCTTTTCAGTATCGGGAAGTCTTCTCTAATCTTGTTTACATCGAACATTTTAACCCCCTCTTTAGCATAGATAATTCTCTTAGTAAATTGTATTGATTTTTTGCTTTTAATTTCTTTTCGATTTCATTAGGCCCTATAAACTTTACCTTCTTGTTTAAAATTGAAGGTTTTCCATAAAGATAGCAAAATTCAATTTGTTTGGAGAAGGGTGAATAATTTTTAATATCTTTTAAAATATAGTCTTGCGAAATATTTAGCTTGGCTTCTATTACAATACCATTCGATTTTATCATGGCATCCGGAATTGTTTTATTCGGGAGCTTAGGATGCGATGCAACATCGCTATGTAATGACTTGGCTACTTTAATAACAAAAAATTCCCAATATTTCCAAAAATCATTTTCTACGAATGAACTATTTGTCTCTAAACCAGCATATTTCACAGCTTCATTTAAAGAACCAAAATGACGTAGTGCTGCACCAAACAGATCACAATTTTTAAGTCTGATTTCTCTTTCTGTTGGAGTTCTGTTTAATTTACCATATAGTTTGATTAACTCCTTTCTTACTTTATTTTTAGACCATCTAATATTATTCGGGTGAAACCCACATGCCTTCACAACTTCATTATATCTGCATTTATAGTGTCTTCTTATGGCAGAAATGATATCATGCCTTTTCAATTTAACGAGTTCTCTATATGTTGGGACATGACCCAACTTACAAGTTATTTCTCTAAACTCGTCTATTATATTTTCTTTAGACCAAAATTTTATATTTGGTTTTAAACCAGCGGCTTTCAGTGCTTTGGTGTAACTTCCAAAATGTCTTTTTGCGGCCTTATAAACACCATATTCATTCATTTTTATAAAGTCTTTCTCTCTTGGTGTTCTGCAAATAGATTTTGAAATATTCCTCAGTTTGGTTATAATTTTATTTTTATTCCATCTTTTTCTTTGAAAATTATTAAAATTCATTTCAAATCACGATTTTTATTTATAGCGAGACTATTCATATGATTTTCTGCGAAACGAAAATTATAATGAAATAGTTGAGCGTAATTCAAAGTGATTTGAAATGGCATGATATTTGTCCACCTCATTTTCTTAACTCGCTGTCTATAATTTGTCTGAACTCGTTAAAAGTTTTCGGCCCGATCACCACCCGGTCGTTTATGAAGAACGTTGGCGTTCCGTAAACCCCGATCTCGAAGGCCTCCCTGAAATCCGAATCCACCTTCGACTTGTATTTGTGGGAGGAGAGGCATTCCGAGAACTGATCGGTGTCAAGACCGAGATTCTCCGCGAATCCCAGCAAATCCCCGAAACTGTTCTTGCCCTGGTTCTCGAACAGCAGGTCGTGATATTCCCAGTATTTCCCCTGCTCGTGCGCGCAGTGCGAAGCTTCGGCTGCCTCCTGCGCTCCCGGGTGCGTGGAGCTCATGGGGAAGTCCTTGTAGACGAAGCGTACGTTTTCACCGTAATGCGAGATTACCTGATTGACGACGGGAACGGCCTGCTTGGTGTAAGGGCAGGCAAAACACCCGGCCTCTATGATCGTTACCTTCGCATTACCGGTCCCTATTACGGGGTCGTCTGAATGGACCTCCAGAACCCCGGTTATCTCCCTAGTAGTCCCCTCGATCGTGCATTCGCCTTCCTGTCCCCCCGACACGAAAGGGTCGAATACGCAGAACGCGTCCGGTATGGGCCCGTTGCAGTTGCCGTATATGAAAAGGTTCGCCACGCTGTAGACGGAGTAGGAAAGGCTCAGTATGAGAACTATAGTGAAAACCCAGGAAATCGCCTCGAAATGCCTGTATACGGCCTTGCCGAAACCCGGGTGCTTCCTCATCACCTTGCCCGTTATCTGGGACTTCAGCCGCTTGTCCAGGCCTGTCGTGCATTTTCTAAGGGTCAGCCTCCTGAAAACGCAGTCGAACGCCTCCTTGGCGATCGTCCTATACCTGGCGCTGAACAATCCCAGGACGGCGAAAACCACGAGAGCGATCAGGCATATCATAATGACCGATATAACATTTCTGTTAAACTGGCTTTTTAAATATTATCAAATATTTCGTCAGCAGCCTAATAATGTTTTCAGCTGGCCGAAGGTCCGGTATCCGATTGGCCGCTGAAAATAAAATGCGGGCGGGGGCTATCCCCCGCATCCGCACAAGGCGGGGTTTCCTCCGCATCCGCAGCCGCAGGACGACCTGCAGCCCTGGACGCCCCCGCAGGCGCTGTAGGTTTTGGCACTGGCTTCAGGGTTTGTTTCCTGCTGTTCTTCAGGCTGAGCCTCAGTCGTGCTTGCGAATACCAAAAAACTCCCTAATACTAGCGAAAGCACCACCAAGGCGAATGCTATTCTGGTCTTTCCTTTCATACGATCCTCCTTTCTTCAGGGATACCCCGGGCGGGAAGAGTGAAACCGCGGGTCATAAATACATGATGGGATTGCGCTCCCAGGACTTGGGTTCCTCGCCCGGACCCCGGGTTTCCCTTATTTTTAATTTCCTGTTCAACACCTCTCAGAGGATTTCCTTTCATGAAAGAAGTATCACTGAAACGGCATATATCCATGCGTATGAAACTAGTTTCAATTCATACGTGTTTCTGAGAAACCGGTGTTTCACTTGAGGACGACCGCGTTGGTCATGCCTCTTCTCTTCCTCTCCAGGAGCCCCCTCGCCTCCATCCTGTCAAGGATCCTTGACACCTTCGCCTTGGGGAACCCGGATTTCTCCACGAGATCGCTCTGGAAGATGACGCCCTCCGATTCCATTGCCTTCCCGTAGATCTCCTTCTCGTCTCCGGTCAAGGTTTTCAGGGTTTCCTCCCATTTATTCTCCTTGCCTTCCGGGGCGGGCGGCTTGCCCCCGAAAATGACAAGGAAAACGCCTATTATCAGGATTATCAGCGCCAGGAAATACCCCAGATAGGCCTGGTTGAGGACTTCAACATGCGGACACGTTTCATGGCCCTCCCCGCAGACAATCCCGCCGGAATCTATGAGATCCAGAGTTGCCTGGGAGAAGTTGTACATCATCACAAAAAGGGCTATGCTGAGTATGATCAATATTATTCCCAGATACCTCGTATTCAATGAAATCCTCATAACCGAATATTATAACAGTGTTTTAAATAAATTTTTATTTTATGAACCTTTCGATTTTCTCCTTCCTGTTCCGGAGAAGAACGACCCTCGAGTCCTCCTTCCCGTCCGCTATTTCGAAATCCGTCAAATTTGCCAGCCTTTCCGCGAACTCCCTGACCTCGGAATGTGAAGGCATGTTCCCTTCCTTCAGACGCTTCCTTGAAAAACCGATCCACATGTAGGCCTTAACCTCGATGAAGTGCGGGTTCGCCTTGCGGATAAGGTCGGCGTATTGTTTTACGTAGGGAGAATCCATGTTCATCCCCTTTATCATTGTCAAACGGAGGATCCTTCTCGTCTTCATCCCGCTGAAGATTCCTAGAGAACGAACGAACCTCTCCCACCCGTTTTCGATGGAAGGCCTGTTAACCATCTCGAACAGGACCCTGTTAGGGGCGTTCACGGACAGGTAGAGCTGGGTGGGCGGTTCTTTCGCCAGCTTCTCCATCATCTCGGGCTCCTGGCCGTTCGTGACGACAAAGACGGACCTAGTGTCCGGAAGGCCTTTCAGGAAATTGACAAGTTCCGGGAGTTTCGGGTAAACGGTCGGTTCCCCTGAAAGGGAGATCGCGAAGTGGTTGGGCATGAGCGACTCCCCGTGTTTCTTCGGATCTGTCTTCCCGTCCCCCGGGAACCCGGAAAGCAGCTTCCTCCGCTCCTCGAGCAAACGTTCGTATATCTCCTTCGGATCGTCCGCCTCCTCCGCTACCATACCGCTGAAACGCATGAACTCCATCGGCCTCCAGCAGAACACGCAGTTTTGCCCGCAAAGGACGGCCGCAGGTGAGAACTCCATGCAGCGGTGGCAGTCGACCCCGTAGAACTTCTGCTTGTAGCAATAACCTTCGTTATGCAAGCTCTTTTTCGTCCAATGACAGACCTGGACCGCGGAATGCCCGAAAACCCCGTACTTCGCGTTCCTCAATTGTTTCTCTATCCCGGGATCGATCCTCAGCTTGGGCATAATCATGATATATGATCAGTTTTTAAAAATAGAACTTATACGGAACGGTAAAGCCTTCCAAGCTCCCTTCTCATCACGCGTGTATCGCGCCTGTGCGGATCGACAATTTCAGCAGAATTATCTGCGCCCAGATAGCCGATGCAATCATCCGTCCCCTTTACGTGGATGTGGGATAGATCGCCGAGTTCAAACTGTTCAGACATCTGAATTTTATATATCAACTTCATCATTTGACTTGGAATTAAAAAGGCTATCGAGGTTTGGTATTCATGATCATGATCTTCTGTGTGCCCCATGATAAAAATATTACAGAAAGCTTTAAAAGAAAATGGGAGGACCGGCAAGAAAATGATTGGCAAGCCGGTCCTGAGGGTTGGGTACATTCTTTATGGGGGTTTTAAGGGCACAAACTGTTTTATGATTATGGTGTTCCCGCGGAGTATTTAAATGGATTTCCCGGAATTCCTCCCCCTTCCCTTCAGAATCATTCCCAAATTACTTCCATTTTGATTCAATGGAGAAAATATCGTGTTCCCTCCTTATGGATTATATGAGTGTTTTTAAATCTTTTCATTCAGGTTTTTTTATGGCAGAAACCATCACATTCGGAAGAGCTGACGGAAATTACATTACACTGGAACAATACGATATAATTTCAGCATTCCTGCCGTTTTTCGGGACAGGCCGTCCGGTTGACATGAAGTATGATAGAGAAAAAGGCAGGATAGTTATCACGGACGAGGAACCGGATAAGATAAGAAAGATTTTATCAGAAAGAGGTTACAAAGAACTCAAATAGCACCGCAAGCTTCCGGGAAGCATTCTATTTCCAGGTTATCTTCAGCAGGATCAGGAAGGCTATGAGCTGCGCAGAGTGGATCATGATGTCGTCTATCGCGTACTGGGCGTAATAGGACGAGAGGGTGGCTATGTGGTAGACAGCGAGGCCTACGTCCCTCGCCAGGAATATCCCCGCGAAAAGAAGCAGCCCTAGCGTGAAGTTCGACCGTATCTTGACGTAGTTCCTGAGGTAGATCACGAACAGGGACGCGAGCAGTATTATGTTCGCTCCCGTCAGTATCACGGATATGTGCTGCGACATCACCATACTATCACTCCTTATTTTGTAAAGCCTATTTATTTAGTTTTTCCCAATTTTGCCCTTATTTCGTCTATTATGTGCGAATTTTTCTCCACGAGCGGGGAGAGGAAATAAACCGAGCCGTACTTCTTTTCCTCCGAGGTCGTGAGGACCCTGTTCTCCACCAGGACCCTGAGGTGGTGCTGGACCGTCTTGTAATCGACCTTTAGCTCTTCCTTGATCTGGTTCGCGTTGTAGGGCCTGTCCTTTATCAATTCGATGATCCGGATCCTCATTATGCCTCCCCTCGTCCCCGCAAGCACGTACCAGAGGACCCTTCTCAGATGCGCCTCGCTGACTCCTTCACCTTCCATTCTCAGACCCCTCTTGAAATAAAGGGAGGGGGGAGATAAAAAAGTAACCCTCCCGCGCGTGTACTCTAAAAATAAAAAGCTTACCCTCAATTCCTTAAGATGGAGCAAAAAGAGGGAAAATACATTCCAATTAAGATTTCTAAATACATGCAAATTCATGCTGATAACTTATACGTGATGGGAAGGGGAATAACCAAGGCAACGGACAGGATAATTCCCGGCAAGAGGGATAGAAGGGATTATGCGATGCGGACGAGGGTCAACCGGCTCCTTGACGGGGAGCTTCCGGGCGAGGAGCTGACCAAGCTCGGTTTCCATGCCTCCTTTGTCAAAAATGATTATATAGGTTCTTTGGTGTGTACAGCGGGCGGCATATTTTTAGATCCCGCACTTTTCATAGTTGCCGGGGGTTTTGGAGCTCTCGGTGTTATTCACCAGTTAGCGATGTCCAAGAAAATAAAAAATCAGATAGACAAAATGACCGGGGACGAGAGAAAGGAACTGAAGGAATTATTAAAGGACAAGGACACCTATCAGTTCAGGGATGTAATATACCAGAAACTCAGGTTCTAGGACTCAACTTTTTCTTAAAAAATGTGTAGATAAAAAAGTAACCCTCCCGCACGTGTACTCTAAAAATAAAAAGCTTACCCTCAATTCCTTAAGATGGAGCAAAAAGAGGGAAAATACATTCCAAGTAAGTTTTCGAAATACCTTTTACAAATTCATGACAATGTTTACTTAATGGGAAGGGGAATAACCAAGGCGACGGACAAGATCATCCCCGGCAAGATGGAGAGAAGGGATTATGCGATGCGGACGAGGGTCAACCAGCTCCTTGACGGGGAGCTTCCGGACGAGGAGCTGACCAAGCTCGGTTTGCAGACCTCGGGGCTTAAAGGCGGTTACATGTTATCTCTGGGATTAACGGGGGGCGGCATTGCAACTTTAAATCCCATAATCGTCCTAGGTGGTTTAACTAGTGGGGCTCTTTCTCGTTTACATCAAAATGCGATGTCAAAAAATTTGAAAAATCAGATATACAAAATGACCGGGGACGAGAGAAAGGAACTGAAGGAATTTCTGAAAGACAAGGACACCTATCAGTTCAGGGACGTATTGTACCAGAAGTTCGGATTCTAGTACTTCATCTTCTGCTGATATTCCACCTTGACCTGGTACTCGCTCGTTGTTTCGTATTCGTCCTTCAGTCCTGTAGCGATCCCCATCTCGTACTTTTCCTCCGGCTCCTCCTCATTTGTTTCGCTTTTCTTGACGACCACCTCGAATATGTCCCTGGCGGGCGGGATGTAGGCCTTCTGGGTGGTGGATGTGGTGAACCTCCAGATCTCCCCTCCTTCGTGATCTATGCAGTAATAGTTGCAGTCGCAGCAGCCGAAGAGGAGATTCCCCTTGAATATTTTCGGGGGATCGAAAACTTCCGCTCCGAACCTGAACCTCCTCAGTTCTTTCCCGTTAAGATCTAGTACGTAAACGAAGCCGTCTTCCGAGCTGAAATAAACCCTGTCGTTTTCCACTGTTATTCTCGTCACGAGTCCTGCCGCACGGAATCTCCATATCTCCTTTCCTTCGAGTGTCAAGGCGTAGACTATGCCGTCCCTTGTTGGATGATAGATGACATTTTTATATAAAGTAGGTGGCCCTGTTACCCCATACTCGCCTGACTTGAAACGCCAGATTTCTTTTCCGTTGTCCATATCTATTGCGTAGAGATGGTTGTCGAAGGAACCGATGTAAAGGATGTTGTTGTGTATCAAGGGGGTGGAATTGCATTGTACCTGGTCACCGGTTTTGAAACGCCAGATCTCTTTACCTGTTAATTTAT
>Ga0180437_10005485_pt1 | contig 17345 bp, 15 predicted proteins | sample SS_ome_4_FD_132410 | JGI IMG/M metagenome (GOLD analysis project Ga0180437, IMG submission 132410) | Hypersaline lake sediment archaeal communities from the Salton Sea, California, USA - SS_3_D_1 metaG | ecosystem: Environmental > Aquatic > Non-marine Saline and Alkaline > Hypersaline >... | reverse complement strand
GTGGTCGGCTGCCGGCGGCGACGAGCGGCGGGCGCGGCGCGACTTTGCCGATCACGGCGAGGCGATCGCGTTCGTGCTGGCCGAGCTGGTCGCCGGCGGGGTGTTGGGCGAGGCGGGCGAGCTGGACGCGGTGGCCTTCAAGGCCGTCATGGGCGGCGACGTCGAGCCGGTCGTGCGGATCGATGATCGGCTCCTGGAGCGGATGGAGTACTTCGTCCCGGTCGCCCCGGCCCACAACCCGCCGTACATCGCCGCGATGCGGATGTTCCGCCAGGTGCTCGAGGACACGCCGCTGGTGGCGGCGTTCGAGCCGGGCTTCCATCGCACGATGCCCCCGCGCCGCCGCTTCTACGCCTGCCCGCCCGAGTGGGCCGAGCGATTCGGCGTGAAGCGCTACGGCTTCCACGGCGCGTCGCACCGCTACATCGCGGCGCGGCTGGCCGAGCTGATGCCCGACGCGTCGCGCGTGATCTCCTGCCACCTCGGCGGCTCGTCGAGCCTCTGTGCGATCCGCGACGGCCGGTCGGTGGCCACCAGCATGGGCCTCTCGCCGCAGTCGGGCCTGCCGCAGGGCACGCGGACGGGTGACTTCGACCCGTTCGCCCTCAAACTCATGGCGGCCGAGACGGGCCGCGGGCTGGACGACCTGCTGGCCGAGCTGGGCGGCCGGAGCGGCATGGCTGCCCTGAGCGGCACGAGCGGCGACATGCGCGACGTCGAGCAGGGCGCCGCTTCGGGCGACACGGGCTGCCGGCTGGCGATCGACCTGTACGTGACGGCCATCCGCGACTATCTCGGCGCGTACCTCGTCGAGTTGGGCGGGGCCGACGCGATCGCCTTCACGGGCGGGATCGGCCGGCGCTCGCCGCTGGTGCGCTCCGGCGCGCTGGCGGGACTGGAGTTCGCCGGCATCTGCCTCGACACCGAGGCCAACGACGCAATGACCGACGAAGGCCGGATCGACGCCGCCGACAGCGCCACCGCCGTCTGGGTCCTGCCGACCAACGAAGAACTCATCGTCGCCCGACAGGCGGCGGAACTGCTGAGAACCAAAGACCCCGGATGACTGGGAACCTCCTCAGATCACACGGACACCACAGATATACGAGGAAGACTCGATAGCCAGGCCGCTCGAGCGGCCGGAGTTGGAGAAGAGCAATGGAAGAAGCATTGGGAATGATCGAGACGCGTGGGTTGGTGGCGTTGATCGAGGCGACCGACGCGATGCTGAAGGCCGCGAAGGTCAGCTACGCGGGCACGCGGAAGGTCGGCAGCGGGTACGTCAGCGTCTGCGTGGTCGGTGACGTCGCGGCGGTGAAGGCGGCCGTCGACGCCGGCGCGGCGGCGGGGGGGCGGGTCGGCGAGGTCGTCAGCGTTCACGTGATCCCGCGCCCGCACGGCGAGTTGGGCAAGATCCTGCCGGCGGCGAAGTAGGTTTCGGGCGGAGCGATGCCGGCGTGGCGGCCGACGGCCGCGGCGCGCGGGCGGCGCGCGGCGGCTATGGCGCGGCGGCCCGGCGGCGGAAAGGAAGCGAACCATGTTCATCGCCCGGGTGCTCGGCAACGTGGTGACGACGCAGAAGGTCGAGTCGATGATCGGCCGGAAGCTGCTGATCGTCGATCCGCTGCTGGTGGACGACAAGAAGGGCAAGCTGGACCCGACCGGCCGAACGTACGTCGCCGTCGACTCGATGGGAGCAGGCACGGACGACCTGGTGCTGGTGACGCAGGGCTCCAGCGCGCGGATGACGGAGACGTCGGCGAAGGCGCCGGTGGACTGCATCGTGATCGGGATCATCGACACGGTCTTCGCCGGCGGCGGGGAGGTGTACAAGAAGCGCGGGGGGGCGTAGCGCGGCGCGAAGAGCAAGAGAGCGGCCGAGTACGAGTATGAGTACGACGTAAGACAACGGCCGACGACGAGGACGACGACGAGGACGAGGACGATGAAGACACGACAGATGTGGACCCGCCCTCTTCTCCCTGTTCCCTACTACCTATTACCCAAGACTTGCAGGAAACGACCAACCAGGAGCGAATCATGACGCAGGTCGATGACCAGTTGGTCCGGCAGATGGTTCAGACGGTGCTGGAGAACGTGCAGAGCGGTTGGGGCGGACGGATCTCGCCCCAAGCGGGCCAATCGGCGGCGGCGCCCGTGACGGCGGCGAGGCCGGCGGCGGTGGGCTCGGCGAACAAGTTCGGCCAGTTCACGGACGTGGGCGAGGCCGTCGCGGCGGCCGAGGCGGCCCAGCGGGCGCTGATGCGGCGTTCGCTGGCCCAGCGGGAGATCGCCTGCGACCTGATCCGCCAGATCTGCATCAAGCAGGCGGACCGGCTGGGGAAGATGGAGTACGAGGAGACGCGGATCGGGCATCCGCCGCACAAGCCGGAGAAGCTGGTGCTGGTCGGCAGCATCGCGTTGGGCGTGGAGTTCATGCGGACGGAGTGTTTCAGCGGCGACCACGGGATCACGCTGGAGGAGCACGGCCCGTGGGGGGTCATCGGGGTGATCACGCCGGTGACGCACTCTCTGCCGACGCTGGCGAACAACGCGGTGAACATGATCGCGGCGGGCAATTCGCTGGTGTGCAACCCGCACCCGGGCGGCAAGGCGGTCGCGGCCCACGGGGCGAAGCTGTTCAACCAGGCGATCTACGAGAAGCTCGGCATCGACAACCTGATCTGCGTGATCACCGAGCCGACGCTCGAGTCGGCCCGGGAGATCTTCAGCCACCCGGCGATACGGCTGCTGTCGATCACGGGCGGCCCGGGCGTGGTGGCGGCGGCGATGAAGAGCGGCAAGCGGGCCGTCTGCGCCGGGCCGGGCAACCCGCCGGTCGTCGTCGACGCGTCGGCCAATCTGGACAACGCCGCCCGCTGCATCGTCGAGGGCACGAGCTACGACAACAACCTCCTGTGCATCTCGGAGAAGGAGGCGTACGTCGTGGCGGAGGTGTGGGACCGGATGCTGGCGGCGATGGAGGCCGCCGGCGCGTGCCGACTGACGCCGCAGCAGATGGACCAGCTCGCGCAGGTGTGCATCCAGCCGGGCGGCGAGGGCGGGCATCCGGTCGCCGTCCGCAAGTTTGTCGGCGCCGACCCGCAGGTGCTGGCCCAGCAGGTCGGCGCGACCGCGGCGGCCGGGTGCCGGCTGCTGTTCGGGCAGACCGGGCCCGACCATCCCTTCGTCCAGGCCGAGCAGATGATGCCCGTCCTGCCCTTCGTCAAGTGCGACACGTTCGAGCAGGCCGTCGGATACGCCAAGCAGGCGGAGCACGGCTTCGGGCACACGGCGGTGATCCACTCGCGGCTGGTGGACCACATGACGTACATGGGCAAGGAGATGGACACGACGATTTTCGTGAAGAACGGCCCGTCGCTGGCGGGCGACTCGTCGGGCGGGGAGGGGTACGGCAGCTACTCGATCGCCTGTTCGACGGGCGAGGGCATCGCCACGCCGCTGACGTACACGCGGCTGCGGCGATGCGTGATGGTGGACAATCTGCGGATCATCTGAGGCGCAGAGGCACCTGCGGCGTGCGGGGACCTTGGGTGTAGAGAGAAGAGTGATGCGACACAGAGACGCAGAGGAACAGAGGAAGAGAAGAGAAGTGGAGAGTAGGGAGCAGATCCTTCCTTTCTCCCCCGCTTCCTCTCCTCCCCTCCTCTTCTCTGCGTCTCTGCGTCTCGGTGTCGAATCAACGGGCGCCGAACAGGTCGCTGCGGCGATGCCGGAGCATGGGAGCGGCTGATGTTGCTCGGATTGGTCGAAGGCACGGTGACGACGACGATCAAGCACCGGTCGATGGAAGGCTGGAAGGTGCTGATCGTTCAGCCGCTGGACGATGGTGGGGCGGCCAACGGCGATCCGGTGCTGGCGGTCGACATGCTGGGTGCGGGGCACGGGACGAAGGTGGTCATCAGCAACGACGGCAAGGGCACGCGGGAGATGGTGGGTGACCCGAGCTCGCCGGTGCGATGGTCGGTGATCGGATTGGTGGACGAGGCGTAAGGCGTGACGGACGAGCTGGTCAATGCGATCGTTCAGCAGGTGATGGTGGCGCTGCGGGAGCGCGGGGTGGGCGAGGGATCGGGCGGCGGGGGGGGGGGGACGAACGGCACGGGGAAGGGCGTCTTGTCGACTGCCCTCGCGAAGCCGCAAGCGGCTGCGCGGGGAGGGGGGGGGCCATCGGTCCGGTCGGCGTCGGGGGAATTGTCGGACGGGGAGGGGTCGCGCGGACCGCAGAAGGTGTTTCTGACGGCCGAGATGCTGGAGCGTCGGCTGGCGGCGGAGGCCGGCGACGGGCGGGTGATCGAGTTGGCGGCCCATGAGTTTCTCACGCCGGCGGCGCTGGATCTGGCCGACGAGCGGCGTCTGAAGGTCACGCAGAAACAGGCTGCCCTGCCGCAGGCGCCGCGGGCGGGCGACGGCGTGACGCCGTCTGCGTCGACGGCGATCAAGGCGGCGTGCGATCCGGCGGCCCGCAACGACGGGAGCGGCGCGGGGCTGGGGCTGGTGGTCGAGCGGCCGGACGAGAAGGTCCGCAGCGTGCTGGCGGGCGTCAGTCACGATCGGCTGCCGGTGATCGACTACAGCCAGACGGGCTGCTGGATCGCCAACACGCGGCTGTTGTGCGACGCCGTGCTCTCGCGTGCGGTTTGCCGCGGCGTGGTGATCCTGCCGTACGCAGCCGACGCGATGGTGCTGACCAACAAGTTCCGCGGCATCCGCGCGGTGCAGGGCATCGGGGCAGACAGCGTGGCGGCGGCGGTGCGGCACTTCGCGCCGAACGTGCTGATCGTCGAGCACGCGCTGTGCACGTATCACGAGATGCGGTCGATGCTGCGGCTGTTTGCCCGGCCGGCCGGCGGCGCGCCGGAGGCGGAAGTGCTGATGCGGACGATCGAGGAGCTGGAGCGGCAGTAGAGAGGGCCCGGGGCGCTGCCCCGCCCTTACGGTCCGACCTCTCGCGAGCGTCGGGCGGCGAGAGACGAAGGCGAGTGAACGATGCGGATCGCCAAGGTGATCGGGAAGGTGACGTTGAACCAGAAGCTCCCGGAGCTGAAGCCGGGCAGCTACCTGGTCGTGCGGACGTGCAACCGCGGCACGCTGGCCGGGACGAACAAAGGCAACGCGGAGACGGTCGTGCTGTACGACAGCCTGTCGGCCGGCGAGGGCGACCTCGTCGGGCTCGTCGAAGGCCGGGAGGCCACCGTGCCCTTCCGCCCCGACCGCGTGCCCTATGACTCGTACAACGCGTGCATCCTCGACGAAGTGAGCTTCCAGCCGATCCTGGACGTGGAGTGAGATCATGGCGAACGAATGGGAAGTGAAGCGGCAGATCTGCGAGCTCGGGCGGCGGATGTATCTTCAGGGCTTCGTGGCGGCCAATGACGGGAACATCACGTACCGGCTGGGCGAGGGGCGGTACCTCTGCACGCCGACGGGCGTCTCGAAGGGCTTCCTGTCGCCCGAGGACATCGCCGTCGTCGACGACGAGGGCAACCAGATCGGCGGGACCAAGCCGCGGACCAGCGAGATCCTGCTGCACCTGGAGATCTTCCACGAGATGCCGGAGATCAACGCCGTCGCCCACGCGCATCCGCCGCACGCGACGGCGTTCGCCATCGCCGGCGTGAACGTCCCGAGCTGCATCCTGCCGGAGGTGGACATCTGGATCGGGCACGTGCCCATCGCCGAGTACGACACGCCCGGCAGCAAGCAGTTCGCCGAGACGATCCTGCCGCACCTGCGGAACAAGTGCAACACGATCCTCCTGGCCAACCACGGCGCCGTCGCGTGCGACAAGAGCCTCGAGCAAGCCTACTTCCACCTCGAGACGCTCGACATGTACTGCAAGATCCTCCTGCTGAGCAAGCAGATCGGCAAGGTTCAGCAGATCTCCCGCCCGAAGGTCGAGGAGCTGATGGACATCAAGCGCAAGATGGGCCTGCCGGACCGCCGTCTGGACGACAGCGGCGTGGAGCTGTGCACGCTGGGCGGCAGCGACGAGTTCCTGCGAGGCTTCTCGACGCAGGCGATCCCGCAGCACACGCCCGACGCGACCGGCAGCGGGCGCGGGCAGGGCATCGCGGGCGAGCCCAGCCAGAACGGCCAGCCTCAGCCGACGCCGCCTTCCGAGCCGCGCTTCCCCGCCGTCGTGGCCGGCCGGCCCATCCCCGCCGCGCCGCTGGGCGGCTCGAGCGAGACCGCCCGCAAACGCGCCGCCGAAGACGAAACCGAACGCCTCGTGCAGGTCATCACCGACCGGATCATCGAAGCGATCGCATAGAGAGAACCCCCATGGACAAGTCTCTAGACGCAAAGCTCGCGGAAATCCACGCCGACCCGTCCGGCTCGAACGCGTTCATCCTCGCCGACGCGAAGGACGCGGACATGGCCTTCGGGATGGCGGCCCCCGGGCGCAGCCCCGAGCACGAGGACGGCGGCTTCCGCTCGCTGGCCGAGTTCCGAGAGATCATCCGCCAGAACGTCCAGCAGGGGCTGCTGGACATCATGCTGATGAGCGTCTCGATCAACGAGGTGCTCACCATCCGCGAACGGATCTTCGACGGCTCGCCGGTGACGCCCGCCGTCCGCGCCAACGACACGACCGACATCCACGTCGCGCGGGGCGGCTCGTACCCGAAGGAGCCCGCTCGCCCGTTTCGCACGGCCGTTATCGAGCACGCCCAGTGCGGGCAGATCGACTGCGATGAGTCACAGCGACACCTCGGGGCGAACCTCGGCCTGTTCAGCATGACGTTCAACAACGACGTCGAACTCGACCGCGCGATGCTGGAGGCCTATCGCGAGTTTCGCATCGAGGCCGAGCAGAAGGGCTTCCGGCACTTCCTCGAGGTCTTCGCCCCCAATGCCATGGTCCACCCCCTGCCGCCCGAGCAGATCGGCCCTTACCTCAACGACATGATCGCCCGCGCCCTGGCCGCCGTGCCCGAGTCGGCCCGGCCGATCTTCCTCAAGATCGCCTACACCGGTCCGAAGGCGATGGAGGAGCTGGTCCACTACGACCCGCACCTGGTGCCGGGCATCCTGGGCGGCTCGGCCGGTACGACCTACGACGCGTTCAAGCTGCTGGCCGAGGCGAAGGCCCACGGCGGCCGCGCCGCGCTGTTCGGGCGAAAGATCAACAACTCCGAGCACCAGCTCACCTTCATCCAGCTCCTCCGCTGGATCGCCGACGGCGAGGTCTCGCCCGAAGAGGCCGTGCGGGCCTATCACGGGGCGCTTCAGGGCATGGGCATCCCGCCGAAGCGGCCGCTCGCAGACGACATGCGGCTGACGGACACGGCGCTGAGCTACGGGGGGTCGGGCACGGCGATCAGCATTCCGAGGCCGGCCGTTAGTGTGGCGGCGAGCTCGCCCGCGCCGGCCGCCGCTGAACCGGCCGCGGCAGTTTCAGGAGCGAACGGGGATCTGGACTATCCGAAGAAGCCCGACGGCGCGCCGGACTTCGTGAAGATGACCCCCGACCAGCGCCTCGCCTACCACCGCGACCGGCTCGACCGGACGTTCGGGTAGCGCGCCGCGGTTCAGTCAGTCGGCGACGCGGAGGACGATCTTCCCGAACTGCCGGGCGTTTTCCAAGCGCTCGGTGGCCGCGCGGGCGGCGTCGAGGGGGCGGATCGAGTCGACCACGGGCTCGAGTTCGGCGGCGGCGACGGCGCGGAGCATGAGCCAGACGCCTGTGGTACCTTTCGCCCGTCGCTGGTATTCTATCCTCCCGGAACCCTCAGGGAGGCAGGCAATGGGATCAACCCGACACGCCCGAAGCGCGCTCGTATGCCTCGCCGCGGCCGCCGCGCTGGCCTGCGGCGGCTGCGTCCAGCCGGTCAGCCCGGAGGCCAAGCAGTTGCTGGCCGACGGGAAGGCCGCCTACGACGACGGCGACGACGAGGCCGCCATCGCCAAGACCGGGGCGTTTCTGGCCGAGCACTCGAAGACGAACCTGGCCGACGTGGCCTACTATGTTCGCGGGCTGGCGCGGCTGCGGGCGAAGCAGACGTCCGGCGCGAAGACGGACCTTCAGATGGCCGCGGCGACGACCGACAAGCCGTCCGTCCGCCTCGGCGCGTCGAAGGCCCTCGGCGACCTGGTTTTCGACTCCGGCGACGCCGAGTACGCCGAGAAGCTCTACCGCCAGGCCCTCGCCGACGCCCAGCCGAGGACCCCACCGGCCGACGAGATCCGCTACCGCCTCGGCTGCACGCTCCAGCGTCGAGGCCGGTGGTCCGAGGCCGACGAGCAGTTCGACCACGTCGTCCACGTCTTCCAGGGCTCGGAAGTCGCCCGCCGCGCCGAACGGCGCCTCCGCTGCGTGGCCTGGACCGTCCAGGCCGGCGCGTTCGACACCAAGGCCCTCGCCGACGCCGAGGTCGCCCGTCTGCACCGGGAGAAGATCGAGGCCGTCACGCGAGCGACGACCGACGGCGGGAAGCTGCGGTTTGTCGTGCAGGTCGGCCGCCACGAGACCCACGCCGCCGCCGCCCGAACGCTGCCGATCGTCCGCCGAGCCAGCAGGGACGCTCTCGTCACGGTCACCCGCTGAAACGCGGACATAATTGGGGACACCATACTGTTTTTCGGCATTTCCTGCCGAGCCGCTCCCCCACGGCAAGTACCTACGTAGCTGGACTGCTCCGGACAGGCCTTCCACAGGGGAAAACAGTATGCCTCATTTTGCACCACGACCGCTGAAAGGCGCAGGCGCGGCAGTGGGCGCGCGATCTCACAGCTCCGCGGCGGTTGGTTTGACGGGCCAGGCGGGGATGCCCCTGTCGGAGGCGGCCTGCTTGCGGTAGAGGACCTTGAAGGGGTTCTCCTTCGGCACGGGGGCGTCCTCGTTGACCATGGCGGGCAGGACCTCGGACCACCACTGGTCGTAGGCCTTGCGCATCTTGGCGACCACCTCGGGGTGCTTGTCGATGACGTTGGTCGTCTCGCCCGGGTCGGCGGAGATGTCGTACAGCTCCCTGTTGTTCACCAGCCGGAAACGCTGGCTGCGAACGGCGCATGCGCTGTACTTGGCGCCGGCTGCCTTGCCTTTGCCCCACCGGCCGCGGTGGACGAAGATGTACCGGTCCGGCCACTCCGCCTTCGGGTCCTTCAGCACGGCGACGAGGCTCCGGCCGTCCAACTTCACCCCGTCCGGGATCTTCGCGCCGGCCAGCTCCGCCAGCGTCGGCAGCAGGTCGATGTGCCCGGACAGCGCGGCGACATCGGCGCCTTCCCGGATGCGGCCCTTCCATCGCATGAAGCACGGCACGCGCGTGCCGCCCTCGTACGACGAGCCCTTCTTGCCGCGCATGCCCGCGTTGAACAGGGCCTTGAGCTTCGGTGGTTCGGGCTGCTTGGCGGGCGCGTTCTTGGGCTTGCGCCGGCGCCGCCCCCCGCGCGGACCTGCCTGGGCCGAACCGTTGTCCGTCATGAAGATCACCAGCGTCTTGTCCGTCAGGTTCCACTCGTCGAGCTTCTTCAGCAGGATGCCGACGTTGTCGTCGATATTGGTGATCATGCCGTAGAATCGGGCGGCGTTGGCGTCGAGCCCGGCCCTCTCGTACGGCTTGTAGTACGGCTCGGGACAGACCAGCGGGCCGTGCGGGGCGTTGGTGGTGATGTAGGCGAAGAACCGCTTGTCGCGGTTGGCCTTGATCCACCGCAGGCCTTGCGTGAAGAAGATGTCCGTGCAGTAGCCTTTGGTCTTGACGAACGACCCGTTGTGCCGGATGGCCGGGTCGAAGTACTTGTTGCCCGGCGCGTCGCCGCAGCTTCCGGGGTAGCTCTGCCCGATCCCGCCCGCGCCGTGGATGAAGACCTCGTCGAACCCGCGGTTCTGTGGCTGGTACGGCTCCTGATCGCCGAGGTGCCACTTGCCGAAGACGCCCGTGGTGTACCCGGCCGACTTGAGCACCTGAGGCAGCGTCGTCGCCGACAGCGCCATCCGCTCGCGCTCGTGGATCGTATGCGTCACGCCCGAGCGGAACTCGTGGCGCCCGGTCATCAGGCTCGTTCGCGTCGGCGCGCACGTCGGGCTGACGTGAAACGCCGTCAGTCGCGTGCTCATCGCGTGAAGGCGATCGAGGTTCGGCGTCTTGATCACCTTGTTGCCGTGGCAGGCCAGCTCGCCGTAGCCCTGGTCGTCGGTGATGATCAGCACGATATTCGGCCGCGACCAGTCCGCCTCGCCCGCGGCCGCCCACGCCCGCGGCGCCGCGGCAACCGCCGCCCCCGCGCCGATCCGCCTCAACAAGCTCCGTCGAGTGATTCTGTCAGTCATCTTTCGCTCACGCTCCCTTCTTCGCTTTCCTTCTCGCCTTGCGGTATGAGCCCTTGTCTCTCGCTTTGTCTCCGGCCTTGCGCCTTCCGCCGCCCGGCTTGCGGTCCCAGGGGTTGGCGGCTCGCGGGTCGTACTTCGGACGGGCGTCGGCCTTCGGCTGCGAATCAAGGACGGCCTGGAACTTCTTCAGCGCCGCGACGTGGGCGGCGTCCTTGCTGTCGATCAGGTTCGTCTGCTCGGCCGGGTCTTCCTCGAGGTCGTGCAGGCGGCTGATCTTCCGGTCCGGCTCGACCCACACCTTGTACCGCTTGTCGCGCAAGACGCGGTCGGCGTAGTCGTTCTTTCCGCGGACGCCCTTCTCGTCCAGCCCTGCCGCCCCGTGCCCGAGGGCCATGATCCACTCGCGCGGCGAGTCCTTGGCTTTGCCCAGCAGCACCGGCGCGATGGAGACGCCGTCGACGGTAAGGTCCTTCGGCACGGCCGCGCCGGCGAGCTCGCAGAACGTCGGCAGCAGATCGCTGAAGTCGGTCAGCGCGTCGCTGACCACGCCGGCCGGAACGCGGCCGGGGCCGTTGACGATGAACGGCTCGCAGACGCCGTTCTCCGACTTCTTCGCCTTCCCTCCTCGGACCTTCCGCCCGTTCAACGTGCCCGTGATCCCTCCGCTGGAGCCGTTGTCGGTGGTGAAGATGACGATCGTCCGCTCGCGGATGCCCAGCTCGTCGATCGCCTTGACCAGCCGACCGACCAGCTTGTCGGTGTAGCGAACCATCGCCTTGTGCTTGCCCATCTTGTCGGTCACGTCCGGCTCGTCGGGCGTGTGGACGAGCGGCCCGTGCGTCAGCGCCATCGGGAAGTAGAGCATCATCGGCTCGTCCTTGTGGCGCTTCATGAAGTCGATGAGGAAGTCGGCATAGACGTCCGGCCCGAACTTGCCCGTGTGCGTCCTGCTGCCCGCGTTGGTGTGGATGTACGGGTCCCAATACCGCTTGCCGCTCGGCGGGTTGCCCGTCTCGTAGCCGGTCCACAGGCACCACTCGTCAAAGCCGTGCTTCTTCATCGCCTTCGGTTCGACGCGGAAGTCGTTGATCTGCCACTTGCCCGCCGCCGCCGTCGCGTAGCCCGCCCGCTTCAGCAGCCGCGCGAACGTCGTGTAGTGCTTCCAGTCGAAATACCCCACGCCCCAGCGGGGCACGTCCCAGTGGTTGACCCAGCCGGTCCGCCAGGGGTACTGCCCCGTCAGCAGCGTCACGCGGGTCGGCGTGCATTGGGGCATGGACCAGGCGTTGGTCATCCGCATCCCCCCGGCCGCCAGCGCGTCGACGTGCGGCGTCTTGATCCCCTCGGCCCCGCAGCAACTGATCCACTCCTTGCCGAGGTCGTCAACCATGATGAACAGGATGTTGGGTTTGTTTTTGGGAAGCGCCGCCACGGCCCGCCTCAACACCCGGGGGGCCGCCGTCGCCGCCGCGGCCACACCCATCGCCTTCAGGAAATCGCGTCGGTTCATGTTGTTCCTTCTATCAGGGGGATGCTCCGATCCCTGCTCACCGGGTCAGATCGCAGCTTGCTGTTTGGCGCACTGCCCGGCCGACGAGCATTCACTTGCCTTTCTCACCGAGGGCCTTCAGCACGTGGCGCGCGAGCAGGCGTCCGAGCTCGTCGGCCCCCTTGCCGCCGCCCCGCTCTCGTCTTCTGTTCCTCTTCTGCTCTCTGCGTTTCTGTGTCGCATTTGTTGCCCGCCGCCGCTCTCTGTCGCCGGGGCAGCCCGCAAGGTATAAACGTATATCACGAAGGCAAGTCGCCGCGAAACCGTCAAACGTCGCGAGGCGGGCCCCCACATGGATCCACCACCTCGCCGCCGCGGTGAGGCGAGGGCAGCGAGAGGAGACCGACTGATGGCCGACCGAAACGCTTCCGGTACCGACATGTGTTCGGGTGCGATGGACCGCCGGCGGTTCCTCGCCGCCACCGCGGGCGCCGCGACGGCATGGGCGGCCGGACCGGCGATCGGCGGCGCCGCGCCCGCCAAGTACCGCGCCGCCGTCATCGGCCACACCGGGCGCGGCAACTACGGCCACGGGCTCGACCGCGTCTGGCTCGAGGTCCCCGGCGTGCAGGTCGTCGCCGTCGCGGACGCCGACGCGAACGGTCTGGCCGCCGCGGTCAGGCGGCTGGGCGGGGCGAAGGGCTATGCCGACTACCGAAAGATGCTCGACGAGACGAAGGTGGACCTCGTCTCCGTCGCGCCGCGCTGGCTGGACCAGCACCGCGACATGGTCGTCGCGGCGGCCGAGCGGGGCGCGCGGGGAATCTACCTCGAGAAGCCCATGTGCCGCACGCCCGCCGAGGCCGACGAGATGGTCGCCGCCTGCAAGAAGAACAACGTCAAGCTCGCCATCGCCCACCAGACGCGCTACAGCCCGAAGATGAAGGTCATCGACGATCTTGTAGCCGCCGGACGGTTGGGGCGGATCATCGAGATCCGCGCCCGCGGCAAGGAGGACCGACGAGGCGGGGGCGAGGACCTGTGGGTGCTCGGCACGCACGTGCTGGACCTGATGCACCGCTTCGGCGGCCGGCCAAGATCGTGCCTCGCCTGGGTCATGGAAGGCGGACAGCTCGCCGGGACCAACAGCATCAGGGAAGGCAACGAGGGCATCGGCCCGCTCCAGGGCGACGAGATCCACGCCAGCTACCGGCTGGCCGGCGGGGCGATGGGGTACTTCGACTCGACCCGCAACGCCGCCGGCAAGCCGTCGCGCTTCGGGCTTTCGATCCACGGCACCAAGGGGGTCGTCGAGATCCACACCGGCTACCTCCCGGCCGTCCACTTCCTGCCCGATTCCTCCTGGTCGCCCGGGCGGACCGGCAGGAAATGGCTGCCCGTCAGCTCCGCCGGCCTCGACAAACCCGAGCCGCTCAAAGACGGCGGCCTGCACGCCGGCAACGTCCTGGCCGCCAAAGACCTCATCGCCGCGATAGAGAAGGGCCGCTCGCCCCTCGCCGACATAGAAACCGCCCGAACCGCCACCGAAATGATCGCCGCCGTCTTCTGGTCCCGCCGCCTCGGAAGACGCATCGACTTCCCCCTCAAACACCGAACCAACGCCCTGGCGAGGCCTTGAGCAAGGCGGCCGTGGAGAACTGCCACGGGGCGAGCGGACACGGCCGGCGGCGTGTACCCTCGAGTCACTTGTGGCTGTATAATCGGAGCGCAAGCCGCTAGACTCGATATCAGCGCTATCGGTGTTGGCGATTTCTGCGGAGAAACACACGATCGTGTCAGCGTCTGCCCTGACCCCCGCGTCCCTCGTGCCACACCTGAGAAGGTGCCAGTATGGCGATGCACTGTTGGCACGAGACTACGACTTCGGCCGCGGCCGGGTGCCGGTGGCGGCCTTCGCTGACACGCCGCACGACGCGCGGTCCGTCTGCATCGCCGTCGTCGATGCCTCGGGGGATCCGGGGGCCGCCGTCGTTGCGGCCCGGCCACTGGGGGCCCCGGTGGTCTTTACGTGCCAGGGGAGAACAGTCCAATGGTGGAAGCAGACGGCGCATGCCCCGGTGTTCCGCGAGAGCATTGAGAACGCTCATCTCGGGGGGTTCTTCCGCCAACACAGGGGTGACTTCTCCCCTGCCAACATCTTCAAGGGCAAGACGCTTCGCCGTCTACCGGGGCGAAGGCAACTCGATTTCGTGGACGCAGGGCTCATGCCGTTCGTTGAGCGCACCGAGGGTGAGCGGCTCAGCCGCCTGGTGGAGAAGTGCTTTGGTGACATTGAGGATACTCTCGATCAGAAGCTGGGCAGCGAGGCAGACGCCCAGAAGGCGATCAAGGCCACGTTCTGGCTTCTCGCGGCAAAGGCACTGCGGGACAAGGCGGTCAGTGGCTTCAAGACCGTCGATCTGACGAACATCGAGGACTTGTTCGTTCGTGTCGGCAAGCACTACGGTGTTCCCAACGACGTGCCTCCGCGGGGCAAACCTTGGCGCGAGGCGACAGCCAGGGCGGCAGAGCGAATCGGCGGTTTCGAGACTCTCCGGAACCTCTCCACGGAATCGCTCGCCCACGTCTACGAGAACGCCCTTGTCACGCCGGAGGTGCGCAAGGCGAACGGGACGCACTGCACGCCCGGCCCGCTCGTGGACTACATCATCTGGCAGCTCTGGCCCTGGATCGAGGCGCTGCCTGTCAACAGCCGCCACGTCTTCGAGCCCGCGTGCGGGCACGCGGCATTTCTGGTCGGAGCGCTTCGCGTCCTGCGGCAATGGTCGGGCATCGGCGACGGCAAGGCCCGTCACGCTTACCTTCGCAGGCACCTTCACGGCATTGAGTACGACCCCTTCGCGATCGAAGTCGCCCGCCTTTCGCTGACGCTTGCGGAAGTCCCCTACGGCAACCGATGGGACCTTGGGAAGGCGGACATGTTCACCGGCAGAGCGCTCGAGGCCGGCGCCCGGAGATGCGGCGTCCTGCTGGCCAACCCGCCGTACGAAGCCTTCACAAAGAGGGAGCAGGTAGAGTACGCGGAAGCGGGAGTCCGGCTTGGGGCCAAGACCAAGGCCTGTGAGATGCTGCGGCGCACGATCCCACATCTGACCGATGGTGCGTGCTTCGGCGTGGTCGTCCCGCAGGGATTCCTCCACAGCAGAGAAGGTACGGCGGTTCGGCGCACAATCCTCGCCGAGTTCGAGTTGTCCGAGATCGACGTGTTCGAAGACAACCTCTTTGAGAAAGGCGAGCACGAGATCGCGGTGTTGCTGGGCCGAAGGAGAACACGCAATCGGGCCTCCCATAGACTCTGGTTTCGGCGCGTCCGCAACGTCACCGTCGAAGCGTTCCGCGACCGTTTCGCGTTCTCGTCAGAAGAATCGGTGGACATCTCGCGGTTCGTGCGCTCGGAGTCAGTTGACTTGCGGGTGCCGGAGTTGGATGCTGTATGGAGGTATCTCTCAGCTTTCCCTGCACTTAAGGACATCGCAGCCGTCGGGAAGGGCCTGGATCACAAGGGCAAGACGCTTCCATCCCGCTGCTGGACCGTGCATGACCCGGCGCGTCCAGGTGATCCGCTGGGCTACGCCAATGTTCACCGCGATCTGAACATCTTCGGCACACCGAGAGTCGTGGGAATCAACCTCAAGCCTCGCGCCGTCCTGAGCTACAGGTCTGGCCGGACGTATGGCAAGCCGCAGGTGCTGTACAACTACGCAAGGGTGAGCCGTGAGGCGTGGCGGCTGAAGGCTTCCCTGGACGAGCGGGGGTTGGCGTTGACTAGCCGTCTCGTTGCCGTCCGGCCAAACAGCCCACGCACGCCCGTTCTCTTTCTCTGGGCATTGCTGAACTCACCTGTGGCGAACGCCTTCGCGCACTGTCAAACGTTCAAGCGGGATATCCTCGTCGGCACGATGCGGCGGATGCCCGTGCCCCGTTCGTCACCAGCGCATATGGCACATATCGAGCAGGCCGCGATGCGCTACCGCGCGCTCGCCACGTCAACCGGACCGCTATATGACGCAGAGGCCACGCAGGAAGGCACTCATCGGGCATTGCTGGAGATGGATGCTGCCGTGCTGCGGGCATATGACTTGCCGCCGCGTCTTGAGCGCCAGTTGCTCGACCTCTTCACCGGCGTGCCTCGCAAGGGTGTCGGCTGCGATTTCACTGGCTACTACCCGGCGGGGTTCTCATCCTGCCTGCCGCTGCATCTGCTCCTGTCGGAACGCTTCGAACGGGCTGCGGCGGACGTGACGAGTGATCGATTCAAACCTGGCCAGTCGGCGCACGTGCGCGAGGTCCTGGCGGCCGCTCGCGCGGACACGGATGGAGATTGAGCCGTGTCCGACTACCTCCTCGACACCAATATCCTGAGTTTCTGGTACAACACGCAATGCTCCCAACACGTGAATATCCTGGCCCGCGTGCAGACCATTCGGCAGCCTGATCCGCTGACTGAGTACATCCCTAGACTGTTTGTCTCCGTCGTGACCATGGGGGAGATCGAGTACGGTCATAGCGTCGCTGCTGTGCCTGACCCGAAGAAACAGTCGGAGTACATGAGATTCGTCCGCGAGCAATGCCCACAGTCATTGGAGGTCACGAAGCACGTTGCCGGACCGTACGGGGAGCTGAAAGCTTGGTTGTTCGAGAAGTCATCGAACAGAAGGAAACGCACGAAGAAGATGCGAGACCGCGAGGTGACCCATCCGACTCCGGCCAAGGAACTCGGCGCCGACGAGAATGACCTATGGATCGCTGCCCAGGCAATCACCTTCAGACTCGTGCTGGTCACGCACGATGCTCGCGGGAACTTCGGTGAAATTCAGCGCCACTTCGCGCCGGCGTTGCAGGTAGAGGACTGGGCTCAGTAGCAGGAACTTGCCGACGCCTACCATGTTCATTGGCGAAACACGGCGCGGTACTTGGACGCTGTTCTTGTCCTTCAAATGCTGTGACAGAGACATGGTCTGCGTACGACCATTCGCTCGCAGCACGGGTGCCCGGCGATGAAGGTCCCGGCACATCCGGCAGGGGAAGATCGATGGCTAGCCGCGCAATTCGGGCGAGTCTTCGAGCCACATGGGGGGACGAATCGCGCGGCGGATGGGCCCCATCGGCCTTTCCCGGTCCAGGGCGGAGGCGGCCGGGTGCCACGGCCGCGGCGTTCAGCGGGCGTGCTCATTTCGCCCTCGAAGACACGGCCGCACACGCCGCGGCCGTGGCACCCGGCATTCGGCATTTGGCTTGCGGCCGGGGGCCGCGGTGCGTGCTGCCCGCTCTTTGCGATGAAACATCGGGCCGGCCGCTCGCAGGTCAGGCCAGGCGGCGGCGGATCTGCTCGGCCGACAGGCCGACGACGAGGAATTCCTTCCGCGGATTGGCCGCTCCGGCGTGGAGCCTGACGTCTCGAGCGTCGAGGCGGAGAGCCTCGGCGAGGAGTTTGGCGGCGGCGGCGTTGGCCTTGCCCTTCTCGGGCGCGGCGGACGTGACGACCTTCACCGCCTCCCCGAGCACGCCGGCCACCTTGTCACGGGACGAGCCGGG
>Ga0180437_10005484_pt1 | contig 17351 bp, 18 predicted proteins | sample SS_ome_4_FD_132410 | JGI IMG/M metagenome (GOLD analysis project Ga0180437, IMG submission 132410) | Hypersaline lake sediment archaeal communities from the Salton Sea, California, USA - SS_3_D_1 metaG | ecosystem: Environmental > Aquatic > Non-marine Saline and Alkaline > Hypersaline >... | reverse complement strand
GCGTGGATAACTTCAAGACTTGCCCCGTTGAAGCCGGAGGCCCTACGCCCACGCCTCGACCAACGAGCACGCGCCGGCCCACAACGGCGCCGACGCCCACGCCTCGACCGACGAGCACGCGCCGGCCCACAACGGCGCCGACGCCCACCCCGACGCCACCGCCCGCCGAGACGCCGACGCCAGAGTCGGCCGCTGATTGGCTCGTCCTCATGTCCGAGGCCTTTATCGTCAACATGAACGATTGGCCCACAGGCACCGACGAGAACGAATTCGTGACCAACAGGTGGGACTTGGCGGACGGCAAATACCGTTGGGAGGCCAGGGCGCACCAGAGTTTTCAGTCGTACGTCCATCCGGATGTCCGAGCGGTTTCCGACCTATACGTCACCGTTGAGGCACAGAAAATCAGTGGGACAGACGAGGGCAACTATGGCCTCGTCTTTCGCGTGGTGGACAACGACAACTTTTATCACTTTGGCATCAGCGAGGCCGGCGAGTTTATTCTGTTGCGCAAACTCAGGGGCCAGTGGAAGACCCTGGTAGACTGGACGGCGACGACCGCCATCCGCCCCGGCGAGGTGAATCAGTTGGCCGTCAGGGCTGAAGGCGCGCACTTGATCCTGTTCATCAACGGCCAGCAGGTGGCCGAGGCGGACGACAGCCAGTTGCCCAAGGGCAAAGCAGGCCTGACGGTCGAGATCTATCGGGCGGGAGACGCAGCCGTCTTCGAGTTCGACAACTTTGAGTTGCGCGTCCCGTAGGGAGGTCAGATCGTCACCGACCGCGAAGCTCTATCCACGAGGTTTCGAGAACGGTTTCAAGTTCCGATGCGAAGCAGCTACAGTCCTCACGTGACGCTTGGCTATTTCGCGAGCGACGAATATGCAGAACTGGCTACCCCTCAAATAGATGTCTGGACCGAATTAGCCAGGAAAAAGGTTGGCCACCTGACCATTGCTTTTAGCAGCATCAGTCTCTATGGTTTTATCGACATGGTAACCTTTTTCAAAAGTCCAAGGAAATCAGGCTTGACACCGATTGAGGGTTCCAACCCATGCATAATCTGCAGTCATACTCCAAAGGAGACAACTGATGTCAGAATCCGATGGTCGACCGGCGCACCCGGACATCCAACCCACGACCAGCACGATGGCCCTGGCGGATCGCTGGGATCATGTCCTGGCCCGCTGGGGCGTGGACCGCACCGGACACCGGGTCGAACCGGGGCTATACGCCCTCGGCAGCCCGGCTGCGGATTCGCCCGTCTTTGTCACGGCCAACTATACGCTCAGCTTTGACGCGCTGCGCTCGGCGCTGGCCGGGATCGACGGCTACATCATGGTGCTCGACACACAGGGCATCAACGTCTGGTGCGCTGCCGGCAAGGGGACCTTTGGCACCGACGAGGTGGTGCATCGGGTCGAAGCGACCGCGCTCCACGACGTCGTGGACCATCGCGTGCTGATCTTGCCCCAACTGGGTGCGCCGGGCGTCGCCGCCCACGAGGTCAAATCGCGCTCGGGGTTCAAAGTCGAGTACGGCCCCGTCCGGGCCGCCGACCTGCCGGCCTATCTGGAGAACCACCAGGCCACGCCGGACATGCGGCGGGTGCGTTTTACCCTCCGCGACCGTCTGGTCCTCATCCCAGTGGAACTGGTGCACGTCCTGTTGCCACTGTTGATCGCGACGGTCATCGCCTTCTTTCTCGGTGGCCCCCTGGCCTCTGCGGGGGTCGTCGCCGCCGTCCTGGCCGGCGTCGTGCTGTTCCCGGTCCTGCTGCCCTGGCTCCCGACCCGCGACTTTAGCGGCCAGGGATTCATCCTCGGCGGGGTGGCCGCGCTTCCCTTCGCCATTGCCGCATTCTTGCGCCACCCGGACGCGGCGTGGTGGCTGCGGGCCGGTCGGGCGCTGGCGCTCCTCTTGCCCCTGCCGCCGGTGACCGCCTTCCTGGCGCTGAATTTCACCGGCTCGACCACGTTTACCTCCCGGAGTGGCGTCAGGCGCGAGATGTTTGCCTACATCCCGGTCATGGCCTGGACCTTTGGCATCGGCATCGGCCTGACGATCGTCCTGGCTATTGTCCGCGTATTCGGAGGACTATCCTGATGGGTGCATCCGAGTTGAACACCCTGCAGTACGACCCAAAACTCTGCATCGGCTGTGGCATGTGCAGCATCGTCTGCCCACATGCCGTCTTTGCGCAGAACGACCACGTGGCCCAGCTCGTCTACCCCGATGCGTGCATGGAATGTGGCGCCTGTCAGCGCAACTGCCCGACCGGCGCCATCGCGGTCGACAGCGGCGTGGGGTGTGCCGCGGCCATGATGCGCGATGCCCTGACCGGCCGGAAAGAAGCCACCTGCGAATGTGGTTGAAGGTAACGCTTTTCGAAAAACAGGGCGAGCGGCTTTTTCTGGTGCACTGGCAATGCCAGAGCCGCGCCTTGGTCTCGATACGCTTCGCTACTCGACCGGCAGCGCTTACTTGAACCAATAGGTATTGCGATTCAGGGCACATTCGTCAGGCGGCATGTCCCCACTCGAGTGAGGGGGTGAGACCTATGGAAACACTTTATGTTGTCTCCCTGAGCAGATCGCTGCAACCGTTGAAAGATCGCTTCAACGCCAACAGGGATCGGCTTCGCTTTCTCGCCGTCGTATCGCCGACCTCACCGGAGTGTGTGCAGGGTGCCCGTGCGGTACGACTGCTACTCGTCGGGGACTTCCCTCGCGCAGACGTCAGCGTGAGCGTCGTCTGGATCAACATGCTCGCGCCGGATAGCGCAGACGCGGCCACGTTATCGGCCAAGATCATACAAGACCCTCGCGTTCGGCATTTTCACGATCCTGAGAGGCGAGCCGGAAAGGCGATTGCCGAGAGCCTGGGCGGGCAGGACAAGGTAGCCTGGGACATGTACCTGTTCTACACGAGTGGCAGCCCATGGAGCGACATGCCTCCCACGCCAACGGACTGGGTGCATCAGTTGCCGGGGATGACCTGGGCCGACCCCGCCCGTTGTCATTGTGGCAATGATCTGGTGCGCGAACTGCGCAGAGTAATGAGCGAACTCACAGGTCCACCTGGCAAAGCTTCGCTCCTCGCTTGAACATCTCTGTGGTAAGCTTTCCTTGCTTGATTTCGACCGGACCGGGCTAGGAGAGAACGACATGACGACTGGCGACGTTTCAAAATCGCTATCGCAGCAGCGCTACAGCACATTTGCCCAGGGCTATGTGACCAGCAGGGCCCACGCGAAAGGAGAAGAGCTAGACCGCCTGGTCGAAATTGCTCAGCCCCAGCCAGATTGGATCGCGCTGGACGTTGCGACCGGGGGCGGGCATACCGCGCTCAAGTTTGCGCCCCTTGTCGCACAAGTGATAGCCACAGACATCACGCCGAAAATGCTCGAGGCGGCACAGACCTTCATCGCCAGCAAAGGCGTCAAGAATGCAACCTTCAGACTCGCCGATGCCGAGGACTTGCCCTTTGAGGACGGGACATTCGACATGGTCACCTGCCGGATTGCGCCGCACCATTTTCCACATGCCTCGCGCTTTGTGCACGAAAGCTCGCGCGTGCTCAAGGCGGGCGGGCTGCTGCTGGTGCAGGACCACGTGTTGCCAGAGGACGAACAAGCCGCTCGTTATGTGGATGCCTTCGAGAGGCTGCGGGACCCCAGCCACCATCGAGCCTACGCCGCAACAGAGTGGGTGGCCATGTTCCGGGCAGCGGGGATGCAGGTAGAGCATACGGAGCAGATCGTCAAAAGACATGAATTCATACCGTGGGCAGAGCGACAGGGCGGCACACCTCAAGTCATCAAGCGCTTGACCGGTATGGTGGGCCAGGCGCCCGAGGCCGCCGTCGAATGGATGCAGCCCCGTGGCTTTGGAACGCCGGGGGCGACTTTTGCCAGCCATCACATCATCATTGCCGGGCGTAAGCGCAGATCTTGATATCACACGATAAGGCATCCTTCATCACTTCTGCACGCAGCAGGAGCTCAAGACACTGCTCCACCGCTTTGATCTGCTGAGGTTTGAAGCCACTTCTACCGGGAAATACTACCACGTCCTGGCCCAGAAGGCGTGCTGATGGCATAGTAACACAAGGAGCATAGTTTCGTGAACGTAAGACAGATGGACAAGAAACCACAGTAGTGTCAAAAGGAGCGTTGTGGCCTCTGAGAAGGTCACTCGCCAGCCTCAAATCATCTGTGGAGCCTCAAAAACCGGGTTTCTAGAGCAAAGTCACGTTGTAGTAGTAGCATATGAAGGGAGATATGAGTCATGAAGATCGTCAACCACCGTCTGTTCCAAGATGACGAGGAGCCTTATCCCTTTGTCCACAGTCCACACTCTGGCGGCGAGGTGGTGCATGAATACCTGGTGATGCACTACACCGCGGGACAAAGTGCTGAGGGAGCCGTGAGTTGGCTGACCAATCCAGCGAGCAAGGCGGCAGCGCACCTGGTGATCGGGAGAGATGGAAGCATCACCCAACTTGTGCCCTTCGATACGATAGCCTGGCACGCAGGCCGCAGCGCCTGGGAAGATCGTGTCGGACTCAACCGCTACTCACTGGGCATTGAGCTTGATAACGCGGGACGCCTCACACGTCACGGCAACCGATGGCGCGCCTGGTTTGGCAGCGAATACCGGGATAGCGAAGTCATCGAAGCGGTGCACAAGCACGAAACCGACCCGTACGGCTGGCATATTTACACGCCCGAACAGATCGAGGTGGCGTTAGAAGTAGGCAGCCTGCTCGTCACCCATTATAACTTGCGTGACGTGGTGGGGCATGACGACATCGCGCCACGGCGCAAATCAGATCCCGGTCCGGCCTTCCCGATGCACAGTTTCCGCGCACGTTTGCTGGGCCGCCAGGAAGACAAAGAGATACCGTACGAAACCACCACACATCTCAACATTCGCACCGGTCCTGGCACGCAACATCCGACCATTCCAGGCAGTCCGCTCCCGCCCGGGTCGCGCGTTGAAATTCTGGACAGGCAGGGAAGCTGGGCACTTGTTGATGTGCTCGATGTCGTCAACGACATCATGGACATGCAAGGTTGGGTTCACACGCGCTATCTCAAACGTACGGCCTGAACGTCGTCCTGTTTTATCGGTCAATCATCTGCGCGAATCTACGCCCCATCCCACTGCGCCGGTCTGAACTGCCATCGGTGGACAAGCAATCGCGCCTCGTGCCAGACCAGCGGCACGGGCTGGAAGGCATCGTGGCTCGTTTTCGTGGGAGGAGTGATGTCACTGCAGGTACATAGCGTTCCATTGGGGATGGCCCGGGCATATCTGATCGAAGGCCAAGCGGGGCTGGTGCTGGTGGACGCCGGCTCACCTCGTCGTGAACAAAGCGTGCTACGGCAGATGCAAGCGCTGGGCCGGGATGACCTGCGTCTTATCTATGTCACCCACGCCCATCTCGATCACTATGGCAGCGCGGCCGCGCTGCGCCGGCTCACCGGGGCGCCGATCGCGGTTCATCGCGCCGATTCGGACGCGATGGCACGGGGGGAAACGTCTCTCGGCTCAGTGCGCGGCCGGGGCAGATGGGTGCAGGCACTTTTGTCGCTGCTCGAGCCCCACCTGCGACCGGAACCGACCCCGGCCGATCTTCTCCTCGACGATGGCGACGACCTGCGCGCCTACGGCCTGGACGCAGCCGTGCTCCACACGCCCGGCCATACGCCTGGCTCCAGTTGTCTCCTCGTCGAGGGGCGGTTTGCCTTCGTGGGCGACTTGCTTTCTGCCACGGGCCGGCCCCACGTGCAGCGCTTCTTCGCTGACGACTGGTCGCTCATCCCGGACAGTCTTGCCCGCCTGCAAGCGCTGCGGCCAGAGTGGGTCTACCCCGGCCACGGGCGCCGTCCCTTGAGCGGACAGACCCTGCAGCGCCTGGCCCTCAATCCTCTATGATTCTCTCAGGGCGAAAAAGTCTGCCGTTCGAGGTCCTGTGATCATGCGCGTCGCGTTGCGCAGGCGCAGTCGACTTCCCGGCACCCCGATAGCGAGACCCATCCATGGCCAGCGCAAGTCAAGAAGACTGGACTTTGACGCCAAACCTGAGCACGCCGATGCCGATAAAAAAGATGACTGTCGAGGCATAGAATATGCCGGTCAGGCCAAACGTCTCGCCGATAAAGGCCCCGATCATGGGCGCCACCGCCCCCATGATGCTGCCCGGCAGGAAGAATAGGGCGTAACCCAGCCCCCTCTGCTTACTGGGCGACAACTGCGCCATGATAGCCGAGTTGGCTCCCATGCCGAGAAAGTTGAAAAACCCATAGGCCAGGTACAGGATGACAAACGCGGTGAGGCCGGGAACCACAAAGGCCAGGCCAAAGCACGCATAGGCCAGGGCCAGGACGGCCAGCAACCACCGCTTTTCCCCATATCTGACAGCCAGGAAACCACCTGTCGGGGCAGCGATTAGCCCCATGAGAGAGTTGCTGCCGATATAGAAACTGGACAGCGCATCCGATAGCCCCCTGTTTTCGACGAGATACAAGGCCATGAATGACTCGGTCATTCCCCTGGCTACTGTCCGTATGCTGACAAAGACCAGGAACATGACGAGGCTTGCTGAAAACAGGGAAGTCGCGTCAGTTGCCGTTTTCTCTTCAACGGTGTCAACTGGCCGATTTTCCGACTCGGGTTTGATGCGGAGAGAGGCAATGATACCCAGCCCGAGGGGCAACAACCAGAAGAGATAGGCCTGTCTCCATCCTAGCGCAAAGACCCCCATGAGGATGCTGAGCGAGATGGGGCCGATGGCGAACCCAAGAGTTCCACCTGCGCCATAGATGCCCAAGGCGCTGGCTCTATCCCTTGGCTTGAAGAGCTTGGTGATCAAGCTGTAGCCCGCCGGGTGGTAGATGGTGGTGTTGATGTAGATCAGACTGACGGCGACGATTAGCATCACCGGGGTGAGCGTCTGGCTCGCCATGAGGCTGCCAAAGACGGCGAAAATGAGGCTCACCACGATCATCTTCTTAGAACCTATCTTGTCGCACAGGAGCCCCGTGGGGATGGACAGGATAGTCTGGCAGAGAGGCGGGATGGCAGCGATGAGGCCCAATTGTTGGAGGGACAGGCTGAACTCATCCTTCAGGATAGGGAAAAGAGTCGTATGGACGCGAGTCAACACGTGGGTGAGGCTATGGGTTACAGCCATAACCAGCAGCCCATAGCTGAGGATGGAACGACTTTGCTTCGACGTTTCAGGCTTTATGTCAACGAGGTTGTGTCCCACTTGGGCCTTTCATGGCCGTAACCCTGCGGACAGGGCGGGCTGCTATGCTGGCCCTTATTCTATCACAACTCTGGACGGCTGGCAAACTCGGCAGGTGCGTTGCACCTATGAAAGGGCAGCCTACGCCGCGTCAAATCCGGTGCGTGGATCGGTGCGCCGGATGATGTCACTCACCGTCTGCTGGTTAAAGCCCTTGAACCCTTCACCCCGCTGAATGTTCTCCACATGGCTGCCCACCGCACCTTTTTCGGCAAAGCGCGCCCGCTGAGCCTCGTCGATCTGTCCGGCGGCCGCCAGCCGCTCCAGGCGCTCAGGGGCAACCTCCCAGCGCTCGCCCTGGGTAAACGCCTGGCGCAGATAGGAGAACTCGCTGAAGGGGCGCATCATCTTGACCCCCCATTCAGCCAGGGCGTCTGTCGCGGTGTCAAAATCAAAACGACCGGCCAGGTGATGCAGTCCGGCGTCGAGCATCGATTCGCCATGCAGCGCGCACCACAGCCCCACGGTACTCAGTTCACGCCGCACGGACAAAGGTTGGTGCGCCAAGTCGCCGTCCACCTCGTCGGGCGATAGGTCCACGTCGGCAAAGACGGCCAAGCGACAGACGGGCTGTTCCATCACCTGCGCGCCCCAGCCTGCCTCCGCCCCGGCGTAAAAGCGCTCGCGCGGGTAAAAGCCGAACGTCTCCAGAATCTGAACGAGCAGAGCAAAGACGTCGCGCGAGCTGCGGAACGTGTGGTGGTCGTGATTGGCCCAGCCCAACCCCAGGGTCTCTTGCCGCGCCTTTTGCACCTGTCCGGCGCGGTTGCGCCGCTGCCAGTACGCCCGTTCTGCCTCAAAGGCGATCCTGGCAGTGGTGTCGGTCCCCATCTCGCTGACCAAAGACTGGGCCAGCTTGAGCGTATGCGCCATGCCTTCCCTGGCATCGTCGAACCGGCGAGGGCGGGTGGCCCACCTCTCCACAGCACGCAGGTACCGCTGGGCATAGTCGGGCGGCATGTCCAGCGGCACGAATCCCCGGTGCCCTCGCCGCTCAACGACAAGAAACTCGCGCCCATCCGCCTGCCACACCCGGGCGCGGCGGTAAGGGCTCAACGGCGTACCCTCGATAGACGTGGCCACGTGATGGGTCATCAAGAAATGGTGGGCGTTCTCCACCTGGATGGCCGCCGCCACGACTTCGCCCGGCGCCATGGCAGTCCCAGGCCGCAGCACGAGCCGCGGCAAGATCGCGCCGGGATGATGGTAGGCCGTGTCGCCTGCACCGGTGGGCACGTCGTCTTCCATCTCAAAACCCAGGTCGGCCAACTGGCCTCGGGGCACGTCGCCGCCGGCCAGCACCAGGTGATCCAGCCAGTCTACCAGCCGGCTGCTCGTGCGGGCCAGCAGAGCGGCCTGCAAGGCCTGGACCTGGGGCATCGCCTGCACAAACCGTGTCACGCGGTCCACCACCAAGGTCTCCGCTTCAGGATAGCGGCGCCATTCCCATCTTTCCGGCGCTTGCGTCATGTTCATGCCTCCTCTATTTCCCCCGGTGCGTCAATCCCTGGAACAAGTCCATCGAATTGTATGCCATTCGCTCGGCCTGTCAAGTCGCAGCTTGTTTTCTGGGGACCAGGGACATACAGCCGGTGGCGGAGGAGGTCGCCTTCGAGCAAAATGCAGGGGCCCATGGGAACTTGCGTTTGCATAACAGTCATACCCATGCTATACTAATGACCAGTTGGACACGCTGCCATCGCCGTCGTGGCGGATCTGTCCAATTCGTATCCTCAGGTCAGCCACCGCGAAAACTGAAAAGCCTCCAGGAGGGCACGATGCGTCCAGTGTTCGAGACCTGCCAGCCCCGGCCTGAAGTTCTGTCGGGCGAGCCAAAGGAAGAGATCTTTGCTGCCCGGCTCAAGGACGTGATAGACGGCACGGCTGAGGACATCTACCAGGCGCCGGCGCGTTTCTTCGACAACACCTACCCGACCGAAGGTCTGAGCCTTCTGCTGAACGAGGCTCTGGGACGCCTCACAGGGCTTCAGCCGACGAACAACCCCGTCATCCGACTGGAGACCGCCTTTGGTGGCGGCAAAACCCATAACCTGATCGCCCTCTATCACGCAGCCAACGGCAACACCACGCCGGAGATGATGCAGGGGATAGTGGACGCGACTTTACTGCCGCGACCGGGTCAGGTACGCGCAGCGAGTACGGATCGGCGAAGCAGGGGAGCGCGCCCCGGGGGCGTTCTGGAGCATCGAACTCGGCGGCGGCCCCTTGCGCAGTGTGGCCGATCACCTGTTGGCTGCGCTGCGGGCCAGCGGGCACAGGGCCACTGACTTGACCCGCGCTGCTGGCGACGAGGCGCCCTTTTACCTGGACGAATTGACCGGCTTGCGCCTGGCACTCATCCTGATGGCCGTCAAGCCGTTGACCCGCCACGATCGCATCGAAGCCATCGGGCAAGGGGTGCAGGCCATGAGCGCCGAGGAGGCATATTACTGGTTCAGCAAATGCAGTGCAGGCCCGAGCGCATCTCAGGCCCAAAAGGCGCTAGGAGTGTTGCTGAACAACGAATAGGTAGATCGGCGGATTTGGCTAACGGGCGGAGGCAAGGTATAATCATGCTGAGTTGGTTGTTCACAAATTAGAACGGAGTCGTTCACATGCTATGCTTTCCGCAACGCGAGGATATTCGTCTGCGACGCGCTCCATTGGCAGAAGTGATCTGTCAGGTGCGCTTTCCACCTGTCTTGCGAATTGCCAGCGAACAGCCTGTGGACTTCCAGGAGCGAATAAGGAAACGGTTCCCACAGTTGGCTGTCAAGCAGGACATGGTTGTTCGTATGGCTCCCTTGGAAGGCGAGCCACCTTTAGCAAAGCCAGAGCCGCGCATCTTCCGCTTCAAATCTTCTGACGGATATACGGTTGTTTCGCTGGCGCTGAACTTTTATGCGCTGTCTACAAGCGCTTATACCCACTGGGCAGATTTCCTCGATCTCCTTCAGCTTGTAAACCGGGCTGCCTGTGAGGTATATGACCTGCCCTATGCCGTGCGCATTGGATTGCGTTACATTAACCATCTGACTCTTGAAAACACAGGTGCGAACAGCGTTGCAGAGTTGTGGGAGATCCTTCGTTCTGAACTCACTGCACTGTTGAGAAGTGATTGCTGGGGTGAGCCTGGGGAGATGCTGAATCAGCTCTTGCTGACCGGTGAGGAGGATGAGCAATTAACGCTACGAAGCGGTTTCAGAGGCGGCGAAAAGCCGGTTTTCCTGCTAGACTTTGACTATTACTCTGAAGGGAATATCCCTTTGGAGAATCTGTCCGCTCTTTGCCAGCGTTACCACGATGTGATTTACAACGCCTTTCGATGGTGCATCCGAGAGGATAAGCTGGCAGTGTTTGCTCCCGTTCCTGTTGACGAGGAGGGATGAAATGACAGCGAGATTGTGGGGCCTCCATACCGAAGCAGAAGCCTTACCTGTCCTTCTTGATGCCACCACGTTGGGAGCATCCGAGCTGGCGCCGATAGACTGGCCTTGGTGGAGGGATCCTGCAGTGGCAGAGGCTGACAGTACAAATGTCGTCTGGATCACCCCACCCTTTGTAGAAAGGAAGAAGCGGTATTTACCTGGCCCTGTCACGGCCACAGGGCCGTCCGAGGCCACTGTTTTGCCCACTGCACTGGATGCGACTGAGGATAGCGGAGATGGCATGGCCTTCTTGGAAATAGTTGCCGAAATAGGCGACGAAGCGGCCTTTGTTCGCGCGATTGGTCAGATCGATTGGTTGCAGCGCCCCGCTGCGGATTTTGTGCGGGCTGTGCACCTGGCCCTGGCTGCCGGGGCGCATCTCCTCGCTCGCAGACTGGCTGCTCAAGGAGCCAAGCTGTACCCCGACCATCGAGAGGTGCAGAAAATGGCTCGAATCCTTGCCCCTCCCCGAGTGTTGCGCACCAATTTGCCTTCGGATACATCGGTACGGGCAAACTTGGAATGGCTGCGTGCTCACGCGGCTGAATTTCGGGGACAGTGGGTTGCGCTGAAGGATGGTGCGTTTCTGGCTAGCGCTCCTACTGCCCGTGAACTCAAGGGGCAACTGCCTACAACGGATGGCCTTTTCTTAACGCGGGTGGTCTAGTGATGTTGCAGTTCACCGACGGCCGTCCCTTTGCAACAGGATCGTGTTCATACTGGGACCAGCGTCCTGTGGATCATACCACAACGCCCCGTATCATCGTCGCTGTTCAGATCGGTGACTTCCAGACACAGGCAGCGGTGGACACGGGCGGTGTGTATCTCGTGTGTGACCCAGAAATACCCGAGTTACTCGATCTTGAGCAGAGTACAAGTCTTGGTATGGACGATCTGGTCATCCGAGGTTACAAGTACCGGGGCCAGCTCTACAGACTCCCCATTAAGTTCCCGGCTGAGGAAGGAGAGGGTTTTGAACTGGAGGTGACAGCCTTCATTCCTCGCCTTGGGCCAGGGCAGGAGTGGCATTTTCCGTCTTTTCTAGGGTTGCAGGGTTGTTTGGAGTTTTTGCGCTTTGCCGTCGATCCAGGAGCGAATATCTTCTATTTTGGCCCGTTGTGATGCTTTTCCTGTCGGGTACTGGCCCCTGTAGACAAGGTGATCCCCTTGAGGGGAAGTAGGACAAATATGACAGAACCCCCTCGCCTCGGCAAACTGCTGCCGATGTACGATTTCGTCCTCAATCCCTACGCCGACGCCCGCTTCACCCGCTGCCCCGGCTGCGAGCAAAAGATGCGACAGCGCAAGTTGCCGCTGTTCATCCACGTCGAGCCGCTCCACCCTGTGGTACTCGGCTACACCTGCCGCTACTGTCCCGATTGTGACCTGCTCATCGCCCACCAGGACGAGATCGAAGGGCTGCTGGCCAATCTGTTTGCCGGGCTTGACCCCTCGGTCGTCGGCAACGACTACCTGGTGTTGGGCACGGTGGAGCGCAAGCCCTGGCGGGAAAGCCTGAAACAGCCCAAGAGCATGGGGGAGATGCTGGAGTACCTGCACGATTTCAAGGAAGTGCGCACCGTCGAGTATCAACCCGCCGGTTGGTACAAGGATGAGGCATTGGCAGAAAAACCCACCCCCTCTAAAAAACAGGACAGGAAGCACAAGCGCAAGAGGAGAAAACGCCGATGACCCGACCGACCGCCTTCCTCGAAGACTGACTCCCCTTCGACGCCATCGGCGTGAAGAGCCTGCGTGATGCCAGCACGATGCGCAAGCTATCGCTTAACCGTTTGCACGTCTGGTGGGCGCGGGGCCGCTCACCATCTCCCGTGCCGCTGTCCTGGCCAGCTTCTCCCCTCCTGAGAGAAATTGCAGTGAATTCGCCCTCTGCCGGCTGCACTCGGGACCCTTAGACCCATTCTCCTCCTTCCGCGCAACCAATTCTGGTTCGATGCTTTCCAGTAGGTATAGTCCAGACACTCGTAATAGCACAACTGAGCGAATCGGCCAGAAGGCCCGGTAGAGACTCACGCCGGGTTTTCTGCTTGAGGTGTGTCTAGATTCAAGGGGCGACAAAGTGTGGTGATCAGCAGAAACTCACCTCGCTTGCCAGTCCCGATGGTATCCGGTATAATCCTCACACCAGAGGGAAAGTGGGACAGCGGGGCATGGACGCCAAAGACAGCATGTTAATCTTTAACCCTGCCGCCGGATCCAGGGACGTGCGCCGGGAACTGGGACAGGTGATCGCCTTTCTGACGCGACGAGGTTGGCAGGTTGACCTGCGAGAAACGCGCGGGCCCACCGACGCCACCACCTTTGCCCGTGAGGCAGCAACGCTGGGCAAAGAGGTGGTGCTGGTTGTCGGCGGCGACGGCACCATCAACGAGGTGGTCAACGGGCTGGCCGGCTCGGAGGTGGCAGTCGGGATGCTGCCAGCAGGCACGGGGAACGTGTGGGCCATGGAGATGCGCCTGCCAATCCCCAGCGCCATCCGCTGGCGTACGCTGCTCGACGCCACCAAGAGCCTGGTGCAAGGTGAGGTTCGACGCATCGACCTGGGACAGGTCAATGGCCGCTATTTCTTGCTCTGGGGCGGCATCGGATTGGATGCCCAGGTAACGCAGCGCATGGAGCCGCGCACGCGGAGGACAAAGAGACTCGGCGCGCTGGCTTACGCGGCAACGGCCTTTCTGGTGGCCAAAGACTTTCGGGGCACGCGCACCCGCGTCGTCGCCGATGGGCAGAAAATCCGCACGCGCAGCATGCTGATCATCATCAGCAACGCACAACTGTACGCTCGCATCGCCCGCGTGGCCTTTCGCGCCCACCTGGATGATGGTCTGCTTGACGTGTGTGTTTTCAAGGGGAGCGGCCTGCCCATGACCTTGCTGCACGTGGCACACATCCTCACGGAGCGACATCTGCAAGACCCCCGCGTGGCGTACATCCAGGCCCGACAGGTGACCATTGAAACGAGGCGGCCCATGCCTGTCCAGGTAGACGGCGATCCCATCGGCACGACGCCGGTGACATTTCAAGCCGTTCCACAGGTCCTGCGGATGATCGTGCCGCCAGAGGTGCCAGCCTGGCTCTTTGTCGGCGGCGGTGAGAGGCCGGCGCGCTTCCAATGGGATTTCTCCCGACCGAGCGGCAAAGCCCTTTGCGCACAGGCGCGCCGTCTGGCGAACCGCGTGGTGAAACGCGAAAAGTGAACCGTGAAACGTGAAGGATGGGCCGTTGGATCAGGAAGATGGGATAGAGGCCGACAGAGGGTGAGGCGGTGTGGGCGCCCCGGGAGTTGCCCGGCGCACGTTCTTGCGCTCCTGCTGAGCATAGCGCTGCTGCTCACTGGCTGCCGGTTTCCAGGTAGCACCCCACCCCTGATCAAGATCGGCCTCGTCGCACCCTTTGAGGGGCAATTGAGAGCCAGGGGCTACGAGGTGCTCTACGCCGTCAAGCTGGCCGTCCGCCAGTGGAACGAGGCCGGCGGCGTGGGTGGCTACAAGGTCGAACTCGTCGCTCTGGACGACAGCGGAGACCCTTCCAAGGCCACACAGCAGGTGCGCGAGTTGGCTGTCGATCGGGATGTCCTGGGCGTCGTGGGTCACTTTACCGAGGAGACCACGCTGGTTGCTGCACCAGAATACGCCGTACAGGGACTGGCCCTGGTCGCAGCGGGCGTAGGCGCCGAGGGCATCACTGCCACGGGCAGCGTGATTCGCCTGGGGTTACCGGACCGGCTACTGGGACGCGAGGCAGCCCGCTATGCTGTCCAGTCGCTGGCAGCGGAACGCCTGGTTGTACTGCGCGGTCAGGGTGACCGTTCGGCTGACGACTCACGGCCAAGCCTGGCTGACGCTTTTGCCGCCGCCGCCCGAGAATTGGGGGGCACCGTCGTGCTGGACGAGGCCATTGCGGGGGTTAAATGGATCTCCCGCCTGGCCGATGCTTCGCCCGATCTGGTTTTCCTGTCCGGCGATGCGATGGAAGGGGGACGGGCGATCCGCCTGTCCCGGCAAGCCGGTGTACAGGCGACTTTTCTAGGTGGGCCGGCCCTTGGGGATCGGGCGCTCGTGCAAGTGGGCGATGCTGCGGTCGAGGGGACGGTCTACCTGGCGATGGCTCCTACGGGCGTGGATCTGGCCGGTGCGGAAACGTTCGTGGCAGATTACCAGGCACTGGCCGGGCATCCGCCTGGCTCGCGCGCCACGCTGGCCTACGAGGCGGCGAACCTGCTCCTGGAGGCGGTTGCTCGTGCGGCAGACGGGTCGTCTCGACGGCCCACGCGGGCGATGGTGTGGCACCAGTTGGCCGGCGGCTTTCAGCACGAGGGCCTGCTTGGAAACTGGAGCGTTGGCAGCGACGGCGAACCGTTAGCTTGGCCCGTCGCGGTCTACCGCATCGAGGCCGGCAGCTATCCGGGTCGGCGGCTGCGTTGACGCCGGCATCTAGGGTGGCGTCGCCAGCGGCGACCCTTCGGTCGTGTTGGTCGGCGTCGGTGTGAGCGTAGGCGTCGGCAGCGGCGAGCTTTCGCTGGTGCTGGTGGGTGCGGGAGAAGCGGTCGCCGTCACCCCTGGCGTCGGGGAAGCCGTCGCCGTCACCTGCGGCAACGGGGTGGCAGTGGACGTGGCGCTCGGCGAGGGTATGGCCGTCGGCCGGGGTGTGGCGGTACCGGTGGCTGGGGCAGGAGGCGTGGCAGTCGACGGCTCGAGGGTGCCTGTCCCGGGCGCCTCGACTGTGCTCGGGACGGATTCTGCCGAAGGGCTTACCGCAGGGATGGCCGTCAGGGTTGGGGCGGTGGTCGCACTGGCCGTGGAGGTAGCCATGGCTGGCAGCGGTCTGGCCGTCGCTGTAGCCGTCGGCGTGGGAGTGGGGTTGAGCAACAGGAAGGTACCTGCTGCCAGCCCGCCAGAACAGACCAGCAGGATGCCCACCATCACACCCATCCACGGCCAGGGAGACCGCCGGGAGACGGGCGCTCGTTTCGCTTCCGGGGGCGACACCAGGGGAGGCAGGCGATCTTCTCGCCCCCGCAGCGCACGGACGACGAGCGCAGTGATGTTGTCTGTGCCGCCTCGCTCATTGGCCAGGTCCATCAGGCGCTGCACGCCAGTTTCGGGGTCTTTGCCCTGCATGGCAGCCGCTATTTCATCGTCCTTGACGTGCTCGGTGAGGCCATCGCTGCACAGCAAAAGGCGATCGCCGGGTAGAAAAGCCTCGTCAAAGACATCAGTCTCAACCTCTGGACGCGCACCCACGCTGCGGCTGATGACGTGGCGCCGGGGGTGACTCTCCGCCTGCTCTGGCGTGATAACACCCTCGGCTACCAGCCGGGCAACGACCGAATGATCGCGGGTGATCTGGCGAATCTGTCCCTCCCGGATCAGATAGGCCCGGCTGTCACCGACGTTGGCCACGGTCAACTCCCGTCCGCGGATGGCAGCCGCTACCAGCGTGGTGCTCATGCGGTGGGGGCCTTCCTGCTCGCTGGCCCGCTCGTGGACGGCGCGGTTGGCCTCAGCAAAGGCATCGCGCAGGCGATCGGCCGGCGTTTCCTGGTAGGAGCTGTAATAGGCCGTCAGCAGCGTCGTGACAGCCAGCTTGCTGGCCACTTCGCCCGCCCGTGCGCCGCCAACGCCATCGGCGACGGCATAAAGCCAGCCGGCCTCGGTGCGGAGTTCCGGCTCCTCCGGTTGGCGGTAGCCCAGGTAGTCTTCGTTGTGGTCGCGCACACGGCCCGCGTCGCTGCGGTGGTGGACGGTGAGCGTCGATTCCCGTCGGTTGCCTCGGAGCATAGGTGCACCTCAAAAAGCAGAGCAGCGGAAAGGCACAGATATTATACCACGATTTCGATCTGTGGTGGAGACAGCCCTACCTATCGGGTCATCTCCGCCTTGAGCATGTTCCGCAACACCGTCTGGAGGATGCCGCCGTTGCCATAGTATTCCATCTCCACCGGACTGTCTATGCGGACGAGCGCCGTAAAAGCTGTCTCCTTGCCGCCCTCGGCGCGGGCGTGCACGGCAATCTCCTGCCCAGGCTGCAGATCGGTGATGCCTTTGACATCGTAAGTCTCGTGGCCGTCTAGCCCCAGCGATGCGGCGCTCTCACCAGGCTGGAATTGCAGGGGCAGCACACCCATGCCCACCAGGTTGCTGCGGTGAATGCGCTCGTAGCTTTCGACCAGCACCGCCCGTACGCCCAGCAGGCGCGCACCCTTGGCCGCCCAATCGCGGGATGACCCGGCGCCGTACTCCTTGCCGGCGATGACGAGCAGGGACGTGCCGGCAGCCTTGTAGCGCATGGCAGCATCATAGATGCTCATCTGCTCGCCCGTGGGCAGGTAAACCGTGACGCCGCCTTCGGTGCCAGGCAGCAACAGGTTCTTGAGGCGAATGTTGCCAAAGGTGCCCCGCATCATCACCTCGTGATTGCCGCGTCGCGATCCAAAAGAGTTCAAGTCGCGCGGTGTGACCCCTCGCCCGATGAGGTACTTTCCCGCCGGGCCATCGGCCGGGATAGCCCCGGCCGGAGAGATGTGATCGGTGGTCACAGAGTCGCCCAGCAGTGCCAGGACGCGCGCACCAGCGATGTCAGAGG
>Ga0180437_10005481_pt1 | contig 17366 bp, 15 predicted proteins | sample SS_ome_4_FD_132410 | JGI IMG/M metagenome (GOLD analysis project Ga0180437, IMG submission 132410) | Hypersaline lake sediment archaeal communities from the Salton Sea, California, USA - SS_3_D_1 metaG | ecosystem: Environmental > Aquatic > Non-marine Saline and Alkaline > Hypersaline >... | reverse complement strand
GTGTGAAGCCCGGTTTTATCGAGACCGGGATGACGGCCGGCGCGAAGCCTCCGCCGCTGGCCGGCCGGCCGCAGGAAGTGGCCCGGCGGGTGTTGAAGGCGATCGATCGGGGCACGCCGGAAGTGTACGTGCCGCCGGCGTGGCGCTGGGTCATGTGCACCATCCGCAACCTGCCGCGGTTCGTGATGCGGAGGATCGATTTTTAGTAACGCAGACCGTAAGCGTGTGGTCAGTTGCATGATCGCAAACCATTGCCAGTTGGCGAGTTGCGACTAGCTGCGAGGTCTTAGATCTTGAGTCTTCGACTTGTGGTATCAGATGTAAGCAATCAGCCGTTGGCAAGACGACGTTGGAGTTTTCTTCCCTTGCTACAGTTGACAGCCCACTGCGGACACGCGATACCTGGTGCCTAAGATCTAAGCTCCGCCCCCTGACAACCCTTCGCTTGCAGTTTGAGTTGGTAATGAGTGCAACGGGCAAGTTTCCTAGTGATCTTGGTAGCGGAAGCGGGCATATGCTGGTCGGCCTGTTTCGACTGGCCCGACCGGCCGACTGGATCAAGAACGTCTTCGTGCTGATTCCAGTGCCGTTTGCCATGGCGGCGGGGACGCAGTTTCGGCCCGTGCCGTTGGCTTTCGGGCTGCTGGGCTTCTGCCTGATCAACTCGGCCGTCTACACCCTAAACGACCTTTTCGATGCCGAAGCCGACCGGCTCCATCCGCGGAAACGCCATCGGCCCATCGCCTGCGGACAGGTCACGATCGCGGCCGCGGCAGTCCAGATCGGGGTGCTTTTTCTGCTGGGCATGGGATTGTGCACCGCGGCGTGTTTGCGAATCGGCACCATTGACGCGGCGGCTTTGTTCCTTTTGTACGCTGCCATCAACGTGGTCTACAGTCTGGGTGCGAAACACGTCGCCGTGTTGGACGTGTTTTTGCTCTCATCGGGGTTCGTGATCCGCGTGCTGCTTGGTTGCGCATTGATCGAAGCTTCTGCGTCGCCCTGGCTGCTGTTGTGTACCTCGTCGTTGGCGTTTTTCCTGGGTTTCAGCAAGCGTCGAGCGGACCTGACGTCCGGATTGGACGGCCACCACCGCCCCAGCCTCCGCGGATACAGTACGGCCTTCCTCGATCAGGCGATCACCATTTGCGCCGGGGTTGCCTTGTTGGCTTACGCGCTATACAGCATTGAATCGGACGTACTGAGGGACGGCCGTGAGATGGCCTCGATGCCGTTTGTCGCATACGGCATTCTCAACTATCTTCGCCTGGTCAACACGGAAAACGCCGGCGACTCCCCGGTTGAGGTCGCCTACTCGTCCCGATCGAGCCAACTATGTGCGCTGGGTTGGATCGTGGCCGTTACCTGGAGTCTGGGAATCTGGTAGAATGGAGCCCGTCGGTGGACGTAGCACCTGTAAATACACAACTTCCGGTCTGCGGAAGGGGGCAGCCCCATTTCCGCTCCGGGAGAATGGAGACCGTTCCCAAGTAGTTTCATGACAAGTCCTTGGCGGGCAACGCGTAGTTTTGCCTCAGAAGCATTCGGTTTCCCCTGTGATCCTCATGGAGCGGGCGATTGAAGAAGTTCCTGATTGTCCTGTTAAAAATCGGCATCCCGATCACCATCTTGGCATACCTGTTCTGGGACGCCTCGAACGACGACGCCTACGAGGCGCTGAAAGCTCGGCACCGCGAGTTCGGGTTCGACTGGGGATTGCTGACCGCTGCCTGGCTCTGTTGTGCGGCCGCGGTGCTTACGACGTTGGTTCGCTGGTACTTCCTTGTCCGTACGCTGGAAATACCCTTCAGCCTGAGAGAAGCTCTGCGCGTCGGATTCATGGGCTACCTGTTCAATCTGGCGCCGATGGGCATTGTGGGCGGAGATCTGCTCAAGGCCGTCATGTTGGCCCGGCGGCAGCAGGAACGCCGGGCCCAGGCCTTCGCGACCGTCGCCGCCGACCGGGCAATCGGCCTCTACATGCTGTTCGTCGTGGCCTCGGTCGCCATCCTCCTGACCGGGTTCTTCAGGCATCACGTCGCGAGTATTCGCTTCATTTCCTGGGGGACGTTGGGGCTAACCGTGCTCGCCACCGGAGGCATCGTGGCCTTGTTCACTCCCGGGGCAACGAGGGGAAAAGTTACCGGCTATCTTGGTAACATGCGGCACGTGGGCCCCTCGGTCGAACACCTCATCGACGCGATGCGCATGTATCGCCGCAAAGTCCACGTCCTTTTCATCGCGGCTATCATGAGCATCGGGGTCCACAGCCTGTTTACCGTCGGAATCTATTTGATCACCCGCGGCTTGTATGGAGACGTGCCGGGCTTTTCACTGGAGACACAGTTCATCGTCGCCCCGCTCAGCGCCGCCACCGGAGTCATCCCCCTGGTCATGGGACCGTTCGAAGTGGTGTTGACTTTCCTCTACGAGCAGGTCTTTGCCATGAAAGAGAGCGAAGGCCTGGTGGTTGCGCTGGCGTACCGGCTGGTTACCGTCTTGATCGCCGCGGTCGGCGTCTGCTATTACCTGGCCAGCCGCCAGGAGGTCGCCCAGGTTATGCAGGAAGCCGAACGGGAGCAATGAAGCGGGGTGCGACAAGGTACGTCATCTGCCCTGCTTTTGGGGTAGAGCAGGCGACTTCACGCCCTTTGTTGGGAAGGTATAATAACAGAGCAGACGAGGATTCTGCCGAGCCGGCGGTGTGGGCAGGGTGGATGAGTTGGAGTTAAGGACGATATGGGTATCCGGTTCTACTGTCCCAACGGGCACAAACTGAACGTCAAGCAGTTCCAGGCCGGCCAGAGGGGAATCTGCCCGCGTTGCGGGGCCAAGATCCAGATCCCGACCGAGAGCACCCGCAGATCTTCCAAGAAAGAGAAGCAGAAGCCCACACCTCAGCCTGACGCGGCGGGCCCTCAGACACCTGCCGAGCCGCTCCAGCCATCACCGGCGGTTTTTGCACAGCGGCCGGTGAATACCGCAGCAGCCGATTTCCCCGTAGAACCACCCCCAAATTCGGCACCACAAACACCGCTTGCCCAAGTGCCGACTGCGCCAATGCCGTCAGTCCAGACACCGGCGATGCAAGAACCGATGACTCAGGCGCCGACTGCGCAAACACTGATGCCCCAAACACCGATGCCCCAGGCTCCGTCGGCTCCGAGTTTGCGCGACCCCTTGGCCGAAGCCGGTGATGCGGCCTGGTACGTTCGACCGGCGTCGGGCGGCCAGTTTGGCCCGGCGGCCAGCCACGTCATGCGGACCTGGCTCGACGAGGGGCGGGTGGACGTCGATTCGCTGGTGTGGTGTGAGGGCTGGCAAGACTGGAAAGAGGCCGGTGACGTCTTTCCGCAACTGGGAGCCGGCCAGCCGGGGGCGTCCTTCGGACAGATCTCTCCCGGCGGCACCAACGCCACGCGCGCCGCGGCCGCCCGCGTCGATCGCGCCCGGGCCCGACGGCAAGCCAGGAACGTCCAAACGCTCGTGATTATCGTGTTAGTCTGCGCCGTGGTCGCGCTGGGGTCCATCTTCTTCTGGGTGATCTCTGGCCGTCGCGAAGGCGACGCGGCTCCCCCGGACGAATCGGCCGCGCCCACGGCAATGCAGTCGAACCTGGGTAAGCCGTTTGCCCCGCCGGCCATACACCCACCTGTGGCACAGGCCCTTCCATGAAGATTCAGCAGTTTCTCGAACACCACGGGATCTCGTCCAATCCCTTTGCCGACGAAGATGCCCAGACCGACCTGGTCTTCAAGGGCTACTGCATCCGCAACACGTATCATCCGACGTGGGACAAGATCTACGGCGATCCTTCGGAGCCGGCCACGTCGGTGGTGTTCGGTGAGAAGGGATCGGGCAAGACGGCCATCCGGCTGCAGATCGCCGCACACCTGACCGACTACAATGCGGACCATCCCGATGCTCAGGCCTTCGTGGTCCAGTACGACGACTTCAACCCGTTTCTGGACCGCTTTCGCGACCGCTTCTCCGGCCGGCGGCGGCGTCCCGAGCGGTTGCTGGAGAGATGGCGGCTGTGGGACCACATGGACGCCATCCTCTCGCTGGGAGTGACCCAACTGGTCGACCGGATCCTTGAAGTGAAGCAGGCCCGGCATCCGGCGGCACGAGACGAGCCGCTGGCGGTCGAGTCGCTCGATGCGAGCCAGGTTCGCGACGTGTTGCTGCTGGCAGCCTGCTACGATCAGTCGACGGCCGAGAACCGCGAGCAACGCTGGCACGAACTGAGGCGGAAACTGAAGTTCCGGACCTGGCGGTCGAAATGGGATTGGGCGCTCGGAATCGCCGTCACGCTGGCCATCGTCGTCTTGATCGCCTCGTTGCGCAGGTGGGACTGGCTGGTAAGCGCCTGGCCGTGCTTCTTCGTGGCGGCCGGTATCGCGGCCGGCTGGTTGCCCAGGATATGGCACTTTCTGAAGTGGTCCTGGAAGGCCCGACGCATCAAACGCAACACGCGCGTGCTCAATCACAGTACGCACTTGCTGCGCCGGGTGCTCTTGAACTTCACCGGCGGGCAAATCGTCGGCCAGCCCTTGCCCGAGCAGCAACGCACCGACGATCGCTACGAACTGCTGGGTAAACTGCAAGGCGCGCTGCGCTCGCTGCACTTCGACAGCATGCTGGCGCTGGTCGACCGGGTCGATGAGCCGTATTTGATCAACGGCTCGCCGGAGTTGATGCGGGCCTTGCTGTGGCCGATGTTGGACAACAAGTTCTTGAAACACCCGGGTATGGGGCTTAAACTGCTGCTTCCGAGCGAACTGGAACAACTGGTCGACCGTGAGGACCGCGATTTTCACCAGCGTGCCCGGCTGGACAAACAGAACCTGATCCGCTCGCTGGACTGGACGGGCCAGTCGCTCTACGACGTGGCCAACGCCCGGATCAAAGCCTGTGCCGCGGAGGGAAGCTCGCCCACGCTGGCCGACTTGTTCGACGGTTCGGTCGACGAGCGCCGCTTGATGGACTCGTTCGGCACGTTGCGGGTCCCGCGGCACCTGTTCAAGTTCATGTATCGCCTGTTCACCACTCATTGCAACGCCCACAGCGACCAGAAGCCCGTTTGGCAGATGTCCGGGGAGACCTTCGAGTCGGTGTTGGCGCTGTATCGGCGAGACCAGGACGCGTTGGACCGCGGCCTGGGGGCCGGGTAGCCGGCGAATCAGGGTCGCGCAGGGTGGCTCGTTGCCCGCACCCTTACCCGTGGGTGGTCCAGTCGAATGAAAAGCGGGCGGCTTTTCGTCTTGACTCGAACCGCCCTTCCTGCGACACTCCGTCGCCCCATCGGGACGTGCATGGGAAGGATTGCCCGAATCAGGAGAAACAAGGATGTTGCGCGCACTCTCGACGCTGGTGTCGGTCTTGTTGGTCGTCGGCTTGATCGGTTGTGGCGGTTCGGGTGAAAGCGGTCAGACGCCGCCTGCGAGCGACGGCGTGACCACCGCCGACGCCGGTCAAGACGCTTCGACCGATCCCAGTGGGCCCGCGGCCGCCGTGACCGAGTTTCTCGACTCCTTTCGAGCCGGCGACGACGCCAAGACCGAACGGATGCTCACCCAGAAAGCCCGCGAGCAAGCGGCTGCCATGGACCTCGTCGTCGCTCCACCGGGAACCGACACGGCGAAGTACAAGCTCGGGCGCGTGGCCTATCTGCCCGGGGACCGAGCGGCCGTGTCTTGCGCTTGGAGCGATCTGGCGCCAAGCACAGAGGGCGCTCCGAAGGCCCGGATGGAAATGAAGACGGTCGAATACGTGTGGATGCTCCGTCAAGAACCGGAGGGCTGGCGTATCGCGGGCGTGGCAGTGCCGGTTCTCGAAGGAGAGCCGCCCCTGCAACTCGACTTCGAGGACCTCAAGCAGATGCAATCCAAACTGCGATGGGCCCACGAGCAGCGGACGCAACGAGCGAATCAGGCGAATTCGCAGGCCCAGCGACCGGAAAATTCCGAGAATTCGGCGCGTCGTTGAGGGCGGGATTTTTGCGTAGTTTTCGGGATTTTTCGTGTATTCACTGGCTTTGGCGGTCAACGAGTCGCACGTTGGGAGCCGCCTTTCGGGCCTGAATGGCAGGGGGAATTGTGCCGTAAGTCTCTTTTTGCTAAGCACTTGCGGCAATTCACCTAGGAAGAGCCCGATCTGGGAACTCTCCTGTTTCTGTTGGTGTGCGACCGGGCGAACGACCGCGACTCAGGTTTTTCCGGATATTCGGTGCAAAACTCCCCAAGCACCGTATCGCCCCAAGGCGTATAAATTCCCATTCCCCTGTTGACAACCGGAACAACTATGCTAGCTTAGCGTCCAAAGCTGTGCATCGGTTGCCGGCAGGACCGGTCCGTAACGCTTCAACAGGGCAGCAAAACGGCCGGGAATTTGGCGACAGAGTACGGGTTAGATTTCTCCCCGATCGGTAGCCGTCAGGGTTGGGGAGGAGGAAATTAGTGACGGCGTTGTACGAGTCCCTTAACGCTACGGTACCTTTTTGTAGGAGGGTTTCGAATGAATCGTTATGTTGTGATTGGCATCGCAGCCATGTTTGTGGTGCTGGGGACTGTCATGGTGGCCGACGCCGCCCTGACGTGCCGTCCAAAGACGTGCTGCCCGCCACCGACGTGTGCTCCCAAGGCCTGCGAACCGGTTGACACCTGCGCGCCGAAGACCTGCGGTCCGAACCTGCTGGAGCGCCTTCGTGCATGCCGGGCGAAGACGTGCGAACCGAAGACTTGCGAGCCGGAAGCTTGTGAGCCGGTCGACACCTGCAAGCCGAAGACCTGCGGTCCCGGCCTGCTGGAACGCCTGAGAACCTGCCGTCCCAAGACGTGCAAGCCCAAGACGTGCGAGCCGAAGACGTGCGAGCCGGTCGACACCTGCAAGCCGAAGACCTGCGGTCCCGGCCTGCTGGAACGCCTGAGAACCTGCCGTCCCAAGACGTGCAAGCCCAAGACGTGTGAGCCGAAGGCATGTGAGCCGGTCGACACCTGCAAGCCGAAGACCTGTGGTCCGAGCCTGCTGGAACGGCTGAAGGCCTGCCGCCCCAAGACGTGCAAGCCGAAGACCTGCTGCCCGAAGCCTTGTGCTCCGGCGGCTGAAGAGGCTCCCGCCGAAGAGGCGCCCGCTCCCTCCACCACCTGAGCATTCCGGATGGGTTGGGCCTCCGCTTCCGCCGCCGCGGATCGATTGACTGCAATCCCAGTGGATCTGCTCCTGGGTAAGTCGGGACCTGCCCTGTTGGTCTTGACGACGGAGTTTACGCAAATCAAGCCGGACTCGTTTGCTGAGTCCGGCTTTTCTTGCGCGCGGATCAGGCCCGTCCTCACGCCAACACGCTGCCGGACTGGCATTGGAGCCGCCGCGGCTGGTGTAGTATAAGGCTTTTTTTCCCGGAACGCCTGGCGGCTTCGGGGTCGAACAGCGGACACGGGCAAAGAAGTCGCCGGTTTGGGGGCGGATGGGACCGGACCATGGATGGTTGGCAGACCCAGGTGGTGACGGCGGCGGCGGCGGAAATCGCCCCCCAATGGCGGCTTTCCGTCGTCCTGCCCGCATACAACGAACAACAGGCGATCCAACGCGTGTTGGGGGAACTCGTCGAGGTCCTCTCCGACGAGCCGGTCCGCTACGAGATCCTGGTGATCGACGACGCGTCGACCGACGAGACGGCCGCGCGGGCCGAGGAGTTCGCTCGCGCTTGCTGGCAGTGTCCGATCCGGGTCATCCGCTGCCGTGAACGTCGCGGGGCGGGGGCGGCGCGCAAGCAGGGCATCCGGCAAGCCCGCGGCGAGATCATCGTCATGCTCGACGCCGACGGCACCTACCCCGCCGAATCGATCCCCAAATTGCTGGCCCATTTTCCCGCCTATGACCAGGTCAACGGGGCGCGGACCAGCGAACAGGGCAGCTTGCCTTGGCTGCGCCGCCCGGCCAAGTGGTTCATCCGCAAGCTGGCCTGCTATCTGACCGGACACCGAATTCCCGACTTAAACACAGGGCTCAAAGCGTTCAGGCGGGAAGAGATGTTGCGTTGGCTCTGGGTGGTGCCGGACGGATTCAGTTGCGTGACCACGATGACGTTGGCGTTCCTGGCCAACGGATACGCGGTGAAGTACGTTCCCACGCCCTATCGGCCCCGGATCGGCCGCAGCAAGTTTCACCCGGCAAAAGACACCCTGGCCTACCTGAGCACCGTGTTGCGGATGGTGCTGTACTTCCGCCCGCTGAAAGTATTTCTGCCGCTCTCGGGCCTGATGATCGCGGCGGGGATGGCCAAAAGCGTGCTAAGCTTCACTTGCACCGGGAGCATGCAAGAGTCCGATATCGTGATCATGGTAGCCGGGTTCATGACCTGTATGCTGGGACTGCTGGCGGAGGTGATCGTCGCCCATCACCGGCGATAAGCAGAAGGCAAAGAAGTCCGTGGCAAGGGGCAAGAACGAGGAGCAACAACCATGTCGCACGACGTGACGTGTTCCACGAGGACCTCGGCCGCGTTCATGGTGCCGGGGACGTGCTTTTCTCCCGCCGCCCAGCAAGGGAGAGCTTCCGCGGGCGACTTTCCCCGCGACCCGGTGCTCAGAAACCTCTACCTGAGCACGGCCTTGGCCGATGTCCCGCGGCTGTTGGGGGCCATCGATCGCAACCCCTATCGGCCCACGTATGGCTGCCTGGACCGCCAGTACTGGCACTACCGCACCAGCAGCTTCCCTTCGGAGATGTATCAGGAGGGGGCCTTGCCGCTGGCCCTGGCCTACGCCGCAAAGTTGCCGGGCAACCGCTGGCAGGGTGAGCCCCGGGTGCGTGAATTGGCCGTCGCCGCCATCCGTTTCGCCGCCAGAAGCAGCCACCGGGACGGTTCGTGCGACGACTACTATCCCTTCGAGCGGGCATTGGGGGCCGCCGTCTTCTCGCTGCAAGCGGCTGCCGCTGCCTTCCAGGTACTGCAACTGCACGACCAAGCGCTGGTGGATTGGCTCGAGCGGCGCGGCCGCTGGATCATGTGCCACGACGAAAGCGGCTGGTTGGCCAACCATCAAGCCTTGGCCGCGCTGGGGCTGCTGCGGGTGGCCGACATTACGGGAAAACAGGAATATCGCCACGCGGCCGAGGCACGCATCGAAAAACTGCTGGCCTGGCAGAACGAAGAGGGATGGTTCGAGGAATACGGCGGCGCCGACCCGGGCTACCAGTCGGTGACCATCGATTGCCTGGCCAGAATTCGCCGGCTGAGCGACGACCCTCGGTTGGACGAACCGCTGCGACGGGCGGTGGCCTTCGCGCGCCACTTCCTCCATCCCGACGGCAGCTACGCCGGAGAGTACGGCAGCCGCGGAACCTATCACTTCTATCCCCATGGCATGGAGTTGCTCGCCTCCGAGAATCCCGACGCGGCCGACTTGGCCGACGGGTTTCTACGGGGCCTGGCGGCCGGGAAACAGGCGTGCTTCGGCGACGACCGCATGTTCGCCCACCGCACGGCCAATCTGATCGAGGCCTACATCGACTGGTCGGACCAGCGGCCGGCGCCGCTTAAGCAATCCCAGGACGAGTCGACGCACTACTTCGCCAACGCCCGTCTGATGGTGCGCCGCGCCGGCGCCGCGCACACGGTGATTTCGGCGGCCCGCGGCGGAGCATTCAAGCACTTCACCCGCTCCGGCGGACCGTTGAGCGATGCCGGACTGATCGTGGAAACGACCCGAGGTCGGGTGGCCGTTTCGCAAGCGCACGACCTGACGCGGACCGTCGAGGTGGCCGACGGCGAGACCACGCCGGTGGACGGCTCCCACGACGATTCCGCCGCGGCCAAGGCCTTGACGATCGCCGGCCCGCTCCATTGGGTCCGTTTCGAGACGGCCACGCCGCTCAAACAGGCGATCTTCCATTCCGGCATGTCGCTGGTCGGCCGATGGTGCCGCACGCTCGTTCGGCGGTTGTTGCAGCGGCGGTTGATTACCGGCCGACGCAAGTGCCCGGTGCGGTTGAAGCGGGTCTGCGAGTTCCTGCCCGAGCAGGAAGCCATGGGCGGGCCGACGTTGCGCGTGACCGACACCATCGAGTTGACCAGTCGCTGGACTGGCGTTCGCCGGATGAGCTACGGCACCGACCATCAGACGGCCTACGTCGCCGCCAGCGGCGTCTACCAGGAAGGCGTGCTGGAGCCCTGGACCGATCTTCGACCGTACGTCGACCAACTGAACGATCAACGTCGCGTTACCATCGTGCGAGAGCTGTAAGGATCGTTCGAGAAACTACCGGCGTAGCCGAACTCGCCAGAGTTTGGTTTTGTGCCCATGTCGCCAAAGTCTGGCGACTTCGGCTACATCCAAATCTGACACCTGTTTATCGAGCGATGCTAAACGGTCGGGAAATGTGCGGTTCGGCCTTCCCAACCATCGAAGAATATGGTCTGGTACGGGTGTGGAAGGCTCGCCGCGAATCCGGCCGGACCCCTCGACCGACCAGCACACGGAGAACCAGCGTTGGCCAAGAGAACTCCCCGGCACGACTCGGACGACCGGCCCAGCTTCGAGGAGGCGCTGGAGCGTTTGGAGGAAATCGTCCACCAGTTGGAGGAGGGCGACATCGGACTGAACGAGGCTTTGGCCCGATACGAGGATGGCGTCAGGCTGCTCCGGCAGTCGTACGACCTGCTGGAGCACGCCGAACGACGGATCGAACTGCTCAGCGGGGTCGACGCTGAAGGCAATCCGCTTTCGCAGCCATTCGTCGATCAGCCAACCCGCGAACAAGGCCAAAGGGCCTCGCGCCGGAGCGAATCGCAGCCGCCTGAGCAGGAAGATATTAGCTAGAACAGGTGGGCGACCATGACCCCGCAGAATGGCGTGGACGGACTTGGGGGGTTACTATAAAATAAACTTACTGTATGCTGGAAGCTCCGGCGAATGGTAACGTCCCCCTAGTTTTCATGGATTCTTTGGGTCTTCCAGGCCGCCATGCCCATGGTCGAGACTTCTTCTGTTGCGTTTGCCGAGTACGCCGGCCAACTCCGCCCCCAGGTAGATGCGGCGCTACGGGCGCGCGTCGATTTGGCCGATGGCTGTCCGACAACGTTGCGGGAAGCGATTGCCTACAGTCTCTTGGCCCCGGGAAAGCGTTTGCGGCCGATGCTGGTGTTGATGGCCGCTGAGGCGTGTGGTGCATCGGCCGAGGCCGCGTTGCCGGCCGCGTGTGCGGTGGAAATGGTCCACGCTTATTCGCTGATCCACGACGATCTGCCGGCGATGGACGACGATGACGTGCGACGCGGCCGGCCGACCTGTCACAAGGCCTTTGACGAGGCAACGGCCATTCTGGCCGGCGACGCCCTGCTGACGATGGCCTTTGAAACGTTGGCCAAAGAGGTCCGACCGCCGGAAGTGGCCGCCCGGTGCTGTGCCGCGCTGGCCGAGGCCGCCGGTCCGTGCAACATGGTGGGAGGTCAAGCCGACGACGTAGCAGACGGCGTGGCCACCGACGGTGACCTTAGGACCCTCGAATCGATCCACCGTCGCAAGACCGGTGCGATGATCCGGGTTTCGCTGCGGCTGGGCGGCTTGACGGCCGGGGCCGACGCCCAAGAAATGGCGGCCCTGGAAGCATATGGCCGGCGGCTCGGGCTGGCGTTCCAGATCACCGACGACTTGCTGGACGTTCGTAGCGACGAGGCGACCGCCGGCAAACGCGTGGGCAAAGACGCCCAGCGCGGCAAGCTCACCTTTCCCGGCCTGCTCGGCATCGACCAAAGCGTGCAGCGGGCCGAGCAATTGATCCTCGAAGCACGCGAGGCGCTTCGGCCGCTGCACCCTCATGCGGCCGGCCTGGAAGCGATCGCCCGATTCGTCCTCGAAAGGAATCGATAATGGACAAGCTGCTCTCAACCATTGCGTCACCGCGCGACCTGGACGGCCTGTCGCTCGGGCAACTGAAGCAGTTGGCCGAGGAAATGCGCGATGCCATGTGCCGACTGGCGGGAAGGCGGACCGCCCATTTCGCCTCCAACCTGGGCGTGATCGAATTGACCCTGGCGCTGCACACCTCCTTCGATTTCACCCGCGACCGACTCATCTGGGACACGGGCCACCAGGTTTATCCGCACAAGATGATCACGGGGCGCTACGACGAGTTTATCACCATGCGGACCAAGGGGGGCCTGATGGGCTACCCCAACCCGAGTGAGAGCGACTACGACTTGTTCATGACGGGGCACGCCGGTTGCAGTGTGGCGACGGCCCTGGGAATGAAATGCGGCGACGAGCTGACCCGCGGCGATGAGGTCCGCCACGTGGTGGCGGTCGTGGGCGACGGCGCGTTCGGGTCCGGCGTCGTGTTCGAGGCGATGAACAACGCCGGCGGCTTGAAGAAGAACCTCACGGTCGTGCTCAACGACAACAAGATGTCGATCTGCCCTCGCGTGGGCGGCATGGCCGATTCGCTCGACCGCCTGCGGCTGACGCCCTTTTATACGGGTCTGAAGGTCGAAGTCCAGAAGATGTTGAACAAGGTCCCGGTGATCGGCGACCCGGTGGAGCGTTTCCTCACTCAGGTCAAAGACGCCGTGAAGGCCGGCCTGCTCGGCGGCATGCTCTTCGAGGACCTGGGATTCCGCTACATCGGACCGGTCGACGGACACAACATCGCCCAGATGCAAAAATACTTGCGGATGGTGCAGAAATTCGACGGGCCGGTGCTGTTGCACGTGGTGACCGAAAAGGGGCACGGCTTTCGTGCAGCCGCCGAGGACCCCACGTCGTTCCACTCGCCGGCGCCCTTCTCGCACGAGAACGGCTCGGTCGTTTCGTTCCAGATCAGCTCGTCTCGTCCCTACACGCGGGTTGTTCGCGACCAGATTCTGGAGCAGATGCGCAACGATTCCCGCGTGGTTGCCATCACGGCGGCGATGTGTCAGGGGAACATGTTGGAGCCGGTGCGCGACGAGTTTCCCGAGCGGTTCTTCGACGTGGGGATTTGCGAGTCGCACGCGGTGGCGTTTGCGGCCGGGTTGGCCAAGGCCGGCCTGCGGCCGATGGTCGACATCTATAGCACCTTCTTGCAGCGGAGCTACGACCAGGTCTTTCAGGAAGTGGCCTTGCAGAATCTGCCGGTGACGTTGCTGCTGGACCGGTCCGGGATCGTCGGGCCGGACGGGCCGACGCACCACGGCGTGTTCGACCTGACCTACTTGCGTCCCTTCCCCAACATGGTCGTGATGGCCCCAGGCGACGAACTCGACGTGGCCCCCATGCTCAAGTTCGCCTTGACGCACGACGGCCCGACCGCCCTCCGCTATCCCAAGGCGGCGGCCGATTTGATCGAGCGCACGCCGGCCCCGCTCGAATTGGGCGTGGCCGAGGTGTTGCGGTCGGGCAACGATGGGATGCTCGTCGCCTGCGGCACCGTGTTGGCCGCCTGCGTGGAGGCGGCCGAACAGCTCGCGGCCGATGGGCTCGACGTGGGGGTGATCAACGCCCGATTCGTCAAGCCGCTCGATACCCAAGCGATCCTCCGGGCCGTTCGCAACTGCCCGTTTGTGGTTACGGTCGAGGAAGGCACGCTGCAGGGCGGTTTCGGCAGCGCCGTGTTGGAAGCCGCTTCCGACGCCGGCCTGGATACGAGCCGGGTCCGCCGTCTGGGCGTTCCCGACCGGTTCGTCGAACACGGCACCCGCCAGGAATTGCTCGCCGGCCTGGGGCTCGACACCGATGGCATCGCCGCCGCCTGCCGTGAATTGGCCGACGGGCTCCAGCACGCCAAAGGGGTCGATCGTCTGCAGGCGAGCTAGACATACGGCCGTGACTGCCGGTCATGCCTGGGAACGGGCAAACACTGGCCACAGGCTCCAGGCATAGTAGAATAGTGGGTAGGGGGTATAGCGATGGGAAGAATCGTATCCTCGGTCAAAATCGAAAATGTGTCTCATCCGGAAAACAGCATACGCTGTGATGCGCTGGTGGACACGGGGGCCTCTTACATGGTTCTGCCCAGCGCCTGGAAAGACCGGCTCGGCGACTTGGAAGTGATCGAGACCGTTACCGTCCAGATTGCGACCCAGCAACTGGTCGAGGGCACGATATGCGGACCGGTGAGAATCCAAGTCGAGGGTTTCCGCCCCATCTACAACGAGGTCCTTTTCGTGGACATGGAACCGGAAAACGGAAGCTACGAACCCTTGATCGGGTATATCGTGCTCGAGCAAGCTCAGGCAGCCGTGGACATGTTGGGGCACCGGCTGATTCGAGCCAGCCACGTGGATCTGAAATAGCGCCGGTTCTTTGCGGTTTCCTTGCCCGTGGTTCCCGACTATCATGGGGGCATGAGTGACAAGTCTCACAGCGGCGGGCAGTCGCCCCCCTTGCGGGTTGTGCTGCTCGGGGTCGGCGGACGGTCGGATATCCTGGCCGAGGCCGAGCGATTGCGGTCGGTCGTCGAGCGGCACGCCCAGATCGTGGCCTGCGATTTCACCTTCTCGGAAGATCTCTCCCGCGTCGAGGCCGATGTGGCCATCGTGCTCGGTGGCGACGGGTCGATCCTGCGGGCGGCGCATCAGATGGGTGATCGCCAGTTGCCCGTTATTGCCGCGAATCTAGGCAAACTGGGGTTTCTGGCGGATCTCTCGCCGGCCGAATTGCCCAGCGTGCTGGGCGACTTCCAGGCCGGGAAGCTGCCGCTGATCGAGCACTTGATGTTCGAGTGCCGTGTATTGCGGGATGGGAAAGTGCTTCGCCGGCAGCTCGGGCTCAACGAGGTGGCCGTCCAGGCCGGGCCGCCGTTTGCCATCATGGACGTCGATCTTTACGTTGACTCGGAACTGGTAACTACCTATAGTTGCGACGGCCTGATCGTCAGCACCCCGGTGGGCTCGACCGCACACAGCCTGTCGGCCGGTGGACCGATCCTGCGGAAGGACCTGCAGGCGTTTGTGGTCCTGCCGATCAGCCCTCATACGTTGACCAATCGGCCGGTCGTCGATTCGGCCCAACGGGTGTACGAATTGGCGGTGGCCCAGCCCAACGAGGGAACCTCGGTGGTCGTCGACGGCCACGTGGCCTGTACGCTGAAGCCGGGAGATCGGGTGCGGGTCGAGAAGGCCGCCGCCAGATTCAAGCTGGTCGCCGCGCCGGGACACAGCTACTACCGCACCCTGCGGGAGAAGCTCGGTTGGGGCGGACGGTTGCGGCGAAAGGACGGATCGTAGTCAGCGGCCAGTTTCCATGGCGTTACTCGAAAGGAAGCGAGTATGAGCAAGACGATTTCCCCCCTGCTGATCGGACTGTTCACCCTGGCGACGGTTGCTGTTGCAGCTCGAGCCGGAACCGAGACGGAGGCGCAAAAGTACACGCTCCGCTATCGATTCCACCCCGGCGAGACGCTTCGTTGGGAGGTGGTCCACCGGTCCCAAGTCGACACCACGGTTTCCGGAATCACGCAAACGGCCGAGACGCTGAGCAAGTCGGTCAAGCAATGGCGGGTCCGGGACGTGAAGCCCGACGGCTCGGCCGTCTTCGTCCACCAGGTCGAGAGCGTCGACATGCGCCAGAAGCTCTCCGGCTGCAAGGAGGTCCGCTACAACAGCCAGACGGACGAGAAGCCGCCCATCGGATTCCAGCACGTCGCCCAGTCGGTCGGTGTTCCCTTGGCCGTGATTACGATGGACAGCCGGGGCAACGTCATCCAGCGAGAGCGTAAGCAGGTGAAGGCCGGCACTAACAGCGAGAGTCAGATCACGATTCCGCTCCCCGACGAGCCGGTTCCGGTCGGATACACCTGGTCCTTCCCGCACGACATCAAAGTGAAGACCAACCTGGGCACGATCAAGAAGGTCAAAGCCCGTCAGACGTTTACGCTGAAGAGCGTCAAGACGGGCGTGGCCACCATCGGCGTGGCCACTCAAATCCTCACGCCGATCGACGACCCGGCGCTGGAATCGCAGTTGATCGAGCGGGCATCGGCCGGGGCGGTTCGTTTCGATATCGATGCTGGCCGGGTCATCTCCCAGCAGATGGACCTCGACAAGCACCTGGTCGGCTATCCCAACCCGGCCAGCAGCCTGCACTATCTCACGCGCTTCACCGAGAAGCTGTTGCCTGCGCGTGCGGAGGGGGACAGTCCCATTTTCGCTGCGCGAGAATCGGGACCGTCCCCGAGCAGTCTCGCTACAAGCCCTAAGACCGCAGCTCGGCCGACCGAAAAGCGCGAGTGAATCGGTCGTGCCGATTCTACCTCCTGCAACCGGCGTTCTTGCTGGGCAATCTGCGGCGCTGGGCCCCAATGGTGGCAAGCCGGGCGGCTGCCCGTGCCGATTCTTGTCGATGGTCAGATCTTGCAGGAGAGGCAAGCCATGTTCAAGAAGATTCTGTTGCGCAAGGGGACGTTGCGCGTCCTCACCATGGCAACGGCCGTAGGAGCGCCCATCGCCTACTTCTCCACGGCCGACGGTTGGAGGGCGGTCCGCGACGACTGGTTCCCGTTCCTGAAGGGGGCGACCGCAGCGGCCTCGGACACCGCCGCGGCCGAAGCCGAAGGGGAAGCGTCCGCCGAGGCGGACCCCGTTCGCGGCGTAGAAGGGGCGCCCGTGTACCACCTGGCCGAAGTGCTGCGATTCGACGTGACGATCGACTGGATCTTGCGGCGGTGGCCGCGGGTTTCAACCGGCCTGGCGGATCTCGAGTTCCAGGGCTATCGCGTTCCGCTGGTGACCGGCACCGCGGAGACCGACCTGGCCGGATCGCTGACCTATTACTTCAATCCGCAGCAGCAAGTGCAGCGGATTACCTTCCGGGGAACCACCGGTGACGCGCGGAATCTGGTTTCGTTGCTGGTTGGCCGCTACCGGTTTACCCGCAAGGTGACCGACGATCCGGGCATCTTCCTCTATGAAACCGTTACGCCCTCCGGAAAGCCTGGCGGTGAGTTGAAGATCACGATGGCCGGCGTGGTCAAAGCGCACGATCCGCGTCGGCGGTTCGAGGTGGACCTGATGATGGAGCGGGCGTCGTAGTCGTGGCGGGTCGACCGATGATGGCGGCTTTGTGAGGCGGACGTCACCCGTCCCCTTTGGCCTTGGAGCCGTCGCCTTTTGCCTTGGCGCCGTCGCCCTTGGCCTTGCTCTTGCCTTCGGTGACCGGGGGTTCGTACTCGAACTCTTTCCAGACCATCGGGCGTCGCAAGTAGGGCTCGATTCGCAGGACGACTTCGCCGTTGTGGAAGATCCGCACCGTGCCGTTGGTCTGGCTGACGGTCACGGCAACGGCGTTGGTGGCCCGGCTGACAGCGGCGGCGGCCCAGTGACGGGCGCCCAACCCCTTGGACAGGGTCACTTCGGCGGCCGAGCAGTCGAGATAGCGGCAGGCCGCCTC
>Ga0180437_10005480_pt1 | contig 17367 bp, 14 predicted proteins | sample SS_ome_4_FD_132410 | JGI IMG/M metagenome (GOLD analysis project Ga0180437, IMG submission 132410) | Hypersaline lake sediment archaeal communities from the Salton Sea, California, USA - SS_3_D_1 metaG | ecosystem: Environmental > Aquatic > Non-marine Saline and Alkaline > Hypersaline >... | reverse complement strand
TTTGCCCCCTCCGCATTCTCCGCCTACGGCGGAGCTGCGGCTTCCCCCACAGATAAGTCGCGAAAAGGACGGCGGCCTCCCACCAGTCACTTCAGAAAACCCCCACGACCCTCGTATTTCTGACAGTCCATGCAAACTATTTCATGCTCCCCTCAATAAATAGTCTTTAAAATAGTTTGGTATTTAAAGGGTCAAACAGTGATCCAGACCATCTCAAGATCTGATAGCCTGAATGTTCTGGAGTATTGGAGTAGTGGAGTATTGGATGTTTTTGCTTTCCATGACTTCATTACTCCATTACTCCAGGTTCGCTCCGGCCGCCGCTATGACGCAGCGGGATCTGCGCCAGAAAAGGGGAGGTTTGTTCTGTGACAAACTCTTGTACGGGATTTGGCTTTTGGGCCGTCCTGTCAACCATGAAGTGGGCTCATCATGACGCCTCAGGAAGAAAAACTGATCAAAGAATGGCATGATACGCTACCTGGTCCCATAGAGATCGGTCTCGACGTGACTGAAGACAAGAGAAGTGCCGAGTTTGCCCGTTTCTGCGACGATCTAACCAGGGTGGCACCCAAAATCGTGGTCAGCAAGGAAATGAGCGAAACAGAGGAGGCACCGGCCCTGCGCATCAGCCGAAGCTTGCGCTACCACGCCATTCCTCTGGGCAGGGAACTGCCGCCTTTTCTGGAAGCGATTTTTCCCCCTAACGGGTCACAGTACAAGGCGGGGAGTGGTCACGAGGAGAAACTCCAGAGCATGAAACTCCCTGCCCTGTTGAAGCTCTATGTGATGCAGCAATGTCCGGTATGTCCGCAGGCCGTGCGGCAGATAAGCTCGCTCACCACTATCAATAGCCGTATACAGCTCATCATCATCGACGGCATCCTCTTCCCCGAAATGGCTCAGGCAGACGGAGTTCAAGGGGCGCCAACGCTTCTGCTTGATGAAGCCTTTCGCTGGACCGGTCCGCTGCGGCTGGGAGAGATCGTAGATTCCCTTGTCAATCGCGACCCCGGCAAGTTGGGCCTGGGTACTTTGGAAAATGTCGTTCTGGAGGGAAGGGCGCTCCAGTTGGCCCAAATGATGCTTGAGAGAGGGCAGATCTTTCCTGCATTTCTTGATCTCCTAAGCCACGAAAGACTTCCCGTGCGCCTGGGGGCAATGGTGGCCATGGAGGAGGTGGTTGAAAAAAACCCGACACTGGCTAATGAGGTGATTGAACCGCTCTGGAAACGTTTCCCCTCTCTGAAAGACCCGGTAAAAGGAGACATGCTTTATGTTTTCGGCATCTTGAAAAATAACCAAATGATTCCAAGGCTCCAGACGATTCTGAAAGGTCCCTATAATGATGAAGTCAAAGAGGCCGCCGAAGAGGCCCTGGATAAAATCGCGCAATGAGGTGATGCCATGCGCCGCTGGAATGGTTGGGGAGACGAAGCCGTTGATTTTCCCTTGCCAGCAAATGCCCGAAAGTTCCTCATAGAGAAGATTGGTGTGGGCAACCCACTGCTGGACGCGGCTTTTGAAGAGGTTTTGGAAAAAGTCCCTCCGTCCCGTCTCCCTTCTCACCCCTTGGTCTTAAAATCCCCGGAGGAACGCCTGCGACATGCCCGCGGACAGAGCCTGCCCGACTGGATTGCGCTGCGGAGCGGAAATCTGGACACCTTCCCTGACGGTGTGGGCTTTCCTGAAACGACCGAGGAGGTGCAAGACCTTCTCAGCTACGCCGAGGCAACCGGCGCTTCGGTCATTCCCTACGGCGGAGGCACGAGTGTTGTCGGTCACGTTACGCCCGAAAGTTCAGACAGTCCTGTTTTAACCGTTGATCTTCGAAGAATGAATCGCCTTGTGGATCTGGACAAGGAAAGCCAGATCGCCACCTTCGGCGCTGGTGCCGCCGGCCCGGACATCGAGGCACAGCTCAGGGCTCATGGGTTTACGCTGGGACACTTTCCCCAGTCTTTTGAGCAATCCACGTTGGGCGGTTGGATTGCCACCCGTTCCACAGGACAGCAATCGTTGCGGTACGGTCGGATTGAAAGGCTTTTCGCCGGCGGGCGGATGGTCACCCCGGTGGGTCCTTATAACCTTCCACATTTTCCTGCTTCAGCAGCCGGCCCGGACCTGCACGAGGTGGCTTTGGGTTCTGAGGGGCGGCTGGGTATCCTCACAGAAGTCAAAGTTCGCATAACCCCTTTGCCAGAGCGGGAGCGGTTCTATGTGGTCTTTTTCTCCCGCTGGCGTAAGGCCCTTGAGGCGGCCAAGAAGGCGATGCAAGCGCAGGTCCCCTTGTCCATGCTTCGGCTGAGCAACCCTGCAGAGACGGAAACCCAGTTGGTGCTTGCCGGCCACGAACGGCTGGTCAGCCTGTATGAAAAGATTCTGGTGTGGCAAGGTTCAGGACCAGGGAAATGCATGCTGGCCATGGGTGTCACAGGATCAAGAGCCCAATACAGTGGCGCCCGCAGGCAGGCGGTCCGGGCGTTCAAAGGGGCTGCGGGATTCCGTACGGGGCGATATCTGGGCCGCAAGTGGGCGGAGAGTCGTTTTCGAACCCCCTATTTGAGGAATACCCTGTGGGAAAGAGGCTATGCCGTGGACACCTTTGAAACCGCCACGGACTGGCCGAAGGTGGATCACATGATGCAGGCCATGGAATCTTCATTGGTCGAGGTGCTCAAAGGGGAGGGAGAGAGAATCCATGTTTTTTCCCACCTGTCTCACCTCTACCCACAAGGTGCGAGCGTTTACACAACCGCGATCTTCAGACTCGGTTCCACCTATGAAGGGACGCTTTCCCGATGGCGGGCTATGAAGGCCGCTGCCTCGAGGGCTATCATCGACCATGGCGGGACCATCAGCCATCAGCATGGGGTGGGAACCGACCACGCCCCTTACCTGTCCGCTGAAAAGGGCGACTCCGGTATTGAGATGATCAAGGTTGCTTTGCGTGTCTTTGACCCGAAAGGCATGATGAATCCTGGAAAGTTGGTGACCTAGTGAAGCTTAGCCTCAAACCGAACAGTTCGCGACGCAAATGTCCCCTTGCCTGACGCGGAGCGATGCTGGATACCGGATGCTAGATTCTGGAAAAATCTTAAAAGAATTCCTTCTAAATTCAGTATCCAGTGACCAGCATCCAGTATCTCTTTGACCCTGGCATCACAATATATGCAAAATTGACATAAATGGTAAGATGTTGAGCTACGAAGACAGCTAGTACTCAGTTGCAAAAGTTCGCGTTATGTCATTTCGACCCCTTCGAGTACCTCAGGATAAACTCTGGGAGAAATCTTTTCTTGTGTTATCAAAGATTTCTCAGTCACTTCGTTCCTTCGAAATGACAGGGTTATTTATGCAACTGAGTGCCAGTATCCAAGTAAAAAACAGGCAGACAGGATGAGATGATGGTAGAGACGAAGGTTTTCGACATCCCCGGAGGGCGTCAACAGGCCTGGTCGAGGCTCACCAGCCGAGATTCCCGGGGAGTAAAACCTTGGGACCTTCTGGTGATCGGCGGGGGTATCACAGGGGCCGGTATTCTGCGGGAGGCTGCGCGACGGGGGTTGTCTGCCGCTCTCATTGAACAGCGTGATTTTGCCTGGGGCACCTCCAGCAGGTCTTCCAACATGGTTCACGGTGGCCTGCGTTATCTTGAAACGGGACAGATGAAGCTGGCCCGTGCTTCGGTTCGAGAAAGGAGACGGTTTTTATCGGAAGCATCCGGTTTGGTGGAGCCTATGGGCTTTCTTTACAGCGATTACCGGGGCACCTGGCCGTCACGCGGGGCTTTGGCGGGCCTGCTGACGGTCTATGACCTTCTGGCAGGACGATGGAATCATCAGTACTATCCGGCCCATCAGTACTTGTTCATGGCACCCCACATTCGCCTCACCGGCCTCAAGGGCGGCACACGGTTCGGTGATGCAGTCACCGACGATGCAAGGCTCGTCTTCCGCGTTCTCCGGGAGGCTCAACGGGATGGCGGTCTTTCACTCAATTATGTGACCGCTGAAGAGCTCATGAAGAAGGGGACGCGAGTAAGCGGCGTGGTTGTAAGAGACACTCTTACGGGAGATACTGCGGAGGTTCCCGCAACGGTGGTGGTGAATGCCACAGGGGCATGGGCTGACCGGCTTCGAAAGGAGGTGGGCGGTGGCCGAAGCATTCGACCGCTGCGGGGGAGCCATCTGGTGTTTCCCTTCTGGCGCCTCCCTGTCGGCCAAGTGACATCGTTGGCTCACCCCACGGACAAGCGCTACGTGTTTGCTATGCCGTGGCAGGGCGTTACCTTGGTGGGAAATACGGACCTTGATCACGACAAAGAACTCACTTCTGAGGTTTCGATCACCTCGGAGGAGGTGGATTATCTGCTGGCATTTGTGACATTCCAGTTTCCGTCTCTGCGCATCAATCGGGAAGACATCCTGTCCACCTGGTCGGGTGTGCGGCCTGTCATCGGCACAGGCATCTTGGATCCATCCAAGGAGAAGCGGGATCATGCCATATGGGTCGAACAGGGCCTGGTTTCTGTGAGCGGTGGAAAGCTGACCACCTTTCGTTTGATTGCACTGGACGTTCTCCGCCGGGCCGCCGCATTTATTTCAGGACTGAAAATAGAGGATAGGGGAGCCCCTGTCTTTCGTCCGGCGAAAATTAGAGGTTCCTCTTTCGAGAAACTGGAGGCCTCCTCCCGAGCGCGACTCACCGGTCGGTACGGGGTGGAAGCAGAAGCGGTGGTTCAGTGTGCCAGAGAAGGGGAGCTGAGCCGGGTTCCGGGCACGAATACCCTTTGGGCTGAAGTGCGTTATGGGGCGGGCAAGGAGAATGTGGTGCACCTAGAAGATCTTCTTCTCCGCCGCACAAGATTGGGTCTTGTTCTGAAGAAAGGAGGCGCGGCCTTCTTCGATCGCGTTGGGGCGATCTGCCAGGAAGAAATGGGATGGGACGATCGTCGCTGGCACAGCGAGGCAGAGAACTATATTGCTCTGTGGAAGCGCTGTCACAGCGTGCCTTCCGAAACAGGCTGATGAAAAACGCCCATCTCCCCGCTAGGGCGGGATTTCGCACGCCTCAAGCGGCGTTAACCTCATTCCTCGTCGTTGCGGCGTACACAAACGTACGCCTCACTCCTCGCTATTTCGGTTGCCTTGCATCTGGCCATTTTTGATCAGCCTGCACGGATATTTTTTCCGCAACCTGTTTTTAGCCGTCTAAACAGCCCAAGATTTTAGCATTTATCTGCCTGAGCCGTGCTAATGTGATAATCTTGGCGAGCCGGGTTGGCTGTTCCCCGAAAGGGGATAGCTCTAAAGAATTCCACCGGACATTGCAGCGGGCTGATCTTTGAGGGTTTGCACCTCGAAAGCCCTGGCAGAATGTCTCGTTCCGAGAAAGTCAACACTTTCTCAAACCCTCAAAGATCAGTCCGCCTCCGCAGAACGCTATAGATATCGCCTTGAGGGGAATGGCCATCCCTGGCGAAGGCTCCTTAGGCTAACTTCTGCTTAGCGAGTTCTTCTTCCTTGAGCACTCGGCGGAGAATCTTACCCACCATGGTGGTGGGAAGCTCATCCCGGAATTCAACGATGGAAGGGACCTTATAGTGAGTCATGTTGTCTTTGGCCCACTCTTGTATCTCCTCCGAAGTGACTTGCCCTCGTTTTGTGGGGTCCAGGACGACAAAGGCCTTCACGACCTCACCCACTTTCTCGTGGGGGACGCCGATAACCGCAGCCCCCTGAATATCCGGATGTTTGTGCAGCAAATCCTCGACTTCAGCCGGGAAGATGGCATAGCCTTTGAACTTGATCATATCTTTGGCACGATCCCGGATGATGGTGTAGCCGTCTGCGTCGATGCAGGCAATGTCGCCTGTGTACAGCCATCCATCGCGAATCGCGGAGTCCGTTTCCTGCGGGCGATTAAGATATCCCTTCATGACCTGCGGCCCCTTAACGACCAGTTCACCGGTATAAGCTTGGGCCTCTTCCGCTTGTTCCTTGGTCAGTCCACCGGTATCAGCCACCGCAAAAGGCAGGGTCGGGAGTTCCTTGGTCCCTGTCTCCTTGTCCATAATCTTGATGTCTGTGTCGGGATAGGGAAGTCCGATGGTCCCCTGCTTGCGATGTCCAAAGATGGGATTGGCGTGGGTCACCGGCGTGGCCTCGGTAAGACCGTAGCCCTCTACGATAACGGAGCCGGTTATGGCCTCGAACTTGTCTTGTACTTCTAAAGGCAGAGGCCCGGCCCCAGAGACGGCCATTTTGAGGCCGCTCAAATCGTAGTTTTTGACCTTGGGGTGGGTGTTGATCTTGTTGAAGAGAACGGAGACGCCCGGCATGATCAATCCGCCCTTTGCAGAATACTTCTCAATGGCAGCACAGAGCTCTGCCATGTCAGCCGGTGGTCTGGGAAAAAGCAGTTGAAAGCCCCCCATGCGGATGGACGCGTTCATCACAGTGGTCATGGCAAAGGAGTGGAACAGGGGAAGGACTCCGACCACACCCATGCTGGGATCTTTCTTCCAAAGCCATGCATCACACATCACAGCGTTGGAGACCACGTTTCGGTGGGTTAGCATGGCGCCTTTGGGCAAGCCCGTTGTGCCTCCGGTGTATTGAAGCACAGCCACCTCTTCAGGGTCAATGGCCACCTTGGGCGGATTGGGCTCTGTCTTCAAAAGGTCGGTCAGCTTGACGGCATCGGCAGGCAGTTCACCGGTTGGAATCTTTTTGAGCAGTTTGCCGAGGAAGGTTTTAAACCCCGAAAACCCGCAGAGGTCCACCACATTCGTTCCGATAACGGTTTCCACACCCGTTCCCTTAATGCCGTCCCGGGCCTCCTCAAAGACCGCATCCAGGACGATAAGGGCCTTTGCAGCGGAGTCCTTGAGTTGGTGCTGGATCTCGAGGGCCTTGTAAGTCGGATTTATGGCTGTGACCGTCACACCTATAAGCTGGCAGGCATAATAGGAGGCCACGAATTGGATTGAGTTGGGCAACATCAGCGCGCACACGTCGCCTTTTTTCAGACCGAGGTTGGCCAGGGCTGTCGCAAGCCGTTGGACCATCTCCCACAGCTGGCTATAGGTCACCTGGGCATCCAGAAAGAAAATAGCCGGCTCGGGGCCATGTTTGGCAGCCGTCTCCCTGAGGAATTCGGCTAAAGTACATTCCGGATAGTCAAGGCATTTGGGAACCTGGGAAGGCCAGTTCTTGTACCAGATCCGTTCACCTAAAGCTTCTTTGGCCATGGGAACCTCCGTTTCTTATCATTTATCACAAGAAGATCGATTGCCAGTACACTGTCCCACAAGCAACGCTGAAGGCCGAAATCCCGATCGTGAAAAACAGTCTCCGGTGGGGGACAAGGCTTGCCCGCCAGAGGCGGGTAAAGGTGAGGGGGAAGCGCGGCCTTTTTGACAGCGGAAGTATAGGGGCAAAGAAATTTTCCTGTCAAGCAAAAACCATGGAATATTTGGGGCTTAAGACAGGAAGAGTGATTTGACCACCTTACGGCGTATGCGGCTGGTGGTGGTGGGAAGAGAGCCTAAGGCCTACGATTCATAAATTCGCTAACGAATTTATTCCCTCAGGACTTAGTGCTGCCCTTGGCCATGAGCTCGGGCCGAATGGAGTGAGCGAATCGCTCGTATAGTCTTAGGAAAATATGTGACCGTATTTGCGAATCGAAGCACTAAGAACCGGCTTCTTGAAAGAGCTTTTGCACCCTAATCAAGGAAGGAAGATCATCCACACCCATGACCTCGTTTTCATCGTGCGCAAGCACACAACCAACCTCGACACCGTCTTGGTACATCAGCTCTACCAGGTCGGTTATGAAGAATTCGTTGATTTGCACGGGCTTTCCGTTTTTTTCTTTGAGGACCGAATGCGGCCTTTCCTCAAGGATGGGGAGATAGTCCACCAGGTCGCTTTTCCGAGCTGCGTAGATCCCGGAGTTGCAGATCTGAAGCGTCTCTCGTGCCTCCGCTGGAAAAGAGCGCCAATACTTCCATTCCACAATCCTTTTGACCCTCGGGCCGTCGAATTCCAAAACACCGTATTGTTTCTTGTCTGCAGGCTGGAATCCCAGCACGGCCAAAGAACTCGATTTCAGAGCTTCCATGAGATTTCGATAGGTGACCGGCTTGACAAGGGGTATATCCCCCATTGTGATGAGGAGTTGATCATAAGTTTCAAGCTCAAGGAAATGCCGGGCGGCAAGCAACGCCCCGCCCGTTCCGCTCAGCACGGCTTGCTCGTAATAGGAAAGTCCAAGAGAACGGGTTGCTTCGATCACAGCTTCTTTTTTATGGTGAACCACCACAGCTTTAGGGCCGGGGGGAAGATTCTGGAGAATATGCATCAAAATGGGGCGCCTTCCCTCAAATGGCGCCTTATCAGGCACCAGAGGGAGGAGGGTCTTGTTTCCCTCATAGCCCTTCATGCGAGTTCCTCTTCCGGCAGCAAGAATCAGGGAGCCGGTCATCGAATCCTTTCTCAATTCACTCCCCCGGCTGGTCAAAATTTGAAGACAATTTACAATCCTCCTCAATGAATGTAAAAAGAATTGTTGAAAGGCTCGGAAAAAAGGAGGGCAAATGGCTCACAGGAAAACCAGAATTTTACTGGGTAAGCTGGGTGAAGGGTACAGGGATGCTTTGTTCAACTTGGCTGAAGCCTTTCGGGAGGCCGGCTTTGAAGTCGTATTCACAGACCTTCAGGATCCGGAGGCCATTGTGAGGTCAGCTATTCAAGAGTCGGTCGACCACATCGGGATTACGATTCTTCCAGGGGCTGGTATTCAGGCGTTTTCAGAAATCCGGGATATTCTCAAACGGGAAGATGTTGGGTATATCACCATCACTGCCGGTGGCTTCTTGGATGAGAAGGATGTGCCCGTATTAAAGGACATGGGCGTTATGGAATTTTTCCCGAGAGGGACATCTTGGGAAACCCTCATTGAATGGTCTCGGAAGCATATTGAACCCAAAGACGACTAGCAGGCTCATGAAAAGCGCCCATCTGCGGCGTTACCCTCATTCCTTGTCGTTGCGACGTACTTGTATGTACGCCTCACTCCTCGGAATTTCGGGCGCCTAGCATCTGGACGTTTTTGATGAGCCTGCATAGGGCTGTCTTTCAGCATTCTGCCAAGCCGTCTCTCCACAGTTCCAAGACTAGGATTTTTTCGGCCCCTGGCTGCTTTTTAGTTGACCAGCCCCGCCCAAACTGATAAATGATCAAGCGAAGCGTTGTCCACGTCAGCAAGGGTTCATTCTGTGGGAAATCGATAAGCCATTTTCAGAAGCCGGATGCTCTTAGCCCTTGATGACGCCCAGTGGCCTCAAGCGCGCCACTTTGTTGGCGAGGCCAGCTCTGTGAACCACTTCAACGACCCGGGATACATCCTTGTATGCCTCGGGGATTTCTTCCTTCAGCGTTCTTTTGCCCCTGGATTGCACAAAGATTCCTTTGTCCTCAAGCTCGCGATTTATGGCTCGCCCTTTTGCCTTTTTGACAGCCTGAGTCCGGCTCAGGAGACGGCCAGCCCCATGGCAGCTGGAGCCAAAGCTTTTGTCCAGGGCTCCCTTGGCGCCGGCCAGCACATACGAATGGGTTCCCATATCTCCCGGGATGAGCACAGGCTGGCCAGCATCATGGTAGATCTCCGGCACATTCGGGTGACCGGGCGGCAGAGAACGGGTGGCGCCCTTGCGATGAACACAGAGCATTCTCTCTTGACCATCCACCTCATGAAGCTCTTTTTTCGCAATGTTGTGGCATACATCGTAAAGAAGGTTCATCTTTAAGTCCCTGGGGCTGATGGAGAGGACCTCCTGGAAGGTCTCCCGGGTGAGATGCATCAGGACCTGTCGGTTGGCCCATGCATAATTGGCCGCACAAGCCATGGCTGCAAGATAGCGGCGACCCAGATCTGATTTCAGGCGGGCACAGGCAAGCTGCCTATCAGGAAGCTCAATGCGCAGGGCGGAGACCTGTTTGCCCATCTCCTTTAGGAAATCGTCGCAGATCTGATGACCAAAGCCTCTTGAGCCTGAGTGGATGAGAACCGTGATTTGCCCCTCAAAAAGGTGAAAGGCCTGGGCCAACCGTTGATCAAAGATCTGGTCTACTACCTGGACCTCCAGGAAATGATTGCCTGAACCCAAGGTGCCGAGTTGGTCGAGCCCTCTTTGAATGGCTCTGTCACTGAGGACGGTAGGGTCTGCGCCCTCCAAGGTTCCCAGGTCCTCAGTCCGTAGCAGGTCTTCCGGCTGTCCAAACCCTTTTTTCACGACCCAGGCAGCGCCCTCGAAGGCCACTCTCGCTTCATCTTTTTTTGACAGGCTAATAGAGCCCCTTGATCCGACGCCGGTTGGTATGTTTTTAAAAAGTACTGATACCAAGTCCCTCATGACAGGCCGTATTTCATCGGCTTTGAGGGCGGTGCCCATGAGGCGGCAGCCGCAATTGATGTCATAACCGACACCCCCTGGCGAGACGATACCCTCGTCTATGTCAAAGGCGGCTACGCCGCCAATAGGAAAGCCATATCCCCAGTGGATGTCCGGCATGGCAAGGGAGTGTTTCACAATGCCGGGTAAAGTGGCCACATTGGCCACTTGGACCAGGCTTTCGTCTCGCTTCAGCTCCTTGGCGAGGTGTTCGTCCGAGAAGATAACGCCGGGAACGCGCATAGTCCCGGTCTTGGGGATGCGCCAACGGTAGTCGTCTATCTTTTCAAGTTTGATGTCCATGGCATGACCTCATATGTCAAAGATGACTTTGGCTTCCCAGTAATCCCTTTTAGGGGCGACGTCGATTTGATGGTAGGTGACCGCTTTGATCTCACTGAGTATTTCGTGGATCTCCGGATCGAAAGGGACGGTGTTTACCCAGGCTTTGAGAGCGGATGGCATAAGGCTTTCAATATGCAGGGAGGTGACCACTTCTTTTTCGCCTTCAAAAAGATAAAGAATTTCGCCTAACCACTGTACCATGAGGTCAGCCAAGTCTTCACCTGAGACGCTAATTTTCCTGGGAAGGGTTTCCTTAAGGGACTCACCCTTGACCATCAAGTGCACCAGAACTTTTGCCGCGTTTTCAAAAAGGTTCTTGACATCAGATCCGCGCACTTGGATCCCAAGATCTGCGGTATGGTTAAGAAGCGTAAACTCTGGAACTCGTCTACCCATGTTTCCATTTTAATGCGAGTCCGTTGGATTGTCAAAGTTGCTACGGGGGGACTTCCATCCTTTGCATGAGACGACTTTCCGCACACAGCTGTTGTCCCGTTAGTTTAGTTGGTAACACTGAAAACAATATTATCCCCCCTGTAGGAGGTGCCCTGGTTCCAAACTGGATAATGCCTTTTTCGAATTGAGAGGGAGAGATGTTAAATTGTGCTTTTTGCAACGGTGTCCTCAAGATCACCGGAAGTGTGGGCAGGCAGGATACGTGTCCCCATTGTGATCGGGATCTTCGCTGCTGTAGGCAATGCAAATTCTATGATCCCCATGCCTACAATGAATGCAGGGAAGTGTCGGCAGAACGTATTGTGGACAAAGAAAGGGCCAACTTTTGCGACTATTTCGTTCTGAGAGGTACAAAAGGGGCCGGACGTGGCTCTAACAAGGTAAAAGAGGCGAAGGAGGCCCTGGAAGCCCTTTTCAAAAAGAAGTAGTTTTGGCGCTATGATACTTGGGGGATGATGTTACCGCCTGAAGGGAATATGGCCACAGAAGCATCCGGCATTTTTTCGGCCACCTTTTCAATGCCCGCTTTTACGTCCGGGGCATAGGCGAAATTCATCATTCGAACCTGGTCTGCCGAAAGCCCCTCCGTGACATGGACCACATTGAACTTTTCTGCGAGTTCTTTAAAGTAAACCACCTGCATAATGTAGGAGATCCCGAAAGCTTGCAAATGATCAGGGATGTTTCCGTCGATCAAGCGGCGATGAAAGTCGCTCGCGCTCTCCGGGCTTCCCATTTCCTTGATAAGCGGCATGATAGAGCCGCTCTCTTTCTCCGGAGCGATCCAGATGATTGCCCCTCCGGCTCGCGTACAAAAGCCTGCCATGGTTAGGGCCTTGGTGGCCTGAACCCCGATTTCCAGCGGGAAAGCGGACGTGATGGTCACATCGGCCAGTTTCGGAAGAGGAACCAAATACAGGGAGGCTGCAAACTCAGAGGCCTTTCGATGTTCCTCCACAGGATCTCCGGCAAAGGCCCGGATGATCTCCTTTTTGTCGTTCATAACCAGATCAAGTTTGAATTTCATTCTTGAGAGCCGCCCGGCGTCTACAATCTCCTCATAGAAGAAATTGCCGTCCAGGAGGTTTACCCGGCTGTCTCGGTGACGCATCCAGGCGAAATGGTGTTCCGCCACAGTTCGGTATGAGCACACGCCGGGCATGACCAGTTTGTATCCGCCCCCGAATCCCGCAACAGGGTGGGGCATGCATTCGCCGACACCGATGGCCAGATCGGCGAGGGCCACGTGCTGGTTCATCTCCACCACGATGCCGCGGTGGGTTTTGCCCAGGATGATGTTGTCCGTGGCGCGCGGATCATGGGAGAAAAGGCGGCCCTTCAAACGGGAGAAGGCTTGTTCCCCGATTTTGATCTTCATTTGCTCAAGGGTAAGAACAGCGTGGGTACCAAGGGCGCAGACAGCCTTGATTCTTTCATCCGCCACCCCTGCACGGTTGAGGCGGTTCATGATCTCCGGCAGTGCGAGGTGGGCCGGTGTGGGGCGTTGGAGATCATCGAAAAGGAGGACAACCTCCATGCCGGGGCGCGCGAGGTCTTCAATTTTTGGCGCCCCGATAGGGTGGTCTAGAGCACGCCTGATTTCTTCCTGGGGATCATTTACGCCCGGAACAGGCGGTTTGTCTGTCTGAGAGATGACATCCCACGATGCCGGCAGGGCAAAGGATATTTTTTCTCCTTCGTAATTGATATAGGTTTCCACTTCATGGCCTCCCGTTTGATGAAAACTTCAAGAGGAAATCTCAACCCACTACAGGCTTTCTCTTTTCCTCTCCTCCATTCTGAGTTCTCTTCGGAGGTATTTGCCGACCTTTGACTTTGGCAGCATGTCTCTAAACTCAATATATTCGGGTACTTTGTAGGATGTCAACCGGGATTTGCACCACTTGATGAGCTCAAAACCTGTAACACCTTTCGCATCCTCTTTGAGGACGACAAAGGCCTTGATTCTCTCCCCCACTTTCTTGTCTGGAATGCCGACAACACAGGCTGCGATGGCCGAGGGGTGGTCTTTCAGGGTCGCCTCTATTTCAGAGGCGGATATCCTGTACCCCTTGTGTTTAATGATATCTGCTGTTCTGTCCACAAAGTATGTGTATGCTTTTTCATCAAGCTTGACGAGGTCGCCCGTCCTATACCAGAGCTTTCCATCTAAATTCAAGAAACACTCTTGGGTTTCTTCGTCTTTGTTCCAATAGTGTCTGATCATGTTTCCCGAATGGGCCAAGAGTTCACCCGTTTCCCCAACGGCAACCTCTTTCAGCGTTTCCGGATCTACGATTTTCACTTCTTTTTCGGGCAAAATCGTACCGATAGTATCTTCCGGAGGATCCCCCGCCACCGGCACCATGGTGACGCCGCCGCAGGTCTCGGTAGCGCCATAACCCTGATATATGGGAAAACCGAATTTTTCCTTCCACCGCCTCAAAACTTCCAAGGGAATCACGTCCCCACCGGTGAAGCAATATCGAAGAGAGGACAGGCGATAGAAATCCACTCTGTCGTGCTCCAGGATCATACGATAAAGGGTCGGAACGCCGAAGAGGGTCTTGGCTTTGTATCTCTGGATGTATAGGAAGAGGGCGTCCAAGTTTACAGTCGGCATAATAATCACAGTTGCCCCTGTGAGGCATAGGGGTCCTAAACCAAAAAGCTGACCCAAGACATGAAACAGGGGTGCTCCTTGGACAATGACGTTTTCCTCCAAGGGTATAAGGGGCTCACTCACTTTCAGTTGAGATAGAAAGGATTCGAGGAACACTTGATGGTGGATGGGTACCCCCTTGGGGTGTTTGGTCGTGCCTCCGGTGTAAAGGATTTCCAACATCTCACCGCCACGACATATTTTCCCCTCAGATTGTTGGAGGGGCGCATGGAGAAGTTTCCTAAAGGGTATGATCCGTTCCTGTTCAACTTTGCCGTTGGGGATCCTGTCAAAGCTAAAACCAATGACTCTCTTCCACCAGGGCAACATGTCTCCGAGATTGGTGACGATGATTTTGTCCAGAACGTTTCTTTGCTGTAACGTTTTAGCGTAACCGAAATTGGTGTCGGCACATAGGATCACTTTAGCGCCGGAATCTGTCGCAATATACTCTAGGTCGTGTAATGTATAAATAGGGGTTATGGGAACAGCGATGGCCCCTATTTTTTGTAAGCCCAACCATGTGACGACCCACTGTGGACAATTGGCGATATAGAGGATTACCCTGTCCCCTTGATTTATGCCAAGGGTCAAGAATGCAGAAGCGATTCTTTCGGAAAGTTCTCTGAGTTTGTCATAGGAGAATCTCTCACCGAGGTAGATAAGGGCCGTTTTGTTACCATATTGTGAGGCCATATCGGTAAATGCTTGGTAAACGGAACTAGAGTTCATCGTAATCCACCCCAAAATATGCTTTCCTCACATCGGGATTCTCGTAGAGTTCTTCGTTGGCCCCTTCGAAAGCAAGCATCCCGTTTTCGACAACATAGCCCCGATTGATTATGGGAATTAACGGTCTCGCAAACTGCTCGGCAACGAGCAGTGTCAGGCCCGCTTCCTGATTGATTTTTTCTATGGCCTCGATGAGATTGAGCTGTATGACCGGACTCAACCCGAGGAGCGGTTCGTCCAAAAGAAGGAGCTTGGGGTTTGCCATAAGGGCCATGCCGATAGAAAGCATTTGCTGTTCGCCGCCGCTCAGAAGTCCCGCTTTTCGTTTCCTGAGATGGGAAAGGCGGGGGAAAACGTCGTAGACAGAAGATATGGCCTGAGCCATTTCGCGCCGCGGTCGAAGAAAAGCCGAAATTTTCAGGTTTTCCTCCAAATTGCTCTCCCCGAAGACAGGATGCCTTTCTCTGCAAAGCACGACGCCTCTCTTCACCCTCTGATCAGGCCATACGTCGATCATACTTTCACTGAGATATGTAATGTCGCCAAAAATAGAAATTCTTGTCCCCCCTTTTCGATCTTCCTTCAGTTTTGTGTCCAGTATAAGGCCTGATATAGTGTTCATCAACGTGGTTTTTCCAGCGCTGTTGGGGCCGATGACGCCGACGATTTCACCACGTTCGATTCTTAGTGAAATGTCATTGATAGCAATGGCATTTTCGTAAAAGACCGTCAAATGGCTTACCGTCATCATCGCTTCAGTTCCACGCCCAAATAGGCTTTTTTGACCTGTTCGTCTTGCATAATGTCCTTCGGCGATCCTTCAGCTATTTTTTTCCCCAGATCCATGACAATGACTTTGCTGGCTATCCTGAAAAGTTCTTTAAGCCGATGTTCTATCATGATCACCGTTTTACCCACTTCAAATAAACGTTCAATGAGTGGGGATATGCTGGCCACTTCCGCCAAGCTGAGGCCTGAAAAGAGCTCATCAAAAATGACCAACTCACTTTGCAATGCCACAACGCGGCCCATTTCCAGCCGTTTCAAATATCCGTGCGGCAGCACACTCGCAGGTTTGTAAGGCACGCTGGAGTCTCTTTCAAAGCCGATATCTTCAAGAATATCCAGAGACGTGGAATCCTTATCCCCGTAATGTTCGCCCATCCTTTTGACCCTGGGCGAGGACAAGGGGACGACAAGATTCTTAAAAGCAGGTAGGCGATAAAAAGGCTTTACCATCTGGAACGTTCTGCCAATGCCCAAGTTCGTGATCCTGGAAGCGCGGAGACCCGTTATGTTTTGACCATTGAAAAGAACGGTCCCCCTGTCAGGCTTCAGGAAACCCGTGATGACGTTGACGAGGGTTGTTTTGCCGCTGCCGTTCGGGCCTATGATCCCGACAAGGGACCCCTTGTCGACACTGAAGCTTACATCATACACGGCCATGATGCCGCCGAAAGTCTTGGTAATACCTTGTACGTTCAAATATTCCACTATTTCACCTCAACCCATCTCTCGATTTGCTCGTATTTGCGCCTTACATAGTGAAATAGTCCTTCTGGCAGACCCACTATGAAGACCACGAGCAGGGCGGCATAAAAGACAATCCTGAATGTGCCAAAGCCCCTGAGGGCTTCGGATAAGGGTCCCAGGATCAGGGCTCCCAGCAGCGGGCCAGCGAGTGTTCCCATGCCTCCGACAACGGTTGCGGCGACCGGAAATATAGATAGGTCCAGGGCAAAGGCGGACATGCCCACACTCATGTAGTAATGGGTCATGAAAGCACCGCAGAAAGCACATATAGAACTTCCGATAAAGATGGCCTGTATTTTGAACCACACGATGTTGAGTCCCGATGCTTCGACGGCCCTGTCATTGTCCAGAAGGGCAACAAAAATGAGACCATAGTCGGAGGTGATGAAACGCCTCAAAGAAAAGAGCACCACCCACATGGCGGTCATGCTAATAGCGATGCTTGACGCGAGTCCCGGCAGCGGGCTGAGGGCGCTGATCCCCTCAGTGCCGCCTATGATTTTGGTGGCCTCGATAACCCTCATGAGCATGAGGGGAATGATGAGTGTGACGACGGAGAAATAGATACCCCGCAACCGGAGAGCCGGGAAGACCAGCATACTGGAGATCACGCCGCCCAGAAGCGTGGCGGCAGGAAGGGTGACGTATACCGGTAACCCGAGATAGTAGTTCATCGCGCCGGCGCTGTATGCTCCCATAGCAAAGAAAAGGGCGTGTCCCAGGGAAATCAATCCGCAGGATGCCAAAAAGTCCCAACTGATGGCCATAATGGTCATGACGAAGGTAATCACCAGAACTTTTTTCCAGTAAAGGGAGACGACAAGGACCAGGAAAAAAACCAGCACGACGGGAAGTATCCTCGGGACGAGGAGATAGGATATCTCTCTTAGGGAAGAGAGACAAAAGATGTCATCGGTGCAGGCCTTAATGCCTCTGTCAATTCTCTCCTTCCTTCTTTTTTCGATCATATTCTCTCTTCTATTTCCTTGTATTTACCGAACAGCCCAGAGGGCTTGATGAGAAGAATGGTGAGCATGCATGCCAGAACGGCCACCATGGTCAGCGATGAGGAGATGTACATGGCTGTCAGCACTTCCACATACCCGATGATAAAGCTGGCGATAAAGACGCCCAAGGTGCTCTCCAGTCCTCCGATGATACAAACGGCCAGGGACTT
>Ga0180437_10005479_pt1 | contig 17368 bp, 10 predicted proteins | sample SS_ome_4_FD_132410 | JGI IMG/M metagenome (GOLD analysis project Ga0180437, IMG submission 132410) | Hypersaline lake sediment archaeal communities from the Salton Sea, California, USA - SS_3_D_1 metaG | ecosystem: Environmental > Aquatic > Non-marine Saline and Alkaline > Hypersaline >... | reverse complement strand
GAAGGCCCGCTATGCCGCTCGGGTGTAGCAGTGATGCAGGCCACCGAGATAGGCCTTGGCGACGAGCTCGCCCTGCTCCGGCGGGCAGACCGTCCGTGGAATCGGCGAGTTGCGCTCCAGCGACAGGTGCGCCCGGGCCTCATGGTGGTAGCCAAGGTATTCCGTCAGAAGACGGCGCAGATGCTCTTCGTTGAAGACGATGACGTGGTCCAAGCACTCATGGCGGATGGACCCAATCAGACGCTCGACATACGGCGATTGCCAGGGCGACCGGAATGCGATGCGCACTTCCTCGATCCCCATGTGCTCGACACGGTCCCGGAAGCTCTGGCCGTAGATTCGGTCGCGGTCGCGAAGCAAGAACCGCGGAGCTTCTTCGAACGGAAAGGCCTCCACGGTCTGCTGAGCAGTCCATTGGGCCGTCGAGTTCGTCGTGACGTTGAAGTGGACGACGCGACGGCGAGCGCCCCACGTCGGGTTCTCGCGAGAGATGCGACGGATCAGTTCGCGAACCTTGCGGTCAACCTTCGGGCAGCCGGGCTTCCTGCGGGACTTCCTGCGCCAGTACAGCTTGAAGCCCTGCCGGTGCCACTTGATCACGGTGGCCGGCTGCACAAGGACCAGGGCAGACCGCCAGCCCGTCCAGAGGCGCGACAGCCAGACCCAGAGGATCCGGTCCCGCTTTCGCAGCTGGGGTCGCTTGACGGATCGCTCGAGTACAGCCAACTGATGGCGCAGCGCCAAGTTCTCAGCGGCCAGTCCCGTCCTGCCGAGCATGAGGGCCCTCAGGAAAGCCAAAACCACCCGAACGATGCCCATCCTTGCGCCTCCGTCAATCACGTGCAGGCCGGCATGCTACCACGAGCGGCAGCGCATCGCCAGAACGCTAAGTCCTTGCAGAACAGGCGTGACGGAGTTATCGGGAGGGACAAGTAGATGAACGCCAAGTACTGCCCTTGCTTTGGCGTGTAGCGCCGAGCTTCGTCGCATGGGTTCGAGCTGGAGGGCCGCTGGTTCATGCTGCTTCCCGGTAGTAGCTCTTGAGCAATCCGCCGAGCCGCTCGTGGCACTTGACCTCGCCTTCGCGGCTCGCCGCCTCATCCGGCTCCATCGGCGTCGAGAACAGGAACAGGCCGCAGAGAAGCACGAACCAGACCGCGCTGATCACGTTAAGCGACTTCACTGTGCCAGGCCGATCCTCTACCGCCACTCCAGCGCGAGGACCTTTGGGTGCCCGGCGGTCATCTCCGCGGGTACCGTGATCTCGATGGCCTGTTCGGTCCGAGCGACGCGGACGTTCAGCGGGCCTCTCGCCGAAGGGGTCTGGCCGGCCAGGAACTTGTCGCCCCACTCACGCCCCAGATCCAGCCCCCCTTCCATCTTCCCGTAGGACACCTTCTTCAACCCGTCGAGCGAGACACCGAACCCGACGAGGCCGTTGGCCATCCGGAAGGACGTGGCGGTCGGTACCAGCCCCGGGCGTTTCTGGAGTCGAATCGCGAAGGACGACGGCCAGGTCTTGCCCGTCCGGATGAGCAACGCCCTGCCCCTCGAGTACGGGGTCGTGATGGTCACGGCGGCCGGGATCTTCCCGTCAGAGCCGTACGAGATCGAGGCGGTGTCCTGGAACCCCCTCCCTCTCCCTTTGAGTCGGATCCTGAACGGCGGGAGCACATCCGGCTCCCTGAACGTTCCGTCGGCCCAGAGCGCGTGGACCGATCTACCGTGGTAGGCACGCGCGAGCACCGCGATGTTCCGGTTATCGCCGGCCAACTCGCACACCTGGCGTGCGAAGATCCTCTCCAGGGAAACCGTGCCGTCTCTCGACATCGGCGTGGTGAACCCGTAGAGCCCCACGCCCGCGGCCATGGCTTCCGGCACGGCCTCGGTGGCGTCCTGGCGGTTCCACAGCGCCATGCACGTGATCAACCGCGTGTGCTTCCCGACCATGCCTTTGACCTGGGCGATCCCCTTCATGCTGCCGGCCTCGTTCATCAGCCAGTCGGCTTCCTTGTACATGTCGGAATGGATCACGTGCGGGTGGTTGATTTTGTTGACGGTGACCCAGACGATGCACTTGGGGTTGGCATCCCTGGCCGCTTTGCGGATGGCCTTCCAGCACCGGTCGATCGCCTTGCGGCTGTATTCGGTGTCCTGGGGGCGGGTCAGCTTGTTTTCGCCCGGGAACGGTCTGCCCATCAACTGCTCGTAGAGCTTCTTCTCGCATGCGAGCCACTTGCCTTCCGTGGACTTGCGGTTCGGCATCCATAGCCAGTCGATCATGATTCCGTCGATGCCGGTCTTGCCGACGGCGTCGCCAATCGACTTGGACAGGTACGCTATGTACTCGTCGGTGTAAGGGATGTGATACGTGGTCGGCGTGCCGTAGCTCTGATCGGGATGGTCCGTGCCCCATTTCGGATTGGCCGCGGCGCAGAAGTAGCCGATCACGAGCATGCCTTCGCGATGGCCGAGCTTGACGACCTCGGGCAGGAAGTCGTGCTTCAGCCCGGGTTGCTCGGGCACGAACCCGCCCTTGTACCACGCGTAGCCGTTGGTCGAGACGCAGAAGGTCTGGATGACGTTGGCGCCCATGGCTTTGTACCACGCCACGTGGCGGGCCGGGTCGGCCCCGGCCCATTGCCCGGTTTTGGCGAACGGCCTGCCCCTCCGTCGGGTGGGCGCCCAGTTGAAGTCGAGACAGTAGGCCTTGATGTTCTCGATCCGGGCCGGGGCGGGCGGCGCCTTGGCGGCACGTGGCGATTCTGCACGAACCGCCGGGGCCGTGCCGCACACGAGCAAGATCAGGGATAGTCTGAGGAACAGGTCACGTGGCGAGCTGGGCCGCATGGGTCGGTCCTTTTCGTTCGGAGGCCGGGGCGTCGAGGCACGGTCATGCATGTATGCCACATCTGCGGCGAATTCGCCACACCCTTGCACTCGCATCTCGGCGGCCTCGCATCCGGCAGGAGCCCCGGCATGGCGTTCCGCATGTCCTCAACCGGGGCTTGCCGGTTATTCTCAAAGGCTTTCGTGCTGTCAAGCCACCGTCTCGGAGGCAGCGATCCGGAGCTTCCGCTGCTGTCACGCTGTCGCGTCCATCGCCACCGATCACTCCTCCGTGACTTTGGATGCGACCCATGGTACAACCCCTGTCACGCCTGATGTCGATCGATCTTCTTCACCCGGCTGCTAGGAGACATGATCCATGAGACACACGCACCCCACGATGCTACTGCCGGCAGGCATCTTGGCATCACTGTTGTTTGTTGGACCCGCGTGGGCCATTGTCGACGCCGACAACCGAGGCCAATGGACCAAGCCGACCAACAAGGGGCCGGACAAAGAGGTGCCCGGTTTCCTGGTCAATCTCGGCTCGACCGGCGCGAGGGCCATCCTGAAGGAGACGTCGTTTGTTGTGAAGTACGTCTTCCCGAAGTCTCCGGCGCACAACAAGCTTCATGTTGACGACGAGATTGTCGGAGTCAACGGCAGGAGATTCCGCACCAAGCACGTCTTCGGGAAGTTCTACGGCATGGACTACAAGGTCGGCTACGAAGGGCCGATCATGGATTTCGGCAGCGCGATTGAGGACAGCGAAGGTCGCGACGGTGTGCTGAAACTCACGGTGATCCGTAACGGCAAGCAGACGACCGCTCAGGTGCATCTACCTGCGATCGGGAGGTTCAGCAAGACCTTCCCGGTCAACTGCCCCAAGTCCGGCAAGCTGGTTTCCGATGCCGTGCAGTACCTGCTGAAGCACACCAAGAACTTCGGCCCGTGCCACGCAAGGGGAACGGCAGGGCTTGCCTTGCTGTCGCAGGGCAAACTGAAGGAGGCCGCGGCGTTGGCCTCTTCCTGGAACAAGGCGCCCGGCCAAGGGACCTGGACATGGCCGGTCGCCTATCAGTGCATCTTCCTGAGCGAGTACTACCTCAAGACCAAAGACAAGAAGTTCCTCCCGACCATCAAGCAGTTGGCCGACCGCCTGTATGAGGGGCAAGTCAGGGATCCCGCGCTGTATAAGGACCGGATCCACGGTGGGAGGCCGCAGGGCAAGAACTACCTGAAAGGCGGCCTGGGGCACGTCGTCAAGATCGACGGCTATGGAACCATGGCGATCACTACGTTGATGGCCCTGGTGTCCTGGGAACTGGCTGAGGATTGCGGCGTGAAGGTGGACCCGCAGTATGTGGATCTTGCTTTTCAGTGCGTCCGGAGGCACACGAACAAGAGCGGATACATGGGGTACCGCTTCGCGACCGGTGCGTACAGTCCTGTTGGCAGGCAGGGACTGGCGATTATCGCTCACAAGCTGGCCCAGGACAAGGCCGCGGCGGACTACGTGGCAAGAGTGACCGCACACCTTACCAAATCGAAGACCCGCCTGAACGACGGACATGGCGACAATGTCCTCGGCGTTCTCTGGGGGCTGCTGGGAATTCAGCTTTCAGGTGACGAAGCAGCTATCCGTGCGATGTTCGACTACAACAAGGCGTTTATCAACATGGCAAGAACGCATGATGGGTCCTTCGTGGCCCAGCCCGGAAGGAACGCCGGCGACAAAGGCTACTACATGTCATCCCGGGTTCATCCCACGGCCGCGATGGTGCTTATCCTGGGAATGGGCCGACCCAGCCTTAGGATCCAGGGCAACTGGAAGTAGGGCAGTACAGCCCCTGGAACGGCACGGCGGCACACGTCATGTACCGACACCGCCGGCCTTCCGCCTTGCCGTGACCAGAGCAGGACGGCGCACGGAGTGAAGCCGCAACCCTCCGGCCCGGCACAATCAAGGGACTCTTTGCAGGAGTAGAAACGGTGAGAAGGAAGACGATCATGCTGGCGGCGATCATCGCGATGCTGTGCAGCAACCATGCATTCGCTGCCGGAAAACTGCTGAAAGTGTACATCTTGTCGGGGCAATCCAATATGGAGGGGCAAGCCCGAATCGAGACCTTTGACTACATCGGAGACGACCCCAAGACCGCACCGTTGCTCAAGCAGATGCGCGGCCCCGACGGCAAGCCGCGCGTCTGCAAGCGGGTGTGGATATCGTACCTGACCGGTTCGCCGGATCGCGGCATGCTCGGCGAGGGATTCGGCAGACTGACGGCCGGGTATGGAGCGCGAGGCAACCCGAAGGACGACGGCGGCAAGATCGGTCCGGAGTTCACCTTCGGCCTGACCATGGAGAAGGCCTACGACGGCCCGATCCTCATCATCAAGACCGCCTGGGGCGGCAAGTCACTGAACACGGACTTCCGCCCGCCCAGCGCCGGACCGTACGTGCTACCAGAAAAGACAAAGCAGCTCTGGGCGAAGCACCCTCAAGGCGCTCATGGCATTCCCAAAGCCCAGGACCAGCCCAAATGGCATGCCGAACGGGCGGCAAAGACCGGCCGTTACTACCGCCTGATGATCGAGCACGTGAAGAAGGTCCTGGCCGACCCCAAGCGCGTCGTACCGGAGTACGACGCGAAGGCGGGCTATGAGATCGCCGGGTTCGTTTGGTTCCAAGGCTGGAACGACATGTGTGATTCTCTGACTTACCCCGACGGCAACAGGTCCCCGAAGGGCTTCGAGCTCTACACCGAGCTGATGGCCCACTTCATTCGAGACGTGCGCAGGGATTTGGCTGCCCCCAAGATGCTGTTCGTGATCGGCACGATCGGCGTGCACGGCGACAAGGCGACGGGCAGGATCGCCAACCTGCGGCCGGCCATGGCCGCGCCGGCCGCGATGGACGAGTTCAAGAGCAATGTCGCGGCAGTGCACACCGGGCAGTTCTGGGACCACGAGATGGCGGCGATGGAGCCCAAGCTGCCGGACCTCAACAGGCTCAAGGACAGCGCGCACGTAATCACCAATGACGGCGTCATGGAGAAGAGACAACCCGGCCCGCCCGACTGGCAGCCGGTCGGCAGGCCTGCCCCGCAGGACCGTACCTGGAGGTACACCACGTTCGATCCACAGCAGGAGAAGGACGTGATGCAGAACAAGCGTGAGCGCAAGCGCTTCCGGGACGTCACACTGCCGGCCGGTCTGGAAGGGCGGTACAAGCCCGTGTTCGACGACAGCAAATGGAAGAGCGGCAGAGCTCCGATCGGCAAGGGCGTCTGGCCATATCCCAGAAAGACCCGCGATGTGACGGTCAAGAACGTCTCGGACTGGGGCGGCGGGGAGTTCATCCTGATGCGCACGACCTTCTCGGCTGACAACCTGGACTACGAGGAGTTCCGCCTCAGCATCCTGTCGCGTCAGGGATTCCACGTGTATCTGAACGGGCACAGGATCCACACCTACATCTGGTGGAAGGACGCGCCCTACTATCGGAGCATCGTCCTGGAGCCAAAGCACGTCGCGCACCTGAAGAAGGGCGTCAATGTCCTGGCGGCGTATTCCAACGTTCACTATGACGCGGCCCAACAGCCCTATGCCTCCATAGACCTGGCGATCGAGGGTCTTCCCGCGAACGCCAGGCAGTACGTGAACAGCGCCGAGTACATGCGGAAGAGAATGGACACGGTGTTCACTCGCCGCGAGCAGCAACTTTTGAGCGGCGCTTCGAACGCCGCGTATCACTACATGGGCAGCGGCAAGATGATGGCGCAGATCGGCAGAGCCTTCGCCGAGGCGATGCTGAAGATGGAGAGATGAGCTGCGCCGGAAGCGACTGAATTGCGGGGCAAGACCATGATATCACAACAGGACCGAACGGTTCTAAGGGACCTGGCCACGCAGTACAGGGAACTGTGTGACGGTGAGAGCAATCAGCAGGCCGTCGCGCGATGGCGGAACCTGAACAACCTGGAGTCAGATCGCCCGCTGGTTTACTGCAACACCGGCCTTCTGGGCGGCGAGATCCGTCCCCATCTGCCCGCGCGCAGAGTCGAGGATCGCGAGCTGGGACACGTGGAAGGGTGGTTCCTTTCTCAGTTGTGGCATGCGGACCTGGGCGACGATCGCGTCTTCTACCCCTGGTTCCAGGTTCGCGCCGAGATGTTCCGCCATCCGGAAGGAACTTGGGGTATCGCGCCGGATCGGATGCGGGACGAGCAGAGCCGCGGGTGGCGCAACATGCCTGTCCTGAGAGAAATGGAGGATCTTGAAAGGCTGAAGGCGACCGAGCACCGCGTCATCGATCCCGAGCCTCCGTTGGCCGGGAAGCTGCGCGACATTTTCGGCGACATCATCCCCGTTCACGTCAAGCGCTCGACGATCTATCCCGTCTGGGGCGGCACGGATCTCTCAGAAGCGCCCGGGACCCTGTTTGGCCTCGAGGAGCTGATGTACGCGCTCTACGAGGCCCCGGAGATGGTCCACCGATTCATGGCCTTCACCCGCGACGCCGTGTTCGAGAACCTGAAGCAGGGCGAGGCGGCCGGGGACTGGAGCACGGCCGACTCCTGGTATTACCTGACCCCGCCGCACTGTGACGAGTTTCCGGATCCGGCGGCCGACACCCACGGCGCGAAGCTCAAGGACCTGGCCTACTTCACGCACGCCCAGGAGTTCGAGGCGGTCAGCCCGGAGATGTTCGAGGAGTTTCTGCTGAACTATCAGTTTCCGATCCTGGAGTGTTTTGGCCGGATCACTTACGGCTGTTGCGAGACGCTGGACACGAAGCTCGATGCGCTCTCCAAGATCCCGAACATGACCAAGGTGGCCTCCGGCCCGCTCTCCGACCCGGCCCGCTACCCGGAGAAGCTCGGCGACCGCTGTGTGATCTCCTGGCGGCCGGTCGGTTCCATTGTCGCCGGGGAGCGGTTCAGCGAAGAGGCGCAGCGCCGGCAGATACGCGAAGGTCTCGAGAAGCTCAAAGGGTGCCGGGTCGAAGTCCACATGCACGAGCCCATGACGGTCCAGGGTGATGTCTCCCGCATCTCACAGTGGGCGAAGATCGCGCGAGAGGAGGCCGAGCGGGTCGCGTAGAGGTAGGCCATTCGCTCGACCCGATGCCGACGGGCTCGGCGCTTGGCCTTCGTCAGGCGGTTGACGGGCCTGACAAAAAGGAGCATCCAGTATAGCGGACCACCGAGTTCGATGCTCTTACAAGACCCGAACACAGAGGGGCTCTTGACGACGGCAAGTCCTTATGTAAGCTCTTGTCTCTGCGAGGATAGGAGATCCCGGAGGCGCTCCAATGTGCGATCCGAGGCTGTCGAAGATGCCGCTGCCTTCTGGCTGGCCAGAAAACGTCAAGTCGGCCGTCCTGTACGTCATCTCACTGGCCCACTACGCCATCACCTGCGCCAGAGGCTGGGCCGCCAACAGCATCAACGCCCGGGTGCGCCTTGCAGCCGAGGATGATCGGCTCAAGCAGGAGACCGAGCTGCTTCGGGAGGAACTCCGCATCAAGGACACCCGGATGGCGAAGCTCGACCCGCGCCGTCGGCCATACTACTCCCCCACCGAACGCATGGCCATCCTTCAACTCAAGGCTGTCCGAGGATGGTCGCTTGCCCAGACCGCCAAAGCCTTCCTCGTCCAACCCAGGACCATCGCCTCCTGGCTGAAGAGGACCGACGAACAGGGAGACGCTGCCCTCGTCCAACTCCGAGATCGTCCTGCCGCAAACCAAGCGCCGCGCATCGAGCCCAGATCCAACTGGCCACCGACGGCTGCATGCGCAGCGCCGGCGGCAGACATCGATGGAGCGCCGGGCCGGAAGGTGTCGCTCGTGGTCAGCTTCCACGCTGGTCGGAAGCACTTGCCCGCCATCCAGCTCAGGCGCGTCGCCTAAGTCGCTCAAACGTGGCCCACTTTCGCAGTGAGTCCCTGCCGTCATCGTGCCGGCAGGGCCGTTGTCTCCTCTCGATTGTCAACGACTGCCTCCTCCTCGCGGTCTCAGCACCGCGAGAACCGCCCAAGCCCATCGCCAAAACGCACTCCCTCGGGCCTCAAACGGGCCCTACGAAGTCCATGGTCCGCTTCACTGGTCGAAACGGCCCCATCCATGGATACCGGAACATGCCGGAATCTCACCGCAATTCGACGGATTTCGGTGAGGGCGCCCGACCAGGCGTGAGAGAATCATCGGCTGTCGCTCGACGACGGGCAGCAGCGCCGGGGCCGACCCCAGCCACGCGCAGGTGCGCGAGGCCCTTCCCTGACCTGGATCTCAGCGACAGCAGGTAGCGTCCTTCCCGCAACACGATCGTCGTGGGGAGTGTCAGCTTGCGCGTGGTGGTCTCGAAGTGCTTGGCCAGCGTGGCCGGCAGCACGCGGTAACCGTTGAGTTTCTTATCGAAGCCCACGGGCAGCCCGCCCGGCTTCGACTTCCTGCTCAGCCAGAGCGTCGCGGGAGTCCTCTTCTCGTCGGGCCCGGCGCTGCCCCCGTAGCGGTCGCCCATATCGCCGCTGATCCGGTACGATCCGTCCCTGGCGACGTCCAGCAGGAAGTAGCCTCTCGTTCCCGCGCCGGCGGGCCCGTCCGGGATAGGATAGGCGTCCAGGTGGACGGGCGCGTTCGACCGGTCGACGAGCGCGAAGGCGCCCAGCGGCAAGTCCTTCACGACATGCCGGCGCCATTCCTCATAGGCCTCTCTCGCCCGCTTGACGAGGTCTGGCGTCGCGCTCCCGTCGGACACCTTTCCCGCTCGCCATCCCATTTGCTCGCCGTCGGGCAGGAAGACGCGAGTCGCCGCCAGAGGGCGAAACAGGATCATGCCGCGATGCTCCGGGGCCAGGTCGTCCTTCCCTCCCCTCGATTGATGGTCGGCGACGTACGTCCGGGGCCGCCACGGGGCCGCTCCCGGAAGCCCCAGCAGCGAAGCGAAGCTCTGTCCGTCGATGTCGCGTTGCAGATCGGCTTTCAAAGGGATGCCGCATACCTCGGCGAGTGTCGGCAGGACGTCGATGTTGGCGACCAGCTCCGACCGCTGGGGCGTCTGCTTCGCAGCCACCCTCGGCAACCGGATCACCATGGGCGTTCCGGATGCGCGTGAAGCGTCCGGCCACTGGCTCTTGGGAGCCGACGCCGTCCCTCCGCCGGCGCCGTCGGACATGTACACGATAACGGTGTTGTCGGACAGCTCGAGTTCGTCGAGCCCCTTCATCAGACGTCCGATGTTCCGGTCGAGGCCTTCGATATCGGCGGCATGGTCGTCGGGGCCCGTCTTGCCCCCGGAACGGGATCCGCTGCGTTTGGCCAAGCCGCGCCACTGGGGAGACTGGATCTTGCGCCGGTACTTCTCGCGCAGGTCCGCCGGGCCATAGTGCGGGCCATGTGCGGTGACCGTGGCCAGGTACGCGAAGAACGGCCTGCCGTCTTGCTGCGTCTTCTGGAGATACCGGATCAACTCCCGGAACCAGATGTCCGTGCGGAAGCCCTCGTAGACTTCCCACGTTCCGTTGTGCCTGAACCGGTACGCGGCCGCCGTTCGCGGGGAGCCGTTGTAGCCGGGCTTGACCACCACCTTTCCGAGGGTGCTGCCGTTGTGGATCGTCACCACCTCCTCGAACCCCCGGTCCTCCGGCCGCAACGGACGTGTATCGCCCATGTGCCACTTGCCGAACATCGCCGTCCGATACCCGCCTCGCGAGAAGACGTGGGCCAGCGTGGTCAGGCCCTCTCGCGTATACTCCCACGCGGCGCCCGTACCCAGCGCTCCATTTCGCGCATGATACCGCCCCGACATCAGCGCCGACCGCGAAGAGGTGCACCGCCCGGAGATGCGGTAGTTCTCGAAGCGCACGCCTTCGCGGAACAGCCGGTCGACGTTCGGCGTCTCGATGAACCGGTTGCCGTAGAAGCCCAACTCGCCCTTCTCGTGGTTGTCGACGTTGATCAGGATGACGTTGGGACGCGCGTCCGCCTGCAGGTTGGCCGCGGCGGCGGCCGCCAGAAGGAAAGCGACTATGGGCGGCAGCGTAAATGGCCGGCGTTGATGTCGATTGTGCATGGGCCTTGTTCTCCTCAGGTGGTCGGGCCGGATGCCGGCCGCTTTCTCACTTCGCCTGTCCGTCGACCGGCGAATCCGGCTGCGAGACGCCGCCAAGGCGAACCTTGAACACCCAGGCGTACGCACAAGGCAACGGGTCCGGCAGCTCGTGGATGACCACGCTGGCGCCGTTCTGGCGCCAAGTGAGCTGCTTGTCGCTGCCGAGCATTCTAATCGCCGAGCCCGCCGCGGGCGTCACGCCGGGGATGACCGTGGGGGCCGTCGGCCTCTCCAGATCGATCGCATAGAGGCAGCGGCCTCTCTGCGTGAACCGAAGAGAACCCGCCCGGCAGGGGATGCGGCACTTCGCGCCGTGAAGCGACTCCTTGTTCATCCGCATCCAGCCGCCCAGCTTGTTCAGCACCTGGACTTGGGCCTCGGGCAAGGTCCCGTCGGGTTTCGGGGCGACGCTCAGGAGGGTCACCCCGTTGGTGCACGTCACGCTCACCATTCCGTCCACCAATGCGTTGACGCTGCGATCGATCTCGGCGGGCGTCTTCTTCTCCTGGCTCGCCACGTAGGAGTAGCTGAATCCCGGGACCGGCGTCGTGGCCTGCCACAGATTCGGGCATGGCGAGCGCAGGGTGATCTTGGGAAAACGGCGCTCTATGTTCTGCACGGAGCACGAGAGCGGTATGATCCGGCTCACCATGACTTCCTTGCCCCACATCTCCGACGGGACATAGGGGTGGTGGGAGTCGTACCCGCGGCTGATCAAGGCCTCCCTGCCCGACCTCTCAGCCGCATTGAAGTGATGCGCCATGATCTTCCTCACGCGATCCTGGCCCAGCCTCACGAGTGTGAGCCCATCGGACTGAAGCTGATCCGGTTGGTACTTGTCGATGACCTCGAGGATCTTGCGAAAGCCCTCTTCGCGATGGCCGTCGAAGACGGGATTCCCGTCTTGATGCTCTGGCCTCACGATCCGGCCTTTCTTCAGCCAACTTCCCGCCTGAGGCGTCCCCGCTTCAACCGCCCGGCCGTACAGGCCCGAGAGCTTCGGGTCATTGACTCCGACTCCCTTGGGGCACAGCGTCCTGCCGGCATCGTAGTAGTCCCACCTCATGTGATGGAACGTCACCACGACCTTCATGCTCTGCTTTCTCACCGCTCGGATCATCTGGCCGACGATATCTCGGCGGGGCCCCATGTCCATGGCGTTGTACGGGTCGTGCGCCGTGTCCCACATGGCGAAGCCGTCGTGGTGTTCGGCGATGGGGCCGGCGAAGTCGGCGCCAGCATTCTTGAAGATCTTCGCCCACCGGTCCGGATCCCACCTGCGGGCCCTGAACATGGGAATGAAGTCGTGGTATCCGAACTCCGTCGGGTCGCCATACTTGCCGCAATGGTGCTTGTGGGTCCCAGAGTTCGCCCTGTACATGTCCCTCGGGTACTTCTCGCCCCCAAAGCCGGGAACAGAGTAGACCCCCCAGTGGAAGTAGATCCCGAACACGGCGTCCTCGTACCATTTCGGTGCGGCGCCGTGCTTGGCGAGCGACTCCCACGTCGGTTCGTATCGCCGTCTGGCGGTCGCGCGGACGGCCTTGTCCTGAATGGCTGGTTCGCTCGCCTCCGCGCCGGCCGTCCCGGCCAGGGATATCGCCGCAGCCGCCAGCGCGAGGATCGCTGTCGCCATCGCAAGAATTGCCCGGCTCGCGTACGTCAGCATCAAGATGTCTCCTTTACCCCCTAAGTGAATACCGGAAAGCAATGGGATCTCACATGGATTTGCAGTTTTGCGGCGAGAGACCTACGCCAGCTGGACAGGCTGGCCCCCCGCCATTGTCTGTTTGTGAGTTGCATCCCCTCTGGCACGGAGCATCGCTCCGTCTCGGAATGCGTGGAGGTCGAGCAGTCGGCGAGTACGGCCCCCGTGTCGTGGTCCAGCGGCTTTCGGCCCGGACAACTCCCAAACAGACCTGGGTGACTTGACGGAACGTTGCGCCATCATGTGTGCGGAGAAACGCCCTGAACACTGCCATCGCAAGGCCCTGGCCGATTTCCTCGTCCAATCGAGGGGCCATTGCCTTGTCGAGCACATCGAGTGAAGCAGATGGCCCCGAAGCTGCCGGGGGCTGAACGACCTCCGGGTCATCACCCCGACGAGCATCATGGCCTCGCCGGGTTTGCAGCCCAGGGGTCCACGGGAAATCACTTGATACTTCGCGGAGTCCGCTTAGACTAAACGAAACCGTGCTTTTGCCCAACCGTCTCCCCCGCGGTCGGGAATCCGAGCCCGACCGTTCCCCCCCCCGGCGGCCGGGTTCCTCGTTTCTGGCCCGTGATCTCCTACCGGTGCGTCTTGGGCACCTCGGGCCGTAGCGCCGTGGGCCACCTACCGGCTCAGGGACGGCCCGATCCCCCCGTCAACCAGCAGAATGGGCGGTGCCGGATGCTGGAATCGGGGTTAGGATCTTCAGAAAGACCGACGGTCCCGGCGCGCCGGGATCGGCGAGAACCTATCCAGGAAATCTCGGCTCAAGCGTGTGGCGTTCGAGTTCGCCCCGGGCGTGCGCCGGGGCTTCAGCGGCTACGGGCTTGGGATTGGCTAGGCCATGGTGGAGTTGGTCACGGCCGGCAAACGGACCCATATCGAGGAAAGAGAATCATGAAGGCAAAGACAACCCGACGTGGTTTCATCCGTGCCGGTTTCGCCACCGGCGCAGCGGCCGTCGCGGCACCGTGGCTGGTGCCTGCTTCCGCCTTCGGCGCCAACGACCGGATCGTGCTGGGCGGCATCGGGGTGGGCAACCAGGGGAGAGGCAACGTGCGCGGACTCAGTCGCTCGTGCGACATTGCGGCGATCGCCGACGTGTACCTGCCGCGGGCCGAGAAGTTCGCCAAATCGGTCGGCGCCAAGCATGTGTATCAGGATTACCGCAAGCTGCTCGAACACAAGGACATCGACGCAGTCGTCATCTGCACGCCCCACCACTGGCATGCTCCCTGCTGCATCCACGCCGCGCAGGCCGGCAAGGACATCTTCTGCGAAAAGCCGCTTACCAATTCCATCCTGGAAGGGCGCCGCATTGTCGAGGCCGTGCACAAATACAAACGCGTGCTGCAAACCGGGACCCAGCAGCGCAGCGGGAGGAACGAGCACCGCGGCATCATGCACGTCCGCAACGGCACGATCGGCAAAGTAACCCGCGTACTCGCATCGAATTTCTGCAGCCCAATGGATCCAAAGTGGCCCAGGCAGGACATTCCCGCAGGCTTGAATTGGGACTTCTGGTGCGGGCCGGCCGAACCGCCGCCGTACAACTTCGTGATCTGGGACAACCGCAGCAACCCCAGTTGGGTCTCCATCCGCCCCTTCTCCGGCGGGAACATGACTGACCGGGGCGGGCACGGGCTCGACATCGCCCAGTGGGGACTGGGCATGGACGAAAGCGGGCCGGAGGAGGTATGGGTCGAGGGCAAGCCGTTTAAGAGCATGACCAGCACGCCGGAAGCCCCCGGTGGCCGGCAGCGCGGCCCCAGTTCACCGAAGGTCTTCATGAAGTTCCCTGGGGACATCATTATGGAGCTCGGCGGCGGCCCGAGCTGGAGCGGCGTACGCTTCGTGGGCGAGAAGGGGTCGATCACCGTTACCCGCGGCCGGTCGAGTTCCGACCCAGCCGAACTGATCGCCGAGCCGGTGAAGAACCCCAAGGTGAAAATCCGGCGCAGCCCGGGCCATCATCGCGACTGGTTGGACTGCATCAAGGAGCGTCGCAAACCGGTGGCTCACGCCGAGGCCGGGCACCGATCGGCCACCATCTGCCACTTGGGCAACATCGCGCGCTGGGTCAGTGAAGTGACCGGCGAGACCGGCCAGCGGCTGAAGTGGGACGCTCGCAACGAGCGATTTACCAACAGCCCGGAAGGCAACCGCTTCCTCGACACACCGCGACGCAGAGGATACGAGTTGCCGGATAAGGTGTAGCCGAAGTGAAGGAATCGCTTGCCGGCTTCACCGTAGCGGTTCCGAGAGAGGAGTCCCTTGGTGAAGCGATCGATAGGCATTGTCGTTCTAGCGGGGGTGGTGGCGGCGGCCGGGGCCGAGACGGTGCGCATCGGCGGGGTGGACGTGCCCGCCGATTGCCCGCTGGTCCGCGGGGAGCATCCGCGGCTGTTGTTCACACGTGCGGACATCCCAATTCTGCGTCGCAGGCTGGCGCGGCCGGAAGTCGCCGCCGAGCTGGCCCGCGCCAGGAAGATCGCCGCCGAGGGCAAGGCGAGCGCCGTTCTGCTCGGAGTGCTGCACCACCTCACGGGCGAGCCGGCGTACCTGACCCAGGCCAGCGCGAAGCTTCGCCCGGGCTGGAGCCAGACCTACGCTCTCGCGGCCGACCTGGTCATGGCGGGCATGTCGCCCGACCAGCAACGGGCTGAGGCCGGCCGACTCGTCACGGCGATCCGCGCCAATCGCTGGCGGCCCCACGTAACCTTGGCCCTGGCGGCCTGGGGACACGGGCAGGACGAGTACCTCGAGGACGTTCTGGCCCGAAGCTACCGGGAAGATCTGGTGCGCGGAGTCGCCTACAACAACACCTGGTCGGCCGGGCGGGGCGGCAGCTCCATGAGTCACGGCTACAACGGCGAGCACTTCTACACGGAGCGGTTCACCGCGGCGCTGGCCTGGACGACAGCCACGGGCCAGGACTGGGTCGGGCGGTGCGATTTCGCCGCCCACACGCCAGCGTGGTACATCTTCCACTACCGCCCCTGGGAGCCGGCCCCCGCATGCGTTCACGTCGGCGTCACCGCCATGTGCCGCCATTGGCAGACGGTCACCCCGGCCAAGTTCGAGGGGGACAATCTGGCCGTCCTCGCCGCGTCGCGCTTCCACGACGGGCTCGGCCAGTGGTGGATCCGCAACGTCATCTCGAAAGTCTCGATGGGCTGGGGCGACTCGGCCGTGGGGCACGGCGGGCTGTGGGGCAAACTCCTGTGGCTGGACCCGAACCTGCCTGCCGTCGACCCCAACACGCTGCCGCCCGCCCGCCTGTTCCCAGAGAACGGGCACGTGGTGATGCGTTCGGACTGGTCGTCGGGCGCGACGTACGCCCTGTTTCGCTGCGGGCGGTTCGGGGAGATCGACGGGCATTGGGGACGCAACAACGCCGACAACCTGCACTTCCTCATAGGGCGGCGGGGCATCCTGGCGGCCGACACCGGCGCGGTGCATTCGCTCAACAACACCGCGCTGGGCTTCGCCGGGGCGCGGAGCTTGGGCGAGGGTCGCCCGCACATGACGCACTACGCCCGACAGACGGTCGCCCATAACTCGATCACCGTCGGACGCGAGGCCTTTTCATTGAAGGACTATCGCGGCCGGGAGTTGGCCGTCGTGGTCCGCGGAGGCCAGTCCCCCATTCAGCAGCCGACGTGGTGGAAGGCCTGGGGACTCAAGCGGCCCCAACGCGGTGCTCGAGCGTTCCGCGAGGGGCGGATCGTGGCCTACGAGACCTCCCCGCTGCTGGACTACGCCGCTGGTGACGCAACGCACTCCTATCCCCCCAGCCGCGTCAAGGCCGCCACGCGGCAGTTCCTCTATCTGCGTCCGGCCACTTTCGTCGTGTTCGACCGCGTCACGCCCGCGGCCGACGACCTGGAGGTCATCTGGAACCTGCATTCCCTGTACGAGCCGGCCTGGGACGCCAAGCGTCGGGCGGACCACTCGCTGCCGGCCGACCGTCAGTTCATCGTTGCTGCCGACGGCCGATCGCGCGAGGCGAACCCCTCCCCCGGCGGGCGGTATGTGCATACGGGCGACGGGACATTCACCATCGACGACCGCCGGCCGGGCATGACCGGCCGGCTTTTCGTCCGCCCCCTGCTGCCGGCCGATCCGGACCGGACGATTCGGACCATCGGCGGGCCGTGGCACGAATTCGAGGTCAACGGCGTGAACTACGGCCCGACGGCCGAGACGTATGGCCGCTGCAAGGGCGCCGCCAATAAGCACAATCTGGCGAACAGCATCGGCGTTGGCGGCTGGCGGATCGAGATCTCGCATGACAAGCCCGGCGGCAAGCGGCAGTTCCTGGCGGTTCTGCACGCGGCGGATCGGGGCACGCTTTCGATGCCGACCGTTCGTCAGACCGCCGCTGCCGGCGGGGCCGGGGCGCAGATCACGATCGGCCCGCGCGTGTACGAGGTGACGTTCACGACAACCGGGCCGCTCGGGGGACAGGTCAAGGTCACCGAGAACGGCAAGGCCACGGTGCACACGCTTGCCCGAACCGTGGCCGATCACTACGGCGCGTGGTCGACGCACCCACACTGGCGCACGTGGCGGAACCTGTCCCTCCCGAAAAGGCCGTCCGCGTTGAGGAGGGATGAAGGCGTTGGCTTGACAGTGAGTCCACGTTTGATTCCGACGTGCGAGGGCAACCAGCCGGCATGTCGAGGAGCGGCTGGAGATAGCCTGGTCG
>Ga0180437_10005478_pt1 | contig 17369 bp, 14 predicted proteins | sample SS_ome_4_FD_132410 | JGI IMG/M metagenome (GOLD analysis project Ga0180437, IMG submission 132410) | Hypersaline lake sediment archaeal communities from the Salton Sea, California, USA - SS_3_D_1 metaG | ecosystem: Environmental > Aquatic > Non-marine Saline and Alkaline > Hypersaline >... | reverse complement strand
GTGATCAGTGATCAGTGACTGATCGGTAGTTACTGATTACCGATCACTGATTACTGATGACTCTATTCCAGTATCTTCGTCACCACGCCGGCGCCGACCGTGCGGCCGCCCTCGCGGATCGCGAACCGCAAGCCCTCTTCCATCGCGATCTGCGTGATCAACTCGATCGTCATCGTCACGTTGTCGCCCGGCATCACCATCTCCACACCCTCCGGCAGCTTCACCTCACCCGTCACGTCCGTCGTCCGGAAGTAAAACTGCGGCCGGTAGCCCGTGAAAAACGGCGTGTGCCGACCACCCTCGTCCTTCGTCAGGACGTACACCTCACCCTCGAACTTCGTGTGCGGCGTGATCGAGTCCGGCTTCGCCAACACCATCCCCCGCTCGATCTCATCCTTCTCCGTACCCCGCAACAACACCCCGGCATTATCACCCGCCACACCCTCGTCCAACGTCTTGCGGAACATCTCCACTCCCGTCACCACCGTCTTCTTGTGCGCTCCCAAGCCGACGATGTCCACCTCCTCGCCGATCCGCACCTTCCCTCGCTCGATCCGCCCCGTCGCCACCGTCCCACGACCCGTAATCGAGAACACATCCTCCACCGGCATCAGGAACGGCTTCTCCACGTCCCGCTCCGGCTGCGGTATGTACGAGTCCAGCGCCTCCAACAGCTCGTCGATGCTCTTCGTCTCCTCCACCCCAGGCTCACCGCTGTCCAACGCCTTCAGCGCGCTACCCTTGATCACCGGCACATCATCGCCCGGAAACTCATACTCGTTCAACAAATCCCGAACCTCCAGCTCCACCAACTCCAGAAGCTCCGGATCGTCCACCATGTCCACCTTGTTCAGGTAGACCACGATGCACGGAACGTTCACCTGCCGCGCCAACAACACGTGCTCCCGCGTCTGCGGCATCGGCCCATCCGCCGCACTCACCACCAGAATCGCTCCGTCCATCTGCGCCGCACCCGTGATCATGTTCTTCACGTAGTCCGCGTGACCCGGACAGTCCACGTGCGCGTAGTGCCGCCTCTCCGTCTCGTACTCCAAATGCGCCGTCGCTATCGTGATCCCACGCTCCCGCTCCTCCGGCGCCTTGTCGATCTGGTCGAACGGCACGTACTCCGCCAACCCACGCTTCGACTGCACCTCCGTGATCGCCGCCACCAGCGTCGTCTTCCCGTGGTCCACGTGGCCGATCGTTCCCACGTTCACGTGCGGCTTCGTCCGCTCAAACTTTGCCTTCGCCATGCTCTCCTCGCTCCTCGTTAGCCGCCGGGAGTCGCTAGGACTCCACCGCGACCGCCGCGGTGCCGCGATTCAGGATCTCGTCCGCCTTGTTCTTCGGGACTTCCTCGTAGTGAGAGAACTGCATGGTGTAAACGGCACGGCCCTGGCTCAGCGAGCGCAGGGTCGTGGAGTAGCCGAACATCTCAGCCAGCGGGACGCTCGCGCCCACAACGCGTGCCTCGCGGCGCTGAGTGATGCCGCCGACTTTGCCCCTTCGGCTGTTCAGCTCGCCGACCACAGTGCCGAGATACTCCTCGGGGGTGACGACCTCGACATCCATGATCGGCTCGAGCAGCACGGGATCGGCCCTGCGGACCGCTTCGCGCAGCGCCATGGAGCCGGCGATCTTGAATGACATCTCGGACGAGTCGACCTCGTGGTAGGACCCGTCGACCAGAGCCACCTTGAGATCGACCATCGGGTAGCCGGCAAGCACACCCGCATCCATCGCCTCACGAACGCCCTGCTCGACTGATCCAATGTACTCCCTGGGGATGGCTCCACCTACGATCCGATCCTCGAATACCAGGCCCTGGCCCGGCTCCGCCGGCTCGAGGTTGATCACGACGTGACCGTATTGACCGCGCCCACCGGTCTGGCGGATGTACTTGCCCTCCACCTTGTCCACCGCCTTGCGGGCGGTCTCGCGGAAGGCCACCTGCGGCCGGCCGATATTGGCGTCGACCTTGAACTCACGCTTCAAGCGGTCGACGATGATCTCCAGGTGCAGCTCGCCCATGCCCGAGATGATCGTCTGCCCGGTCTCCGGGTCGGTGTGCACTCTGAAGGTAGGATCCTCTTCCGCAAGCTTCGCCAGTGCCCTGGCCAGCTTGTCCTCGTCCAGCTTGGTCTTCGGCTCGATCGCCACCGCGATCACCGGCTCGAGGAACTTCATAGCCTCGAGGACGATCGGCTGGGTCTCGTCGCAGATCGTTTCGCCGGTCTTCGTTCGCTTCAAACCGATCGCCGCACAGATGTCGCCCGCGAAGACCTCGTCGCGTTCCTCGCGCCGGTTGGCGTGCATCTGCAGCAGACGGCCGATCCGCTCCTTGTGGCCGAGGTTCGCGTTGTAGACGTACGACCCGGCCTTCAGTGAACCGCTGTAGATCCGCAGGTAGGTCAAACGCCCGACGAAGGGGTCGGTGGCGATCTTGAAGGCGAGGGCGCTGAGCGGGGCCTCATCGGCGGTCTCGCGCCTGACGATCTGTTCGTCGTGATACGGCAGGTGGCCGTGGATAGCCGGCACGTCGAGGGGCGACGGCAGATAGTCGATAACGGCGTCGAGCAATTGCTGAACGCCCTTGTTGCGGAACGCCGCGCCACAGAGGACCGGGGTAACCCAGTTGTTGACTGTGGCGTGGCGGATCGCCTGCCGCACTTCCTCGTCGGTCAGCTTCGACTCGTCCTCGATGTACTTCTCCAGCAGGGTCTCGTGGTGCTCGACCGCGGCCTCGATAAGATTGTGGCGCAGCTGAACCACCTTGTCCCTCAAGCTCTCGGGGATCGGCTCCTCCGTCCACTTCGCGCCCAGCGAAGCCTCGTCGTAGACCAGCGAGACCTGCCGTACCAGGTCGATCACGCCGGTGAACAGCTCACCCTCCCCGAGGGGATACTGGACCGGATGCGCGTTCGCCCCCAGCCGCTCGCGGATCATCCGGACGACGTTGTTGAAGTCGGCCCCGACGCGGTCCATCTTGTTTACGAAGGCGATACGGGGGACGCCGTAGCGATCGGCCTGCCGCCACACGGTCTCCGACTGTGGCTCGACACCGCCCACAGCGCAGAAGAGCGCGATCGAGCCGTCGAGCACCCGTAAGCTTCGCTCGACCTCCGCCGTGAAGTCGACGTGGCCGGGCGTGTCGATAATGTTGATCCGATACTTGTCGCCGGCGCGCTCCCAGAAACAGGTCGTCGCAGCGGAGGTGATCGTGATCCCCCGCTCCTTCTCCTGCTCCATCCAGTCCATCACGGCGTCGCCATGATGCACTTCGCCCATCCGATGCACTCTACCGGTGTAGTAGAGGATGCGCTCGGTGGTCGTCGTCTTACCGGCATCGATGTGCGCCATGATGCCGATATTCCGGAGCCTTTCCAGAGCTACCTGCCTGGGCATGCTGCTACTTCGCTTCTCTCGATCCTCTGTAGCGCGTCTTTCGCCTGTCTTGCCTTCCCTACCACCGGTAGTGGGCGAACGCCTTGTTCGCCTCGGCCATACGGTGTACGTCCTGTCGCTTCTTGACCGCCGCGCCGTCACCCTTCGCCGCCGACATGAGTTCACCGGCGAGCCGCTCGGCCATCGTGTTCTCGGTGCGCTGGCGCGCCGCAGCGATTAGCCAGCGCCGCGCCAGTGCCTCGCGCCGCTTCGGCCGCACTTCCACCGGCACCTGATAGGTCGCACCGCCCACCCGGCGGCTCTTGACCTCGAGCACCGGCTTCGTATTGCTGAACGCCTGCCGGTACACGTTCATCGCCGGCTGGCCTGTGCGCTCCTCCACGATCTGCATCGCGTCGTAGAAGATCCGCTCGGCGATAGACTTCTTGCCGTCGCGCATGAGCACATTCACGAACTTCGTGACCGACTCGCTCCCGTACACGGGATCGGGCATCGCTTCTCTCAGTACCGCTCGCTGTCTTCTCGCCATCGCTCTCGGCGCCTACCTTCGCCCGCTCGCTAACGCCCGGCGCTACGCTTTCGGTCGCTTCGCACCGTACTTGCTCCGACTCCTCTTGCGATCCGCCACTCCCGCAGCATCCAGCTTGCCACGGATTATGTGGTAGCGCACTCCGGGAAGGTCCTTCACACGTCCCCCGCGGATCAGCACGATCGAGTGCTCCTGCAGGTTATGCCCTTCGCCGGGGATATAGGCGGTGACCTCGTACCCGTTCGTAAGCCGAACACGTGCAACCTTGCGCAACGCCGAGTTCGGCTTCTTCGGCGTCGTCGTGTACACTCGCGTGCACACACCCCGCTTCTGAGGGTTCCTCTCCAGAGCGGGAGCCTTGTCTGCCTTGGCGGCCTTCTTGCGGCCCTGCCGGACCAGCTGGTTGATCGTCGGCATACCTATCTCATGTGGTTTACGTTCGCCCCGACAGCGCGCCGGCTACCCACGAAATAAAGGCCGGAGACGTACGCCGCCTCCGACGCGTTTAGGGTGATAAGGACCGGATCGTTGAGAGACCAACGAACCTACGGAGACCGGGATTTTGCGTCAAGCCTCGATCCCCGTTCCACCGCTGCTCCTCCGCAGCTGTCTGGGGCGCCACAAAGCTATCCACGAAGCCAAATATGTCAACGGCTTTCGGGCAGATCGCGAGCCGCGCCGGCGAGGGGTTCCAGGGTCGGCCGTCGGCCGAAGAAAGGCCGAAAGAGGACCCGCCCAGCCAGGCATTCCTCGCCCGGCTGAGCGGTCAGTCCCGGCAAGCGGACGTCGCCTCCAGCAGGCTAATCGGCGGTCCCGGCACCCGACTCCGTCGTCGGGCTCCCAGCCCCCCGAACGAGATCGGCCAGGCTGATCTCGGGTTGCTCTTCCTCAGGCTGGGTGCGGGAGTCGGCAAGCTCCTCGATCTGGCGTTCGATGGGGGCGCCCTCGACGAGGAACTCCACGTCGGAGTACCGGTGGATGCCCGTTCCCGCAGGTACCAGGTGCCCGATGATGATGTTCTCCTTGAGGCCGAGCAGGTTGTCTTTGGCGCCCCTGACGGCGGCGTCGGTAAGGACCCGAGTGGTCTCCTGGAAGGAGGCGGCGCTGACGAACGAGCGGGTAGTCAAGCTGGCCTTGGTGATACCCAGCAGGAGCGGCTCGGCGCGGGCCGGCTTCTTGCCGCCCTGGCGCATTTTGGCGTTGGTGTCGAGGAATTCGACGCGGTCCACGTGCTCACCCTCGAGGAACTCGGTGTTACCGGGATCGACGATGCGCACTTTCTGGAGCATCTGGCGGACGATTACGCCGATGTGCTTGTCGCTGATCCTCACACCCTGGAGGCGGTAGACCTCTTGGATCTCGTTGAGCAGGTACTCCTGCACGGCGCGCGGGCCTTTGATGCGCAGGATGTCGTGCGGATTCACCGGCCCTTCCGACAGCCGATCGCCGGCCTGCACTCGGTCGCCCTCGTGGACCCTCAGGTGCTTGCCGACGGGGATCTCGTATATCTTCTCCTCACCGGAGTCGGAGGCGACCACCACCTCGCGCTTGCCACGTTTGATGGCGCGGAACGAGACCGTTCCGTCGACTTCGGCGATCGTGGCCGGATCCTTCGGCCTACGGGCCTCGAACAGCTCGGCCACGCGTGGCAGGCCACCGGTGATGTCCCGGTCTTGTAGACCTCGCGGCTGATCTTCGCGAGCGTCTTGCCGGGCTCGACGCGCTCACCGTTGTGGATCACGAGCTGGGCACCCACCGGCACGATGAACTCCCTGATCTTCTTGCCGTTCTCCCTGATGCTGATCTGCGGGTGCAATTTCTTCTCGCGGTCCTCGATGATCGTCAGCTGACGGCGTCCGGTTGACTCATCCAGCTCTTCGCGTACTGTCTCCTCTTCCACGATGTCCTGGAACTCGACGGTCCCACCGACATCGGCGACGATCGGCTCGGAGTAAGGATCCCAGCTGAACAGCAGCTCGCCGGTGTGCACCTCTTGTTCGTCCCCCACGTGCAGCGTCGCCCCATAGGGAACGGTGAGGCGCGAGCGTACCTGCTCGTCGTGGGTCAGCATTTGCAGCTCACCTTCGCGGCTCGTGACGATCCGCTCGTCGTTCTTGCCGACCACGTAGCTGATGCGTTCGAACTTTACCTTCCCGTCGACCTTGGATTTGCGCTGCGTCTGGGCGGCGATGCGTGCCGCCGTGCCACCGATGTGGAAGGTACGCAGCGTAAGCTGGGTGCCCGGCTCACCGATCGACTGGGCGGCGATGATGCCCACCGCCTCACCCAGGTCGACCGTGTTCATCGTCGCGGGGTTGCGGCCATAGCACTGCCGGCAGATCCCGCGGCGCGATTCGCAGGTAAGCACCGAGCGAATGCGCACTGACTGGATCCCTGCCTCCTCGATTGCCTCGGCTCCCTCCTCATCGATCAACTCGCTCGCCTTGACCAGCCGCTGGCCATCGATCGGGTCGACGACCTCCTCGAGCGCGACGGTCCCGACGATGCGGTCGCGCAGCGGCTCGATGATGTCCTCGCCTTCTTTGAGAGCCGAGACCTCGAGCCCGAGGATCGTCCCGCAGTCCTCCTCGCACACCGTCACGTCCTGCGCCACGTCCACCAGCCGGCGCGTGAGGTATCCGGCGTCCGCCGTCTTGAGCGCCGTGTCGGCCAATCCCTTGCGGGCGCCGTGCGTCGAGATGAAGTACTCCAACACGGTCAGTCCTTCGCGGAAGTTGGAGAGGATCGGGCTCTCGATGATCTCGCCGATACCGCCGGTCAGCTTCTTCTGAGGCTTCGCCATCAGACCGCGCATCCCGGCGAGCTGTCGGATCTGGTCACGTGAGCCTCGCGAGCCCGAGTCGAACATCATGTAGACCGGGTTGAAGCCGCGGCGCGACTCTCGCAAGGCGGTGACCATCGCGTCGGCGACGTCGTTGTTCGCGTGCGTCCAAGCGTCGATCACACGGTTGTAGCGCTCGCCGTTCGAGATCACTCCTCGCTCGTAAGCCCTGGTAAAGCGCTCGGTGTCGCCCCGCGCCGAACCGATGATGTCGGCCTTGCGCGGCGGAATCTCCAAGTCCTCGATGCCGATCGACGTTCCGCCGACGGTCGCGTACTTGAAGCCGAAGTCCTTGAGGTCGTCCAAGAAGTTTGTGGTACGCTTGAGTCCGACCGTTCGGTAGCAGCGGAACACGAGGTCGGAGAGCGCCCCCTTGTTGATCGACTGATTCACGAACCCGACACCCGCCGGCAGGATATCGTTGAACAGGGCGCGTCCGACCGTGGTCGCGTGCCACCGGCCCTGGTGGCGGAAGTGGAGGGGCGCGTGGTAGTCGAGCGCGCCGTCCGGCCTGGTGAAGCAGCCGTTGGCCAGCGCCAACTCCACCTCGTGGATCGTCGAGTAGCGCGGCGCCTTCTCGATCCGTTCTGCGAAGTCGTCGGGCGCCTTCATCAGGTAGTGGATGCCGAGCACCATGTCCTGGCTCGGCGTGGCAATCGGCTTGCCGTCCGACGGTTTCAGCACGTTGTTCGACGATAGCATGAGGACGCGGCACTCGAGCTGCGCCTCGAAGGAAAGCGGTACGTGCACCGCCATCTGGTCACCGTCGAAGTCGGCGTTGAACGCGGCGCAGACCAGCGGGTGGATGCGGATCGCCTTTCCCTCGACCAGCACGGGCTCGAAGGCCTGGATCCCCAGCCGGTGCAGGGTCGGCGCCCGGTTGAGCAACACGGGGTGATCTCGGATGATGTCTTCGAGGACCTCGTAGACGCGGGGGTCGTCACCGCGCTCGACGATCTTCTTGGCGCGCTTCACCGTTTCGGCCTCACCGCGCCGTTCCAGCTCGTGGATGATGAACGGGCGGAAGAGCTCGACAGCCATCACTTTGGGCAGACCACATTGGTGCAGCCTGAGCTCCGGCCCGACGACGATGACCGAGCGGCCGGAGTAGTCGACTCGTTTGCCGAGCAGGTTCTGGCGGAAGCGACCCTGCTTGCCCTTGAGCATATCGGAGAGGGCCTTGAGCGGCCGCTTGCCCCGTCCACGGATCGCCTTACCGCGGCGTCCGTTGTCGAACAGCGCGTCGACGGCTTCCTGCAGCATCCGCTTCTCGTTCCGCAAGATGACCTCGGGCGCCCTCATCTCCATCAGCTTCTTCAACCGATTGTTGCGATTGATGACGCGCCGATAGAGGTCGTTGAGGTCGGACGTCGCGAAGCGGCCGCCGTCGAGCGGCACCAGTGGGCGCAGGTCGGGCGGCAGCACCGGGATGACGTCCATGACCATCCACTCGGGGTGGTTGCGACGCTCCGGATCGTCATCGCTGTTGCGGAAGGCATCCACCACCTTCAGTCGCTTGAGGTGCTGCTTCTTGCGGTGCTGGCTAGTCTCAGTCGCGACCTTGCGGCGCAGGTCCTTGGCTACCTCATCGACGTCGACCTGCCTCAGCAGCTGGCGTACGCCCTCGGCGCCGATCTCGGCGTGGAATTCACTGTCACCAGCTTCCTTCGCCTGCGCCTTGAGCTCGTAGTACTCCTCTTCATCGAGCAGCTGCTTGGGCTTGACCTTCTGCTTGCCCGGCTTCACGACCACGTAGTTGGCGTAGTAGATGATCTTTTCGAGGTCGCGCAACGTCATGCCGAGCAGGTAGCCCATCTGGGACGGCAGCGTCTTGAAGAACCAGATGTGCGCCACCGGGACTGCGAGCTCGATGTGACCCATCCGCTCGCGACGCACCTTGGAAAGCGTCACTTCCACACCGCACTTGTCACAGATGTGGCCGCGGTAGCGAATCCGCTTGAACTTTCCGCAGTGGCACTCCCAATCCTTGACCGGGCCGAAGATGCGCTCGCAGAAGAGACCATCGCGCTCCGGTTTGAACGACCGGTAGTTGATGGTCTCCGGCTTCGTCACCTCGCCGTAGCTCATCGACCTGATCTGCTCCGGCGATGCGATCTTCAGCTGGATGAAGTCGAACTCCGTAGGACGAGTCTCGCGGTGCCTTGGGAAGTCGATCATGTGTATCCTCTAAAGTCCAGGACTCTGTTAGATCCCTTCGTCACTCTCACCGAGCTCGACGCTGAGGCCCAGCGACTGCAGCTCCTTCACCAACACGTTGAAGCTCTCCGGTATGCCCGGGTCGGGCAGGTTGTCGCCCTTGACGATCGCTTCGTAGGCGCGTGAGCGCCCGGACACGTCATCCGACTTGACCGTGAGCATCTCCTGGAGCGTGTGGGCCGCGCCGTACGCTTCCAGTGCCCAGACCTCCATCTCGCCGAATCTCTGGCCGCCGAATTGGGCCTTCCCAGCCAGCGGCTGCTGGGTGACCAGCGAGTAGGGCCCGATCGAGCGCGCGTGAATCTTGTCGTCCACCAGGTGAGCCAGCTTCATCATGTAGATGTTGCCGACCGTCACCTCCATGGTGAAGTAATCGCCCGTACGGCCATCGCGAAGCCGCATCTTGCCGGCCGGTGTGAGCCCGGCCCGCGCGATCAATTCCGAAAGTGCCTCATCGAGCCCTTCCTTCGCCGACCTCTTCGACAGCCTGGCCGCCGCCTCGAACCCGGCCGTCTGCTGGCTCGGCTCGCCGCGACGCTCCGCGAGCTCGCTCGACGCATCGACGAGATACTCGCGCAGCGCCCGCAGGTAATCGCCGATCGGCCCCGAGCCGTTTTCCGCCCAGAGCACGTCGAGGGTGCGGCCCAGCCCCAGGATCGATCCCGAGGGGCGCGTGCCATCGCCGTGCCGGGCCCGCGCCCCCGCGGCGCTTTCCCGCAGAGTGCTGATGAACTCGCGGATCAGCCCGTCGGACAGCACCGGCGGCCGAGCGGAGCGGATATTCAGGCAGTCGTGCGCCCAGCGGACACCGGCCAGCTTGAGCAGTACGCCGACCTCGTCCTCTGTCGCGCCGTGGAAGACCGGTGTCTTCGCCTCGAAGCCGAGGATCCTGGCGCACCATCCCAGGTGCGTCTCCAGGATCTGGCCAACGTTCATTCGGGAAGGCACACCCAACGGGTTGAGGATGATGTCGACCGGATTGCCGTCGGGCTGGAAGGGCATGTCCTCCTCGGGCACGATCCGGGCGATCACGCCTTTGTTGCCGTGGCGGCCGGCGACTTTATCGCCGACAGCGACCTTACGCCGCTCGGCGATGTATACCTTGACCAGCTGCACGACGCCCGGGGATAGCTCATCGGGTTGCAGTACTTTGTCGATCGATTCCTCGGTCTTCTCACGGATCCGCTCGATTCGCTGGCGCGACTCCTCGATCACCCGCCGAACCTTGTCGTTCGCAGCAGCGCTCTTCACCTTCAGCGCGGTCAGGTCGAGCTTCGAGAAGTCGAGCTCCTCCACCACACGGTCGACGAGTTTCTTGCCCTCCTTGAAGTAGGGCTCGATGGTGCCGCGCTTAAGGAACAGTTGTACCGTCTGCCCCGTGAGCAGCTCGCGCAGTTCCTCATCACGCACTTCCGTCACGCGGGCGATCTCGTCACGCTCCTGCTCGCGCAGCAGCCCGATCCTCTCGCCGTGCTCCTTCTCGAGCAGCGCGTCATCGATGCGGCGCGAGAAGATCTTCACATCGATGACGGTGCCCGCCATGCCCGGCGGCACCCTCAGCGAGCTGTCCTTTACGTCCTTTGCCTTCTCGCCGAAGATCGCCGTCAGCAGTTTCTCCTCCGGCGAGAGCTCGGTTTCGCCCTTCGGCGTGATCTTGCCGACCAGGATGTCGTTTGGCTTGACGAAGGCGCCGATACGGACTATGCCGCGCTCGTCGAGGTCCTTGAGCGCCTCCTCAGAGACGTTCGGGATCTCGCGGGTGATCTCCTCCATCCCGCGCTTGGTGTCGCGCACGTGCAGCTCGAGCTCCTGGATGTGGATCGACGTGTACTCGTCGTCCTTCACCAGACGCTCACTGATCACGATGGCGTCCTCGAAGTTGTGACCGTACCAGGGCATGAAGGCGACTGTCAGGTTGCGGCCCAAGGCCAGCTCGCCACGGTCGGTTGAGGCGCCATCGGCGATGATGTCGCCTTGCTCGACCTGATCGCCGACGTTAACCAGCGGCCGCTGGTTGATCGCCGTATCCTGATTGGTGCGCCAGAACTTCTTCAGCTTGTAGCGGTCGAACTGGCTCAACTTGGCCAGCGGCTCGTCACCACCGGGCCGCCCTATCCCGGTGTCGATCATGATCTCGTCCGCTCTCACCTGGGTGACGACGCCGGCCCGCTTGGCGAACACCACGGCACCCGAGTCACGAGCGATCTTGTCCTCCAGGCCGGTCCCGACCAGCGGGCGCGCCGGGAACAGCAGCGGGACGGCCTGGCGCTGCATGTTCGAGCCCATCAGCGCGCGGTTGGCGTCGTCGTGCTCGAGGAACGGAATCAACGCCGGCGACACCGCCACGAGCTGGTCCGGCGACACGTCCATGTAGTCGATCTGCTCGGGCGGCAGCAGCGGATAGTCGTCGGCCTGCCGACAGAGAGCGAGCGGATTGACGAACGTGCCGTCCGGATTGAGCTCGGCGTTCGCCTGTGCGACCGCGTACTCCTCCTCCTCGCTTGCCGTCAGCCAGATTATGCCGCCGCTTACCTTACCCTGCTCGACCTGGCGGTAAGGCGTTTCGATGAAGCCCAGGCTGTTGATCCGCGCGTAGGTCGAGAGGCTGGTGATCAACCCGATGTTCGGGCCTTCCGGCGTCTCGATTGGGCACATACGTCCGTAGTGCGAGTAATGCACGTCGCGGACCTCGAACCCGGCGCGCTCCCGCGTCAGGCCCCCGGGACCCAACGCCGAGAGTCGCCGCTTGTGCGTCAACTCGGCGAGCGGGTTCGTCTGGTCCATGAACTGGCTCAGTTGCGATGAGCCGAAGAACGACTGGATCACGGCGCTGACCGTGCGGGCGTTCACCAGGTCGTCAATATTGATCTGCTCCGGGTCGCTGGCGATCGACATACGTTCGCGCACGAGGCGGGCCATGCGCGACAGTCCTACCGAGAACTGGTTGGCGATGAGTTCGCCGACCGATCGGACGCGACGGTTGCCCAGATGGTCGATGTCATCGACGTAGCCGCGGCCCTCGTGCAACTCGATGAGGTAGCGTACGATGGCGACGAAGTCAGCGACGGTCAGGATCGTGACGTCGGCGGGCGGCGGTTCGACGCTCAGCAACCGAAACGTGTCGCGCAGACGCTGGTTGATCTTGTAGCGGCCGACTCGCCCCAGGTCGTAGCGCTTCGGGTTGAAGAACAGGCGCTCGATCGCCGTGCGCGCGGTATCGAGGTTCGGCGCTTCACCTGGGCGCAGCAGTGAATAGATCGCGTAGAGGGCGTCCGGCTCGCCATGGGTCGGGTCCTTCTCGAGCGTGTTCTTGATCAGCGGTGACTCGCCACGTGCGCCGCCGGTGAAGACCAAGACATAGCGAATTCCTCTCTTAGCAAGCCGCTCGAACAGCTGCGCGTCGAACGATGCGCCTGTCTCGGCCAGCACCTCGCCGGTGTTGGCATCAACGACGTCGGCCGCGAGCCGCGGATCCTGGCTCCAATCGCGCCGGTTCGCCAGGTCGTCGTAGCGGCCGCGCAACGCGATACGGATCGGTGTGGAATACACCCAAATCCTCTCGACGCCGGCGCGCTCGATCTGGCCCAACAACTCGGCTGTTAGCTCTTCCGCCCGACGCCCGAGGAAAGCGTCGCTCTCACGATAGATCGGCACCTCCTCGATGCCGACCTCGATCAGGCGGTTGATCAGGTCTGCATTGATCGGATCGCCCAGACCTCCGAGAAGGCGTCCGGTCTCGGGGTGACGCTGTTCCGCGGCCAGCCAACCCTGATCCTCTTCGAGGTCAAAGCCAGTGAGCACGATGCTCTCGGGCTCGCCTTCGTATGCAGAGTTCGGAATCGATTCAGCCAGCAGAGTACCTGCAGCCTCACGACGGAACAACCGGTCGCCGGCGACATCCTCAACCGTCAGCTCGCGCACGCCATAGAATAGATCGAGGATGTCCGGGTCGCTCCCGTGCCCGAATGCCCGCAACAGGGCCGTCGCCGGAAACTTCTTCTTCTTGTCGATATGGACGTGGATGACGTTGTGGATATCGATGGAAAACTCGACCCACGAACCCCGGAACGGGATGATCCGGGCCGAGAAGAGCCTGGTACCGTTGGGGTGTATCGTTTCCTCGAAGACCACGCCCGGCGAACGGTGGAGCTGACTGACAATAACGCGCTCGGCACCGTTGATCACAAAAGTCCCCTGATCAGTGAGCAGCGGCAGCTCACCCAGGTAGACCTCCTTCTCGAGGATGTCCCGCGGTCGCTTCTCACCATCCACATCTTCGTTGATTACGAGCCGCAACGTCGCCTTGAGCGGAGCGCCGTACGTCATATCGCGCTCCATGCACTCCTCGACGGTGTACTTCGGCTCGCCCAGCGAATAGCTGACAAACTCGAGCATGAAGTTCTGCTTGCTGTCGGCGCTCGGGAAAATCTCGTTGAACACGCGCTCCAACCCGAAATCGCGGCCCGCCCCCTCCTCGAGATCCCGCTCCAGCAAGGCGTCGAACGCCTCACGCTGGACGTCGAGCAGGTTCGGCATCGGCATCGCGGTGGCGAGGTGCGCGAACGAGATTACGGGCACCTCCTGCTTCCCATTACCGGCGCCCGCGGCCAGGCTATCGCGGAGCTTAATCTCGGGAATCATCGTCTTGGCCAACGTCTATACCTCCAAGGAAAGTGCACGGTCAGCGTGTGCCGCCGACCACGGTCGCCGGGTCAAAACGCCGTGGCAGCACGATTTCTCAATCGAAAGAGACGGAAGGAGGGCCGAAAAAGCACAGATTACCCCGCCCCCCCGTTGGGTCCCGGGGTTCTGTGCTCTAAGCCACAAGTTGTGTTCACGCCACGCAAGCGGCATAGGCAGAGGAGCCGTCACCTCGTATTCAGTGCACCACTTTACCGACGACGATCTCGCCGCCGGACCGGGAACGCCTCCTGCCCTACTTGAGCTCGACCGTAGCGCCCTGCTCTTCGAGCTTGCCCTTGATCTGCTCGGCCTCCTCCTTGGATGCGGCCTCCTTGACGGTGCTCGGCGCACCATCGACCAGCTCCTTGGCCTCCTTGAGGCCAAGACTGGTTACCTCGCGCAGCGCCTTGATGACCTGGATCTTCTTGTCACCGACGCTGGTGAGGACGACGTCGAACTCGAACTTCTCCTCGGCCACCTCACTGCCGGGAGCGCCCGGCGCAACGGACGCCACCGCGACCGGGGCAGCGGCGCTTACACCGAACTTCTCTTCCATCGCCTTCTTCAGCTCTGCCGCCTCGAGGACGGTGAGCGAGCCGATTGCGTCGAGGATCTCTTCTACTTTGCTCATCGGTCCCTATCTGGTTCTGTAAAGTGATCAGTAATCAGTGATCGGTGATCAGTGATCAGTGTTCAGTAATCAGTGGTCTGGATCGAGTGGTCACTGATTACTGATGACTGACTACTGATTACCGACTACCTTCCCGCTTCTTCGCCACTTCTTCCACCAAAGACGCGATGTCGCGGAGCAATCCCTCCAGGACTCCCACGATTCCCGTGAGCGGTGCGGTGAGCGAGCCGACGATCCCCGCCAACAACTCCTCGCGCGAGGGCAGAGAGGCCAGAGTCATGACCTCGTCGGCAAGAACCACGCGTTTGTCCACCACACCGACCTTGAAAGTCGGTCGGTCCTCGTTCTCTTTCGCGAAGTCGCGCAGCATTTTCGCCGGGGCGACGGGATCATCGGCACCGACGATGAAGCCGGTCGGGCCTCGCAGGTACTCCGTGATGTCGGGCAGGTCGAGCTGTTCGAGTGCCCGAAGCGCGAGGCGGTTCTTGACCACGATGAAGCGGTGCCCGGCCTCGCGGAACCTGCGTCGCAGCTCGGTGATCTCCTTGACGTTGAGTCCCGTGAAGTCGGTCAGGTAGAGGACACCCGACGCGCCGAGCGTTTCGATCAACTCGGCGGTCAGCTGGATCTTCTGCTTTCTCGTACGCTGCGCCATGACCGCTCAGTTCTCTCTCGTATGTGCCGCAGCCGCGGCGGTGGCTGTAAGCCGCCCGCTCGTGTTTTCGTCCGCTCAGGCCGTCTTGCGGAACTGCGTCGGTTCGATCTTCACTCCAGGGCCCATGGTGCTGGAGACAGTCACGGCCCTGACGTAACCGCCCTTCGCCGCGGCGGGTCGGGCTCGGATCACCGCATCCATGAAGCCCTTGAAGTTCTCCTCGAGCATCTCGAGGTCGAACGACACTTTGCCGATCGGCGCGTGGACGTTGCCGGTGCGGTCGACCCTGAACTCTATACGCCCGGCCTTGAGCTCCGTTACCGCCCTGCCGATGTCCATGGTAACGGTGCCGGCCTTGGGGTTCGGCATGAGGCCCCGCGGTCCGAGTATGCGGCCCAGCTTGCCGACTTCCCTCATGGTGTCCGGCGTCGCCACGACGGCGTCGAACTCCAGCCAGCCGTCCTGGATCTGTTTGATGAACTCCGTTCCCACGTAGTCGGCACCCGCTTCCTGTGCCTCTCTGGCCTTGTCACCTTCGGCGATGGCCAACACGCGGATCGACTTGCCAGTGCCGTGCGGCAGGTTGACGGTGCCGCGGACGATCTGGTCGGCGTGCCTCGGGTCGACGTTGAGTCGAATGGCGGTGTCGACGGTCTCGTCGAATCTAGCCGTAGCCGCCTGCTTGACGATCTCCAAAGCTTCACGCACGCCGTAGTACCTGGTCGCTACCCGCGATCCGGCTGCCGCGCGATACCTCTTTCCGTGTCTGGGCATCAGTCTGCCACCACGATTCCCATCGAGCGCGCCGTGCCCTCGATCATCCGCATTGCGGCCTCGACCGAGGCGGCGTTGAGGTCCTCTTGCTTGATCTCCGCGATCTTCTTCACCTGATCACGGCTTACCGTTCCCACTTTGGTCCGATTCGGCTCCCCCGACGCCTTGTCGATCCCCGCTTCCCGCTTCAGCAGCACCGCCGCCGGCGGCGTCTTCGTGATGAAGCTGAAGCTGCGATCGTGGTAGACCTCGATCTCTACCGGTATCAGGATACCGGGTTGTCCCTGCGTCTTGGCGTTGAACTGCTTGCAGAAATCCATGATGTTCACGCCGTGCTGGCCCAGAGCAGGGCCCACCGGGGGTGCCGGGGTCGCCTGAGCGCCGGGCACCTGCAGCTTGATGAATCCGATTACTCGCTTCTTTGGCTTCGCCATGGTGATTCCAGTAGTCGGTGATCAGTCGTCGGTGGTCAGTACCTGCATCGGGAGACACTGATTACTGATCACTGATCACCGATCACTAAGTCCTCAATACCCTCTGAGCTGCGTATAGTCCAGCTCGATAGTAGTGGACCTACCGAACAACGAGACCTGGACTTTGACCTTCCCCTTCTCCTGGTCGATGTGCTCGATCGTGCCCGTGAAGTCTGAGAACGGACCTTCCGACACCTCGACCGACTGTCCGACATAGAACGGGATCCGCTGCTCTTCCTCGTACTCCGCCTCCTGCACCTCGGTCTCCACGCCGAGGATCTTGTTGATCTCCTCGTCGCGCAGCGGCTGCGGCATCGTACCGCCGCCGACGAACTTGATCACGCCCTGGATATTGTTGATCTCGTGCAGTGTCCTCTCGTTGAGGACCATCTTGACGAGAACGTATCCGGGATAGAGCCGCCTGCTCTTGGCTACCTTCTTGCCGCCCTTGACCTCTACGACGTCGTGGGTCGGGACGAGGACCTCCTGGATTTCCTTCTCCTCGATGGAATCGCCGTCCTCCTCCTCGATCTTACGAACGATCAGAGTTCTGACTTTGTTCTCGTGGCCCGCATACGTCTGTACGGCGTACCACCTGGCGTCCTGCTCGGTAGCCTGATCGTTCATTCTAACTCAAGCGCCCAGGGTGCTGATAATCACGTCGACCAGCTCGCGGAACACGAGGTCCATAAGACCGATTATGCCCGCCACGATCAACACGAAGATGATGATCACGCCCGTGGCGTTGCGCAGCTGGTCCCAATCCGGCCAGGTGACCTTCTTCATCTCCGGCGGGACGGTACCGAGAAACTCGCGGAATCGGCTCAGTCGCTCCAACATGGCGTCGATCGCTACTTCGTCTCTTTGTGCTTCGTGTGCTTGCCGCAGCGCACGCAGTACTTCTTGTACTCGACCCGTTCCGGATGCTTCTGCCGGTTCTTGGTCGTGTTGTAGTTGCGCGACTCGCACTGCGTGCAGGCGAGTGTGATCTTTACTCGGTTCTCAGCCATTTGACTACTAGTGATCAGTGATCGGTGATCAGTGATCAGTGACTGATCGGTAGTTACTGATTACCGATCACTGATTACTGATGACTCTATTCCAGTATCTTCGTCACCACGCCGGCGCCGACCGTGCGGCCGCCCTCGCGGATCGCG
>Ga0180437_10005477_pt1 | contig 17369 bp, 11 predicted proteins | sample SS_ome_4_FD_132410 | JGI IMG/M metagenome (GOLD analysis project Ga0180437, IMG submission 132410) | Hypersaline lake sediment archaeal communities from the Salton Sea, California, USA - SS_3_D_1 metaG | ecosystem: Environmental > Aquatic > Non-marine Saline and Alkaline > Hypersaline >... | reverse complement strand
TCAACGGCCACGGCGGCAACACCGAGCCGACCCTAAGCGCCATGAACCGGCTGCATACGGAGACGGGCGCCCATTTCATGATCGTCGACTGGTGGCGGGTGGCCTTTCATGCCGCCTCAGAAGTCTACGGCATTAAGGCCCAGCAGTCAGGACACGGCGACCTGGAGGAATCGGCGCTGGTGCTTTCCTATGATCCGGAGCTCGTGGACCGGGAGATGTACGAAAGTCTGGGTAGGGACAACGTGGGCAGCGCCGGGACCGATGAGGGCGTAGCTATGGTGCCGGCCTGGGCGACGACCCGTTATCCCGAGAAGGGCACCGGGTACCTGGATTTCGATGTCGATAAAGCCAAAAGGTACACCCAAATCAAGGCTGATTTTATCGCCGAGACATTCCTGGAAGCCGTGAAGCGCTGGGAGATGATGGAGAGTTGGAAGTCGCAGGAGGATGATTACCGGGAGTGACACGCTGGTTGCGAAAGCAACGCACCTCGGTTAAAATAGGATCATGGCGGCAAAGCCGTACTCTCGAATTGGTCCCCTGTGCGCATTCATGGTTTGGCTGTGCCTCCCAACTACGGGCCAGGAAGCCGCCCAAAAAAAAGCGCGGGAACCTCTAAGCGAATGGTCCCAACAATGGCTGGAAGAGGTCGTGCCATATATCATAACGGACGCCGAAAAAGAGGTGTTTCTCTCACTCCCGAATGAGGCTGAAAGAGGCCGGTTCATTCAAACGTTCTGGGAGCGGAGGGACCCGGATCCCAGCACTTCCGAGAACGAATTCAAGATCGCCTATTACAAACGGATCGCCCTGGCCAACAAGTTTTTCGGGATCGGAGAACTTGACGGATGGCGCACAGACCGGGGGAAAATTCTTATCCTGCTGGGACCTCCGCAGGAAATCCAACGTGATTATTCACCTTACGATTCGGGCACCTCGGTCACTCACGGAACCCAAGAAATCTGGAATTATTGGGGCCTGGAAAACCCCCGCCTTCCCTACAACCTGGAATTCGTCTTTGTGGAAAGGTTCGGCTCGGGCAACTACGTGCTGCAGGAAAGCCTGAATATCGGGCAATTCGGGCGGACGGCCTTCGATATCGATGCGATCCATTATCATTTCGACCGGCTCGAATTCCTGGCAGAGGCCATGAAAAATCCCTTCGAGAATCAACAGCGCCTGAACGGAATCGTAACCACCGAAGTGTCTTACGATTTGATCCCCTTCCGCTCGGATGCGTTTCGCCTCCAGGGGACACCCGATAAGGCTTATGTCCCCATCATTTCGGAGATTCTGTATGCCAACCTTCCCTTTAAGGAAATTGAGGGCAACTTTTACTATTCCCTCAATTACATGATCAACGTGACCGACTCTGAGGGTAAGACAGTCCTGCAAAAGGGTAAAGACCTGAACTTCCACTTCTCTCCGGCGGACCTCCCGCCTCCCGAGGCGAGGAGATTCAGATTTCAATCCGGGATGTTCCTCCCACCGGGGGAATACCGCCTGGACCTGCTCATTTTGGACAACTTCAGCGGGAAGATCGGCACATCCCGCCAGAAGCTCTCGGTCGAGGATTTTTCGCAGCCCAAGTTGACCCTAAGCGATATCTTCCTTTCACCGAGCAGTTTTTCTCCTGAAGCCGAACCTCAAGAAAGGCAGGACACCGACTTGCCCCGGATTCAGGCCTTTGTCGATGCCTCCCAAGCCTTCGTTTCCGGTCAAGAGATGCACATCTATTTCGAGATTTATAGTCTTGTGCTGGATCAGGCTTCGGGAATGAATCGTTTTCAGGTGGGCTATGAGATCCTCCGAAACGGCACGTCGACGGCTCGGGTTGTCCAAGCGGACATCGCCCCGACCGAACAGACCAGCTGTCAGATCCAGACATCCCTCCGGCTCAGAAATTTCAAACCGGGCGAGTATGTCCTGAAAATCAGCGTCACGGACGAAATCTCAGGACAACAGACGACTGGCAGGACCCTGTTTCGGGTAAACCCGCAATCTTCGGGTTCATTGTGAATATAGGAGACGACCATGAAATACTTGTCTACGATGGCATGCATTTTCAGCATTGTCTTGCTCGCGACAATAGCGAATATCTCGTATGCGGCGATATCGACTTCCCAGCAAGCTGTGGTCGAGGGTGTTGTAGTCGATAGGGACGGGAATCCCCTGGCGAAAGTGCAGATCCTGTTCATCGATAGGGATCGAGGTACCAAGTTTACCATGCGATCAGGAAGAGACGGGAAATTCATGAAGGTGGGGATCCCTCCTTCGCGCTATGTCATTACCGTGGAACTGGAGGGTTATTTCCCGCTCGAGAGCGAATTCCGGGTGCAAATCGGCCGGAACCGCGGACTCAAGCTGATCCTGGAAAAGAAGCCGGAAAAGGTCGAGGAAGATCCGGATATCCAGGCAGGAGCACAGCTTTTTCAAGCGGGGCAATACGAAGAAGCGATCACGAAATTTCAGGCCGTCGTCGAACGCGATTTCGACAATGTCACGGCACTCTATAGTCTTGCCTTGAGCCTGCTGCGGGTCGGTCGGATCGATGACGCGATCGCCTATTTCGAAAAAGCGAAAACTCTGCAGCCCGATATGCTCGAAATTTATCTCGGGTTGGGGGAATGCTATTTCAGCCAGGAGAAAAATGACCTCGCTTTATCCACCTTCAACCAGGCCGTGGAGCTCGATCCCGGCAATGCCGAGGTTCATTACAACATCGGTATCATCTATTATAAGACCGATCAAACGGATAAGGCCATTCAGCACTTCATCACATCGAAGAGTCTCGACCCGGAGTTTGCGCCGACTTACTACCAACTGGGTCTTGCCTTCCTTAAACGAGGGGACACGAACCAGGCGATCGAGAATCTGGAACAATATCTGGTATTGGAGCCTGATTCCCCCCAAGCCCCCCAGGTGAGAGCGATTATCGATCAGCTAAAAAAATAAGAAAAATATATATAAGATTTCGCCGGCCCGAAATAAAACAAACAGGGCCAAAACTCTTTTTCATTAAAATCGGAACTCTCAAAGCCTGAATCCCGAATTCCCGCAAGTCTAGAAGCTCAAAACCAGTGGGTCGCCAATTTTCTTATTAAAAGTGGCATACAGATGTTGACAAAGTGGCATTCAGGTAGAATATTAGATATCAAGGGTAGGTAACAAGGCTCATGACCAGATCCGGGGATATCTGTGTTACCCGAAGGCCAATTTTCAGTATTTCTATCAGAGGTCGGACTCGATCTATGCCTATGGGTCTTAAATTCCACCAACAGGAGGTTTCATGAACACATTTTGGAAGGGAAAGTATCAAACGGTTTTTCTGTTCTGGGCCATAGTGGCCATTTTCGTTCTATGCACGAGCGTATCGGCACAGGTGACTCTGGCCAGCTTCCTCGGGCGAGTGGTCGACCAGGAAGGCGGGCCTCTCCCCGGCGCCGCGATTGACCTGGAGAACATGGACACCGGCTACGTATATTCAGCCCTGAGCCGGGAGGACGGAAGCTTTATAATCTCCGGAATCGAACCCGGTATCTATGAAGCCAGAGTTTCGATGACCGGTTTCACGACCTCCATCCGACAAGGAATGACATTCAACGTGGCCGCGCGCGTTTCGCTGGACTTCACACTCACGCCGGCGACCATACAGGAGGAAGTGACGGTGATCGGTGAATCTCCCATCATTGAGGTCACGAAATCGGAGATCAGCTCGGTCGTGGGCCGAAAGGAGATCGACGACCTGCCCGTCATTTCGCGGCAGTTCTCTCAACTTGCGTCGCTTAAGGCCGGGGTTGCGGGAGGCGGCGATGACCTCCGCGGCGGCGGGCAGCCTGCGGGAAGCTCGGAAGTCCTGGTGGACGGCGTCTCCAACGAGTTTGCCTGGTACAACGTCCAGCGATCCGATCTGCCGGCCGATGCCATCCAGGAATTCCGGGTGCTCGTAAACCAGTTCGGCGCCGAATACGGAAACGCCACGGCCCTGGTCCTGATGGCCATCACCCGCTCCGGCACCAATGAATTCAAGGGCCGGGCCTACGGCTTCACCCGGGATGAAGCCTTTGACTCCAAGAACTACTTCGCCCGGGATATCGAGAAAGAGGATTACAAGCAGTACCGGTTCGGCGGCTTCCTCGGCGGCCCCATCATGCAGGACAAGCTCCATTTCTTCCTGTCATATGAGGGCTTCCGGCTCGAAAACTACAGCGTGATCACCTCTCCCCTGGTAGATCGAGAGACCATCGCCGTGAAAAACAACAACAATCAGGTCCTGGCCAAGCTGAACTACCAGATCAATGAGAAGAACATGCTGTCTTTCCGGTACACGCTCGATTATCCCATCACCAGGAACGGCGGGGTGGGCGGATTCAGCACCAGGGACCTGGCCTACGACCGGAACAAGCGCGACCATGTTTTCCAGGGCAACTGGATATTGTACCCAACGGACAGCTCCATGAATGAATTCCGCATCCAGTACTCCGATCGTTATGAAGAAACCATCGGCAACGAATTGTCCGGGGATCCGAGCAACTATCAGATTTACCGCCCCTCCGGAAGATTCGGGAAGTACTGGGGAAATCCCATGTACTGGCCGGAAAAAAGATTCCAGTTCCTGGATAATTTCACGATCTTTTTCACCAAGCACAACGTCAAGTTCGGATTCGACTTCAATTATGTGAACAGCAAGGTGACGAGTTATTGGGGATCACCCGGGATGTTCTACTTCGACACCGACGAACCCTTCGATCCCACCGATCCCGACACCTATCCCTACCGCTTCCGGTGGAATGCCGCGGCGCCCAGCACGGAATGGTACCGGTTAACCAGCCTCGCGGGTTTCATCCAGGACAAGTGGCAGGTGATGCCGACATTGACCCTGAACATCGGCCTGCGCTACAGCTACTACTATTTTTCGCAGAATCCCGACCAGGAACAGTTCACGACCAAGAATCAGTACAACTGGGATCCTCGGGTCGGATTCAGCTGGGATCCAATCGGAGACGGAAAGACCTCGATCCGGGGAGGAGTCGGCAAATACACCAACAGCCCCATGGGCAACGTTATCTACGCCTCTGTCGTCAATCGGGTGGAATACGATGAGCGCATCCTGGACAATCCCGGCTATCCCGATCCCTTCGAGCCCAATCCCTTTGTGCCGGGAGGAGAAAGGGACATCGTCCCGGAGCTGTACACCTTCACCGAAGGCCGTACTCCCATGAGCATGCAGTACACCCTGGGTGTGGAAAGGGAGCTGCTGCCGGATTTCTCCGCCAGCGCGGACTTTGTCGTCGCGAAGGGGAGCCATCTCTACTGGTTCGTCAACAAGAATCCCAGGATCAATGGTGTCCGCCAGGATCCCACGATCGCCAACTGGTATGACATCCAAAACGGCGGCCATTCCGATTACCGGGGGATGTACCTCACCCTCAAGAAGCGCTACTCGCGAGGTTGGGCCATGGAGCTGAACTACACCCTTTCCAAGGCCGAGGCCGATGTCGAGAGCGGCAACTGGAATATGGCGTCCAACGAGCTCGACCGAAGCGTAGATTACGGCCCCCTCAACAATGACGCTCGCCACCGATTGAGCACCTATGGCATATTGGACCTGCCGTTCGGATTTCAAATCAGCGGGATCGTCACCTACCGCTCCGCCCTTCCCTACAGCATCGTGACCGGAAACGACGATAACAAAGATAACATCTGGAACGACTTCGCTCCGGAATACCCGCACCGCAACGCCGCGCGTGAGAACAGCGACGACTACTTCACACTCGATGTGCGAATCTCCAAGTACCTCAATATCGGTTCCCGCGTCAGCATCCAGGCCTTTGCCGAGATGTTCAATGCGACCGATAACGTCAATTTCAACACTCCGACCGGGAATATGCAGAGCTCCTCTTTTCAGGAGGCGACATCCGCGCAGGACCCGCGCCTCCTGCAATTGGGATTCCGGGTGAATTTCTAAGGAAGGATTTCGCGAAGAAACAGTCGCAGCATAAAACATTAAAGTTGAATTCAGGGGGGCCGGGAAGCTACTCCTTCCCGGCCCCCCCACTCTCCGCCTCCATGTCTTGTCCGGCTCTCTGATTGCGTCCGGATTCAAAATCAGGATTCGCCAAAGCTCAATTCGTCCGCCTCACACCGATTTCCGTCTCGAAGACTGATGTGCAGCGGTGAATGATTTGGACCAAAGACTCTTAGCCAGGCTGCTTCAGTCCGGGGCGGAGTTTCCTTAAGGCTGGGCTTGAATCCCGGTTTCATGATATCTTTTTAAACTGGATTATTTATTAGAATGTCTATTAGAATGTCGAAACGGATTTATCAACGGAGGAGAGTTTTGAGAAAAAAGAGAATTCCATTCAGGTTTGCTGTGGTCGGGATGTTATTTTTGTGCCTGGCCTCTTTTGCGCAGGAGACGGATATCTTCAGCCGTCCGCTCCAATCCGAACCCAGCCGCAAATTTGACGCCGTCCACTACCGGATCAGCCTGCGCTTCCACGAGGAGGAGAACGCTTTTGACGGCGAAACCTCTGTAACCATTAAATCACTCCAGGACGGCCTGCAAAAGTGTGTGCTGGATGCCATGACCTATACGGTTACGTCGGTGAAAAGCCGAGGGGGACAGCCCCTGGATTTCGAGCACCGAGACGGCAAACTTATCATCACTCTTTCTCAGGCCATCGACTATGGATCCTCTGTATCTTTCACCATTTCTTATCATGCCAAAGATTTGACCGATCCCAGGGGCCGCATCAAAGGGATCAGCTTCGTGGATGAGTCTTCCGATAATCCCGCCCTCATCATCGCCCGTTCCTTCCCCAACGGGGCGCGCCACTGGTTTCCCTGTTATGATCATCCCAGCGACAAGGCGACACAGGAGGTTATCGCCACCGTTCCCGCCGGATATCGAGCGCTCGCGAACGGTAAACTGGTCGATGTCACCGGAGACCTAGAAAACAAGACCCGGACATTTCATTGGTCCCAGGAACACCCCCACTCCACCTACCTCTCCACCCTGGTGGCCGGGCCTTATGTGGTGATCGAGGATTCACTCGGTCCTTTGCCGATCAATTACTGGTTCCATAAACAGGACGAAAAAGACGCCATGAATTCCTTTCACCGTACTCCCGAGATCATCGCATTCCTGGGCCGGGAATACGGATATGATTATCCCTGGGAAAAATACGACCAGATCACCGTACCCGGAGGAGGCGGGGCCGAATGCACCTCGGCTACGCTCCTCGGGCAGAATATGATCCACGACACCCGCGGCGAGCAGGACTTTTCGAGCCACTGGCTCATCTGCCACGAGGCCGCCCACCAGTGGTGGGGAGACCTGGTCACGTGCCGGGACTGGGGGCATACCTGGATAAACGAGAGTTTCGGCACCTATTCCGAGGTCCAGCTGGTGCTGCATGATTCAGGTGAGGAGGAAGCCGCCGTCAACCTTTTGGGAAAGAAAAACCAGTACCTTTACGAAGCCTATACCCGATATATGCGGCCGATCGTATCCCATCGTTGGGAGGATCCGGGCCAGAACTTCGACCGCCATACCTATCAGAAGGGATCGGCGGTCATCCACATGATGCGCTGGATTTTGGGGGAGACGCCGTTCCACAGCACCCTTTCCCATTTCCTGCATAAACATGCCTTCCAGCCGGCCGACACGCATGACTTCTTGACCGCCATCAAGGATGCCACCGGGCAGAACCTGGATTGGTTCTTCGACCAGTGGCTGCTCAGCCCCGGGCATCCCATCTTCGATGTCAGCCATACATGGGACGAAGACACGAGGCGGCTCAAATGGCGTATCGTTCAGACCCAGGACACCTCCCGGGGGATACCTATTTTCCGAACCCCTGTGATCCTTGGGATCGTCACCCCGGAGGGAAGGCGATCGGAAAAGGCGTGGATTGAAAAACAAACCGAGGTTTTTGAATTTGGCTGCGAGCAGAAACCCCTGATGGTCAGATTTGACGAAGGAAACAACCTCCTCAAGGAATGGACCTTCGTGAAATCTGTGGATGAGCTCCTCTATCAACTCGAGTTCGATGATGTGATCGGCAGGATGTGGGCGGCATCCCAACTCATTCCGCATCACGCCGACACCCGGGCAAGGGCCGCCCTGATCGAACGCGCCCAAGAGGATTCCCATTGGGCCGTCCGGCGCGATACGCTCTATATCCTGGGGGGATACCAGGGGGTCACGCAGATGGATTATGACCGGGGCAATATCCCCTGGACCCGGCTGAATGAAGGATTTGACCCCGGGAGATTTCTATCCGAAGACCTCATCGATTTTTTAAAACAAAGGGATGAAGACAGTAATTCGAAGGTCAGGGCAGCGGCCCTGTGGGGCCTGGGAAACCTGAGAAAAAAGGCCTTGATCCCCTATTTTCAGGAACGATTCCAGCAGGACGACAGCTACCGGGCGCAGGCGGCGGCATTGGTCGCCGTCGGCAAGTCCGGCGATCCCGCGGCCGCTTCATGGCTCGAAAAGGCGCGCCGGATAGAATCTCCCACCGATATCCTGCGGCGCGCTTCGGATTGGGCGCTTGAGGAACTCAAACGAGGAACCCGGCAATGACATATACCGGTTATGAGCGGGTTTTGGCGGCTCTCAGGCATCAAGAGCCCGACCGGATACCCTTTGACCTGGGCGGCACGGTGGTAACCGGCATCAATATCAATTCCCTCCGCAACCTGCGCCGCTATCTGGGCCTGACTCGGGAAGTGCGGATTCGGGACAGGATCACCCAGATGGCCGACACCGGGGATGATCTGATGGACAGGCTGCAGGTCGATGTGCGGAATGTCTGTCCCTCTCCCCCATCCCGGCCGGGACTGGCGAAGGACCTGGGATTGGTCGACAGCCACTACCGATTGATCGACGAGTTCGGCATGGGATGGCAGATGCCCAAAGAGGGGGGATTCTATTATGACCTCTATCTCAGCCCCTTGAGGGACGTGTCGACGCCCGAGGAAGTCAAGTCATACCCCTGGCCCGATCCCCTGGATGAAGCCCGGTACGCACAGCTCAAGGCTAGAGCCGACCATGCTGTTCAGCAGGAGAAACGTGCCTATGTGTTAGGCAGGATGAGTGCCGGCATGTGGGAAACCGCCATGTGGATGGCCGGATATGAGAAATTCTACTGCGACATGCTGCAGAATCCGAGCCTCGTGCACGCCGTCATGGAAAGATTCCTCGATCTTAAAAAGCAGTACTGGAAGAAGGCCCTAGATACCGTGGGCGAGAATGTGATGATCGTATCCTGTGCCGATGATCTGGGAACCCAGCACAGCCTCCTGGTTTCACTCGATATGTATAAGGATTTGATCTGGCCCTACCATAGGGACCTGTTCGATTTCATCAAGAAAGAGGCGAAAAACGAGGTCTATATCTTCTTTCACAGCTGCGGGGCGGTCAAGGAGGCGATCCCCCTACTGATAGAGGCCGGCGTCGACATCCTCAATCCGATTCAGGTCAACTGCCGCGGCATGGAGGACACGCGGGCCCTCAAACGTCAATATGGGAACGATTTGACGTTCTGGGGCGGGAGCTGTGACACCCAGCACATCCTTCCCTTCGGCACTCCGGATCAGGTCAGGGATGAAACCAAGAGGCGTATAGATGACCTGGCCCCGGGCGGTGGATTCATCTTCGCCCCCATCCACGTCATCCAGGGGGAGGTCCCGCCGGAAAACATCATGGCCTGGTGGGAGACGCTCCAGGAGTACGGGAGCTACTGAATCGGCCCTTCGGGGCCTTACTGATTGAAGTAGACCTGCTCCATCACGGTCCACCCCTCGGCCCCGGGCAAGGGAATCTGCATCGGATCACAGACCTTGAGCCACTCGATGTTTCGGGGCTCTTGGGCCAAACGAGCCATGTCGCCTTCGTAGTCACTGCCGGTATACTCGTAATAGGCGAACTCATACCATTTTCCATCAATCTGTTGCAGGAAAATCGAGAAATTGCGGATGTGATACTTGCTCAGCAGGTCGCGCACTCCGGCATGGGAGTCCGCGTGCAGCCGCTTGTACTCATCGATGCATTCCGGCCTGAGGCCGACGACCATTCCGACCCGCTTGATCGGATCCGGCTTAGGTGTCGCCGTAGATTGCGTCTCCCCGCTTTTTATCACGGCACCCGCCAGAAGCGTTCCTCCTGCGAGCAAGGTGATGAGGATGGTCATCTTCATGATATATGCCCCTTTCAAATTTTTTAATAAGACATGGTTTTTTTTGGTAAGACCCGGCCGGGAGAGGATTTTGTCATATCTAACCAGGATTACCATGATGTGTAAAGCGTATTATAGGCAGATTGCATCCGGGAGGCAATCCACCCCGCGCCTGCGCCCGATTGAACCCCGCCGAGGTTTATGATAATAATCCTAGTATACCGCTTGCTGTTATAATAAGGAGGGAACCATGATAACAAAAACATATCGCAGGCTGGCTTCAGCATTCATTCTAACTTTCTTATTTCTGTTCATCATGAATTCTTCCTGCCAAAAGTCGGAAACCGCACGGCTCAGGTTCGAAATATCATTCCCGGCCTCGGTCCATGCCGAACCCATAACCGGCCGGGTCTTCGTGATGATCTCGGATAATGATAGCAGAGAGCCACGCCTTCAGGCCGGTTCTTGGGCCCGCAGTGTTCCCTTTTTCGGCCTCGACGTGGAAAACCTCCAGCCGGGAGAGGTGGCGGTCATCGATGAAACCGCCCTGGGCTATCCGCCTGAAAGCCTGCGTGATATCCCGGAAGGCGACTATTTCGTCCAGGGTTTGATCAATATCTACACCCGCTTCCAGCGCTCCGACGGCCATGTCATCTGGGCCCATATGGACAAGTGGGAAGGCCAGCAGTTCAACCGATCGCCGGAAAACCTCCACAGCACCGTCCAGAGTGTCCGCCTCGACACGGAGGCCGGCTACACCGTCGCGTTGAGCCTCGATCAAACCATCCCACCGGTTGATGTTCCGCCGGACACCCCGTGGGTGAAGCACATCAAGATCCAGAGTGAGATGCTCAGCGAATTCTGGGGCCATCCGATTCATATCGGTGCGATCGTGCTCCTTCCTCAAGGATATGAGGAACACCCGGATGTCTTGTACCCCGTCCACTACCAACAGGGACACTTCTCGCTCAGGCCGCCCTATGGTTTCCGCCATGAGCCGCCGGAAGAAGGCAATCCCCGGGCCAGGCGGGGCTATGAATTCTATAAGACGTGGATCTCCGAAGATTTTCCCCGCATGTTTGTCGTGACCATCCAGCACCCCTGCCCCTACTTCGATGATTCCTATGCCGTAAATTCGGCCAACTGCGGCCCGTTCGGCGACGCTATCATCACCGAGCTCATCCCCCATCTCGAGGAACGGTTCCGCATGATCCCCAAGCCCTATGCGCGGGTCATGTCGGGCGGCTCGACTGGCGGGTGGGAGTCGCTGGCCGTGCAGGTCTTCTATCCCGATTTTTTCAGCGGCACCTGGCCCCACTACCCCGATCCCATCGATTTCCGCTACTACCTCTTGACCAATATCTATGAAGACGAGAACGCCTTCGAGAAAGAATTCGGATGGCTAACCCTCGAGCGCCCCTTCATGCGGGACATCCATGGACAGGTGCAGGTCACCCTGCGGCAGCTCAGCCGCATGGAGGCCGTCTTGGGATCCAAAGGCCGATCCGGTCAACAGCTCGATATCTGGCAGGCCGTGTACGGCCCGGTCGGAGATGACGGGTATCCCAGGCCGATCTGGGACAAGCTGACGGGAAAGATCGATCCCGACGTGGCTCGGTATTTCAAGGAGAATTATGATCTGGTTCACATCATCAAGCGGGATTGGAAGACCCTCGGTGCCAAGCTTAAGGGGAAGTTGCATGTCTACTGCGGGGACATGGACAACTACTACCTGAACGAAGCCGTCTACGAACTGGAGGAGTTCCTGGAGGGGACGACCGATCCTTACTACGACGGAGTATTCGAGTACGGCCGCCCGCGCAAGGGACACGGTTGGACCCCATTCGACCGGGCCTCCGGAGAACTGGAGAGGGCCATGGCCGAGCACATCACTAGGGTCGCCCCTCCCGGCGAGGACACCTCCCGCTGGAAATACTGAATGACGGCCATCCATCCCCTGCTCAACCCAGAAAAACAGTGCTTGGCCCGGCGGTATGAGAAAGAGAAGCGGAGGCTCGGTCTTATCGGGATGTTCCTTTCATTCCTATTGATCCTGGGCTTTTATGTCTCGGGGCTCAGCTCGTGGGCCGCCCGGCTGTTCCCCGGCGCGGCTTTTTTTTATGCCATTTTTCCCTACGGGGCCTTATTCCTGGCCGTGCTGACGGTTTTCAGCCTGCCGTTGAATTTTTTCAGCGGATATGTCCATGAACACAGATGGGGATTCTCCAATCAAACAGTGAAGGCGTGGCTCTGGGAGCGGTTCAAATCCTTTGGTGTGGGTCTAGTCATTTTCTACCTCCTGTCGGGGCTTCTGCTCTGGGTCATGGTCCTCTCGCCACGGCTATGGTGGCTGATCGCAGGGGGCGGGATGGCGTTCATAAGTGTCATATTCGCCACCCTCTTCCCGGTTGTGGTCCTCCCCATTTTCAATCGGTACACACCCATCGAAGATGAAGAATTGACCGATGCTCTGGAAGCGATCCTCGCCAAAGGTGGACTTCGAAGCAGCGGATTTTTCAAGCAGGATATGAGCCGGCAGACCAAAAAAGAAAACGCCTTCCTGGCCGGCCTGGGAAAAACCCGGCGGGTGGTCCTGGCCGATAACCTCATCGCCAACATGAACGTGCCTGAGATCGAGTCCATCATCGCCCATGAGGTGGGCCACTTCAAGCACCGGCACATCTGGAAGTTTATCGGGATTGGCACCTGTCAGCAGATTTCGGTCTTTTTTCTTACCCATCAGATCATGCAGAGAGTCTATCCGTCCTTTCTCTCCTCACCGCGCGAGAACCTGGCCTTGCTGCCTCTGCTTATCATCCTGTTCGGTTCCTTAAGCGGCGTTCTTTTCGGGCCCCTCGGACAGGCTGTCTCCCGCCGGTTCGAGCGTCAAGCTGATTCCTATGCCCTAGATTCCATACGCAACGCCATATCTCTTCAAACCGCGCTGGCCGGATTGGCGGATCGCAATCTATCCAATGCCTATCCGGCATGGTGGATCAAACTTCTCTATTATTCCCATCCCCCCATAGGCGAAAGGCTGGCCATGGCCGAGGCTCATGGTCTCCGTGATTCCCGTTCCTAAGATTCAGGGCCCTCCCATTGGGCTCATATACATTTTTTTTACAAACCTTTTACGACCCGGTGACAACTCCTTCCAGTGTCCTCTTTATATTGTGAGCGATGGAAATATCAAATCGAAACAGCCATCGCATCCACACTTAGGAGGACAGACAGATGTTTAAGAAAACTTCTTTCCTGTCAACGGCGCTGCTAATGGTCCTGGCCTCAGGGCCATATGTGAAGCCGGATCAGTCCGAAAGCCGGCACCCAATCATGGAGTTGGTCAGGAGGTTAGAGCTGGGAAAGCCCTTAAGCCACGGCAGTCTGACCATAATTCCGGTGCACATGGACAAGATCCGGGATCGAAGGCCTTACAGCACACTCGAAGAGTCCCTCGCCAAAGGCTGGGTCACGATCACTGAGGTCGAGGGCGGCCGCGTCCCCCAGGTCAAAATCAGCAACACATCCAAACGCCTGGTTTTCCTCATGGGAGGCGAGGTCCTGACCGGGTGCCGCCAGGACCGCATCCTGGCGGGCGATATACTTCTCGCCCCGGGTACCAAAGACCTCCTGGCGCCGGTCTACTGTGTCGAACACGGCCGGTGGAGTGCGACTTCCGACCGATTCACCAGCAAACAGACCCTGGGCACGCCGGCCTTGAGGGCCAAGGCCCAGGAGAAGCCGGCCGCCGCGCAGTCGGAGATATGGGCCCGCATCGCCGAACAGAATCGGGAAATGGGAGTATCCTCATCCACCGATGCCTTCCAAGATGCCTACGACAAAGAGGAGAACCGGGTGTACATCCAGGAGGTCGAAAAGCGGATGAAGGATATCCCCCGGCTTCACGACGATACGGTAGGGGTGGTCATCGGCCTGAACGGCGAGGTGGTCAGCGTCGATGTCTTCGCCAATCCCGGCCTCTTCGCCCGTCAGTGGCCCAAGATCCTGCGTTCCTCCGCCCTTAGTTCGATCGGAAGCTCACGGGGCGGTTCACTCGGCCGCGACGAGGCGGCGGGATTCCTGCGCTCCTTCACGGATCGGAATTATCGACGGAAGTCCGGACTCGATCTCGGATTCGAGTACGCATCGATCGACGCCCACGCCAATATCCTTGCCCTGGCCTACAAGCGCGACATCGTCCATCTTTCCGCCTTTCCGCAGGAGAAGGACCGGATCAAGGTTATCCGCTAGAAGATGCGGCATGGCCGAGACCGTGACTTGCTTCCCTTGCCAGCTCAGGCTTGTCACAGTGTTGCGATATATGGTTATAATGGAGAAGGATCTTTGATGCCCATGAAGACCAAGATCCTCCCAGAACGATGAAGAAAAGTCGGAATCCCACCCGCTTGCGGCTGTTGTTCATCCTGGCCGTCATAGTCCCCGCGCTGGCCCTCGGCATCATCGCCATCCGCTCCGTCAATCGGGAGGAAGCCTATATTGAGATGCGGCTCCAGCGGACACTGGATGCCGAGCTGGTTCATACCGTATCGTTGCTGAATGGAGAGTTAGATAGAATACGAGACGAACTCGCCGCCTCAGCTCCGAGCGGCGAAATTTCGATCCCTCAGGCTGCGTTTTCCGAATGGAAATCGCGCTCCGAGCTCATCCAGATCCCGTTTCTCCTCTCCCCGGACCTGGAGATCATCTGGCCGACGCTCGGCGGATCGTTATCGGACAAAGAACGCTCTTTCCTCAACTGGAACCGGGAATTCATCACCGACCGCGCCGCCATTCCGGTCTATCAAAACATCGCCTTGCTTTTCAAAGACGAACTCACCGTCGCCGAAGAAGCACCTGCGAAACGAAAGGAAGCGCTGGGGGAAGCCGAGGCCGCCGTGCCGCCGAAACCCAGGGCAGCCGGAAAAGAAATGCGCTTTGCCGGCCGTCCGTCGGAACCATTGGAAGGAGAGCCCCAGAAAAGCCGCCTGGAGGAAGCCCAAACCGAGCAAAAGGCCCTCACCGAATTCGAAAGGAGTCCCGATGTCCGCCAGCGTCTCTATGACCAGGCCCGATCTCAGGGACAGCTCACGGCGCCCCGGACCGTAACCCCCAGTAGCGAGATTGAAGCGGAGCAAGATTTGGGCCAACCTCAGCAGCTCGAGTCCATCTTCATCTCTCAGCCGCAGCGCTTCAGCCAGATAACCGCCGGCCGGGAACACGGTCTTATCCCCCGCTTTATGGAAGAAAGACTGACCCTGCTGTTTTGGAAACGGGATTCGTCCGGAGGCTACACCGGATGTACGGTCGATGAAGATGTGTTGCGAAGCCGCTTGGTGAATCTCCTCCCGGCTATGTTTACACCGACACGGATCTTGACCATCCTCGACGAGAGCGGGCGTCCGGTCTTAATCCCGGATGACATGGAGAGCAGGGACTGGCGGCGTCCGTTTGCGGCTCGTGAGATAAGCGAAAGGCTGCCGCGCTGGGAGGCGGCCGCCTATCTCTCCGATCCCGATGCGGTGGCCTCTCGGGCGAACCTGGCGGCCTTGATCCTTTGGATCCTGGTGTTTTTCCTTATCGTGGCCGTCATCAGCGGCGGGACCTATATCTTGAACACCCTGCGGAGCGAGCTGCAGCTGGCCCGCCAGAAGACGACCTTTGTCGCCAACGTCTCCCATGAGCTCAAGACGCCCCTCACCTCAATCCGCATGTTTGCGGAGATGCTCAAGCAACGCCGCCAGCCCGATCGAGAGAAGCAGGAGAGGTATCTGGATCTCATGGTCTCGGAGACGGAACGCCTGACCCGCCTCATCAACAATGTCCTCGACTTCACGCGTATCGAACGCGGCGAGCAGCAATACGACAAGAGGCGGCTGGACGTCGCCCTGCTGTGTGAAGGGATGATCGAGAGCCAGCGGGTGAGGCTCGAAGCCATCGGTTTTGAGATCGCGTTTCAGAATGACCTGGGGGAGGCCTTTGTCCAGGGCGATGAGGAAGCGCTCAAGCAGGTGCTGCTCAACCTCCTTTCCAACGCGGAAAAGTATTCTGAGCAGAAGAAGCGGATCGATGTCGATATAACCGAGACCGGAGGATCGGTCCTCATCAGCGTCAAGGACCGGGGGGCCGGAATCCCCTCGCCTGAGGCTAGAAAGATCTTCAAGGAATTTTACCGAGTGGATGACTCGCTCACCAGCAGGGTCACGGGCAGCGGGCTCGGCCTTCCCATAGCCCAGCGCATCGTCCGCGATCATGGTGGAGACATCCATTATTTCCCGCGCGACGGAGGCGGGAGCGTCTTCCAGATCCGCCTCCCGCTGGAGGGAAAAAGACAGCCATGAAAAAAGAGAAGATCCTGATCATCGAAGACGACCGGTCCATATTGACCGGGCTGGTCGATCTGCTCGAGACGGAGGGCTACAAGGTCTGTACGGCCGCGGATGGAGAGCAGGCACTGAGGATGTACCAGCGGGAGAAGCCGACGCTCATCCTGCTCGACATCATGCTCCCGGAGATCAGCGGATACGACGTGTGCCGAGAGATCCGCAAGCAGGACGATGTCACCCCCATCCTGATGCTGACGGCCAAAGGACAGGAGGTGGAGAAGGTGGTCGGGCTGGAGATGGGCGCCGACGATTATATCGTGAAGCCCTTCGGCGTCAATGAGCTCCTGGCCCGAATCCGTGCCCGCCTGCGCCGCTCAAAGGCCAAACCCGCCTCACAAGACACCGGCCCCATCGCCTTCGGCGATATCGTCATCGACCCCAAAACCTACAGCGGGAAAAAAGGACGCAAGTCGTTCTCCGTATCGGCGCGCGAACTGGCGCTCCTGCGCTATTTTATCGAGCACGATGGAGAAGTCGTGGAACGGTTCACTCTCCTGGACGAAATCTGGGGGATCCGCTACCAGGGAACCACCCGCACCCTCGATCAGCACATCGCCAAGCTGAGACGCAAAATCGAAAAGGATTCCGCCCATCCCCGCTTCATCCAGACCGTCCACGGAGTGGGCTACCGCTTCGTCTCCTCGCCCCCATAGGGCTCGCCTTCTCGAGTTCACATTCTTTTTACAAACCTTTTACCTCCCGGTGACAACCGGCTCCGGGATCACCTGTATATTGGTCTCAGGAGGATAAAAATGAAAAACACTAAGACCGAGGGAAGCCAAGTTTCACCCTCTCTTTCTTC
>Ga0180437_10005476_pt1 | contig 17371 bp, 13 predicted proteins | sample SS_ome_4_FD_132410 | JGI IMG/M metagenome (GOLD analysis project Ga0180437, IMG submission 132410) | Hypersaline lake sediment archaeal communities from the Salton Sea, California, USA - SS_3_D_1 metaG | ecosystem: Environmental > Aquatic > Non-marine Saline and Alkaline > Hypersaline >... | reverse complement strand
TCCATTGTTTTTCTCCGCTGAGACGGTTTTTGGAACCTATTCTACAGTGGGGCCGATAGCACGCAAGGCGTATTTTTCGGTGAGCGTCCCCGGTTTTCGTTATTTATATCGGCAAAATGTGGGTGGGGGAAGGTGGTTTTTTCGGGCTGATTAGATGCGTGCTTTTCGGCAACTGGCAAGAGGATGGGGAGTGTAGGGGGTTTGGGTAAGTGAAAAACGGGTGAAAAATGCGAAAAGTCAGCGTTTTTTTTAAAAAACGGGCGAAAAGCCTCTGCAACTCGGTGAAAAAGTCCGTCAAACGAGGGAAAAATGTGACGGTTTTTGGTCGCGCTGGGTTAATTATCACAATGTTCATTGATTTAGTGATGATTGTCCACCGGCTGGTAGTAACCGGCAAGCGGTAGGAGTGATGGGACGTTAGGATGAACAGATTTTGCGGATTGTAGGGATTATAGATTATCGGACGTTCGTGAAAAGAAGGATGGGGGTAAGATAAGGAGGGCAAATTTTGAATTTGGAAGTGGGAATGAAGCTACAGAAAAATCACTTTGCGCGGAGAAAAGCTCCTATTCGGATATTGGCATCGTCAGTTTGAATCGGGATTGGCACAGCCTCGAGACCGGTTGCGTCGTGGCTTATCAATAACCAGTTTCCTTTCTTGAACTTAAAGGTCTGACGAAACACGTCTTCGGAGATGCCAAACGCTTCTGCCAGTCGGTCACGGTCGCTCTTGCGAGGTAATTTACTGATAAAATATGTATGTGGTTGAGCCATGATAGAGGTGTCCAAGTAAATAATCCGCTGAGTAGAGATACCGATGCCTAACCCAAACTTTCGACCACGCCTAGCCAGCGTGTGTGCGATCTCGAGGGACTTAGTATAACTGCCTTTCGGATTCTGAGGAATGAACTCGTCGGCTTCGTCAAAAGCGAAAGAAACCAAAGGTTCTATCTGTCCTTGCTTTCGTCGCCCCTCGTAAAGGGTGTCCCCAAGGTCATACGAAAAGCTCCGTAATTGGTCTGGATTATGGGTGATCACCACAAGGAGCGCTGAACGCTCCTTAGAATTCAAGACTGTCTCAAGGTCTTTGAGGGATATGCCGCAGTTCAATTGATTCTCCGATCGCTTAACAATCTGATCCAGTTGCTGCTGCACGCCATCGAAGCGGTCAGCAACATCTGAGTGTTCGTCTTTCTTTAATTGCTCTTGAAGATTCTTTTTTACGGTAATAGCAAGCTCGCGGTTGAATACAACATCTTTCATTTTAGTTACCGCATGCTCTGGTATACACCTGCGAACGATTTCTTTACACTTGGCCTTTTTTGGCGCTCCAAGCCTGAAATAGGTCGCCTGGAGAGATCGTTGGTTATCCCTGTCGTAGAAAACGTCAAAAATCGTCATGTTCTCCATCTCTGAGAACACTCGGAATTTCTTCTCTTCTATAAGCCGCCTGATCGCGGAACGAATTTTGAGTCTTTCCGGAAGCAATGCCTTTGGCAAGAGTGCGAAATTTAGCATTGCATCCGTTGCTTTGTCCAAGTGTTCGGATGTTTGCGCAACGTTCTCGTTGATATAGGCAAAAGTAGGTCCAGGCAGGCTACGTTCGCCGAGGCACAGTATGCACGTGCTCAGGTCGCCGCGCAGCAACTGGTCCAGGAGAAGCACTGTGTATTCGCCCATCAGGTCAAAAAGAATTAACTTAAGTACTTCATTCGAGTCAGAGAGAACCTTGGCGACCAATGTGCTGACTAAATTCGATTTGCCCTGACCGGTAAATCCAAAAATACCAAAATGTGTTTTCAGTAGGTCCTCGATGCGGACAAAGACTCTAACGTCTGGATCTCGGATCATGCTGCCCAACGCTGTCACATTCTCGATGTCTCGGTTAATCCCATAGTTGGCAATTCGTTCCGTCGTATAACGGTCGAGAAGTCTAACTTGGGATCCCACCATTGGGATGTTCGATTCCACTTGAAACCTGGGCTCGTTTCCCACGACTTCTATGATTTCAAGATTGGTAGGTATAGCCTGAACCTTGATCTTGGTCGTTTCCTCCGTGGCTTCGCGCTCTTGTGCTTCCCAATCCAAGGCAGCGTTTTGGGCCGCCTCGACAACGAAACCCGGATACCCGGTGGTGTCCGTGCCTATGGCATAGTGCATTGGGAGAATGGTTGTGATCTCCAAAATGCTCTGACAAATGCAGTTAGCGTTTGTGGCGAAGTTAGGTACGGCAATAAGCGTACCTTCACGTATCTCGTTCATCGCTTTCTTGGTAAACGGAAACCAAATCTCGTATGTGTAACGCGATTGAGGATCTTCGTCCAACTGCATAAGAGTGCCAACCATGTCTCTTTCTTCAATGTACATATGTTTACCTCCGGAAAGAATCGCGAATGCTTCTGAATGTCCTGGTGATGGGATTGGCTTTGAATGACAGTACACTAGACTCAATGGCTCGTGCCACACGACGTCCAACGGTCTTCGCGCCCCAATCAGCCTTGTGCAAAGGATCAGGATAACCTATTACTTCGGGGAAATGATTCCGGGTCAGAACGCTCAAGAGATACATCATGATTTGCTGGCCTACGTTGGTCTGGTTGCGATCCCGATAAGTTATCGGGCGGACCTGTCCGAGAGTCGGAGTATCGATCAGCAGGTCTTTATCGTGTCCCCCATCCCATTCCGGAAACGCAAGGCGATCCAGGAAAATCACGTGTCCCATCATAGGTGTGGCGCGATCGCGCTTCAAGAAAAACTGGGCGAGGCACCGCAGAAACAGACGCTCGTGGTTTACAATCCGGCCCATCACTCCGGCAACCTGCGTACGCCCATCTTCGAGCCTTTCTCTGTGTAGCGTCATGTATGCCGAATCAAACTCAATGGTACCCCATGGTGCTTCAAGTGCCTCGTCCGCCAAGGGGAGTGTTTCCATGAAGATGCGGTCTGTCCATGGTAACAAAGGAATTGCCAAATCGGCGAGTTCCGGATACAGACGCATCTCCAGCGCCACCCCAAGGTAGTTGCGGGTTAGGTAGCGGGATTCAGAATCCTTGATGACACCGTATAAGAGGATCTTTTTCTCCCAGCATTTTTCGATCAGCGCTCGTAATCCGACGCCGATAAGAAACTTGAGGTCATCCGGAGACATCCAACGACGGCGGACAACACCCTCTTCGTCTTCCGCCTTATACTGGAGTGCGCTCGAGTCTTTCTTCAGGAATAATCGAGTGCAGATATTGCGGAAAAGCGAAACGGTGAAATCCCATGAAGCTGAAATATCGATCTTTGGTTTAACACCACTGGTGGTAATCGATTTTCGTTCAATGACACCTCGGCGCTCTAAATAATCCAACTCACTTCTAAGGTCGTGCTCTGGGACGTTCAACTCCCTTGCCAGATCTCTTTCACTCATTGTGCACCCGTCGTGGTTAGCAAACGCCGCGAGGATTGCCCGATACCTTAGAAAAGCCTTTGCCGATGGAATGCCCAAACGGTTGTTGAAAGGATGTGCCATCGCCACGATAACATCAGCTTCGTCCAACTGTCGGCGGTCGTATGGGTAGCCAACCAACCCGACCTTTGCGGTTGGCATTGCCACGGACGCTAACACGGAGGAAGGGGACATGTCCATCATGAGAACCCGTGGATATTCCAACTCCGATGAAGCAGCAGTGTTGTAGGCAAGGAAGACTTCAGCCAACTGCATTACAAGTGTATGTATACTGGCCAAGTTGACCTTCTCCTGCTCACTTAATATGAAATCCTCCTTGAATCGAGGGTCTGTGACATCAGCCAGTTGAGCAAAAGGAATAGGGACCCATGCGACCATAGAGACGTCTTTGTTTAGTGACCATTTCTTATAACGGATCTTCGGTGGGTCCTCGGTAAGTTGCAACTGGCCTTTCGCACCGTATGCTCCACCGTAAAAGGTGATGAAATCCGAAAAGGGTTTCTTGATACAGGTGCCATCAATAGCAACGAAGTCAAGTGTATCCTGTTCGGCGAACTGTGCGATCTTCCGAGTCAGCATCCGACGTTGGCTCTTGTTGGATAGAAAATCAGCTTGAGGAACTATGAGCTGATGAAAGAAATTTCGGTAGAACTTGGCTGCATTCGATGACCGTTGAGTATAGAGTTCGTCGTATGTTTGCCGGGAATCAGTCAATGCATTGCGGTAAGACTTGAATATTTCTGAAATCGTAGACATTGTTCATACCATTTATCATTATCCACAAATAGTCGAGTTTGTTCCTCCGGTCCCATTCTCTTGGGTTGGTTTTCCAAACAGTTCTTGGAAATGCTTCTGAGCAGATTCCTTTTGAGCCCACGCATTCAGCCAAGTCAAGATAATCCCTACCAGAAGAATTGCTATTGGTATGAGCCAGTGCGAGACAAAGCCTGTGCCAACCAGTTTGCAGGCGACTGCGTAGACTGCGACTAGGACGAGGAGCACGACAAAGACTGTTGCATTAATGCAATAGAATGTGATCCAGTCACTTTTTGGTCGTTTGTACCTAGCAGGAAGGAGATATCCATAATCTTCTTTGCGTAGGAACTGTTGCTCAACCTTCGTCAGAAAGAATAGGTTCCGTCTATGCCAACTGTTAAGGTCGATGATTACGTTTAGTGCCCAGAAAATAATGGTGAACGCAAGGGAAAATCCCAATAGCGCGGGGAGATAATCCTTGTGGACACCAGCAATGATGGTGCCGACAACTGTAAGTGGGGCAAGAACCTTCCAGACGCCCTCCATAGTACGGGTTATGTTTGCCCAATATACGCGGTACATCTCAATCACGAAATCCGCTCGGCGAGTAAAGTATTGACGTGTATCTGGCATATAAATACCTTATCCTTTAGATACCTGCTTGCCCCCAAGCGCAGTTACTATGAGCGGCCGGAGTACCTGCCTGAAAATGGAATTGTGAACAAGAGTAATCATCTATTTGTTCTCCCAAGAAGAAGTGGGTAGGGCGTTGCCGTGCAATATCCTGTGGTAGAAAACCCACGTATTATGAAGGCCACGTCTCTTGTTCCGGCCTGCGCCACGAAATACAACAACGTGCATATTCGCACTGCGACAGAATGGACATCGACAATTCTCCCAAGGCCTATCCTTTAGCAGCAGAGCATGTTTTTGAGAAAAGTGATTGTCCTCGCTGGTTCGTTCAAGCAGTGGGCCATATCTGTCGATGCTCGCAATAACCTGTTTATCTGCCGAGGGGTTCGAGTCACACGCCGCGATCGCCTCGAGGCATAGACGTTCCATTTCGGCCAGCTCACTTTGAGAGAGGCCGTTGTTGGTTGCTGCTTGTCGCATTCGGTTCGAAGAACTTATTGGTATGCGAATTGTACCGTACCAACGGCGTCCGTCAGGAGCGAGATAATTTTGATCAGAGCGAAGCCACGCTTTACGAAAATAAGAGGCGCTGTCAAAACTCGAAACTCCAAGTTCTTTGAAAATCGGCTGCAGTCTAGGTCGAAGAATACCGAAGAGATGAAGCCAGAGATTATGGGTGAGCTGTCGCGTGCGCAGCTGAAGCGCATACCTGACGGCACAAAGGATTTCAAGAATTTCGTCATCGCTACGAGGAACAAGGCCACCAAGAGCGATATGCTCATAACCCATGTCGATGTATTCGTGCAGGCGGGCGACATAGGACGCAGCGTTAATTCCCTGGATTACTCCAAGTGGTGTGAAATTGTACTTCTTCTCTCTGGAGACCGAAAGAAATGTCGCTGCATTGTTTCGAGTGAGGTACATGCGCTTGTATCTTGTCCACTTTGAAAGTATCCTTTTCTCCTTATGGCCATTCGTCCGGCGAGTTGTGATTAGTGGCAAAGGTATATGGTCAACGGAGGCACCGATATCGAAGTGGAACTTATGATACAATTCGGCGGCCTGATGCGGTGTGAAGGGCGGCTCCGACTTGTTTGCATATGAGAACGCACCACAGTCTCCAAAGAGTAGGATATGCGGTGGGAGTCTTAATTTTCTCCGAAGGTTCACGCGCGCCGTTCCGGGGGATGCGAAATGATGAAGTGCGCCTTTACCGCTATAGAGATGGGACAGACTTAACAAAATCCCATCAAATGGGACACGTGGACTACAGGCCTCGTGAGCGTAAGTCTTCTTTCTGACCGTAAGGTTTTCATCTTCTGGTATGAAGGGCTCATAGATGTAGTCATCCCAGTCTGGAAAGAAATACAAATAGGATTGCTGCTTCTTCAAATAGCCCCTTACTGTGGCGGTTCCACAGGTTAGTCCCGCCAGCCAGCGTTTCATGGCACTCATTTTCATACCAATCGGGCCAGGGGCAAAAGTAATCGTGGAATCAGGGAAGATTTCTTCCAAGCCATTGACAGCAGGAAGGTAATCGGTACCCAGGTTGACAAAAATAGAGTGTGGTTTTGGGACGCGATTTAGTCTTAGCAGAGTCTGCTTATTGAGTTTGTTTGCAGCGTGTGCATCTAAACGCATATCATAAGGTCCGACCAGCGTTGTGGCATCGATCAAGCCGTACTTGGCCGAGAGTATCTTGATTTGCAGGCCCGGTGGCCAACCCCGTTCGAAAAGAGCCTTCCTGAGGATGCGGTAGTTGACTCCATCGTAGAGATGAATAGCAGGGGTAGACGAACGAGTCTGCCTCTTCCTCATTGAACAGGCGAGAATCAACAAGTGGCCAGAGGGTCCGGTTTTCGGGTTATCTTGTCGGTTTTCGGGTTGCGCTGCCATGGCGATTCCGATCATTCTTCCCAATATTCTACAGTGAAATTCGGGGTTTCGCTAACAGAGACTTTCGAGAGGCGGAGGCCTGGGGTTTGGAGCATTGGGCGTAGCTCTCGGTACAAATGCCTCGCAATGTTCTCGGAACTCGGATTCTGATCCTGGAATGGGGAGAGAGTATTCAAGTCATTGTGGTTGAGATCCTTTAAGGTTTCCTCAAGAGCGGTCTGGATGTCATAGAAGTCAACGGTGATTCCAAGGTCGGTGAGCTTGTTGCAGCGGACATGTACACCCACGGTCCAGTTGTGTCCGTGAGGTTTCTCACAGGCTCCAGGATACCCGCGTAGATGATGTGCGGCTGAAAAGTGCGTCTTGACACAAATTTGAAAGTGCGAGTTCGGGTCCATAATGGTAACTCCTTAACATTCGTCCAGAAATATGGGCGACTCGGTAATTGTAACTGATCCGCCCCTGAGTGCAAGCCACAACCTTGGAGGTATGGCGGTCAGCGTGAGCAGAACACAGGGGAGTTTTGGTAAGTATTTGTTGCGTGTGGTGGGGCGGTTTGGTATATAAGGGGGGTTTTGTGGTTTTTGTATGGGACCTGATTTATGGAATCGACGGAGTTAAAGGCAGCGATAGGTGATTTGTTGGCCCGGGTGGTACGCATCCGGGACTGGCTTTGACGTTGCAGGCAAGAAAACGGAGCTTTCTCGGCTTGAGCAGGAGATGTCTCGTTCCGGGTTCTGGGAGGACCAGGAAGCGGCGCGTTCGACGGTTTCCCGGCTTAGCGGCCTGAAGTCTGTAGTCGGGCCGGTGGAAGAAGTAGGGCGTGAGGTCGAGGACCTCTGCGAGCTTTACGAACTGGCGGCGGACCCGGATGAACTGAGGCAGCTCGAAGAGGACTTCAGGCGGCTGGAGCGGCGGTGCGAGCAGATCGAGCTTCAGGGTCTTCTTTGCGGGCCGAACGATATGAAGAACTGCTTTTTCAGTATTCATGCGGGGGCCGGTGGTACGGAAAGCTGCGACTGGGCGAATATGCTTCTTCGGATGTATACGCGGTACTTCGAGCAGATGAAGTACAAGTTCGAGGAGCTCGATATGACCGTTGGGGAGGAGGCTGGGATTCGGTCGGTGACGCTTCGGGTGACGGGGCCGTTCGCATACGGGCGTCTATCGTGCGAGGTGGGGGTCCATCGGCTGGTGCGGATAAGCCCGTTCGATTCGCAGAGCCGCCGTCATACGAGTTTTGCGGCTGCGGACTGCGTGCCGGAGTTCGATGAGGACATCGATGTCGAAATAAAGGATGATGATTTGCGGATAGATTTTTACCGTGCGAGCGGAGCGGGGGGCCAGCACGTGAACAAGGTCAGCTCGGCGGTACGGATAACTCATCTGCCGACGGGTGTGGTTGTGCAGTGTCAGAACGAGCGGAGCCAGCATAAGAACCGCGCGCAGGCGATGAAGGTTCTGAAGGGGCGGCTTTATATGCTGGAGCAGCAGAAGCGGGACGCGGAGGTTGCAAAGCTTTATGGTGACAAGGGGCAGATTGCGTGGGGCAACCAGATACGCAGCTACGTGATGCAGCCTTATCAGATGGTGAAGGACCATCGTACGGGTTTTCAGACGGGTAACGTGACGGCGGTTCTTGACGGTGATCTGGAGGGCTTTGTGGAGAGCTACCTTCGTCACAGGGCCAAGAGGCGTGAAGCGTGAAGCGTGAAGCGTGGAAATTTTGAAGGATCGGGCAAATGCGAGAGATTATCGAAGTCGAGGTAAAGTCGCGGAAGGTCGGGTTTGCTGAGTGCAAGACGGATTTGCTTGTGGTCGGTCGGTTCAGCGACGAGAAAGGGATTCGGGGGCTTTGCGGAGAGCTTGACCGGCGGCTGGACGGGGCAATAGGGCGTTTGATAAAGTTAGGTGACTTCAAGGGCAAGGAGGGGACGAGCGCGGTTGTTTACGGTAATGAGCGTGTAGGAGCGCGGCGTGTGCTTCTGGTGGGGCTTGGCGAGCGGAAGAAGGCGGGGTTGAATACGATACGTAAGGCGGCGGCTCTTGGGGCGAACCAGGCTGTGGGGATGCGGGCCGGTAAGATGGCGGCGGCTCTTCAAGAGGCGTTCGGCGGCCGGCTGGAGGCGGCTGCGGTGGGTCGGGTGGAGGCTGAAGGTGTTTATTTCGGGAGCTATCGTTATGATGAGTATGTGACGAAGCGGGAGGACGGTCGTCGGGGACGGCTGGTTGTTGAGTTGATTGACCCTGATTCGGGGACGGCGAGGCGGCTGGGCGAGGGGCTTCGGATAGGTTCGGTTGTTGGTCGGTCGCAGAATATGGCCCGGACTTTGATAAATCGTCCGGGTAACGTGATGTATCCGTCGCGGCTTGCGGAGGAGGCGAAGAGGGCGGCTGCGGGGCTTAGTGGGCTGAGTTGTACGGTGCTGGATGAGAGGGAGCTTCGGCGGAAGAAGATGGGTGGAATAATTGCGGTTGGCGATGGGTCTTCTCATAAGCCCCGGATGATAATTTTGCGTTACCGGCCGCGAGGCGGGAGGAGTCTGAAGGGTGGTCGGATCGGTCTTGTGGGCAAGGCGATAACGTTCGATTCGGGCGGTTTGAGCATCAAGCCTTCTGCGCATATGGATGCGATGAAGATGGATATGAGCGGGGGCGGTGCGGTTCTCGGTACGATGCTTGCGGTTGCGGAGCTGGGGCTTCGGCTGGACGTTTGCGGGATAATCTGTGCGGCGGAGAATACGCCCGGGCCGACGAGCTTTCGTCCGGGTGACATTATAAGGACTTACAGCGGCAAGACGGTCGAGGTACAGAATACGGACGCGGAGGGTCGGCTTGTTTTGTGCGATGGTCTTCATTACGCGGTGGAGCAGAAGTGCGAGACGATTATTGATATTGCGACGCTGACGGGTGCGTGCATGGTGGCGCTTGGGGTGCATAAGGCGGGGCTGATGAGTAATAATGAGAAGCTGAGCGGGCGGCTTGTGGAGGCGGGCGAGCGGAGCGGGGAGGAGGTTTGGGCGATGCCGAGCGGGGATGAGTACGGCGAGGAGGTGAAGAGCAAGATAGCGGATTTGAAGAATGTGGGGAGCAAGTGGGGCGGGGCGTGTACGGCTGCGGCTTTTTTGCGGCAGTTTGTGGGTAAGAGCAGGTGGGCCCATCTTGATATTGCGGGTAAGATGGAGACGGCCGAGCCGCTGAAGGGGATAACGTGTGGGGGTTCAATCGGTTTTGGGGTGCGGCTTTTGACGAGTTATCTGATTGAGGTGGGGGGACGGGGCGCGTGAAGCGTAGAGGGGGTATTGTGGGTGGCGTCAAGTGACTTGGGGCGAAGAATTTATGGGTTTTTGAGGCCCGTTCGTCGGCCTGGGCGGGAGGGTCGAATGTGATTTGTGAGTCTCTGGTGATTTTTTCCTTGACAGGGAGGGGGTGAGGAGGCATAATTCTGTTGGCCTATATTAGTTTAACATGTCGATCAACAGCAGGCTCAAGAAGCGGATCTGGAAGAGAAGAGCGATTGGGATGTGAGGGAGTTAATTTGCTGGTCCTGTTTAGAGGCAGGGTAGGGGTTTGTACGAACAAATATTAAGACAAGGCTTGCGCGTCGGTAAAGAAAGGAGGTTAAATCGGCCTTGGCAATTTTTCGGGCGAATTGTTTCGATAAGAGCTGCTGGAGCAGCGCGACTTAGGGGCGCTGGTCGAAGAGCCCCGGAGAAGATTCTTGTGTATATTTTGTTGAGATTTTTTTTGTTGGTCGGTCAAGCAAGAGGAGAAGTTGTGAGTGAATGGATAGAAGAGGAGAGTAGAAAATGGGTAAGGGTAAGACTGTTTTGTTGGTAATCGGGATAGTGACGGTTTTGTTGGCTGATGCTCCGGGTTTGGAACTGAAGGTTGATTTGAGCTGCTCGGGTCAGGAGGCGACCAAAAAAGGTGATGACTGGAAGGACTTCGAATATCCAGGAGGTTGTGACGGTGAGCAACACGACCCCAGGACATGGACGGACAGCGAGACCCAGATTACGTTCACTGTGGGCGATCCTGGCGGACATGCGAACGTGTTCATGCGCGGTGGTGACCCGATCGCGAACACATCCTTGCTGCAGTGTGGTAAACCGGGGTGTGTGCCTGCATCGAGCAGTACGAACCTTCCTTTGAAAATCCGAGGGGCCGGGCACCTGGCGGGCAGCTATACGCTTTATACATATCATGCGTGGGACGGCGGGAGTATATCGATTGAGTCCGTTTCCGGGGCAAGCAGCTACACTATTGTGACTGCACCAAGCGTGCAGAGTACGGGCAGCGATGATGAGCTTATCCCGGCACAGATCGACTACACCATCGACGCGGACGCGGACGTGGTGACGGTTAATTTCTATGGTAACGGCCTGAATGCGTGGATTCTTGCGACGGCGGGGCCGGCTGACAGCGACGGCGACGGTGTGCCCGACGATGGCGACGGCAGCGGCATAGCTGGTGATTCTCCGTGCACCGGAGGCGAGTTCGAGGGGTGTGACGACAATTGCATAGACATTTCGAACCCCGGGCAGGAAGACTATGATGGCGACTCGATAGGCGATGCCTGCGATGATTCGGATGGTGATGGTGTCATGGATGATCAGGACAACTGTGTTGAGGTGCCGAACAGCGGCCAGGAGGACACCGACGGCGACGGTACAGGCGACGCATGTGAAGACACCGACAGCGACGGCATTTTGGACGCCTTGGACAACTGCTGGGAGGTGCCCAATCGGGACCAGGCAGACAGCGATGACGATTGCCCTGAGTCACCCTATACCTCGGATCCGCTGTGTGGTGACGCTTGCGAGGTGTGTGATTGTCTGGGTGACATGTCTGGGGATGGTTGGGTGTCACCGACTGACTTAAACAGCCTGGTATCGACTCTGCTGCCCGAGGCAAGCAATTCTTATTGGATGTTGGCGCCACCGGGCTCATGCGGTGATATGAACGGCGATGGATGGCTCTCGCCCACCGACCTCAGCGCGCAGGTTAACATGCTTCTCCCGGAGGCGAGCAACAGTTATTGGCTGATGTGCCCGTGACACGGACAAGCCAGTACAGGAAGGTTTCTCGCGCCCCGGAGACTTCCGGCAAGAGGGGCAAATAGGGTCAAATAGGGGAGCACCGGCGAGGTAAAACCGCGTTATCGAGCCGAAAACTGCTTTCATCACATTTCGGCAGGCGCAGGTGGTCTAGCCTGTTTTTTTCCTGTATCACGCGCCGCTGCGGGTCTGGCGCTTTCGGCGATTGCCGTAATACGAGCCTTTTTCCATTGCCCCGACGATTAACGAAAGCTCTCGTTTTTTAGCTGCACGGCGCTTGAGTTCCCAGATGTAAGGGTTAAGCCACGCCGTTCCGGTAGTCCATCTGCTGACCGCGCTGGGTTTGACGCCAAGCTCCTCGGCGACCCGCTTACACGCCCAGCCGTCTCGGTATCGCAGGATAACGGCCCGAATCTGTCGCATTTTCCTTTTCACGGATACTTCTCTCGTTTTGAAGGTGCTGAATCAGCCATCGGGACCCTTTACAATCTGCTCCCAATCAATCCGCTCGCTAAGTGTCCGCACACGTTCCTCAACCTGCTCCAACTGTTCCCACTCCTCTCTTGTCAGCCCGGGAATCCCGTCCTGCTTCTGCAAATTGTCCTCAGCGTAAAAGCCAACGTGTTTGGCAATATTCTCCAAGCAACGAACAGCCACGGCGGGATGTTTTTCCTTACACCGCTGCGCCAGGTCCAGAAATGCGTCCAGGATGTCTTTCGCCTCAATCTTAGCTTCTTTTGCTATCTCAGCCTTTTTTCCGGCAACAGCTTCCCTCAAGACCACATTGGAACACACGATTGCCGGCAGTCTGTTCTTCGCGTAGTAGTGAGTAAAACCGGCAGCGATACCTGCCTTGTATATGATCCAGTTGTGTTTGGGTAGCAGCGCAACAAAGATTTCCTGCCGGTGTGTGAGTTGTTGGTTCTTAGTTTGGCTCTTTTTGCGTTTTTTCATTCGCTGATTTTCCTGTCTTACAGGTGACGTTTTTGCGTAGCGAATGAGGACGAATTTTGGCTTACCCAAGCTATGTTACCTTTTTTCCTCATTCGCTACAAAAACGCGGCCTTTACGGTATCAAAGACGGCGTTTTTTCCAACACAAAACCGTGACATGAACCGGTTACATTGCACGCTTTTCTCTGCATCTTCGTTGTCGCTCTCGTTCGGCCCTTCCTTTTGCATAAAGGACACATGTTGCACAGTACGTATGCCCCGGAAGCCGCTGGTTTCCGCACTCTCTGGACCGAGGCATATTCTTCGGTTCAGGTGCGGTCTGCCTTCGCTTCTGTTTGGCCCTTCTTTGCCGGGCCTGTTCTCGTTTACGGTTACGTTCCCGGTCTGCCGCACAGTCGGCACAGAATAAGTATCCCGATGGTATTTCTGCGCCGCACTCACAGCACTTGCTTATCCGTCGGTTGGCGGCATTCGCCTGGGTCGGACGGTAGAAGCTTCTGTGCTGTAGTTGTTGCGGTCTCTTAAACCGGAACTCGTCGAACAGGTCGAACTCATGATGCGGCTCAACGTGTCTTGCCCAACATTGCCGACAAAGCTGCTCTTCATTTTCCAACTGTTCGGTCAACGGGCGCCAGCCTTTGAAGGTCTTGCCTGTGCAATCCGTTACGTCGCATATTCCGTATGCCATCATTTCTTCGCTCCTGGCTACTGGATGAGTCTAAGAATTGCCTGTTTCACGTCTTGGGGTAGTTCCGGCCACGCCTCGATAAGCCGGGTAAGTTCGGGGTGATTCTGGACTATCTGCGCCAAGCAAGACGTTAGGCCGTCGCATCGGTTTTTCGTAAGCGATTTATTTTTGGCAGACTTATAATTCCCGTGCTCTGGTTTTGTAAACCAGTGGTTGTCGGTTCGAATCCGACCGTTGGCTGTCAAAACCGCGTTTTCGCCTTCGGCAGCGATTTTCTAATACGCGCACACAACTACAATGTCATCGGCCATCCTGACGTTGTCACATCGTCAGTTAGACTCCAAAAGATCCCGTAAATAGTCGATGGCTTCTGTGACAAGCAGGTAAACAGCATCCTGCTCCGTGCACTCTGTTATCCAGTCGTTCTTGTCCGGCTCGCCGCCCTCGGCGCAGCCGTCGGTCTTTTGCAGGATATCATAAGTCAGCTTGTCAAACGCTTCGGAATATCGGCCTTTGTCAATCATCTTAAGCGTGGCGTTTATCTTGTTCGTCAACGGCTTGGCCATGTTCTTGCTCTTGAAGTCTTCCGGTGCAATATTGTTTACCGTCTCGGTGGTTTCGACAAGCGTCATTGCGACAGCCTCCTGGGTTGAAATCGCCGTAACGGACAACTCCGCCGGGTGGCTGTCGACAAAACCGTCGTTCACGACGAGACTGACCACATATTCTCCCGACAGATCGGCCACAAAGCTCGTTTGCACGGAAGCCGGATCACTGAACGCCGCGCCGCTTCCATCAGGCACCGAGGTAAAGGTCCATGCGTAACTGAGCAGGTCATAATTGGCATCGTAGCTGCCGCCGCCGTCCAGCAGTACCGTCTCGCCCGCCACTACCGATTGATTCGGCCCGGGGTCGGCGACCGGCTGGATGTTTTCAAAGCTTACGGTCATACTGTCGGGGTCACTTTCGGCGCCGACGGTATCGGTAACCGTCAGACTGATCACGTAGTCACCGTGCACGTCGGCTGTGAAGTTGGGGTCCGGCGCACACGGGTCTGATAGTATTGCCTGGCTCTGCTCGGGCTTTTGGATTATGGTCCAGGCATATGTTATCCCGTCGCCGTCCGGGTCGTAGCTTTGGCTTCCATCCAGTTGCACAACGGTGTCGACCTGGATTATCGACTGGTCATCGCCGGCCAGAGCAACGGGGCGCTGGTTTGCCCAGCCGTCCTTCATAGCCCACGGCAAATCGTCCTGGCCGCCGGTGAAGACATAGGGGTCGTCCACAATTCCGTCTGGCGGGTCTTCGTCAGGGCTTGTCCAGTAGCTCCAGAAATTGCCGCCTGTCGGCATATCCAGATGGAATACATTACCGCTGCAAAGGCTGTCGACATATGCCAATTCGGCGGCGCCGTAGTGCATAAAATTATTATTATATATCTGATTATCATCGGAGGTGATGCCTGAAGGCGCCGCAACATAAATTGCATACTGGTTGTTGTTCGAGGAGGTATTGTCCGTGAGGGTGTTGCCGCCGGCGCCGTTCAAGTAGATTCCATATTCGTTGTCCGAAGCGGAGTTGGCGGTCAGCTCATTATCTGTTGCGTTCACACTCAGACAAATCCCATAGTTGCTGGTCGAGACGTGGTTGTCTGTCAGGACATTATAGTGGCAACTTGGACCGTAGACGCTTTTGGTGAGCAGTATTCCGTGGCTTTGGTTTTGCGAAACCGTATTCTGCGTGATGCTGTTGTCAGCCGAGTCTACCAGGCGTATCCCCAGGTAGTTTGATTCGAGCGTATTTTCGGCTATCGAGCCGCCATCGGTGGATTCAAGCCTGATTCCGTCGGTTATGCTGTTTCTGATCGTATTGTTTGTTACTGTCAAGTTGCCGGCGAACTCCACAAAGATTGCGTATTTGAACCCGTCGATAGTGAGATTCTTTATGGTCACACCATCATAAATATTGCCGGCTGTTCCAATAAGCATGACCCCCGAACCGTAGCCGGGGCCGGTCAGACTGTGCCCGGCGCCGTCAAGAGTAATATTGTTGCCGGACACATAAATTGAGTCGGACAAATCCTGAGTCAGCGTGCCTGTCCCCGTTTCAGCGTCCCACGTTCCGACACCTGGGTCGCTCCAGCCGGTGTCGCTCAGATAGATTGTATCCGCCCGCAAGGTGCCGGCGTGAAAACCGAGCTGTGCCAGACCCACCAGAATCACAAACAGAACCCAATTTCCCATTCTTGCCTTTTTCATTGTCACACCTCCTTAATTAAAAAACAAACCATATTATTTATGACGACAATTTTGTCTTTTCCTTGTTTTTGTCAAATGCATCCGCTTGGCGACTCTCTCCGCAAGCACCCTGAAGGGTAGTTGTTATTATAACAACTTGGTTGGTAAAAAACAATAAGATTATATAACGCGGGCTTTTTTTATATATTTACTGCGGATGACCGGCGCGCCTATAGATGCGCGCCGAACTCCTCGCCAAATATGTTCGTCCGGCCCTGGCCTGTTCTCAGGTCACGGTCCCGGTGTCGATTCTAAATCCACAGTTGAGACGAGCCGGCTCTCACTGAATTCGTGAAATCGTTAAAATCGGCAATATCGTTATAATCCATACACGTCAACATTCAATAAGCGTTCGTGACGTCACAGAACCCAATCATGTCGACAAGACTCGATTTCGGAAAGGTCCTTAACGTCCAACGGCTTGATCAGAAGACTATTGCGGCGTAACCCACGCTTTCGGGCCCGGTCGTTCCCATTTTGCGCAGCATCACCTCGTTACTGTTGGTCTGACCGAGCAGCACTCCCTTCTTCCTGCCGAGTTCTCTTGCTGCGGCGACCGCGGCGGCGGCGGCGCCGGGACCGCAGGCATTGTGGTGCTCGGCGGCGTTTGCCAGCATTGCCCCGGCATCCATTTTGAGCGCCAGTTCGATGAACTGCCGGTCATTGACCTGGCTGGCCCAGTGACAGGCCTCCGAGCCTGTACCCATGGGCGTAAAACCGTAACGCGGACCGTAATGTGTCAGGTCGGTTGAGCCGATGCATACGATCTTCCTGCCGGCGGCGCCAACGATAATTCGCCCGACCGTCTCTCCCAGCGAAACGGCGCGTCTGTTCGGCGGAACCACAATGGGCACTATACTGGCTTCGGGAAAGAGCCGCTGTATGAACGGCACCTGCACCTCGATGCTGTGCTCGCTCTCGTGTGCGTCCGGGTCAGCGGCGGCGCTTTCGCTGTGCACTATCGCCGCGGCCAGTTCTTCGTCGATGGAGACTTCGCCAAGCGGGGTGAGCCACCGGCCGCTGTCGAAGACAGCCGGGATGCGCCCGAAGTAGCTGTGCGCGGCCCCTAACAGGACAAAGGTATCCACGTTCTCGTGCCGCTTCTTGACTGCGGCAAAAACCATCGCCGCCAGGGCGCCGCTGAATGTCCAGCCGGCATGAGGCACAATACCGGCGACGATAGTCTCGGGCAGCCGCTCGCCAACTTCGGCCTCGGCCAAATACTGGTCTATTTCACCAATGCAGGCATCTTCACGCCCCGGGTAAAACTGCCCGGCCACAATCGGTGTTCTTGTTTGCATTTTCCCCACCTCTTGCTTGCATAATTCACATTCACCCGGTATCATCAGCAAATAATTCAAGACTACCGGACAATTGTAATTGTACGAGCGGGAAAAACAAATGGTATCTGAAAAAACAAGTTCTGTGGCGGTCGTCATGGGTTCGAACAGCGATATGGCTGTAATGCAAAACTGCGTCGAGATGCTCAAGAACTTCGAAATAAAGCCGATTGTGCGGATAATCTCAGCCCATCGAACGCCCCAGATAGTCGCTGAATTCGCCGAGAAAGCCGCTGATCGCGGTATTAAGGTTATAATCGCGGCAGCGGGGATGGCCGCTCATCTGGCTGGAGCATT
>Ga0180437_10005475_pt1 | contig 17372 bp, 11 predicted proteins | sample SS_ome_4_FD_132410 | JGI IMG/M metagenome (GOLD analysis project Ga0180437, IMG submission 132410) | Hypersaline lake sediment archaeal communities from the Salton Sea, California, USA - SS_3_D_1 metaG | ecosystem: Environmental > Aquatic > Non-marine Saline and Alkaline > Hypersaline >... | reverse complement strand
AAGAGCCAGTGCCTGGCGAAGAACCACAGCCTGGTGAAGAACCAGGGGAGGAGATCGAGCAGCCCTCCGTCGTGGCGGAAGAGGAGCCACAGCCCGAACCCGAACCCAGGGCCGCGCCCCGCATGTGGATCGTCGTGGCCAAGCCGGAGCAGTTCGATTGGGACCGGGCCTTTCTCGCCTTTACCGACGATCCGGACCGGGAACCCATCCACTGGACCGAGGTCACGCAGGTGGCTTCCCAGAACTGCCTGCAGCAGGCCCGGGAGGACGATCACGCGCTGGCCTACAACTCGGTGCGCAAGCCCTACATCACCGGCCTGGGCGAGATCGCCAGCGACCCCTACCCCTACGACGACCGGCATGCTATTGACATAACACTGAAACAGCAGTTCCCCAACGGTGTGTTGCTGGACCTGCTCAAGGAGCGGGTGCCCGACCTGGAAAAGGTCACCGCTCCCCTTCTCTCGTTCACCGAGGTGAGGCCCGCGCAATGGGCCGTCATCCGCACGCTGATCCTCGACAAGAACCCTGATGCAGGGCTCGAGGAGGTCCTGCCCCCGGCGCCGCTGCTGGTTGCCCCTCCTGAGGAAGCGGTCGTCGCCGAGAGGGGGGAGGCCGCGGAGCCCGCGGAGCCCGGGGAGGTTGCCGAGGGGGTGTTGGAGGATCTGCCGCGGGAGGTGGAGAAGGCGCCCCCAACAACGGCAGAGGTCGCGCCCGAGGAAGTGGAAGCGGCAGAACCGCCAGCGCCCGAGGAGTTGGAAGGCGCAGAAGAGACACCGCCCGAAGAGTTGGAAGCAGCGGTCGAGGGCGCGCCCGAGGAGGCCGGGGCAACGGAACCGCCAGTGCCCGAGGAGGTGGAGGAAGTGCCCCCAGCGGCGGCAGAGGGCGCGCCTGAAGAGCGGGAAGCGCCGGAAGAATCAGTGCCCGAGGAACTCACCCACCTGGAGGTCGACGCCGCCGTCCCGGAGCGGGTGCAGGTCGGCCAGCCGTTCGAGATGGCCGTGTCGGTGCGGCATCCTGGCCAGCCCAAGCTGGACCTGGAGGATCTGGACCGGGTCGATTCGGGTGACGTCTATGTCGACTGGCCCGAGGCGGAACCGCGGGTGCAATTGCGGCTGGTGGTGAGCGCGCCCGCCTGCGACCTGCACGGCAAGGACAGCGAGACCTTTCGCCTGCCGCGCACCGGGACCCCGCCCCTCTTCCTGTTCCACCTCACCCCCAAGGTGGCGGGCCTGATCCCTATCGTCGTCAAGGTCTACCAGGAGGACGAGTGGCTGGGCAGCACGCGGGTGCGCACCGAGGCCCAGCAGGAGGAGGTGGGCGAGGTCGGGACCCAGGTGATCAGCGAGCCGGTGGCCCCCGGTGTGGCGCAGGTGGTGCTGCTGTGGCAGGGCCATCCCAACCCGCCGCCAAAGCCGCCGGAGGCGGATGACTGGGTCCACATCGAGGTGGAGCCGGCGACGGTGACCCTGACCCGTGGCGACCGCAGCCGCTACCGGAGCCCCAACCTGCTGGATCAGGACGCGCTGGAAGACGAGGCGACGATGGCGCCTGACGAGGCCGGCGAGCTGCTATTCCGGGGCATCATCCACAGCGAGGGCAGCAAGCCCGACTTTGAGGACCGGCCTACCTACGACGGCCTGACCCTGGCCCTGAACGGCGCCAAGGGGCCGTTGCGCGTCATCCTGGAGGTCAGCGCCGACTATGCCAACTATACCTGGGAGTACCTCAAGGATCCCAAAAAGGCCGAGCCCCTCTCACTGCGCGAGCAGGCACCCTTCTGCCGGTTGTACAGCTCCTCCGAAAAGAAGCCGGTGCCCGCCAATCCCATCCGCATCCTGTTCGCCATCTGCAACCCCAGGACCCTGGGCAAGAAGGAAGTAGACGGCAAGCCGGTCAACGAGGTGGCCGCCAACCTGGAGCCGCTCAACAAGGACGACCGGGAGCGCAAGATCATCGACCAGGCGATGGCGGAGCTGGTCGACGACGGGCACGGGCGCTGCCTGGCCACCTACCACGTCCTGGAGCGCGGCGCGACCGGGCCGGTGACTCTGGATGCCATCCGGCAGGAGCTCAAGCGCAAGCGATACCACGTCCTGCACCTGCTGGCCCACGGCGTGTTCCTGGAGAAGCGCAAAAAGTACGCCCTGGTGATGGAGGACGAGGCGGGCGACCACGCCTTTGTGCAGGCCGGCGACTTTCAGGAGGCGATGTTCGACTATGACCTGCGCCTGGTGGTGCTGGCCGCCTGTGACAGCGCCAAGCCGGGCATCGGCCCCGCCCTCAAGGCCCTGGCGCCGCGCCTGGTGGAAAAGGGCGTGCCGGCCGTGATCGCCATGCAGCGCGAGATGCCCATCGAGGACGCGCAGGTGTTCACCCAGCGCTTCTACGGCGACCTGGCCCGCACGGGGCGGATCGACATGGCCCTGGCGGCCACCCGCCACGACCTGTACATCCGCGATCCCCGGGGCGACGGATGGGCCATCCCCGTGCTGCTGATGAGCCGCCACGATGGCCAGCTCTTCCTGGTGGACGAGGTCGAGGCCAGCACGCTGCCCCGGCCCGGGACCGGTGACCTGGTGGTCAAGGACTATGAGGGGCTGGGGGCCGAGGACCCCAGCGCGGGCAAGCTGGCCCGGGCCATCGAGGAACAGCTCCGCCTCTACGGCCGGGGCGGCGATGCCACCCTGAGCTACGCGATGCGCACCGTGCTGGCGCCCCACCTGGCCCAGCATCCCCCGCGCCCGGAACCCCTGACTGCGGGGCAGAAACGGGAGAACCTGGACGGCCTGGCCCTTAGGGTGGCGATGGACGTCGGCGGACTGGCGGCGCACGTGGGCAAAAGACTCAAACTGCCCCCCACGACCTACGCCCACATCGCCTCGGCGCTCAATGCCGGCAAACACATCATCCTCATCGGACCGCCGGGCACGGGCAAGACGACGCTGGCCCAGGAGGTGTGCCGCTACGCCCAGAGCCTGGATCCACCCCTGACCCGGGACTTTGTGCTGACCACGGCCACCGCCGACTGGACCACCTTTGACACGGTGGGCGGCTATGTGCCCACCCAGGAGGGGGCGCTGCAGTTCCGGCCCGGCATCTTTTTGGAGGCGGTCGCCAGTGGATATTGGCTGATCATCGACGAGATCAACCGCGCCGAGATCGACAAGGCCTTCGGCGAGCTGTTCACCCTGCTCTCCGGGCAGGGGGTCGATCTGCCCTACAAGGTGCGCGGCCAGGCGGTGTCGGTCCTGCCGCCGGCCGAGGTCGATGGACAGGCGGAGCGCAATCCCCAGGGTTGGATACCCAAAGGGGTCACCAGCCCCTACCAGTACGTCATGCACCCCAACTGGCGCATCATCGGCACCATGAACGTCTACGACAAGTCCGCCCTGTTCCAGATGTCGTTTGCCTTCATGCGGCGCTTTGCCTTCGTCGACGTGGACCCGCCCGACGACCCGACCTTCTTCTACCTGGTCGACCATTGGCTGCAGGAGCGGGGGGTGCCGGTGGCTGCCCCCGACGAGGGGAAGCGGGAGGGCGCGGCATGGGCGGCCTGCAACCCGGTTCAGCGGGATTTTCGCCGGCTGCTGCACCGCGCCATGATTTCGGAGGCGGTGGAAGAGGGCGAGGCGCTGACCGGCAAGAATCCGCTGATGGAGCGGCGCACGCTGGGGCCGGCCATTGTCCAGGACATGCTCGACTACATCGGCAACCGCTATTCGAGCGCCGCGGACAAGGAGCATCTGCTGCCGCTGCTGGGCGAGGCGTTCCTGCTGTACGCCGTGCCCCAGTTGGATGCCCTGGACTATGAGGGCATTCTGGACGTCTATCAGCACGTCAAGGCGTTATTTGCCGCTGCGCCGGCGGAGCAGCGGCTGATCCTGCATCGTATCGAGGTCCTGTATCCCCATATCACGGATTGGGAGCCGAGGGGCGGATAGCGACCCACGATGGATGAGACGACGGCTTTGCGGGAGCGGCTGGCGGTGGTGGAGAGCCTGGTGTGCCAGGCGCTGGACCCGGCGCTGGCGGGCCAGGCCAGCGCCGCGCTCTACGATCCGGAGGCCGATTTCGCCGCAGCGGCCACCTATTTTCTGTTGGGACTGGACGCGGCGGGGGGCGTCGAGCAGTTTGTGACCCACACCCTGGGGCGGCTGCTGCAGCAGCTCATCCGCAGCACCGAGCCGCGCCAGGTCGAGTACCGGGGCCAGGTGCGGGGCCGCGTCCTGTGGCCGGCCACCTACAAGCTGCGTTACTGCGACGACTATGACCCCACCTGCTTTGTGTGCCGCGAGGTCCACAAGCGCTACGACACCCCCGAGAACCAGTTGCTCCGGTACGTGATGGAGGGGATCGGCCAGTGCCTGAAGGTCGTGCCCGACGTGATCCGCCACGGCGTCTGCTACCGGCCCGGCAGCGCCGGGCGCTGGGGGTGGTCGACGGCCCGGCGCCTGGCCCGCATGGAGACGGCGCTGAACCGGCTGTGGCGCAACGTGTACCTGCGCGAGATCACCACGCCGCCGCGCATCACCGAGCAGCACCTGCTGCGCGCCCAGACGGCCCGCCTGGAGGAGTACCACCGGGTGGCCCAGGTCTACCGCCGCTACCGCGAGGTGGTGCTCGAACCCTCGTGGGAGGGCCTGGTGGGTGCCGGCACTTGGGTGCTGCCCCTGCCGGCCCGCACCGGTGTCCCGGGTGACCGCTGGATCCGGCTGGGCGCGGCCGTGTGGCAGGCCGGGCGGTCCCCGCAGCCCACCGGGCGCCGCCCGCTCCCCTGGCCGGCGGCGAGCAGGCGGTAGCCGGTAGCCATACATCGCAATTCACACTTGTACGCAAGGAGGCAGACATGGAACAAGGCACCAGGTACCAGGGCACCGGGGGCGCGGGGGGGCCAAAGACGCCGCTTGTGTACCCACCAAGCAGGACCGTCGATCAGGTCGACGATTATCACGGCACACCCGTGGCCGATCCCTACCGCTGGCTGGAAGACCCCGACGCCCCAGAGACGAGGGCCTGGGTAGAGGCCCAGAACGAGGTGACCTTTGGCTTCCTGGGCCGCATCCCGGAGCGCGAGGGCCTGCGGCAGCGCCTGACCGAGCTGTGGGACTATGCCAAGGCGTGGGCGCCTGTGAAGCGCGGCGGGCGCTACTTCCAACAGCGAAACAGCGGCCTGCAGAACCAGGACGTGCTCTACGTCCTGGAGGCCCTGGATGGCGAGCCCCGTGTCCTGCTCGACCCCAACCTGCTCTCGGAGGATGGCACGGTGGCCTTGACCGCCTGGTCTGCCAGCGCGGACGGCCGCTGGCTGGCCTATGCCACCAGCGCCGCTGGCTCCGACTGGCTGACGTGGCGGGTGCGCGACGTAGAGAGTGGCGAGGACCTGCCGGACGTCATCGAGTGGAGCAAGTTCTCCGAGGCAACCTGGCGCAAGGACAGCTCGGGCTTTTACTACGCGGCCTACGATGCCCCGCCGCCCGGCGAGGACTATACGGGGGTGAACTACTACCACAAGCTCTACTTCCACCGGCTGGGCCAGCCGGGGGCAGAGGACGAGTTGGTGTACGAGCGTCCCGACCAGAAGGAGTGGGGTTTTGGGGCCGAGGTGAGCGAGGGCGGCCGCTACCTGGTCCTGAACGTGTGGCAGGGCACCGACGTGCGCAACCGCCTGTTCTACCAGGACCTGCAGGCGGATGAGCCGGTGGTGGAGCTCATCTCCGAACTCGAGGCCGTGTACCACTTTGTGGGCAACGATGGCCCCCTCTTTTACCTGCGCACCGACCTGGACGCGCCGCGCGGCAGGCTCATCGCCGTCGACACCAGCCAGCCCGGCCGCAGCGGCTGGCGTACCGTGATCCCGCAGGGGGAGGACGTGCTGGAGGCCGTGGTGATGGTCCACGACGAGTTTGTGGCCCTCTATCTGCACGACGCCCACCACCGGCTGGAGCGTTATGACCGGACCGGCCGTGCCCTGGGCGAGATCCGGCTGCCCGGGCTGGGCTCGGTTCCCTCCAATGGCGATTTCCTCAACCTGACCGGCCAGCGCGACGACGACGAGCTGTTCTATGGCTTCTGGTCCTTCCTCTACCCGGTGACCCTCTTTCGCTACGATTTCGAGGGGGCGGCCAGCGAGCAGGTCTTTGCCCCGCCCCTCAACTTTGACGCCAGCCCCTACGTCACGCGACAGGTGTTTGTCGAGAGCAAGGATGGCACGCGGGTGCCCATGTTCCTCACCCACCACCGCGACGTGGTGCCGGATGGCCAGAATCCCACGCTGTTGTATGGCTATGGCGGCTTCCGCATCGCCCTGGTGCCCAATTTTGCCGTGAGCCGCCTGGCCTGGCTGGAAAGGGGCGGCGTGCTGGCCTGGGCCAACCTGCGCGGCGGCGGTGAATATGGTGCAGAATGGCACCAGGCCGGCATGCTGGGGGACAAGCAGAACGTATTCGACGATTTCATCGCCTGTGCGGAGTACCTGATCGCGGAGGACATCACGTCACCGCGCAGGCTGGCCATCATGGGTGGTTCCAACGGGGGCCTGCTGGTGGGTGCCTGCATGACCCAGCGGCCGGAGCTGTTTGGCGCGGCTGTGCCCTTTGTCGGCGTGATGGACATGCTGCGTTTTCACAGGTTCACCATCGGCTGGGCCTGGGTGAGCGACTATGGCTCCGCCGACGAGGATGCAGAGCAGTTTCATACGCTGCTGGCCTACTCACCGCTGCACAACCTGGTGCCGGGCATCTCCTATCCCGCCACCCTGGTGGTCACGGGTGACCACGACGACCGCGTCGTGCCTGGCCATAGCTTCAAGTTCGCCGCCGCCCTGCAGGCCGCGCAGGCCGGCGACGCCCCGACCCTCATCCGCATCCAGACCCGGGCCGGGCACGGCTTTGGCAAGCCGACGGCGGTCCAGATCGAGGAGGCGGCCGACGTCTGGGCATTTCTGGCGGAGGTGTTACGATAGATGGAGCACAACATCTGGTATCAGGGTACGGAAGGGACGGGGGGTGGTCCACCCGCGGGTGCGTCACCCGCGGGCGGGGTGTCGTTGCAGGAACTGGCCGAGCAGATCGCCGCCGAGCTGCAAAATACGCCCGAAGACACCAAACTACAACTGAAAAAGCAGCATGACCAAAAGGTCACAAAGAAGCTGGGGTTAAAACTGGGCTACAAGGCCCAGCTCGTGGAGCAGGCCGGCTGGGGCGTTATGTACGCGCCGGACACGCCCCAGGAGGTCAAGGACGCCCTCCAACCGCTGATCGCGCGCCGCACCCCCACCGGCCAGGCGCCCCGCGTGCTCACCTACGCCGGACAGTCGGCCAGGCAGTTTCGCCAGGGGGAGCACGGAGAGGACTTTGGCGTGGTGGACCCGGCGCACCTGCCCTATTACTTTCTACTGGTCGGCCCGCCCGGCGGGATCCCCTTCGCCTTCCAGCACGACCTGGACGTGGCCCACGCCGTGGGCCGGCTCTACTTTGAGACGGCCGGGGAGTACGAAAGCTACGTCCAGGGGGTGGAGGCCTACGAGGATGCGGCCCAGGTGGGGCGGCAGCGGCGGCTGGCCATCTTTTCGACCGCTCACGATGCGGCCACCCAACAGAGCGCTGCTTTGCTGGCGGATCCGCTGCGCACCTTTTTCCACGGCCGGCAGATGGCGGCGGAGGACGACGGCCTGGTGACCTACGGGGTCACCCCTACCACCGGTGCAGCCGCCACGCACGCCGCCCTGCAGGCCCTGCTAGAGGGCGCGGCCGACAAACCCGCGCTGCTGTTCAGCGCCAGCCACGGGCAGAGGCCGGCCGCCGGCCAGGAATTGGTGGCGGGGGCTCCCGTGTGCCAGGACCTGCAGCCCTTTGCCGGGGCCCACGTCCTGGACACCTCCGACGTGGCGGGGCTGGTGTGGTTTGCCTTTGCCTGCCACAGCGCTGCCGTCTCCGAGGAGGATGAGGGCGGCCCCTATTTCGCCTACCTGCCCCAGCGGCTGCTGTCCCGCGGGGCGCTGGCCTTCCTGGGACACGTGGGCTCGACCTGGAGCTACTCCTATGGCTTTCCCGGTTATGGCGCCCTGACCGGCACCTTTGAAAGCGCCCTGACGGGAATGCTGGCGGGCATGCGCCTGGGCCACGCTTTTGACGAGTTCGACCAGCGCTACCTGGCGCTGCGCAACGAACTGCAGCTCAAGAAGGGGAACACCCTCGACCAGTACCTGGACGAGGAGCCGGTCGAGGAGGACATGGTCCACCTGTGGACGGCTTGCCAAGATACCCGGGCCTATATCCTGTTTGGCGACCCGGCCGTCTGCCTGCGGCCGGGGGCGATGGCTTGAAGGAAAACTCGATGGGAGAAAGGACATGTCGATGAAAGAGCGAACACGGTCCACAACGGCGAGGGTGTACCTGCTCCTCGCCCTGCTGATCCCCGCGCTGTTGCTGGTGCGCCTCGAGGCACGGGCCCAGGACAGCGCGACCGTGACCCTGAGTGAAACCAGCCTCGAGTTTCGGGGCCTGGTCGGCCAGCCGCTGCAGCGCAGCTTTGCCCTGACGGTGGCCGGGGGTGCGGTCCAGAACGTCACCGTCATCCCCCACGACCTGGTGGACAGCGCCACCGGCGCCGCCATCCCCAGCGCGCAGGTCCGGGTCGATCCCCAGGCCGTGGCCTCGGTGGAGGGCGTCCAGCCGTTCGTGGTCACGGTGGCCGGGCAGGACAAGCCGGGCCACTATGTGGGCCAGCTCGAGATCCGCTACGACGGGCAGCCGGAGGACGCGCCCCTGGCGGTCACCCTGGACGTGACCCTGGCGGCCAGCTCGGACGTGGATGCCACCATAGATTCCAAGAACCTCACCCTGGAGATCGTGCCGTCGTGGTTCAGCCTGCCCTTTGGGCAGCCCCGCGCCGCACCCGATGCGCCGGTGCAGGGCCAGGTCACGGTCTCGCTGCTGCAGAGTGGCGAGGGACAGGCGACGGTCGAAGAGGGCATGGTGCTCTCCATGCGCGGCCCCCGGAGCCAGACCCTGCCCGACTATGCGGTGCGGGTGGTGACCACCATGCCCCTGACCATCCCCTCCCAGGGCGCGGCCAACCTGCAGGTGGTGGGCGGCGGCCGGAGCCTGAACGCCGGCGAGTACAACGGCGTCCTGCACCTGTCGGTCAGCAACCAGGCGCCGGTCCAGGTGCCCCTCAAGGTGCTGGTCAAGGACGGGCCGTTGCTGCCCCTGATCGTCCTGGCGCTGGGCCTCGTCGTGGGCGCCTTTCTGGCCGTGTGGAACCGCGACGGCAAGGCCCGCTTCGACCTGCAAAGGCGCATCCAGCGGCTCCAGGACAACCTCGAGTCGGCCGAGTACTTGCAGCAGGAGGAGCAGGAGCGGGCCGACCGGGAGCTGGCCGCGGTGGTCGACGCCATGGTCAACGGGGACAGTGTGGAGAGCATCACCCAGCAGGTGGACGCCCTGGCCACGTTTGTGGAGGACACGCAAACGGCGGCCCAAAAGCTGGAGCAGGACGCCAGGCCGCTGGAGACCGGGTTGCGCAGGTTGGCGGTGTGCAACAGCTACCGCGCCAAGCTGCTCGAGGGGCTCCAGGCCCTGCGCACCGGGGTGCGGGAGGGATCCTACGACACCCTGGGCGCAGCCAGCGAAGCCTATGGCCGGCTCCAGGCGCGGGTGGCCGAGTTGCAGGGGGCGGTCGAACGCTTTGCGACCCTCGGAGCCGCCGACCAGGCCAAGATCCGGCAGGCCTTGGACGCGGCCACCGACTTTGCCACCATCGATGGCCTGATCGGAGGTGCCGAGGCGGTGAACGCCGGCCTCGAAGCGCTGCCGGCCGCGTACCAGGCGCGGGTCCGGGGCTGGCTGGACGAAGCGGGCAGCCTGCAGGAGATGGAGGAGATCGTGGCGCGCGCCCAGGGCGTGGTGCAACAGTATGGCAAGCTCGCGCCCGCCAAGCAAAAGCAGGTGGACGGGAACCTGGCCGCGGCGACCACCCTGGAGGAGATGGAGGCGATCGTGGGGGTGCCGGAATCCATGCGCTCCTTCGAGGTCGTTTCCTACCAGGCGCCCAAAGCCGTCCCGGAGGAGGAGGCAGAGGAGGAGAAAGCCCGGGCGCTACAGCGCGCCTGGACCCGCACCACGCTGGTGCTCAAGACCCGGCGCGCCCTGGCCTTTGGCATCGCCTTCCTCTTTACCCTGGTGGTGGGCTGGCTCACGCTCTACACGGCCTCGCCCACCTTTGGTGCTGACCCCCGCGAGTACGTCACCCTGTTCCTGTGGGGCGTGTCGGGCACCGTGATCGGCGGCCAGGCCATCAACCTGCAGAGCATCTATGACCGGGCGCAGGAAGAGGCCGGCGGCGAGGGAGGGTAGGCCGGAGGGCAGATCAAGAGGACCGGACCGGCTTCCTGGACCCTTTGCCAAGCTCAGGGCAGGCCCGGGCCGGTCTGGAGGGCCCTAGACATCCGAAGTTTCCCGAAAACTTCGGATGTCTGGCCTTTTCCATTCTCATCGTTACGTTTCAATCGGTTGCCACTGCCATGCCTCGCCCCTGGCTACGATGTGACCGAGGTTGGGGAACGGGCCGAGGTGGTGGCCGAACACCAGGTTGGCTCGACTTTGGTACTTGGGAGCGGATGTTCTGCGGCGAGTTCGACGGCCATCGGCGGAAGCGGGTGTTGGTCAAGATTTTCGGCGAGTAGGGGCGCTCAGCGCTATCTTTAGCATGGCCATACCTCTCGCGCGACTCGAGGGCGGACTTTGTTCACGAGCTACCCATCCGCGCATGCGTGCGTGTTGTCCTCTTGATTTTCTTGAAATTACTTCATTTATATAATCTTAACTTGACAAATCTCCAATCTGGTGTACACTGTAAGTGTGATTACAAACCCAGAAGAGGAGAACAACCCAATGTCACAAGACAACAAAGCCTTCTACAGCCGCATGATCGAGCAGGTATGGAACAACGGCAACAGCGACGGCAGCGCCATTGACGACTTCTATGCCCCTGATGTGGTCATCCACTCTGCCGCGCCCGGGTGGCCTACCGGCTTGGATGGCGTCAGATATTCAGTCAGTATGATCAAGGGCGGCATCTCGGGCTTTGAGCTCGGAATTCAGTTCATGCTCGCCGATGGAGATAAGGTCGCCGCTCAGTGGTCCATTACAGGCACACACAGCGGCGAATTGATGGGAGTGCCTGCCACGGGGAAGTCGATCGACTTCCAGGGTGTGAGCGTGGTGCGCATCGAGGATGACAAAATCGTGGATATATGGGGCGCGTCGGACTGGCTCGGTCTGATGCAACAGCTTGGCGCCTTCCCTTACTAATACAACAGCTAGGGCACAAGACATCCGAAGTTTCCCGAAAACTTCGGATGTCTCTGTCCTCGCGCTGCGACGGCTGCAGTCCATGTCTGGCCCGTCACCATCCCCTGTTCGGCCCTCCTCAGGTTGCAGCGAGCGCCCCCTGGGCATAGTCGCGGACCGAGGTGAGTTCCACGGGAAAGGCCTTCAGCGTCGCTACCATGTCCACCGTGTCGCCCCGCGCGTAGTTCCGCATCAGCCCGGCAAAGGATTGCTGCATGTGATCCGTCGCCGTCTTCTGCTGCTCGGCCAGGGCCGCTTCCGGGACGTGCTGCACCTCGAACGGCCGTCCGGACAGTTCTTCAAACAGCTTTACCACCTGCAACTGGCTCAGGGCTTCCGGTCCGCCTATCTCCAGGATGGTGTTCCGCGCGGCCGGGTTGTCCAGGCTGGCGACGGCGAACCCGGCGACGTCCTGGAAGGAGATCAGGCTGAGGGGGTTCTCGCCAGTGCCATAGACTTGGGCCTTGGCGTTGGGATAGTCAAAACCCACCGCCGGGCTGAGCCATACCTCCATGAAGTAGCTCGGGCGCAGGATGGTGTAGGTGAGCCCGCTGTCCATCAGGCGCTGCTCGACCGCGCGCTTGGTGTTCCTGAGGGGAAATTCGTTGTCCATCGTAAACGAGGTGTAGACAAAGTGCGAGACACCGGCCGATTTGGCCGCGTCGATCAGGTGGGTCAAACCGTCCGTGTCCACGGTCTGAATGTCGTTCACCCCGGCCTCGTAGCAGAACGGCATGGCGGAGGCTGTGGCGATGACCGCATCCACCCCCTGGCAAGCCGCATCAAGGGAACCGCGGTCGCATAGATCCCCTTCCACGATTTGGGCGCCGTATTCCTGCAGCGCTTCCACTTTGGCCGGATCGGACGTGGCCCGCACCAGGGCCCGGACCGGCCGTCCCGCGGCAGCCAGGCGGCGACAAACCTCGCTGCCTACCATTCCAGTCGCTCCAACCACCAGTTCCATTGTTCGAACCTCCTTTCGTGATTGCCCTTCCAACAGCGGAAGGTGTTCTTGTCTTGCATTGTAGCAGACGTTCGTCGCGTAACCGTGACGATAAACGTGACGGTCAAGTAGGGGCGACGCATTCCTGCTGGAACAGGCCCACAGCAGTGGCCTGCCGCCTGGCAGAAGCCATTGTACGGGCAGATGGCTACCCGGGATGCGTCGCCCCTACCCGGACAGGTCGTCGTTCCCGGCGCTCCTTTGACAGCAGCGACGGCCCCTGATATAATGGCGCCTGTAGAGACCAGACCAGTCTAGGGGGGCAACCATGGAGTATCGCGAGCACAAGGGACTGCGCACATCGGAGGTGGGCATCGGCTGCTACGCCCTGGGTGGAGCCTATGGCAGCGTGGACGTCGACGGCTTCAAGGACATGCTGCGCCGGGCCTACGAGCTGGGCGTGAGCTTTTTCGACACCGCCGACGCCTACGGCGACGCCGAGCGTTTGCTGGGCGAGGCGCTGCGCCCCTTCCGCGACGAGGTGCTGATCGCCACCAAGGTGGGGATCCGGGAGGGCGCCCGGGCCGACCTGTCGGCCGCGTATGTCCGGGCAGCCTGCGAGGCCAGCCTGCGCAACCTGGGTACCGGCTGCATCGACCTCTACCAGGTCCACTTTGACGACCCCGGCACCCCCGTGGAAGAGACCGTCGGCGCGCTGGAGGACCTGGTGCGGACGGGCAAGGTGCGCCACTATGGCGTGGGCCACCTGCCGGTGGAACGGCTGGCGACCTACTTTCGGGTGGGCCACGTCTCCACGGCGCTGATGGAGCTGAGCGCCGTGGCCCGCTCGGCCCTGACCGGCTCCCTGGCACTGTGCCGCCACCATGACGTGGGCGCCATCGCCTTTAGCGTGACCGGCCGCGGGCTGCTCACCGGCAAGATCGGGCCCGACACCCGTTTTGAGGAGGGCGACATCCGCCGCCTGGATCCCCTGTTCCAGCGCGAGCGCTTCACCTCCGGCCTGCGGGTGGCAGGCCGGATGGCCGAGCTGGGGGCGCGCCACGGCCGGTCGCCGGTGCAGGTGGCCATCGCCTGGGTGCTGGCCCAGCCGGGCGTGATCTGCGCCCTGACCGGGCCGTCGAGCGTGGCCCACCTGGAGGAGAACGTGGTGGCCAGCGGCTGGGCGCTGCCCGTCGGGGAGCTCGCGGTGCTGGATGCCACCTTCCAGGAGGAGGATGCCTGGCTGGCGGGGGAGCAGTGGGCCACCGTGGTGCACATTCTGAGCGAGCCCCTGCCGCCCGAGCCGGACGAGGCCTTCACCAGCCTGGTCTATGCCTGCGAGACCTCGGTGCAACTGGGCCTCATCTCCGAAAGTGGGATCCTGCCCCTGTTCCAGGAGCTGTTCGCCCTGCGGGAGGAGACGGGGCCGGAGGCCGGGGCCAAGCTGGCGGAGATGCAGCAGGCGCTGTGGAACCTCCTTGAACCCTGATGGGCGGTAGAGGCGAGGCATTCCCACGAGGTGCTTTCGGGTGGAACAGCCCGATGAAGAAGCAAGCGATCTCCGGGACCGAAGGGGTTCGGTGAATGCCTCGCCCCTACATTGTCATAAGAGAGGATAGACATAATGCCAGAAGAGGCCATCGTTCCCGCCTATCGCATCCACACCCCGCGGCTGGTCGTGCGCTGCTGGGCGCCGGCCGACGCGCCACTCCTGAAGGCCGCCCTCGAGGAAAGCCTGGAGCACCTGTTGCCCTGGATGCCCTGGGCGGACCAGGAGCCCGAGCCGGTCGAGGCCAAGGTGGCCCGCCTGCGGCGCTTTCGCGGTGAATTTGACCTGGACCGCGACTATGTCTACGGCATCCTGGACCGGGAGGAGACCCGGGTGCTGGGCGGCACCGGCCTGCACACCCGGCTGGGGGAGGGCGCGCTGGAGATCGGCTACTGGATCCACGCCGACCACATCAACCGCGGCCTGGCCACCGAGGCAGCGGGCGCCCTGACCCGGGTGGCTTTTGAGGTGCACGGCGTGGACCGCGTCGAGATCCACAACGATCCGGCCAACATGCGCAGCGCGGCGGTGCCCCGCAAGCTGGGCTTCACCCACGAGGCCACGCTGCGCTGCCGCACGGTGGCCACCGGCGGCAGCCCGCGCGATACCATGATCTGGACCCTGTTCGCCAGTGACTATGCCGCCAGCCCCGCCGCCCAGGTCCGCCTGGAAGCATTTGACGTAACGGGAAAGCGGATCCTGTGAACAGGCATAGACATCCAAAGTTTCCAGATAGACTTCCGAAGTTTTCTGGAAACTTCGGAAGTCTGATCTTCAGACAAGTTTGCTCGTGCCGGACCACAGTCCGGCACACGGCGGGGGAGGATGGCGCGGATTGTGATCCGCGCCGAGCGAGATTCCAGAGCGAGCGACCATCCTACACGTAGAAAGGATCATACCATGCGACCGAACAAGCTCCGCACCCAGCTGGATGCCGGGCAGCCGACCCTGGGCACCCGGGTGCACGCCTCCTGGCCATCGGTGGTGGAGGCCATCGGGCACACCGGCGCCTTTGACTATGTGGAGTTCCTGGCCGAGTACGCACCCTTTGACCTGCACGACCTGGACAACTTTTGCCGCGCGGCCGAGTTGCACGGCCTGTCGACCATGATCAAGGTGGACCAGGACCCCCGCAGCTTTCTGGCGCAGCGGGCCATCGGCGCCGGCTTCCAGGCGGTCCTCTTTGCCGACTGCCGGACCGTGGAGGAGGCCCGCGCCTGCGTGCGCATTGCGCGCCCCGAGACGCCCGAGGATGGCGGCACCTACGGCGTGGCCACGCGCCGCTTCGCCTACATGGGTTACGGCGGCGGGCCCGACTATGTCCAGGCCCTGCGCGACGTGGTGGTGGTGCTCATGATCGAGAAGCAGGGCGCCGTGGACCACCTGGAGGAGATCCTGGCCCTGGACGGCGTGGACATGGTCCAGTGGGGGGGCAACGACTACTCGATGAGCATCGGCCGGCCCGGTGCCCGCAACACGCCGGAGGTCAAGGCGGTCGAGCGCCACGTGATCGAGACCGCCCTGCGGGTGGGCGTGGCGCCGCGGGCCGAGGTGGCCAGCGTGGACCAGGCACAGTACTACCTTGACCTGGGCGTGCGCCACTTTAACCTGGGGGTGGACCTGTCGATCCTGTACGGCTGGTGGAAGCAGAACGGCGAGGCCCTGCGGGGGGTGGTGGCGGGAGTCTGAAGACTACAACGAATTGGGAAAGGAACGAATTGCTGGGTTGGCCAGACATCCGAAGTTTTTTGGAAACTTCGGATGTCTATGTTTGGTAGGCCTTAAAAGGGGATTGCGTTGATGCTGCATGAATTGGAGCGCGCCTGGTACGACCGGGCTCAACCGCTGTTCGCCTCCCTGGCCGGGTACCAGCCGGCCTGCACGGCGGTGCTGGCGGGGCACTACCCCGGCCGGGTGTTTGTGGACCAGCCGGCGCGCCCGCGGGCGGCGCTGCTGGTGACCACCATGTCCGACAACAGCCTGTGGTGCCTGCTGGCCGGCGACCCGGCGGTCGAGGCCTTCAACCGGGCGCTGAACGGCGCCCTCTCCGGCGGGACGATCGCCGGCGAGGGGGTGGACGTGCTGTTCTTTGTCTGCGATCCGGAGGATTGGGGCGGGCACCTGCCGGCGGTCATCGCGCCCCTGGCGCCGTTCGCGGTGCAGCGCCGGCACTATGTCTGCTGCCAGGTGGCCGGCGATGCGGAGGCACGCTTGCCGGCGGGCTATCGCCTGGCGCGGATGGACCCCGCCTGGCTGGACCGGCCCGACCTCCAGCTCCCGGACAATGTGCGCCAGACGCTGGAGCGGTGGCGGTCGCTGGGCCGGGGGGAGGCGGGGGCGCCGCTGCACGACTATGGCTTTGCCGCCCTGGCCGGGGAGCGGGTGGTGGCCTGGACCACGGTCGACTTTGTGGCCGGGGGTCGCGGCGAGGCGGGCGTCTTTACGCTGCCGGCCCACCGGCAGCGGGGGCTGGCCGTCGCGACCTCCGCCGCGGCGATCGGCCATGGCCTGGCCCACGGCCTCTCCCAGGTCGACTGGTCCTGCAGCGAGGACAACGCCGGCTCGATCCGCACCGCCGAAAGGCTGGGCTGCACGCGCGAGCGCGACTATGGTCAGTACTTTCTGCTGCTGGACGAGGCGACCAACCTGGCCTACCAGGCCTACGAGTGCCTCGAGGCCGGCGACTACCCGGGCGCTGCCGCGCTGCACGACCGCTCTTTCGCGGTGGGCACCCCGCTGCCCGCCTGGGCCCACTTTGACGCCGCCCAGGTGCGCGCCGGCCTGGGCGACGGCGACGGGGCGCTGGCGGCCCTGCAACAGGCGGCCGCCCAGGGCTGGACCGACGTCACCGCCGTGGAGGCCTGCACCGAGTTCGCGCCGCTGCACGGCACGGCGGGGTGGGCGGCGGTGCTGGCGGCGATGGCCTCAGACCGTTAGGTTGCTTGGGACCGCTAGGTTCCTTGGGACCTTTAGGTGCTGGCGGAGCACCTATTCGATGGTGCGGACGTCGCCATCCCCGCCTTTTTGGATCCTGCGGATGGCGTGGGGGCGTCCGTTGTTTCTTTCGTCCACAAGGAACTCAAAGTCGAAAGACATGGACTGCCCGTCGTCGGCATGCGGCCGGTTTTGAGGCTTCTGGCCAAGAACCCGCGCCTTGCCCTTGGACAGCATGGCGCGCACGGCCCCGAGGAATCCGTCAAGTCCTTCCATCGGTTACCCTCCTTTTGTCCAGTGAGGACGATTTGGAGTGGGTCCCGCTGGAGAGCCTGACGGAATACAGCGGGACCCACATCCCCCTGAAGTAGCGAGTGACGTAGCCTGGCCAGCACGGCTCTCACTACCGTTAGAACATCTGTTCTGTATTGTAACATAGAACATGCATTCTGTCAAATCCGGCCGGGATTGGGCTCGCGCAGCGATTCGATGGGGGATGAGGGCTAGATATGGGAGAGGTCGAGAAAGCAGGTGGCAGGGCTAGGGGGATGACAGGGCAAGAGGGGGGTTGAGGCCACCAGTTGCGGATTTT
>Ga0180437_10005471_pt1 | contig 17379 bp, 14 predicted proteins | sample SS_ome_4_FD_132410 | JGI IMG/M metagenome (GOLD analysis project Ga0180437, IMG submission 132410) | Hypersaline lake sediment archaeal communities from the Salton Sea, California, USA - SS_3_D_1 metaG | ecosystem: Environmental > Aquatic > Non-marine Saline and Alkaline > Hypersaline >... | reverse complement strand
TCCTGACGACGCATTACATGGAGGAAGCATTCGCCCTGGCAGATACGATACTGATCCTCCATGAAGGGAAGAGATTGATGGAGGGCAATCCGCAGCAGCTCATGGATGAGCATATAGAGGATTATGTGCTGGAAGTATTAGACAAGGAAACGCTGGGAGTGGACAGCAGCGTGATAAAAGACACTTCTGTACGAAAGGAAGAAGCTCAAAACCTCCAGATGCTCTATTCCAACGAGTTAGACTATCTGAAGCGTCTGTCGGAGAACATGGATCCGGGCAGTTATTACCTGAGACAGACGAACTTGGAAGACCTGTTCCTGAAAATGACCGGGAGAAAGCTCCATGACCAGCAGTAAGCGTGTGAATCATCCGTTTTTTTTCCACAGGATCACCAGTGTGTGGTACAGGCACATGCGTGTGTATACAAAAAACCTGATCACCAACGGATTCCCGCCGTTCCTCGAACCGTTGATTTTTCTCTCGGCTATCGGTCTCGGGCTGGGCAAATACGTGACGGAGATGGGGGGCATTCCGTACATCAAATTTCTGGCTTCGGGGCTCCTGGTCACGGCGGCTATGTTCACGGCCGCGTTCGAATGCTCCTACGGCACGTACATCCGTTTGGAATTTGAAAAGGCCTACAACGGTATGCTGGCAGCACCCATCACGGTGAACGACCTTTTGATGGGAGAGATTCTTTGGGCGGGAACCAAGGGGCTCTTTTTTTCCACGGCCGTGCTGACGGTTATCTCGATTTTCGGAATTCTGTCTGTTCAATTGTTTCTGGTCGTACCTATTCTGGGCTTTTTGACCGGGATGATGTTCGCGGCTATATCGTTGTTGGTTACTTCGTTCGTCAGGGATATCAATCAATTCAACTTCTACTTTACGGGATTCATTTCTCCGATGTTTTTTTTCTCCGGTGTGGTGTTTTCCCTGGACAATCTTCCGTCTTTCATGAAAGTCGTCGCCGAAGTGCTGCCCCTGACCCATGTGGTCAGGCTTGTGAGGGCATGCTGCCTGACGGGATTCAGCAATTGGGTGTTTTTCGATCTCGGTTACATTGTGGCGCTGACAGGGGGTATCGGTTTTTTTGCTATCCGGCGCTTGAAGCGACGTTTAATCGACTGAGTTCCGACAGGATGGATAACCCGCGTTTTACAGATTACGATGCGTTCGCCTGGATTTACAACAGGCACTGGGGGAATATCAGCCTGAACACGCTCCCTGTTGTCGAGAGATTTGTTCTAAAACACGTACCTGCCGGCGGCTCTATCCTCGACCTCTGCTGTGGTACGGGTCAGATGGCGTCCGAGCTGAGCAGCCGGGATTACCGGGTCACGGGCGTGGACGGTTCCCAGGAGATGATTCGGCTGGCGCGTACGAATGCTCCCAGCGCCACGTTCATCGTCGATGATGCCAGGACGTTCGGGTGTTCCTCATCGTTCGAGGCAATCCTGTCTCTGTTCGACAGCCTGAATCATGTGATGAACATCGATGAATTGGAAATGGTTTTCCGGAATGTCTTCCAAGCATTAAAGCCCGGAGGTGTGTTCTTATTTGATGTGAACATGGAAGCGGGATACCGAAAGAACTGGATGAACACGGCCACGAATATCGTAGAAGAGGAGTATGTGTGTGCCGTCTGCTGCTCGTACGATTCAAAAAACAGAATCGGATCATTCCGTGCCACTCTATTTCAATGGGACGACGGCTGGAAAAGAGAGGATATCACGTTCTACCAGAAGTGTTATACGAAGAATGAGATCCTGTCTGCCTTGAAGAGGGCCGGTTTTCAGAGGATCAAATCGCTGAGCACGGACGAAGATTTGGGTCTGGATATCGTCGGAAGACGTTTCTTCCTGGCCTATCGAACGGAGTAAGAGTTCAGTCATCCCATAAGTAAATACACTTGCATCGTCTTGGATGCGCCATTCCCCACACTGAATAGTAAAATCATACAAATTATCCACTATGAGTATGATTCTTGAAGTCTCGACAACTTCCACGGATTTGTTTCTTTATTTCTTCTTGCATCGTATTAAAAAAATAAGTACCATGCTTTTATGGCTTGACGAATCGTCGGTCACAGCATTATAGGATTTCATGTCTGTCGTGCTCAGACTTTTTTTCAGGATTTTCTCCACCGAGTATGAATTTTTAGAGATGTTATTTGGTGCCATTCATCCAGAACGATTCAATACAGTCGTTGCACAAACAAAATGAAAGAGGGTAATTCGCATGTGTAAAGAAAATTCGACGTTGGTAAAGCCCGATGCAGCCGAAGGCAGAGAGACAAGCGGAGGCGGATATATCACGTTTTTCTATCAGAAAGACAACTTCGTCTGCGGTACTTTTACGATGCCACCCGGAATTACACTCAGTGCTAAAGGAGCCATGTCCCACCCGGGCGATGAGATCTATTATGTTGTGAAAGGGCCCTCGTATTGCGACTTGCCCGATGAGGGCAAGACCGTCAGGATTGAAGCAGGCGAAGGCTTGACGATCCCAGCGGGAACGAAACATATTCCCCATAACAAGCCGGGGAAAGAAGAAGTCGTCGTCTTTTTTGTCTGTACGGAATGGCCATGATCGGTGGCTTGTTGCAACATCTATTATGATTCTTCCGAGACCAGAAGCATCCAGAAGAAAAGACAATAACCGTTGTCGCTCTTATTGATTGAACGATTGAATATCGGGGACGATGGTATTTAACATGTTACTCATAGTATTTCGAGGGGGTTTGGATTATCTACGATGCCCGTCGTTTCATAACCGGTTTTTCGATAAAGGAACAGACATCATGACCCGAATGCGGCTCTTTTTTCTGGCTGTTCTCGTGCTGTGTGCCATCAGTCGTTGTTACATGGTCGACAAGCTTTCGGGCGAGGGCGAAGCCCGGGAAATCAGGGCGTTGGGCCGGTCCGCCCAGGCAAAAGTCCTGAAGATCTGGGACACGGGCATCACTGTGAACAACGATCCCGTGGTCGGCTTCCTCCTGGAGGTCCGCCCGGATGACCGGCCGCCGTATCAGGCCGAGACAAAGGCTCTGATTTCCAGGCTGGACATCCCACAGATTCAACCCGGGGCTGTTCTGCCCGTCAAATTCGATCCCGACGATCCCGGGCGTGTTGCGCTGGATATCTATGAGGAGGAATAGCCGGCATTCCTGCTCTCAACCTGTCCGTATGCACTCACCCGAGATGGAGCAGTAGGATACGTTCTATGAAGATGGAGGGCGGGCTGTTGATGACCCACTGGATGGGCTCGGGATTCAATCCCATAAACGGCTTTGCAATTTTCCCAAGAGGTTCGGGTTTATGAGAATCGATAAATTTAGAAAGTCTGTACAAAATCATCTTCGTTTCAGTTTGTATGCCATAGCCTTTTTACTCGTTCTATCCATATCTGCCTGCCAGAGAGATCGTCCTGACAACGGAATAGAAGTCGAATTCAATCGGGAATACGGCCAGTTGGAGATCGGCGGCACGTACGTCGGTGCGTTGTTCTTCAAAAGCCGGCCCTTGCCTTCCAGAATCAGTTTTTATTACCCGGTCGCCAACAGCATCGATTTCAGCACAGATTACTGGCAGCGTCATCGATCCTGCCCCCTCACCGTCATTCTCGCATCCGATGCAGGCAGTGACACTCTCGGCAAGGATCCCTATCCTTACCGGTATACACCCTTCAGCGCCAGATTCGAAGATGTGCAGTCCGATTTTAAGGTTCGATTTTCCTACGATGTCTGTGAGGACGTGCCTGTGCTTGTACTCCGTCTCGGCTTAGAGAACCGGCGAGAGGAACAGAAGACTATCTCCGTACAGACGATCTTACGAACAGGGGTTCGCACCAGCCATACCTATGCGCTCAAGAACAGCACGTCTATCCAGTACACGCAGGACAAGGCCGTGGCACTTGCTTATTTTGACGATGCGGAAACCGACTCGGCCGTACTCTTTGTGGCCAATGCGGGCCTGCGGCCTGTTGGTTCCTCCGACGATAAAAGCATGGAAACCGGCGGAAGCATGACGACGGAATCCGACATCCATTTTAAATATGAGAAAGACTTGAAAGCGGGTCAGCATCTTGAAATCATCCTGTTGATGGGAATGTGCCGGCAAGACGAATACCCCGATGTGATCATCCGATCGATGGAACGATGGCACCAAAGCATTCAGAAAAATAAAACGCGTATACTCGACTATGCCCGGAATCGTACGATGTTTCTCGTGGAGGATCCCGCCCTCCAACAAACCGCTCTTTGGGCAAAAGCCGTCCTCGCGGCGAATCGGCACTATATCGACGGCTGGGTTGTTCCCATGCCCTGTCCGGCCGAGTATAACTTTTTCTTCACTCACGATCTTCTGGTGACCGGTCTGGGCGTGGTTGCTTTCGATCCGGATTATGTCCGACACGGCTATCGATTTCTGATGTCATTAACGGGTCAGGATTCCACGCTGGCGCATGCCTATTACTGGAAGGACGGGCGTTTCGTAACGGAGTATTGTCAATCGGATAACTGGAATCATCTCTGGTTTATTATATCGGCCGCTTCTTACCTGAAGCACAGCGGCGATCTGGAAACGCTTGGACATCTTTTTCCCGTACTCCGCAAAAGCCTTCGGATGATGCTGGAGAACAAGGGTGAGGATGATTTGATGTATGCCAGGCGTCCCGACTGGTGGGATACGGGTGATGTATACGGTGCCCGGGCGTATATCACGAGTCTGATGATCAAGGCTTTGCAGGACTTCTGTTACATATCGATGGCTTTAGGCGAAACCGGTGAAGACCTGGAGGCCCACATCAAACTGGCTGGCCGGATGAAAGATCAATTGGTTCGCCATTTATGGGATGACAAAGCCGATTTCCTGATGAATGGGCTGGATGAGGATCGGAAGGATCATCATTATTATTCCGGCTCCCTGGTAGCTGCGGTTTATGATTGTCTGGATGACGATAAAAAAATCAAACTATTGAATACTGCAAAAGCCGTCTTACTCGATGAGAAAATCGGTATTCGGAATGCGATGCCGGCCGATTTCCATCGCCTTATTTCCATGTATCATTTTAAGGGCATGGAGTCGGGACTGCCCTATGTTTACTTCAACGGCGGGGTTTGGCCGCAGAACAACGCGTGGTATGCACTGGGGCTTCTTGCTAGTCAGCAGCCGGATCGAGCCAAAGAAGTCTTAAAGAAGTACATGACTCTGGAAGGCATCCGTCAGAGTCCCAACGGACAGCCGTCGTTCTATGAATACCGGATGACGGATCCGGATTCACCACAGTACGGAGAAATCGACAAACCGACTTTTTTATGGGCAGGAGGATGGACTCTCCATGTGCTGTATCGGCTTGCCGGTCTGCATGAGAATTCGTGGAATGTGTCATTCAGCCCGAATCTGCCGGAAGGGTTTGACAATACAGAATATGATGTCATGATAAACGGAAGGGCGTGCCGGGTTCGGTGGTCTGGACACGGCCCTTATTTTCATGAAATTCGTCTCGACGGAAAGACGGTGTACTCCGCTGTGATGACAAAACCGGCAAGAGGCATCGTGCTAAAACGGGGCCTCCCTAAGACGCCCTATCTGAGTGCTGCCCAGTGTATCGTAGAGGATGTGGCATATTCACGTTCGGACAGGAAGATGACCATCCATTTTTCCGGGATTCCGCATCAACCAGTGGGGCTCAAAGTGGTATCACCGATGTCCGTAAAGTGTGTCGAATGGAATGACACACCGTTCCATGGGTACACGGTTGCGTCCGATTCCGAAGGAATTCATGCGATTCGTTTACGATTGGATGTTATGAAAAAGAGGAACGTTTTGGTGCTGTATTTCTAGTAGACTTATTGATCTTTTGGCGTGGCACGCATCGATGCATGGAGGCATGCAGGTCATCGCATAATGAGCCTTTGGTGATGCATTCAATCGATGGAAGGATGAGATAATCGTTTTAGTATGATCCGGAATGTCCATATTTTGAAAGCAGGAATCCCCCATTCCGCATATCACGTCTTCCCTTAGTCTATCTTCCTCGGGAACCACCGCCCTTTTTATCTTTCGCCTCGCTGACTTTGATGGTTTTCCCGTCTAATTCCGCTCCATTACCCTCGTCAATGGCCTTATCCGCATCTTCGTCTTTTTTAAACGTGATGAATCCAAATCCCCGGCAGCGTCCCGTATATCGGTCGGTGATGACCTTGGCTTCGGCGATTTCACCGAACTCCTCAAAAACTTCTCGGAGTTCATCACTGGTGATATCCAAGGGTAGACCGCCTATGTATAATTTCTTCGCCATTGTCTATTCACTCCTTTCCCGTCTTCCATTTTCGTCATCTGCATCCATAAAATTTCTATTGCGGTGGATCGTATTCGCTCAACATGGGAACATATGTGAATTTCTTCCCCTCAGGAGACATGTCGATGTGTGCCTTTTCGAAATCGGATATTCAACCCTTATTTACGATGGGATCGACATCCACGTTATCCCCTTCCTATCGCTCATGCTTAGATGGGTGTCCTCGACGCTTCCGTTCTTAGTGAATCCGTAAATGATCTCGAGCACTTTTTGTCTTCATGGAAAGTCGCGGCTTGTATCGACTTGAAAACCATCCCTTATCTCAAGGGTTGATATGAATACAGCCAGAAATGTATCGCACAGGTAAGGAAATGGCACACTTGGAATAACAATCTGGTTTGAAAACGTTATCTCTCAGGAGGTCGGATGATGTGAAAAACAGAGAGAACAGGATCCGCTTCGTGTATGACCGGACTGTTAGTCGGAATGCATCCGCTTTCCCATAAAACCGATGTGACTAGACAAAAAGGTACGAAGATTTAACGACGACTGCAAGGAGAATTTCATGCACTTGGAGCAAGGGTTTTGGCCGTGTCTAAACGTCTCTATTACGGCGGGGTGAAAAATATACGACCTCCGTATTACGGCAACGAAAGTATGTGACAAAAGGTTTCGCCTCGTATATCCGTTTTCCGGGCTTGTCACTGTTTACAGAGATCGTGTGGTTTTTGCCGTATTCTCGCATTATAAGTACCGATGTTCCTTTTGGTAGGGGCACTATCTTCACGAATTCACATGAGAATCGGTTCAAGGTTTCCTTAGAGAGTTCGGGAGATAGGGTACGATGCATCAAAAACGTATTGACTTACGTATATATCACGAGTATATTTATGGGATATCATGTACGGTTTTGCATTGAATTACTTACGGGATGGGATCTGGTTTTTCACGGCCAGTTGGAATGCAACAGGAGGTCATCGGTTTGATAAAATACGCACACGGCCGTAATCATAAGGGCATTCGGTTACTAAGAGACCGTTTTTATTGCTGTCGGACTGAAATGAACCGTGCGGTAGAGATTGAGCGCTTTTATCGAAAAACAAGGGAACTCGGTCTGATCGTTAGCTTATTATTGGCCATCGGTGTATTTCTGTCGTCGAAGCGAATGGTAGAACAGAAACCTGTCTTCAAGAAATCCGCGCTCATCATCGATGTCGTGGATGACATCCCTCAAACCACCCAGTATCGTGACGTGCCTGCACCGACGCGTCCTACGGTTCCTATAGCATCAGAGGACGAAATGATACCCGCGGACGAGACGATCGAACTCACCAACATCGACTTTGAGGACATCCCGTTACCGCCGCCGCCCCTGTCCGCCTCCGGTGACGGGGACGGATCTGCAACCATGTTCGTCGCGTTTGATGAACCCCCCATGCCTATCGGTGGACTGGCCTCCATTCAGCGCAACCTGGTGTATCCAGAGATTGCCCGTAAAGCCGGTATCGAAGGTACGGTCATTCTCCATCTTCAAATCGATGAAAAAGGCGAGATACGTGATATTAAGGTCATGAAGGCGTTGGACCTGGACGTGTTGACGGAAGCGGCCATCGCTGCCGTTAAAAAAGTGAGATGGAAACCCGCAAGACAGCGTGATGAACCCATTACGGTTTGGGTCAGCGTACCCATCAACTTTTCACTCGTAGGAAGAATCTGAAAATGTCTACTGCATGACAGATGAGCACGCCCGATTATTTCAAGAGCCCGCGGCTAGTCCGCGGGTTTTTTTATTTATCAGTACAAACGCCCCGGGGATCGATTCGAAGGATTCCCACGAAGAAGAACTCCTAACCTGGGATGTCAGATACTATCTCAAGGTGTATCACTTGGCACACATTTTTCGAGTTTCCCTATCATGTGTTTTCTCGGATTTCATCTTGACATTATCGGAATAAATGGTATATTTTAAAGTACTTTTAAGACTCTGTTCGACACCCAAAAAGACCGTCACCCTATGCGTTGTCGGTATACATCCCTAACACGTGCCGTCTGCTGGGCACTCGTTTTACGGGCCGCGACATGCCTGGCTCAGAACGATTCTTACGCTGAAGGGCTCATCTCTCGGCTGGGCTGTACCAATTGTCATGCCAGCCAGGCTATCGCGTCCACGCTCACGGAGAACATCCCCAACCTGAGTTATGCCGGTCTCCGATATAATCCAGCCTATCTCCTGGACTTCCTCCAGAATCCCCAGAACGTGCGCAAACATATCGGGCCGGCGCGGATGCCCGATTTCCGGCTGGATGAAGCGGAAGCCCTGGCCCTCGTCCTCTTTCTGGAAGCACAGGATCAACGGGTATCTTCCTGGCCCACATATCCGTCCGGATTGGACCGGCTGGCGAAAGAAGCATCCAACGAAGCCCTGGTTGTCGAAGACGAGACATGCCTGTCCTGCCATTCCATGAACGGTAAGGGGGGCGTCTTTGCCGTCGATTTGTCGTCTGTTGGCCATCGGTTGCAGGAGGATTGGGTAAGAAAATACCTGGCCGCACCCTTTTTGTTCGATGTGCCGGAAACGACGATGCTGGCCGTTTTCTTTGAGCTTTCACCGGACAGAAGGCGATTCATCGAAATCCTGCCCGATGCGGCGGATAAAATTCATCGGTTGACCCGTCGCTTGTTTTTTTGGGGTCGTCACGAGAGGGGAATCCTCGAGAGACGGCTTCGTGATGCGAAGGCATCGCATCACCATGTCACTGCGGAAACAGGGAAACGTATCTTCCGGTCTCAGAACTGCACCGCCTGCCATTTCCATCATGACGTACAGCCTTTCGAGGATGGCTTTGCACCAGACCTGACCATCGAGGGCTTCCGCGTCCGTGAGGAGTGGCTGGCGGATTTCATCAAGAGGCCGTCCACCATCCGGCCATCGGGATGTTGGCCAGGATGGGGCAACCGCATGCCCGATTTCCGCTTGTCGGACAACAAGACGCAGACGCTCACCGCTTACCTGATGGATCAGAGAGCCGTACCCAACGAATCCCTGGATATCTATTTTCCTCAAGACCTCACGGCATTCTCCATGGAAAAGGCCAAGACGCTGCTGGAAGAGAAACTGTCCTGTCTGGGGTGCCATCGGCTGGGAGATGTGGGTGGGCGAATCGGCCCCAACCTTTCGTCCATCCGGGATCGGCTCAATCCATTGTACATGTTCAATCAGATTGGCCGGACCCGCACCGTATCGCCCGACGCCATCATGCCCCAGATTTCCTTACGCCCGAGAACTCTGGAACTGGTATTCAATTTTCTTTTTCAGCAGACTATCGGACGTGATTCGACGTCCCAGGTATCTCTGGTAGAAAATAGGCCGCTTTTCCCTGAATATGCTTCGGTTCGAGAAGACGACTACCGCCGATATTGTGCGCTGTGCCACGGAAGAGACGGGGACGGCGACGGCTTTAACGCGGAGGCTATTTTCCCGGTGAAGCCGACGGTGCATTCGGACAGCGCCACCATGTCTGTACGACCGGATGACACGCTGTTCGACGGCATTTATGCCGGCGGGTATATTCTGAACAAGCATCCTTTTATGCCGCCCTGGGGTCTGGTCTTATCCAGGGAACGGATCAGGGGACTCGTCGCTTATATTCGGGAGCTCTGCGGTTGCCAGGGCCCCGAATGGTCGCTGGACGACCTTCCGACAGAGTGAGGGATTTCATCCGGAACTGTGTGTATGCCAAAGAAGAAGAGAAAAAAGAGACGGGCTCATCGAACGCACAAGCAGGCGCAGACCACGCGATCCCAGACAGAAGAGAGTGTGCAGCCTGAGCCCGTAGCAGACACACCCCCATCCCGAAGACAGTTCGATTGGCGGATGACCATCAAGCGATACCTTCCATTTCTTCTGGCTGGCACTGTCTTGGTTGTATTCCTGTTTTTCCTGTCGTCGGTGAACATGTCTTCGATTCAAGGAATTTTCCTTAAGAAGGATTCGGGCCAGGAGCGACAACCACGTCCCGAGGGTAGTGCACGTCCATCTTCCCCGTTTCATCAGCTCTCCCATACCCAAGAAGTCGGGTACGACGATTTTGTCGGATCGGAATCGTGCCTCAGGTGCCATATCGAGCAGTACACGCTCTGGAGAAACTCGACACACGGCCGGGCGGGCGGAGAACCGGGAAACGTCAAGATTGTGGCCCGATTCGACAGTCAGCCTCTCAACTTCAAGGACGCCACTGTCATTCCAACTATTACGGATGATGGCGATTATGTCTTCATCGTACGGGAACACGGAAAACCGGAACAGATCGTGAAGGTCGATGCCGTTGTGGGAGGGGGGCACATGGAAGGCGGGGGAACGCAGAGTTTTTTCACCCGCCTTTCCGATGGTTCGTTGAGGCTGGTCGCCTTTGATTACAACCGAACCAACGATGTTTGGTTTGTCCAGTTGGAGGATCTCCGCTGGGTGCTGATCGATGAGAACGTGTCGATCCATAACCTGGCCAACTGGCCTCCCAACCGGGTACTGGGCACATACGAACAATTCTCGAATTGTCAGAACTGCCACGGCAGCCAGATTCTTATGGAGTACGATCCAAAGACGAAGAAATATACGTCCCGGTATACGACGCTTCAGATCAACTGTGAATCCTGTCACGGCCCCGGGAGAAGGCACATCGACCTGGTGGAAACGGCCGACTTGGACACGTTGATGGATATCGGCATCATCGTTTTGTCTGCCGTCAACAAGGACGAATCCCTGAATAAGTGCTTCGAGTGCCATGCGGTGAAGGCCACTCTGAGCAACGATTTTCTGTCAGGAAAATCCCTGGAGGTCCATTACGCACTGAAATTTCCGATCATCGGAACGCAGCCTTTCCAGCCCGACGGCCGGGTACGGGAATTTGCCTACCAGCAGAACCATCTATTCAGCGATTGCTATGTGAACGGTTCCATGACCTGTATAGACTGCCATGATCCCCATTCGCTGGCCTACTGGGATATTTATTTCGAGCCGCTGGTGGGCAAGTTTGACGATGGCCAGTGCACGGACTGCCATCCCAGCAAAGCGGAAAACCGGGAGCACCATTCCTACCACAAACCGGATTCACCGGGGAATGTCTGTACGGCCTGCCATATGCCGTTTCTGCAGCATCCCCAGCTGGGGCCGTCTGTCCGGTTTGCCCGATCAGACCATGTCATACCCATTCCCAGACCGGCCTTCGATTCCGAGCTGGGCATTGAGAATGCCTGTCAGCAGTGTCATCAAGATAAATCCCTCGACTGGCAGCAGGAAAAAACCGACGAGTGGTACCGAACCCTGAAACCTCATAATCCACTCCTGTCCAATAACATGCAGGCTAAGAACGTGACGGATATCGACACAGCCGCGAATCTTCTCCTGCATCCCGATGCCTACTATCCCATGGCTCAGGTCACCGGCCTGTTTGATTTTATCAAACGGTTTCTGAAACCCGGCATGCGTTTATCGAACCCGCGAATCGTCGATAAGTTAAAGCAGTATACGGAGAGTCCTGATGTGGACGTCAAAGCCTTGGCGTTTATGGCACTCCATCTTGTTGACGATCAGGACCAATCGGTCCAATCGTTCTTGAGGGAAAAACTGCAATCCATGGACAACGACGCAAATCCCATCCGGATTCGCTGGGCATTTGCCATGGACTATATCGGCATGCTGTACGGTGTGAATAGGGATTACAGCAGCGCCATTCGCTGTCACCTCAAGTCTCTGGATATTAAGCCCGAGGACGCGTATACCCTGGTGAATTTGGGTATTGCATACCAACAAACGGGTAATTTTGCCAGAGCCATCGAGGCTCTTAAAGAAGCCATCCGTATCGAACCGATGCGCTCTTCCGCCTATTTTCAGCTCGCCACGATATATGCCAACCAGCGTAAAAAACGAGAAGCCATAGACGCGTTGAAAAAAGGATTGGAGGTCGATCCACAGAACGAGAGTGCCATACGGATGCTGGAACAACTGCGTTCATGATGCAGAGAATCCATCCCGTACCGATCGAATAAATTGTTGCTTGGATTTGAAAGAGGAATGCTTAAAGTTACTCAGAGAATAACCGGATATACGCGACGATAAAGGTAATCTCATCCTCGGTCAGCAACCATGCGTAGGAAGGCATTAGAATCGATCGTTCTCCGCCGCGTCCCCCCTGATGAATCATTTCCCATAAAACCGTATCCTGCTGGGCCGCCATCCAGGTGGAATCGGTGAAGTCCCGCGGCTGTGAATCCAAAGCGTCGGCATTCAAACCATCACCCCGGCCTTCGGGACCGTGACAAAGGACGCAGTAATGCACGTATAGAGCTCGGCCTCTTCGTTGAGCATACGTGTATTCCAGGTAGGGATCCGCATGAGAAGCCGTATCGCTGTAAGCTTGTGCTCCGGTTTTTTCTCCGGTCTCCTCCGATGAAGAACGGCAACCCATCAGTAGTGTGAACGCACAAGCGAGGAGTAATGCCGTCGTCGTCGGTTTCTTCATAATACGAGACATACCAACATCCACATTCAAATCAATTCTCAGTCTCTACGAAATAAATCAGAACACAATCGCAAATCCCTGTACCATTCGATACCGGCCGGATCAAAGCGTCATCAGATACGCCACCACATCCAGTGCTTCGGGCATCGTCATCCCGCTCTTGGGTTCAATGGTGTCGGGGATGTATTTCTGGGGATCGAGCAGCCAGTGCAGCATCCACCCGGTCTGAAGCCGGCCTCCGACATCGTCCAGGGGAGGGCCGACGTATCCCCCATGGCCGTCGATCATGTGGCAGCCCTGACAGCCGATGGCTTCCCAGTAGAGTCGACGGCCGCGCTCTTGGGCCTCTCGGGATGGACGCCATACGATAGGTACCGCCAAACCATCGTCCAGCAGTACCGAACCGAAATAATCGACGATCGTCTGGATTTCATTTTCTGACAATTCAAGATTCAGCATGCGTTCCTCGATGAGAGGTCGGCGGGAGACAGGCTCCCTGAGGAATCGCTCGATCCAATCAGGCTTCAGCCGGCTGCCCACGATACTCAGGTCTGGTGCTACGTCTCCTCCGTCCTCTTTAACAGGATGACATTTCAAGCAGCTATATTTTTGGACGATATCGCCCATGGTCCCCTGGGGGTTCCAGACTGATGGGGATGGGCCTCTCTTTATGAACTGATTGGGCAGGGTTTCTTCCCGAAAAGAGAGTAGGAGACAGGTGATGGCCTGGCGATCTTCCTGGGTCAGCTGGAACTCGGGCATCCGCATGGTTTCCCCGAAGACGCGGGGCGTTTTGAGCTTCGTGTCGATGTAATTGTGCAATGTCTGCGGGATTTCCGTTTCCTCAAACCAGATTTGATAGATTCTTTTACTGCCGATAAATGTATGCTCGGGACCCCGGTTCTGTACGGTATCCATACCTGAAAGTTGATGGCAACCCACACAGTTGTACTGATAAAAAAGGGCCTGACCCTGCTCGACCGTGTAGGGCGAGGATTCGGCTGTTGACTTCTCCTCTGGCCTGTCCCAGTCCAGAAATTCCGACGCCATGTACGCCGTGACGGACGCTCTGTCTTCCTCGGAGAACCCAAACTGGGGCATCTCAACATCGGGCTGGAAGTGTTGAGGGTTTTTAAGGAAATTGTATATCCATGTTTCCCGGGCTTTGGAGGACACTTCGTCCAAGTCGGTGGCAAGCTGGCCTCCCTGTCCTTCCAGTGCATGACAACTGGTGCACGGGGATTCGCGGAACAGTGTTTTTCCGGATGCGATGAAATCGTCATTATCCTTCCGTAGTCCGTAAATTCGGGGTAGAGGTTCCAGCGTTGCATCATCGGGAAAGGCGATGAATTGCATCAGAAAATCGGATAGATTTTTCCTCTCCTCATCGGTAAGCATAAAATTCGGCATTCTCGTATGGGGCCGCAGGGCTTTGGGATTTTTCAGCCATCGGATGATCCATTCCCGATCTTTGACTTTACTTCCGATGCCGTCCAGGGTAGGTGTGATAACGCTCTGTGCACCGGGACGGTCGTGGCAGGCCATGCATTTCAGTTCATGGATACGTTTTCGGCCAAGATTCAGGACGGGCGTTTCTTTTAGGTCTTCGTTGATATGACAGCGTCCGCAGGTGGACTCCACGTACCGTTTCGGCAGGACGGGCTCCTCCCAGGATTCACTGGACCTGTGGGCATCGAAAACCTCGGTAGCCAGTCCCTGACCGCCGTGGCATAACGTGCACCCGAATTCATCGACATCGTGATATATTTTAGAATGCGTGCGATGGGGCAGTGGTGCACCGGCCAGTTGCCGGTTTTTCATTCCCAGATGGCACGTGGTACACCGGTCGATGCGGTCGATATCGCGTACCCATATCTGCTTCAGTCCGATGGGAATAGGATTCTCCCTCTGGGGTAGATCTCTGAGCGTGCGATTGTGTCGTCTTTGGATACGGCGCCACGCCTTCAGATGGTCCTTCAGGGGAGATGAGACCAAGACAATCAGAAGGAGGATACTGCTGACAGCATATATTCGATAAAGCCTATCCATTCAAAGGTGCACTCCAAACATCCGGGTTCGAGTGACAGACGTGTTATCGATGAAATAATCCCATTCTACACGATATCATGTGGATTCCTAATGGGATGATGCGTTGTTGCTTGTTCAGGTTCATTCATTTCACAGGCGTTTTTTTACATCCACGGCCAAACCCATCGCCATTCGGATCCCCGGAAGTGGGTGCCGATGAGGGTGAGTACGGTGACCACGACGACAAACCAGGTCATGATCCAGTCGGCCAGAGAACGTCGGTACAGCCAGCCGATCCATCCCTTTTCACTCCGAATCAAATACGGAATGACGGCCAGACCGTACAGGAGCAGCGTGGGGGTGGCGATGGAGAAGGCATGGAACAGGCTGCTCAATCCAGCCACGACAAGCGTCGCCACGGAAAGAATCAGTAACGTCTTCGGCCGACGATGGACCCAGAGCGGCTCCCTTCGGATGTTGATGCTCACATACGGAACAGCCAGGAGTCCGATGATGGCCAGGCCGGGCAGGAGGATGCCCGAGACCAGGGGCGGGAACTTGTGGAGCATTTCCTGAATGCCCAGGAAATACCAGGGTGCTTTGGAGGGTTTTGGAGTATTGTACGGATTGGCCAGGCCTTCCAAAGGAGCATCGAAGAAAATGGACACAACCGTGAGGCCGATGATCAGGAGTTGAAAACAGATGATCTCACGGATGATGAGATGGGGGAAGGTGGCGACGAGTTTTTCCGGTGGCGTCTGGGTCTGAAACCGCGCGGGCACGCGGTGGGGAAACACGGCGATGCGTTTTCCGACTTGGATGGGCCCGGAAGCATCCTCGATAATCTCGGTGGACGGTTCCTGCACGGGCGAAGGTGCTTCGTCGGCCTGCCGGCTGCGCTTTTCCGGTTTGTAGTGCAACCCACCATCCTTTCGAATCCGCCAGAAGTGGAAGGCGATGAGCCCGATCATCAGGATGGGCAACGCGATGCAGTGCAACACATAAAACCGGACGAGGGTGACTTCTCCGATTTCGTTGCCACCCAGGAAGAGGAAACGCAGGTTCTTCCCGATCAGGGGAGCGTAATCGATGATATTAGCACCCACGGTGACCGCCCAGTAGGCGAGTTGATCGTAGGGCAGCAGGTATCCGGTATACCCTTCCAGAAGAGTAAGAATCATCAAAACCACACCGACGACCCAGTTAAACTCCCGGGGAGGCTTGTAGGCCCCATCGTAAAACACCCGGAGCATGTGGAGAAATACGACGATGACCATGAGATGGCCGGCCCATCGGTGCATGTTGCGCAGGAACATGCCGTAGGAGACGACGTAGTCGAGGTCTTTCATGTTCTCGTAAGCATTAGGAATGGACGGCTGGTAGTAGAACATAAGGAGTACGCCGGTGATCAGCAGGATCACAAAAAGGAAAAAACTGATGAATCCCAGATAAAACGTGTAGGAGAACCGAATCGCCCTTTCCCGTACCTTTACCGGATGGATGTGGAGAGTCAGGCTGTTGAAAACAACCAGGGAACGGTCCAAACCGGATTTGATGGGAAGGCGCGTCCGAAAAACTGAACGCCAGACCCTGCTGCGCTGTATTAGATCCCAGTACCGTCTCATATTTTCAGGAACATATCCTTTTCATCGACGATGTCGGAAGTATCCACGATGAGTTTTCCCTCTATCAGGGAAATACGGTATTTATCCAGGGGACGTGGGGCCGGTCCGCTGACTACGAGACCGGTTCGGGTATATACGCTGCCATGACAGGGGCAGGAGATGGCACCTTGTTCGTCGGACGGGTCGCCCGATTTCCAGTTGACCAGACACCCCAGGTGTGTGCACACGGCAGATAACGCGTAGAAGAAACCCCGCTCATCACGAACGATGTATAGGCGGTACGCTTCGTTATACACGACCGAATTGAGCTGAAATATGCCTGGTGGTCCGGCCGTGAAACGAGGTGGTATTTCCCGCAGGACTTTGGGTGTCAGGAAATCGGTCATCACGGCTATAGAGCCTGCACCGACGATCCCCACTGCCGTGCTTCCGGCGATGATGCAGAATTTTCTGCGGTCGATGGATTTGTGTTTTTCGATGTCTGTGTTATGGTTCGAATCCGTCATGACGATTGTCCACCAATGCTTCGATGTTTTCAGGTTTTCCCATGGTCATGACCCCCAAGGGGCATCGTCGTGCACAGAGTCCGCAACGAATACACCGATCATCGTACTTGATCAGTATGAATCGTCTTTCCGGTGAGATGTCCGAGTCGGGTAGTGACCCAGCCATTTTTTGCCGAGAGGGCTGGGAGAGCGTTAACTTTTCAATCGGAAGAATGTCAATACAACCCACTGGACATATGTCGGCACATCCTCCGCAGAGGATACAGTCTGTGTGTACCATCGCGTTCCATGTCTTCAGTAGTTGTGATTCGTTGTCGTAAGGTCTAGAATATTATAAATTATGATGAGAATTGCAAGGATAATTTCGTCCGTCATTCTCTAGAAGACACTTCATTCTGC
>Ga0180437_10005470_pt1 | contig 17380 bp, 16 predicted proteins | sample SS_ome_4_FD_132410 | JGI IMG/M metagenome (GOLD analysis project Ga0180437, IMG submission 132410) | Hypersaline lake sediment archaeal communities from the Salton Sea, California, USA - SS_3_D_1 metaG | ecosystem: Environmental > Aquatic > Non-marine Saline and Alkaline > Hypersaline >... | reverse complement strand
GGTCGGCTTCGTCGCGGAAGAAGAGTTGAAAGCCCTCCGGGTCCACGTCGAAGCAGGTGGGAAGAAATAGCCGGCGCTTCAACCGGGCCGCTCAGGTTTTTTTCACGCTTGCCGGAAGGACACAAAAGGCCGACACGCTCTGCTCGATGTGCAGCCACAATCGACGGGAGTGCTTGACGATGCGGCCGCCGGCCCGTAGCGCCTCCCGATTGCGAAGATCGGCGTGCTCCCTACCACTGGCGTGCCAGAGAAACGTGGATTTCTTCAAGAGACGTATCTCGCTTTCGAGTGTTCCGCGTCTATCGGCTGGGTCGCCTATATTGGCGCCACGAGTGAAACAATCGCGCTCAATGGATCGAGCCGAGTAACGGACCGGTGAAAACCACGGGCAGAGCCCGTGGCACACCAACCCAACGGCCCATGCCACCCGGCCCGAAAACAAGCACTGGCAAAGTCAGCGCCACCCGGCCGCCAGCAAGACAAACCATCACTGCCTCAACCACGACGTATTTGTGGGTAATGGCAAGGCTTGCGTCCCGGGCTAACCGCCGGCGCCGCTGGGTGGCGGCGCTCCGGTGTCCGGCGTCGCGGTCAGTCGGGCCAGGTCGTCGTGGGTGTTGATCGAAGCGACGTCGGGCCAGTCGGCCGGCGGGTCGGCGAGGTGGCAGCCCGCTGCGGAAAGCAACGGTTGCATCGACGCGTCGCCGCTGGCCAGTCGCCGCTCCACGAGCGGCGAGAGCGACGTGTGATACAACCCGGGAAAGGGCTGCCAGCGGCCGTCGAAAAAGGCGGCGCCGGGCGCCCCGCCCATGATCGTCGCCGCCAATCGCTCGATCCACGCTTGCCGGACCGCCACGAGATCGCAGGAGAGCAAAACGATCCAGCGTTTGCCGGATTGGTCTTCGCAATGCCGCAGCGCCGCGAGCAAACCGCCGAGCGGACCGAGATGGGGCGTGGCGTCGGCAATGGTCGCCAGTCCAAGGTTCTCATACTTGTCGGCTCGATCCGCGACCACCGTGACCGACTCGGCGAACGGGCGTGCGGAATCGGCGATGCGTGACAGGAGCGGCTGCCCGGCGACTTCGGCGAGGGCCTTGTCGCCGCCGAACCGCGCGCTGCGACCGCCGGCCAGGATGTAAACCGGCCAACGTCGATTCGCCGGGAAAGATGGCTCATTCATGGTCATCCGCGTGTCCGTGATCGACCCGGTCCGGCTCTTGCCTGAGCGTCTCGACGGCGTGGGGCAAGACGTCGGCGATGGCCGTTAGGAACTCGCACGCCCCCCGCGGCGAGCCGGGGAGGTTGATGACCAACGTTCGGCCGATGGCGCCGGCCTCGCCGCGGGAGAGATATGCCCTGGGCGTGGATGGCAGCAGTCGCCGCCGCGCCAGTTCCAGCAGCCCGGGATGCTGCTTGTCCAAGAGCGGCGCCGTGGCCTCCGGCGTGATGTCGCGGCTCGACAAGCCCGTGCCACCGGTGGTCAGGATCACGTCGGGGCGGGCGTCGGCTGACCGCGCCCAATTCAAGATCGCCTGGGAAATCCGCTGAGCCTCGTCTGGCACACAGGCCGCGGCGATGGCGGCGCCCCCGAGTTCCCCCAAAAACCTGCACAGGGCCGGGCCGGAGGCGTCCTCCCGTTCACCCCGAAAGCAGCGGTCGCTCACGGTGAGCACGGCCGCCGTGACGCCGCTCAACGGCTGCGCTGCGGGCGCCGGTGAGGATGCGGCGAGCCGCACGGCGCCGCTGCGCCCGCCGGTTTTTTCCAGCAGGCGAATCGTTTCGATCACCATTTGCTTGTCAATCGACTTGCCCATGTCGATGACGGTCAGCGCCGCGACCGCCACCGCGGTAAGGGCCTCCATCTCGACGCCCGTCCGCCCCTGCGTGCGGGCCGAGGCGGTCAGCCGCACGCCGCCGTCCACCAATTCCGCGTCCACATCTACATGATCCAGAGGCAGGAAATGGCACAGGGGAATCAGCTCGGATGTTCGCTTGGCGGCTTGAATGCCGGCGAGCCGGGCAACGTCCAGCAGGTTGCCCTTGGCGAGGGCGTCGCGGGCGATCGCGCCGGCCAGTTGTGGGTTGATCCGCACAAAGCCCTCCGCCACGGCCCGGCGGTCGGTCGCTCCCTTGTCGCCCACGTCCACCATGCGGGCGGCGCCGTGCGGGTCGAGGTGCGAAGGTCGGGGTTGGTCTTCGGCGGGGATCATGTTGGCGACCACGCGTAGAACGGCGACAGGCCGGACGCCATTTGCCCCGGCGGCACGAGAATGAAGCCGTCGCTGCGGGCGGGCCCGACGACGTCGCCCGAACTGACGTTTGCCGTCAGTTCCGCTTCGCCCGGACCAGTGAGGCGGACCGGCCGAAACCAGTATAGCGGAAGCGTCCGTGCATCGGGACGCTTGACCGTGACAAACGGCCGGTGGCCGTCGGGCCGTATGGAGCCCGCAAGCTTTGCCAGGCACGGCGCGACGAGCCACCGCGCTGAGACCATGACCGAAAGCGGATTGCCGGGCAGGGCAAAGACGGGTTTGCCCCGGCACGCCGCGACCAGAACCGGTTTACCCGGCCGCACCGGCAGACCGTAAAAGATGGTTTCGCCGCCGAGTTGTCCCACGACGCGGGGCAGGAAGTCGTAATCGCCCGCGGAAACGCCGCCCGTGGCGATGACCGCGTCGGACTGTTGCAGCGCCGACGCAAGTGTGGATTGGATTGCATCGGGCTCGTCACGAACCCGCCGCGGCGTGTGCAATGCGATCCACGGCAGAGGGCCGAACATGGCCGCCAGCGTGGGGCCGTTGGAATCGAATAGCCGGTAGGGTTCGATCGACGCTGGTCGCCCTGCCGGCGCCCCCGGCCCCTCTCCCCGTGGGAGAGGGGAGGACAATTCGTCGCCCGTTACGAGAACGCCGACGCGCACACGGCGGTGCACCGAGAGTTCGGCCAGTCCTATGCTTGCGGCGGCGGCGATTGCGGCGGCATGGAGCGGCGCCCCGGCTTCGAGAATCCTGGCGCCGGCCCGGCCGTTTTCGCCCTTGCGGCGGATGTATTCGCCGGCAAGCGGCTTCGCGTCGGGGCGAAGCCGCAAGCGGTTGGTTTCTTCGATGGCGTCTTCTCGCTTGATCACGACGTCGGCGCCGCGCGGGACGGGGCTGCCCGTGAATATCTTGACCGCGGTTCCCGGCGCGAGGTCGCCGGGCGGAGCGCCGATCCGGGCTTCACCGGCGAGCGGCGCCGCGGCGCCGGATTCGTTGATATCTGCAAGGCGGCAGGCGAAGCCGTCCATGGCGCTCACGTCGCAGGCGGGGCTGTCGCGTGTGGCCACCAGCGGCGCCGCCAGGAATCTTCCGGTGGCTTCGCCCAGTGACGCTGGTTCGATGTCAACCGGGGAAAGGAGCGATAGAGCGGCGGCAATCGCCTCGTCCGGCGACCCGAAGCGGAAAGCCGACGCGTTTGCTGCACAACTCATGACGATGTCTCGGCTGTGCTCGTGGCGTCGGCGAAGACCGGCCTCTTCCAGATCGGCGCGTCGCGTTTCAGTTCGTCGATGAACGTATCCATTGCATCCAGCGCCTCTTTGCGATGCCGCGCCGCGACCCGCAGCCGAAACGAACATGCTCCCACGGCGACCCGGCCGCGACTATGCTCGACCGACATTCCCAACAGGCCAAACCGGTCCATGTGTTTCGCGGCAATCCGCTGTAGCGTCTTCGTCGCCATCGGCTCGTACGCTTCGTAGTCCAAGGCGAGCAAGGGCCGGCCGTCCTCGGTGGGCCGGACGACGCCTGCAAAGGTGACGATGGCCCCGGCCTCTGCGACACTCCAAGCGCCGGCGGTCTCCAACAACGGCCCGTCGATGATCGCCACTTGCGCGCTCATCCTCCGCTTACCATTCCGATCAGGGCGACTTCGTCATCGGGCGTCAAAACGCGGTCGTCGGCGACAAACTCGTGGTTGACGGCAAGCCGCCCGCGGCAAAGCAGCGGGAGGAGCGACGGTTCGGCGGCGCCCAACGCCTCTCGCACGTCGCGGCACGTCGGCTGGGCGTTCTCAATCCGCAGAGCAACGCTCGACCGGCCGGCTACGTCGGCTTCCCGCCCAAACAGCAACACCGTCATTTCCATGCGTCACCCGCCGATCTGATACATGGCCCGCTCTGGTCGCACGAACTCAGGGGAGTCGATGCCGTGGCCGGCCCGCTTCGCCGCGACGCAATCCGTCAACAGATTGGCCAGTTCTTCATCGCCGGCGCCGCCCCGCAGCAACCCACGGGCATCCCATTCGTTCTGCGAAAACAGGCAGTTGCGAAGCTGCCCCTCGGCCGTCAGCCGCAGCCGGTTGCAGTCGCCGCAAAACGGCTGCGTGACGGGATGGATCAGGCCGATGATTCCGCCGCCGCGGGTGCGGAAATCCTGCGCCGGCTGGCTCTTGTCGGGTCTCGCCGCCGGTGTGAGCGGCCCGAAGTGGGCCTGGAGAATGCGGCGGATCGTGGCGCCGTCGATGAGCTGTTCGCCGTCCCACTTCTCTTCCGCGTCGAGCGGCATGAATTCGATGTATCGCAGCGTGAGCCCCCGCGCCAGCGCGAACTCGGCCAGCGGCACGATGTCGTCTTCGCTGAGGCCGCGGATGGGCACGGCGTTTACGCGGATGTTGTCGAAACCCGCCGCCTGGGCCGCGTCGATTCCTTCAAGCACGCGTCGCAGTCCCTTGCGGCGGGCGATCCGCTCGAAGGTCTCCTCGCGGAGCGTGTCGAGGCTGATGTTCAGCCGCGTCAGCCCGGCCCGCTTGAGTGATCCCGCCTGTTCGCGCAGCAGGATACCGTTGGTGGTCATGGCCACTTCGTCGATTCCGGACAGGCCGACGAGCTGCGCGATCAACTGATCGACGTCGCGACGCACCAGCGGCTCGCCGCCGGTAAGACGAATGCGATTTACTCCCAGCGATGCCGCCACGCGGACCGTGCGGGCGATTTCCTCAAACGTGAGGATTTCCTTCTTGGGGCGGAAGCGAATCCTCTCATTCGGCATGCAGTAGAAGCAGCGGATGTTGCAGCGGTCGGTCACGCTGACCCGCAGGTTCGTGTGGACGCGGCCGAAGCGGTCGAGGAGCCGGCGGGGGGGCAGCGCCGGTTGGGCCAACGGCGTCGGAAATAGAAGAGGGGCGATCATCCGGCGAGGTGAAATGCTAAATGCCAAGTTCTAGATTCTAAACAAATTCAAATGTTCGAAATTCGAAGCCGCCATATTATTTACGTTTCGCCGGCGACTTCCAACGCACAGGTTCCCCGGCTGAGGATTCCGCCGCGGGTGATGCGGCACCGCAAACCGCCTTGGCCCTTGAGCCAATCGAACGCCCCTTCCGCTACCGCGGTATTCATCCAGGAGCACGGTTTGCACGGTTCCGTTCCTGCAAACTCGACGCCTTGCAGCGTGAAGGTCTTGCCGACGAGCGCGTTCAGGTCGATCCCTTCCAGCAGGATGTTGCGCCGCATCGCGGACGGCGGGCAGTTCGCGACCTGAAACGCCTCGCGCATTTCCTGGAAGACCTCCCACGAAAAGAACGTGGCTTGCCCCTTGTAGTTCTCCTCATGGTCGAAGTAGCGGTCGCCGGCGAGGCCCTTTCCGGCCACGCACTCGATCTCATCGAGATCACGCGCTTCGTGATCGAGCGGTTCCTGACCGAAGCGGCCGACGAAGTTGTGTCCCGGCGAAACGAAAATGTGACGGATGGTGACCTGCACGAATCGGATCCTCAACGGTGGGGCCGAGGGGGGGGGCGGGAGCCTCTTTCGGTGATCGACTGACGATATCGCAGCCGGCCGGACCGGAAAAGCCTTTCGACCCCTTGCTTCAGCCGGGTGACGGGGGTTGACGCGTAACCGATTTCCCGTATTTTAGTACCGCTATCCGAAAAATGAAACCCGCCCGGGATGGTCGCGTGCCGAACCTGGTCAGCATTTCTGAAGCCGCCTCCTTGGGCTTGCACACCATGGCCCTTCTGGCCCGCGAACCCGGCGTCCGCCTGTCCACGCAGGACCTGGCCGGGCGGCTGGGTGGTTCGGAGCACCATTTGGCCAAGGTGATGCGGCGGTTGGCGCGGGGCGGATTCGTCGATTCGACCCGCGGTCCGGGTGGCGGGTTTCGCTTGGCCCGGTCGGCCGGCAAAATAAAGCTTCTCGAGATTTACGAGGCGGTCGAAGGCCCCTTGCGCGACGCCGGGTGCCTGCTGGGGGAGCCGATTTGCAGGGGTGGCGAGTGCCCCTTGGGCGAAGTCATTCACGCGGTACACAAGCAGGTCCGCGACCATCTTTCCAAAACCACGCTGGCGGCGCTGGCGCGGGGCCTGACGCTGGAAAGGGTGAAATCTTGATGAACACGGCCGCGGCGGAAAAGGAACTGCTGCAAATCAAACAAGCGACCGTGCGGTTCGCCGGGGACTCCGGCGACGGCATGCAACTGGTGGGCAATCAGTTCGCCGACATCGCGTCGGTCGTCGGCAACATCATCTCTTCACTGCCCGACTACCCGTCGGAAATCCGGGCGCCCGCCGGTTCCCTGGGCGGTGTGAGCGGTTACCAGCTCAACTTCGGCAGCGACGCCGTCACCACGCCGGGCGACGCCCCGTATGTGCTGGTGGCGATGAACCCGGCGGCTTTGAAGGTCAACCTGCCGGAGTTGCAGCGCGGCGGCATCGTGCTGGTCAACGAGGATGAATTCACGGACGTCAATCTCCGCAAGGCCGAGTATGACGCGAATCCGCTGGAGGGCGATGCGCTGGGTGATTACCGCGTCATTCCGGTTCCCATGACGCGGCTGACCATCGAGGCCGTGAAGGACACCGGGTTGCCGCGCCGCGACTGGGCGCGATGCAAAAACTTCTTCGCCCTGGGGCTGATGATGTGGCTGTACGACCGCCCGTTGCAGCCGCTTCTGGAATGGATGATGAAGAAGTTCGCCAAGAACAGGGAGGTGATGGCCGCCAACGGGGCCAGCCTTCGGGCGGGGTACAACTTCGCCAATACCGCGGAGTTGTTTCGCGTGTATTACCGGGTGGCCGCGGCGAAGCAGCGGCCGGGCCGCTACCGGCGGGTAACCGGCAACGAGGCCGCGGCCTTGGGATGCCTGGTGGCGGCGGCCCGGTGCCGGCGGACGCTCACGTACGCCAGCTACCCGATCACGCCCGCCAGCGAAATCCTGCACGAGCTTTCCAAGCACAAGGAATTCGACGTCCGCACGATTCAGGCGGAAGACGAAATCGCCGCGTGCTGTGCGGCCATCGGCGCGTCCTTCGCCGGATCGATCGGCGTGACCGGGACCAGCGGCCCGGGTCTGGCGCTGAAGATCGAGGCGATCGGCCTGGGCGTGATGACCGAGCTGCCGCTGGTGGTGATCGACGTGCAGCGGGCCGGCCCCAGCACCGGAATGCCGACCAAGACCGAGCAGGCGGACCTGCTTATGGCGCTGGACGGCCGGCCGGGCGAGTGCCCGCTGGTGGTGCTGGCCGCGGCGTCGCCCGCCGACTGCTTCCACACGGCGTTTGAAGCGGTGCGGCTGGCCACCAAATACATGACGCCGGTGTTGATGCTCTCCGACAGTTTTCTCGCCAACGGGGCCGAGCCGCTGCTAATTCCCGCCGCGGACGAATTGCCCGATCTCACGCCGCCGCCGATTCCCCCGCTAACGTCGTTCAAGCCGTACGGCCGCGATCCCGAAACGCTCGCGCGGCCGTGGGTTCCACCCGGCACGCCCGGTTTTGAGCACCGGATCGGCGGGCTGGAAAAGCAGGACGGCACAGGCGCCGTCAGTTATGACGCCGACAACCACCGGCAAATGGTGACGCTGCGGGCAAAGAAGGTGGACGGCATCGCCCGCGACATTCCACCGGCGGAAGTGGCGGGGCCGGACGCCGGTTTGCTGTTGGTCGTCGGCTGGGGCAGCACCTACGGGGCCATCGCCGGCGCCGTTTCTGAATTGCGGCAGGAAGGCCGCCCCGTCGCGCACCTGCATCTCCGGCACCTTCATCCGCTGCCGGCCAACACGGAGCAGACGCTCGCACGCTACGAGCGGATTCTCGTGCCGGAAAACAACGCGGGCCACCTCAAGGCGGCGCTGCAACGGCGCTTCGTGCGGCCCATCGTGGGGCTGTCGAAGATCGAGGGGCGGCCATTTCTCATTCGTGAAATCCGCAGCGCCATCGAGGAGGAACTGGACAGTGAGTGAAGCACAACGATGCCCCACGCCGGACGCGGCGCCGGCGGAGACCATCAGCGCCGAAGCCGCGTCGAAGGTGGACGATTGCCTGCGGACGCGGACCCGCAAGGACTTTCAGACGTCGCAGGAGGTGCGATGGTGCCCCGGCTGCGGCGACCACGCGATTCTCACGCAGGTCCAGAAGACGCTGGTCAACCTCGCCATTCCCCGAGAAAACCTCGTGTTCGTTTCGGGAATCGGCTGTTCGTCGCGGTTCCCCTACTACATCAACACGTACGGGTTTCACGGCATCCACGGCCGTGCGCCCGCCATCGCGATGGGCGTCAAATGCGCCAATCCGGAGCTTTCGGTCTGGGTCATCACGGGCGACGGTGACGGGCTGTCGATCGGCACGAACCATCTCATCCACTGCCTGCGGCGGAACCTGGACATCACCATTCTCCTGTTCAACAACCGCATCTACGGGCTCACCAAGGGCCAGTATTCGCCGACCTCGGAATTCGGCAAGCAGACGAAGTCCAGCCCCGGTGGGACAATCGAACAGCCGATCCGGCCGGTGCAGGTGGCCTTGGCGTCGGAAGCGACGTTCGTGGCCCGCACGATCTTCGCCGATCCAACGCACTTGGGGCAAACGCTTGAGGCCGCGGCCCGCCACAAGGGAACCTCGTTCGTCGAGATACTGCAGGACTGCCGCATCTTCAACGAGGGGGCGTTTCGCACGATGACCGAGAAGGCGGCCAAGGAGGAAACGCGCATCCTGCTCGAACACGGCGAACCGATTGTGTTCGGCGCCGACAAGCGAAAGGGCATCGCCGAGCGGAACCTGGCGCCGCACATCGTCGATCTTGACGCCGACGGAAACGACGAAAGCGAGCTGCTTGTCCACGACGTCACCGCGACCTCGCCGGCGCTCGCCGCGCTGCTGGCGTCGCTCGAACCGCCCGAGTTCCCCACCGCCCTGGGCGTCTTTCGCAGCGTCCAGAAGCCGACCTACGATGAATTGATTATGGACCAGATCCGGCAGTTCAAGGCGGCCCGCGGGCCCGGCGACGTGGACCGCCTGCTGCACGCTGGCACGACGTGGGAAGTTCGTTGACCGCGAAGGCACACAGACTCGACCACACCATGACCGCGCCGCTTGCGACTTCCGCCCCGACTTCCCCTCCGACTCCGGCGGTTTTCCAGTTGCCGCCGCGGGCGACGAAGGCCAAGGAGACCTCCGTCGATCAAGTTCAGGAGTTGGCGGCGCTGGACGCCCCGCTGTTGCGGCAAAACGTTCACTGGTTTTGCCAATTGCGGTGGCTGGTGACGCTGCTGCTGTTGCTGGCGGCGGCCGCGGGACATTTCGGGGCGATCCTACAACCCTTGGGACTGGCCATCCCCGCGGGAACGATGCTGGCGGTCGCCGGGATTTTGGTTGTCGCCAATGTGATCTACTTGCGATTCATTCCGGCAAGGGCCAACGGCGACGGCGAACCTGCCAGGTGCGACAACATCCGCGCCCTGCGGCTGCACGTGTGGATCCAGATCGTGCTCGACCTGCTTGTGCTTACGGCGGTGGTGCACGTGATCGGCAGCGTCACGAGCTATGCCCCGTTCATGTATTTGTTTCACATCATTCTGGCGTGCATTTTTCTTTCCCGCGTGGAAAGCCTGGTGGTGGCGGCGGTGGCGGCGGCCCTCTACGGTGGTTGCGTGGCGCTGGAAGGGTTCGGCGTCGTTGAGCCGGCCAGCGTGTTCACGCACCCGGGGCGACTTGTCCCCGACGAGTCACCGGCCGCGTTCTGGGCGTGGAGGGTCGCATTCGCCCTCGGGATCTGGACGATCATCTGGTATCTCGCATCGCGGCTGGCCGGCGCCCTCCGCGAGCGGGAGCGGCGGCTCGCTGTCGCCAACGCCCAGCTCAACGCCAGCAGCCGGGAACGGGCCCGCCACATGCTGCAAACCACGCACGAACTCAAGTCGCCGTTTTCCGCCATTCACGCCAACACCCAGTTGCTTACCGGCGGCTTCTGCGGCGAACTGCCGGACAAGGCCGTGGAGGTGTCCGAGAAAATCGCCGCCCGCTGCCAGGTGGTCGCGCGGCAAATCACCGAGATGCTGCAACTCGCGAATCTGCGGTCCGAGGGCCAAACCCAACCGGCGAGCAAAAAGTTGGACCTGGCCGACATCGTGCAGGTGGCCGTAGACCGCGCCACGCCGACGGCGGCCGGCCGCGGCATTTCCATCGACTTCCATGCAGACCCCGTGAGTGTCCGCGGCGTCGAGGACCACCTGCGGATGCTGGCCGACAACCTGGTGGGCAACGCCGTCAATTATTCCTACGACGGCGGCGTGGTGAGCGTCGCGTGCTCCGACGCCGGCGACTCCGCCGCCACGCTCACCATTTGCGACCACGGCATCGGCATTCCCGCCGACAAGCTTCCGCACATCTTCGACGACTACTACCGCACCCGCGAGGCCGCACAACACAATAAGGCGTCGACGGGACTGGGCCTGGCCATCGTGCGGGACGTGGCGTGGGCGGCCGGCATGGACGTCCGCGTCGAGAGCGGCCCCGGCTGGGGAACGCGGTTCACCGTCACCATTCCGAAGGATCGACAGCACTCCGCATTGCGGCCGAAACCGACCGCAGAAAGCCATACCTATGCCGTATCTGCTCGTGGTTGACGACGATGAGGAGTTCGCCGCCGCCGTCGCGTCGGCCCTGCGCAAGCATGGACACGAGGTCGCGCTCGAGCACGACCCCGACGGCGCCTTGGCCCGCCTCGGCGAGCAGCGCCCCGACGCCGTTCTCTTGGACGTCATGTTCCCGGAGAACCCGAGCGCGGGATTCGAGTTGGCCCGCGACATCCGCCGGGACCACCCCGACCTTCCCATCCTCATGCTCACCGCCGTCAATCAGAAGTTCCCGTTGGGCTTCAGCGCCGGCGACATCGACTCCACGTGGCTGCCGGTGTCCGAATTTCTCGAAAAGCCCGTGGACTTGATCGAGTTGTGCGAGCGGGTGGATCAGATCTTTCGTTGATACGGGTCCAACGCCGTTGGATCATCGCGTTTCGCCCCGCGAAACGGCGCCCGCGGCCAGCGGGGTCGGCCGCGGCTCCGGCGCGACGCTACGGCGCCAAAAGCAGACGGCTTGGCGATTGCAGCAGGTCCTTGACTTCGTTGAGGAACCGGCCGGCGGCCGCGCCGTCCACCAGGCGATGGTCGTAAGAAATGCTCAGCGGCATCATCATCCGCGGCTGGAGTTGCTCGTCGACGTACATCGGCAGCTTGCGGGTGCGACCCACAAGCAGGATGGCGACCTCCGGCGGGTTGATGATCGGCGTGGAGTACGTCCCGCCGATCGCGCCCAGGTTGCTCACCGTAAAGGTGCTGCCGCGGAGGTCCGCCACGGCGAAGTCGCCGTCGCGGGCTCGCTGACCAATGTCCTGCAAGTGGCGGGCAATCTCCGCGATGGGCATCCGGTTGACGCCCCGCAGCGACGGCACGACCAGGCCCCGCACCGTATCGACCGCGATGCCGACGTTCACATAGTCGTGATAAATGACCTGCGCGTTGTCGAGGTCGAGCGAGGCGTTGAGAATAGGGTGCTGCTGCAGGGCCAACGCGACCGACTTGATCAGAAACGGCATCGTGGTGAGCTTGATGCCGGCCGCCGCGTAGTCGAGCTTGCTCCGCTGGCGGACCGCCTCGAGCTCTGTCACGTCGGCGTCGTCGAAGTTGGTGACCCGCGGGATGGTCGTCCACGACTCCTCCATCTTCGCGCTGATCGTCTTGCGGATGCGGGTGAGTTTCTCGATGCGGATCGACCCGTAATCGTCGGTGTCGCTGACCGATTCGGTGCTGACCTTCGAGCCGGTGGAAATGGCGGGAAGCCGGGTGGTGGTCGCTTCGCCACGATCGGTTTGCGGGGCCTCCGCCTGGGCGACGCCTCCGTCTGTCCGGTCCGCGGCGCGGACCGCCGCCAGCACGTCGTCGCGGGTGATGCGGCCGCCCGGACCGCTGCCGGTAACACCGCCCAGACGCACGCCCACTTCGCGGGCGAACCGGCGGACGGCCGGCCCGGCGGGGATGGCGTCGTCCTCGTTGTCATCGGCGGGTTGCCGTTTTGCGGAGGCCCGGCGCGGTTGCTCGGCCGGGGTCGATTTCGTCGCCGCTTCTCGTTTGGCGGGCGTCACTGGCGTCGGTTTCTGGGCGGGAGGCTTCGCTGGTCCATCAACGCCTTCGTCCTTTTGAGCGTCTTCGTCTGTCTCCGCGACCGCTTCCTCGTCGGCGGCATGGCCTTCCTCGTCCTGGGCGGCCTGTTCGGCGTCGCCGTTGTCTTTCTGCTCTTGAGCCGCCGCGTTGGCTTGCTCCTTATCGCCGCCGCTTTTCTTCTTGCCCTTGTCGTCTTGGGCGACGCCTTCCAACTCCAGGATGACGGCCCCCACTTTGATCGTGTCGCCCTTGGAGACACGAACCTTGGAGACATTGCCCGCCTGCTTGGTCGGCACTTCGGCGGCCGCCTTGTCCGTCTCGATCTCGATGATGTTCTGCTCCGCCTTTACGGTGTCGCCTTCCTTGACAAAAACGTTGATCACGTCCGCCGATTCAATGCCGTCGCCCAGGTCGGGCAGCTTGACTTCAATCGCCATCGGGTCGCCTCGGGTTCCTATGCAAAGTACGGGTCCGTCTTTTCCGGGTCGTAGTCGAGTTGTTTGATCGCGTCGGCCACCCTTTTCTTTGGAATCTCATCACGCTGGGCAAGCTGGTAAAGCGCCGCGATCGTCACACTCTGGGCGTCCACCTCGAAGTGCCGCCGCAGGTTTTCGCGGGATTCGCTCCGCCCCATGCCGTCGCAGCCGAGGGCGAACAACTCCGTCGGCAAGAACGGGCCGATTTGCTCCGGCACGGCCCGCACGTAATCCGACGAGGCGATAAACGGCCCGGCCGATTCCGCGGTAATTTCCTCCAGGTACGACGCCTGCTTCTTGCGGGCGGTGGGATGCAGCATGTTCCAGCGGCGGGCACGATGGGCGTCGCGCCTCAGCTCGTTGTAGCTGGTGACGCTGTACGCGGTGGAGCTGACACCGAAATCTTCCGCGAGCGCCTTCTGGGCTTTGAGAACGCTGCCCAAAATCGCCCCGCTGCCGAGCAGATTCACGTGCGGGGCGTCCTTCCCGGCGGTCGCTTCACCGAGCTTGTACATCCCGCGGATGATGCCTGCTTCCACGCCCTCGGGCATCGGCGGCATTTCGTAGTTTTCGTTTTCGACCGTGATGTAATAGATGGCCGTCTCGCCGTCTTGATACAACTTCTTCAGGCCGTCCATCACGATGACAGCGGTCTCGTAGGCGTACGCCGGGTCGTACGCCCGCACTGTGGGAAAGGCGATGGCGTTTAAGATGCTGTGGCCATCCTGGTGCTGCAGGCCCTCGCCGTTGAGCGTTGTGCGTCCCGCGGTGCCGCCGATCATGAAACCCTTGGCCCGCAGGTCGGCGGCGGCCCAAATCAAATCGCCGATCCGCTGGAAGCCGAACATCGAGTAGTAGATGAAGAAGGGAATCATGTTGATGCCGTGCAGGGCATACGACGTGCCGGCGGCGATGAAGGAACTCATCGAGCCCGCCTCCGTGATCCCTTCCTCCAAAATCTGCCCGTCCTGGGCTTCCTTGTAATACATGAGCTGATCGCTATCGACCGGCTCGTAAAGCTGCCCCGCATGGGCGTAGATGCCGATCTGCCGGAACATCCCCTCCATGCCGAAAGTACGGCTCTCGTCCGGCACGATAGGCACGATGTGCTTGCCGATCGACTTGTCTCGCGTGAGCTTGGTGAGCAGGCGGACAAAGGCCATGGTGGTCGAAACCGCCCGGCCGCCGCTGCCTTCCAAAAACTCCTTGTAGTCGGAAACGGGCGGCGTCTTGATGGTGGGGGCCTTCGTCGGGCGGCTGGGAACGCAACCGCCCAGCGCCTCCCGCCGGTCGCCCATGTAACGCATCTCGACGCTGTCTTCCGGCGGCTTGTAGAACGGGGCGTTCTTCACGTCATCGTCGGAAATCGGAATGCTGAACCGCGTGCGGAATTCCCGGAGCTCTTCCTCGTTAAGCTTCTTCTGCTGGTGGGTGATGTTGCGGCCCTCGCCGGCTTCCCCCAGGCCGTAGCCCTTGACCGTCTTGGCCAGGATCACCGTCGGCTTGCCGTTCGGTTGATTCACTGCCTGGTCGTAGGCCGCGTAGACCTTGGCGGGATCGTGACCACCGCGGCGGAGTTTTTCCAATTGTTCGTCGGAAAAGTTTTCGACAAGTTTCAATAGATCGGGATACTTGCCGAAAAAATGCTCTCGAATGTAGGAGCCGGGCATGACCGTGTACTTCTGGTACTGCCCGTCCACCACCTCCGCCATCCGCTGCATCAAAAGCCCCGTATGGTCCGCCTTGAGGAGCGGGTCCCAGTCGCTCCCCCAGATCACCTTGAGCACGTTCCAGCCGGCGCCGCGAAAGAGCGCCTCCAGTTCCTGAATGATCTTGCCGTTGCCGCGGACCGGGCCGTCAAGCCGCTGCAAGTTGCAGTTGATCACGAAGACCAGGTTTTCCAGCCGCTCCCGCCCCGCAAGCGTAATGGCGCCGAGGGCCTCCGGCTCGTCGCACTCGCCGTCGCCCAAAAACGCCCAAACCTTGGTGTTGGCGGTGTCCTTGATGCCCCGGTCCTGCAGATACTCGTTGAAGCGGGCCTGGTAGATCGCCATGATCGGACCCAGGCCCATCGAAACGGTCGGATGCTCCCAGAAATCGGGCATCAGCCACGGGTGGGGATACGAGGAAAGCCCGCCGCCCTCGCCCAGTTCACGGCGGAAATTCCGGAGATGCTGTTCACTCAAGCGGCCCTCGACAAACGCCCGCGAATACATTCCCGGCGACGCGTGACCTTGAAAAAAGACCTGGTCCCCGTCGTAGCCCGACTCTCCCCTCCCGCGAAAGAAGTGGTTTTGCGCCACCTCGTACAGCGTCGCGGACGAGGCGAACGTGGAAATGTGGCCGCCGATGCCGTCCGACTCCCGGTTGGCCCGCACCACCATCGCCATCGCGTTCCAACGGACAATACTCTTGATCCGTCGTTCGATCTGCCGGTTGCCTGGGTACGGGGGCTGTCGCTCGGTCGGGATTGTATTCACGTACGGCGTGTTCGCCGCAAATGGCAGTTCCACGCCGGCGAGCTGGGCCCGCTCTTCCATTTTCGAAAGGATATACCGGGCCCGATCGGCGCCCTTGCTTTGCAGGACGTAATCGAGCGCCTCGAGGAAGTCGCTCGTTTCCGCCGGATCGGCGTCGGGCCGATGGTGCTCACGGGAAGGGGTGGCGGTATCCCCGCTGCGGGGCTGCGCCTGCCGCATTTGTTCAGTCAGTTCCGCGGACGCCATACCGAATATCCTCATCTAATTTGTCGCCGCAGCGCACGGGCCGCGGACCAGGCCCTCACCCCATGAACTGCGGAAAGCGTCAGGTGGATAATGCCCTTGAGTCTAAGGGGTTGTGACGCCGCGCAACAGGGGATTTATGGGGACGAATACTTGTCTTTAGCATGTGTATTCCTTCCGATAGGTGGTGGCGTGGCGGTCCGAGGAATCCGATTCCATTGAATATGCCGATCCTGCGGTTTCTTCTTGCGTTTTCGCGTGGCTTTGCCCGATAAGCGATTTGGGCGCCGTCCTCGGTCCCGCTGTTGCGCAGAGCGTGCCATCCCGCAGAAGCCCGAAAACCGTCCGGCGGCGACGCCGGAAATCGGCCCGCCCGGCGCTCCATTCCCTCAAATCGCCGTCATCTCCGTTTAGGCGAAGCGGCGAAAGCACGGTCGCACCATGAAAGTCTTCACATCGCGCTTCGGCCCCCTCGAAATTGAGCCCGAGGACATCCTGTGCTTTCCTCGCGGTCTCGTCGGATTCGAGGAATGTAAACACTGGATGCTGCTGGGCGACGACGAGACCGACGGCGTCGCTTGGATGCAGTGCCTCTCGCAGCCGGAATTGGCCATGGCGGTGGTCAGCCCGCGGCGGTTCCTGCCGGGCTATCAGGTCCGAGTAGGGAAGGCGGAGCTTCTGCCGCTGCAGCTTGACGAATCGGACGAAGTCTTTGTGCTGGCGGTCGTTGCGCAGAACGAGCGGGCCCTGACGGTAAACCTAAAAGCGCCCATTTTGATCAATTTAACGCGATTGCTTGGACGGCAAGTGATTGTCAATGATGATCAACCGCTGGCCCTGGAATTCGCCCCGGCCCCCTCATCCGGCTCGGCGGAGGAACTTCGCCGTTCGGCGTAGCCTAAATGTCTTTCCTGGCGGCCGGCGGCGCAAGTTTTTGCAGGCCCCCTATATTTCCCAGTTTTCGCAAGAATTTACCAAAAATACCTATCGCCCCGGCCGAACTTGCCGCGAATAATTCCCTTAGCCAAGCATTTGGGAAGGATTCCTGGGCCGCCCCCAACGGCGTTTGAGCGCGGATTGCAGCAGTTGGTCGGATTTGAACCGGTAAATTCCAGGTCGGCGCCGGTGTATTTCCGTCTTCTTCGACACAATCTACACCCGCGCAAGCTGAGTAAAACTGGCCCTGGCAACTACCGATGAACAACAGTGACCTGGGGTCGCGGCGTACGCCCGCGCCCCCGCCCCCCATCCCGAGGCGGCAGGAAACCGCCTGTTAAGGAGCCAACGATGCTCGTCCTGTCCAGACATCGCGACGAAAGCATCATGATCGGCGACGACGTCGTTGTGACGATTGTGGACATCCGCGGCGACAAGGTGCGGCTGGGAATCAATGCGCCGCAAGATATCCCCGTGCATCGGCAAGAGGTCTACGAGGCCATCAAACGCGAAAACCGCAACGCCGCCCGAATGCCCAAAGCCGCCGCCCGCGGCGTCTCGGGAACTTCTCCCACAACGAACCCTCAAACGCAAGCGCCGCAATAACGGCCTAGCCCAACTTCCACAGTTGCGAACGGGCGCAACCGGCCACGCACGCTCTAAGTGCTGGCAGTAGATAGCGTTCTGACTTCGCAAGACGGTGGGATGAGGGGAGAAAGAACGACCTCCTTGAGCAAGAATGATGGGTGATGCAATTGAACCAGCACACCCGCTACAAGGAGGTCTCTGTGATGATGACGGAATCGATTGTCGCTGCCAAGAAGAGCGCCAT
>Ga0180437_10005469_pt1 | contig 17382 bp, 11 predicted proteins | sample SS_ome_4_FD_132410 | JGI IMG/M metagenome (GOLD analysis project Ga0180437, IMG submission 132410) | Hypersaline lake sediment archaeal communities from the Salton Sea, California, USA - SS_3_D_1 metaG | ecosystem: Environmental > Aquatic > Non-marine Saline and Alkaline > Hypersaline >... | reverse complement strand
CGAAGGGAGGGTCCCAAGCTGAGAGTGTGGCCCCTGAAGAATGGGCGTAGCGCGCATTACTTCCGCAAGCGGCGCGGTTTTGCGTGCGATATAATGACTCCTTGCGGAGACATCCAAAACAGAAAGTGGAGGTAACGTTGAAAACGCTCAGGTTCGGAATCATTGGTTGTGGTCTGATGGGGCGAGAGTTTGCCGCCGCAGTCGCCCGCTGGTGCTGCCTCACGGACATAGACACGAAGCCCGAGATTGTTGCCATTTGCAGCAGACGGGGACACGCTTTCCCGTGGTTTACGAACAACTTCTCCTCGATACGCCAGGTGACGACCGATTACGCGGAATTTCTGGCGAACGACGCAGTCGATGCCGTCTATGTGGCAGTCCCGCATCATCTGCATCAACCAATCTACTGCGACGTAATCGGAGCCGGGAAGCACCTGATGGGAGAAAAACCGTTTGGTATAGACAAGGCGGCCAACGACACCATTCTGGAAAGCATCGGCCGACATCCTGAGTGCTTCGTGCGTTGCTCTTCGGAGTTCCTTTTCTTTCCCGCCGTCCAGCGCATTGGCGCCATGATTGAGGAAAAGGCGTTTGGGACAGTGCTCGAGGTGAATTGCGGGTTTCTGCATTCGAGCGACTTGGATCCTCAAAAGCCGCTGAACTGGAAACGGAATATCGAGTTCAACGGGGAGTATGGTTGCTTGGGCGACCTTGGCATGCACGTGTACCATGTTCCTTTTCGGGCCGGTTGGCGCCCTCTAAACGTCAGAGCCATTCTTTCGAATGTTGTGGCGGAGCGCCCTGACGGAATAGGGGGACGGGCGCCGTGCACAACCTGGGACAATGCCACGCTGTTGTGCGAGATGCGCGACCCCGTTACGGGTTCTGTATTCCCATTGACAATGAAGACAGAACGGATTGCGCCGGGCGAGAAGAATACCTGGTATCTCGAAATCCTAGGCACGCGGGCAAGCGCCCGATTTTCCACGAAGAACGCCAACATGCTCGAGCGCCTCGAGTATGAAGGCCGAGAGCAGACATGGCAACGTATTGACATGGGCCACGAGACGGCATTCAAGACCATTACGGGCGCGATATTCGAATTCGGTTTTTCCGACGCGATTCTGCAGATGTGGGCCGCGTATTTGCATGAGTTCGCGCACGGCAACCGGCTTAGCCCGTTTGCAGGCTGCGCAACGCCTGAGGAGACCCGTTTGCAGCACGCTCTATCGACTGCCGCGTTGGAGTCCCATCGTAAACGGGAACTTATCACGGTTCTATAGGAAGCAATATGTATTTAGGCATCGATCTGGGAACGACCACGCTAAAGGTTGCAGCGTTTGATGCGAAGACGGGAGCGCTTGTCGCCCGTTACGAACAGCGACTGCGAACGCAGGTCGACCATGAAGGGAAACGCGAGCAGGAGCCAGTGGGGATCTGGAAGGGCGTCTGCTCCGCCTGCAGCCAGGTTCGTTCGCAGTGTGCCGGTTCGAAGAAGCAGTGGAGTGCCGTGAGAGGTATTGGACTGGCGTGCCAAGGAGGCAGCACGATAATCGCTGACCGCCGGACCGGGTCCGCACTAAGTTCGATGATTCTTTGGAATGATGCCAGGGCGTATCCCTATATCGAGGCTATCATGGCCGAGAAAGGTCCCAAGTACTGGGCGTCTTTCACGTTGCGCGATGAGCCGGGCATGGGACTTGCCCGCATTCACTGGCTCAGGGAGCGCCGTCCGGAACTGTTTCATCATGATAACATCTACATTGGCGCGGGAGAGTACTTGTACTTCAACCTGACGGGGCAGTGGCGCCAAGACCCGTGCCATGCGCTCCAATCGGGCTGTTACGACGCCCGGAGAGCAAGGTTGAGTGACAATGGCCCCAGGGTAGTGGGCGAAACCGCGGCCTTTTTTGCGCCGGTTCGGCAAGGCCACACGACTCATCCGCTCCGCAAGGAAGCCGCGCGAAGCCTGAAACTGTCCGAGGGTATTCCAGTTGCGGGCCCGTACATGGATCAAGAGGCCGGCTTCCTTTCCGTCGCGCACACGTCCAAGCAGCCGCTTGCGTGCTCGCTCGGCACCGCGTGGGTAGGCAGTTTTCGCCTGCCGGCGCCCGCGCGCGGATCGTCGCCCTCCCAACTTGTGATTCCCGACCCTTCGGGACGAGGGCGACTGGTGATTCAACCGCTTCTTTCGGGCAACGTGACCTGGGATTGGGGACTCGAAACGTTCGTACACGCCAGTCTCAAGAAGGCACTGGCCACACATGCCGCGGTTCTCAAGGGGCGCATTCTTCCTCCGCGGGGATTGGTCGCGTTGCCGTGGTTGTATAGGCCCAACCCTTTCCGGCCACATCTAGCGGGGGGTGGCGGTTTCATGGGAATATCCCCCGCGACCACGAAAGCGGATATGTTTCGGGCCGTAATAGCCGGAATGGCCTATGAACTGTTCCGCGTGTTCTCGGGATTGCAGGAACGGGGCGTCATGGATGCCGTCGTCTTGTGCGGCGGTGCAAGCAGAGGGCAGCCGTTCCAGCAACTAATCGCGCGTTTGTTCCGCCCACTGCCGGCCTATTGCGTTGTTGAGGATGACTGGGCGGGGGCTCGGGGCTGTCTGTGCGCTTTCGGAGGAAAGCCGGCCCATTGTTCGACGCGGAAAGTGTGTCGGTTGCCCCGCCTTGTTGATGGGAATGAGCTGGCGCAAGGGTACAAGCTTTATTCGGACGTGATCGAACGCGTCTACGGCGAGGTCGCTCGTTCTCAGACCTATAAACTTGAGTGAAGGAGTTGGCGCAATGGAATTCAAGGCGCACGTCGGCTTGATGCCGTTCTACCTTAAGCTCTATGACGGAATCCTCCCGGATCTGCTTTCCGAAATGGCGCCGTTGACTGAGCAAGCCCAACAAGCGTTTGCGGGTCAAGGAATCAGGGTTACCTGTTCGCCTGTGTGCCGAATGCGCCCAGATTGCGAAAATGCGATCCATCTTTTCACCGAGCGCGAGGTCGATCTCATAGTCACGCTCCATCTGACCTACAGTCCATCGCTCGAGGCGGCGGACGCGTTGTGCGGTTCTGGGAAGCCGGTGCTGATGCTCGACACGACGCTTGACAAGCGATTTGGTCGCGACGCGGATCCAGAACGCATGCTCTTCAACCACGGCATACACGGGGTGCAGGATTTGGCCAGTGTGTTGCGGCGGCGCGGAAAGCCTTTCTGGATCGTCGCGGGCCATCTCACCGATCCTCGCGCGGTGGGGCGTGCGGCGAGCGTGGCCCGATTTGCGCGTGCAGCCAACAAGTTCAAAAACATGCGTGTGCTGCAGGTTGGCGCCTCGTTCCCCGGGATGGGGGATTTCCTCGTTGATGAGTCTCTCTTGCAGGACCGATTCGGGATCGAAGTCGAACGAATTGCGCCGCGCGACTTGGCTCAGGAAGTGCAAGAGGTCGGTGAGGAAGAGATAGCACAAGAAGTGCAGCTTGACCGGGAGCGGTTCGCCGTCGATATAGAAGCGGAAACGCATCGGCGCGCCGTGCGCGTCGGGCTGGGCCTGCGACGGTGTGTGGCCAAGCGAGGCTGTGGGGCGGTCACGCTGAACTTCGCCGCGTTCGAGTCCGGGGACAAGAGCGTGGACGTCTTGCCGTTCCTGGAGTGCTGCAAGTGCATGGCGTGCGGCATCGGATATGCCGGGGAAGGGGATGTGCCGACAGCGTCGCTTGTGAGCGCACTCCTGGCCGCGTGTCCAGAGACTTCGTTCACCGAAATGTTCTGTGCGGATTGGGAAGGGAACTCGTTGTTCCTTTCTCATATGGGGGAGTTTAACCCGACGCTTGCCTGCGACAAACCGAGGCTGTTCGAGAAAGGCCTCCGGCTTGGGGGTCTCCGGAACCCGGCCTGTCTGGCCTGTGCACCGAGGCCCGGGCCTGCCACGCTTGTCAATCTTGCACCGGGATCCGAGGATACGTTCCAGTTGACCGTTGCCCCGGTCGAAGTTCTTGAAGACGGCACACACGAAAAGGCTCGAGACTGGATACGCGCCTGGATCCGTTCGCCAGTGCCCGTCAGCAGTTTCTTGGAACGCTATTCCGTGTTGGGCGGCACGCACCACAGCGCCATAATCCTCGGCGACCACGTGGAAGGGCTTCGGGCTTTCGCGGCGTTCACGGGAATGGAGCGATGTACGGTCATTGTCTAACTTAACTTCAAAAAGGTTAGCTTCTGTTGAAACAGGAGACTCAGCTCGACAAATGGATGAGATCGCACTCCACGGTGTCCACACGTACACGGATGTGGACCGCCGCTTTTGGCACGAGCATCTTGAAGAATGGGCGCCTCGGCGGATATTTGACGCCCACGTGCATGTAGTCAATCCCCGCTATCGCGTCGATACAGTCTCCGAGGAAATGCGGCGGTCTCACTGGGCGGCGGAACTGAGCGACGGGCAAGAGGCGGAGACGGCAGAAAGGGCATATCGCACCGTCTTTCCGCAAAGAGAGGTGTGCTGTCTGGCCTTCGGGCTTCCAAATCTCGGCTGGGACTTGATCGGGGCTAATGAGAGTTTGCGCGCTGAGGCAGCGGAGCGGGGCTGGTACACGCTTGCAGTGGTTCGCCCTGCCTGGGTGGCCGAGCAAGTCGAGGCCATCCTCGACCAACCCGGCGTAATTGGCGTCAAACCCTACTACGCTTGCATCGAGTATGACCGGGCTGACTGGGACAAACATCTGGAATCAAGCATCTTCAGTTTCCTGCCGCACCACCAACTCGAGGTCCTCGACTCGCGGCGGGCCTGGGTCACCCTGCATGTACCTCGGGCTGAGAGGCTCGGGCATCCAGACAACATCAGGGAAATCAGGGAAATCCGCCGTCGTTACCCGCATGTACGGCTCGTTGTGGCGCACTTGGGGCGCTGCTACACGTTGCCGCATGCGAAGGAAGGTCTGCGACCTCTTACGGACGATCCCGAGATATACTTCGACAACTCTGCGGTGTTAAACCCTGATGTCCACGAGTTTGCCCTGAGGACGATCGGTTATACGCGCATCCTCTATGGAACAGACAATCCCGTCTGTTACCTGCGTGGACGTCGACAATGGCACGGTCGTCATTACGTGAACCGCACCTCCCATCCATTCCATTTCAATACCGAGCGTGAGTCGCCTGAGATCGAAGCGCAATACACATTGTACATGTATGAAGCGTTGAGGGCCTTGAAAGAAGCGTGCCGTCGGCTCGGACTCGGAGAAGACGCAGTGAGGGCGCTTCTTCACGACAATGCGAGACGACTTGTGGGTCAAATCACTGAGGAGGAACCAAGCCAGAGCAGAGAGGTGGCCAGACTATCGACGGAGCGCAGCCACGGACCTAGGACATCAGGACTCGTCCCTGTGTCAGTCCGTTTACCTGACTGGAGGCAACGTATTCGGATGAAGGACGGCCCGCAGAAGGAAAGACGTGAGACTATTCGCCACCTTTTGGCGCAACAGGGGTCGTTGCGCGTGCGGGATCTTGTTCACCGCTTGGGCGTAACGTCGATGACGGTCCGGCGGGACTTGGCATCGTTGGAACAGGAAGGAGTTGTTCTACGAACTCACGGCGGCTGCGTGATACAGTCCCCGATGGTGCCGGAACTGTCTTTCACGGAAAAGGACGCGTTGCGCGGCAAGCAGAAGGCTGCAGTCGCGCGCGCAGCAGTGAAACACGTTCGGGCTGCGTGTTCCATCTTCATTGACACAGGCACAACGGCACTGCATTTTGCGCGCGCCCTTTCCGACGACATGGGGCTGAGAGTCTTCACCAACAACCTTCGAGTGGCCATGGAGTTGTTCTCCCGCGACGCTTTTGAGGTAATCGTATATGGCGGTGTCTTGGCCAAACGAAGCCCGGACCTTGCAGGGGAGCTTTCCCTTACGCGGATCAGGGAGTTTAGGCTCGATCTTGCGATTCTTGGCGCGGACGCCATAGATACAACACGAGGGCATGTCTACGCCGCAGACATACCCACAGCGCAACTGGATGCGCTCGTTGCCGAACAGGCTTCCAAAGTGATGATCCTCGCAGATAGCTCCAAACTCGACAAGCACAGTCTTGCCCTCGTCACGACGCTCGGCCCCGGGATCACGTTGGTGACGGATAATGAGGCTTCGCGGAGTAGTCTGGCGCGTCTCAGAAGGACCGGAGCAGATATCGTGATTGCGGAGTATGAACACGATGACAGATCATAGAACTTGCAGGCGACTTAAGGCATATGGACACAGAGGCAAATCGCGACTCTTGTCTATCAGCCTATTCACATGCAGCGTGTTGCTCGGGTGTGCTGGCGTTGCATTTGCTGACCCAATCGCCACGTTTGCACCGGGTGACAAGAGAGGATTGGACGTCGTCACGGGCACTTACGGAGTATGGGAATGCCGCAACATCGAGGGAAGAAGAGCGATTGGCCTGGATGCGCCAAGCAATTACATCTACTTCAAGGTTTCGCCTGAAGTTAGGGAAGCGATTGGCCAAGAGTTTTACATGATCGTGGACTTCCTCGACGATGGCATCGGCGTCGTCAGACTTCAATACAATTCGGCAGGATCGCCTTACGAGCATGGCCCAGGGCTGGTGACGACGAATGGCGGCAAGTGGACGCGCGGGCTGCTGCACGTGACGGATGCACACTTGCGTGGCCTGCAGGAAGCGGGGGCGGACTTCCGGCTGTATTATCCAGGGGACCTAGCCGTGGCGCGCCTGGAGCTGTATGCAGAAGAACCTGATGTAGCGGTGCTATCGAACCGAGAGCGTCTCGAGCAGGCAATGCGAGAACGGGCTCCAAATCCACAGCCCCCAGGCATGTCCTACACCTTCGGGGTCGACGCGGACGAGGTGTCGGCGCTGCTATTCAAGTACCTTGGCGCGACCAGCGTCCAGAGCTACGTGACTTGGGAGACCTGCGAACGACGTGGCGAAGGCCGGTGGGATTGGTTCCGTTGGGACGAACAGGTCCGCGTGCTGAAGGACGTTGGCCTTAAGTGGGTGCCTTTTCTCATCCTTGGCCCCGCGTACTCGACGCCTGACTGGTTCCGGGCAAGCGACGAACACTTTCCGTGCCGTTGCCTTGAACACGGGACAGACAGCAAAATAGAGTCGCTCTGGAACCCGCACCTGCCGAAATGGATCGACCGATTCCTGGCCGAGTTTGCGGAACGCTACCGGGATTCGGACGTGATCGAATCAGTGTTGTTGGGTATTCAGGGCGATTTCGGCGAAGCCATATACTCGGTCTTTGGCGAATGGACCAAAAGGGTTCCCGGCCCTTACCACAACCACCCCGGGTTTTGGTGCGGCGACGCGTACGCTCTGGCCGATTTCCGAGACTTTGCCCGCCAACGCTATCGCCGCATCAAGAGGGTCAACGACGCGTGGGGCACGGAGTTCGCGTCCTGGGCCGAGTTGGACGTACCGGGTAGAGGAGAGGGACTTCTTGAATTCCGTCGTGGACTTACGGACAACAAGAGTCCGCAGATGCGGCGTCGCTGGCTTGACTTTGTTGAATGGTATCGCGCATCGATGACGGATCTTGCGGCTTTTTGGATGGAAAGGGCGCGTTATCACTTTCCGAACACGCCAATCTATCTGTGCACCGGCGGCGATGCACGGCCGGAGCAAGGGGCCGACTTCGCCGCGCAGTGTCGCGTCGCTGCGAAGCACGATGCCGGGATCCGCATTACGAACGAGGCCTCGGACTATCCCTTGAATTTCAGCATCACGCGCTGGGTGGCTTCAGCGGGGAGGCACTATGGCGTCCATTTCGGCTTCGAGCCGGCGAACCCACAAAACGAGTTTGGGATCGTGGCGCGGATATACAACGCCACGGCTTCGGGCGCCAATCAGCTTTTTGATTACAGCGGGCACCTAACGCACAGTGCGTCGGGAATGGCGGCACAGCGTCGGCACATCAAGTACCTTTTCCACGTGCCCGAACCCGTGGTTCCGGTGGCGCTGTGGTATCCCAACGTATCAATTACGCTCGAATGGGGAAGTTACCTGCCCAAAGCGGCAGCCATCAGAGATTACGTGGACTACGACTATGTCGACGAGACCATGCTCCGAACGGACGCGTTGTCCCGTTACAAGATCCTTGTGATAGTCCATGGTGAAGTAATCGAGACGAAAGACGCACGCCGTGTGGCGAAATGGATGAAGAAGGGCGGACGAATCATTGTGATGGACGTGCCCCGGTTCGAGAGCGTCGAAGCGACGGATGAGCCTGAGCGACTGCTTTTTGGCGACACTCCTGCCGGGCGGGAGGTCGGTAAAGGGGCGATCATACGGACGTCTGGCTGGGATGGATTGGCCGCGCAGCTTCGTACCGTGCTCGCCGGACTACAACTGCCTGTGTGCGACCTCGATAAAGATAGTGTGTTTTGCAGTCAAATCGCCGAGAACCGTTTCCTGCTTCTCAACGCTAACGACAGAGAGGCGGAGTTTCGGATTGAGTACCAAGCCAAGCGTGCAACTGGGTCAGTGCCGCGAAGATCAATCACGGAGGCTGTTCTGGTCAAGTGAACGTGCGCTCTGGATTAATAGACTTGAGATCGGGCCGTTATAAAGGGGAACCGGGGACTCATGCCAGCGTCACAGCCGTCCGCGTTTCAGGACCCTGCGTCTCACCGTCGATATGACTGATGGCGTGGAGGACGCTAGACCATGATAGGAGCACGGAATGATGGCAGTACTGAGAGCGGTGGGCTTTTTGTGTGCCTTGTTTTCATCGTTCGAGGAAGCCACAACTATGCAGTCGGATGATGCTTACGTACGGTGCGAGGGGTCGCAGTGGACCATCGGCACAGCGCTGGTCGAGCGGACGATGACCCTTGAAAACGGTAGGTTCCTGCTCAGAAGCTTTCTGAATAAGAATGCCGGGCTCGAAATGGTTCCACCTGGGACGGTCGGCGAAGAGTTCTCTTTGGCCGCTGGCCGGGACAAGGTGCGCATCAGCGGGAGAACTGGCGGTTGGTCGTTGGTCAAATCGGACCAGATGAAGTTGAGTCACGGGGAACTCCAGCTCGATATTACGCTTCGCCGTGACTCATTGCAGGTAACAAAGCACTACGTCGTATACCCCAAGACGAGCATCATCCGTGAGTGGCTCACTTTTGAGAACGTCGGCGACGAGCCCATCGAAGTAGTGGAACCAAGCTTTCTCGACTTGCTCGCGCGTCCGGGGGAGCCTGCTTCGTTGGATCTGCACTGGATCACGGGTGGGCTGTCCGTCAAGGGTTCAGGGCAGCTGCGAACCGAGAAGCTGACATTGGAACGTCGCTCGTTCGACTCGTACGACCCCTTCCCGTTCGATGATACCGCGGAGGACGCAAGCTTCTGTGACGGCGTGATGGCGCGGATCATGCATAATGACCGGCAGGTCTGGCCTGAATCGGGATGGCAACACGTGCCGAATGCTGCGTCTCGGCCGGCCTTCGATGTTGAAGTCGATATCCAGGAAGAGGATCGCCTCCTATTCATCGTTAACATGAACAGGAACTTGACGTGTGACACGACCGCCTTTGATCCAACGATTAGCTATGAGGACGGCGAGAGTCACGCAGCCTCCGAGGAATTCGGCGGAGAGCAAGGCGCGGCCGGCTGGCGTTACTGCTGCATCGAGAACGGAGAACTGGTCGACCTCGTGTACCATCGCGGGATTAGGCAATGGCGCCCAGAGGTAGTCGGCCCCACGGGCACACCATTCATCGGCGCCGGTGACCAGCACCCCCAGCCGGGCCAGGATGCATGCCGTGTCTGGACGACCCCGAGGCCCGGTCGTGTTCGTGTTACCGGCTTTGTCTGCAACACAGGTTACGCAGGGCCAAAACCGGATACATATAGTTTCAGGCCGGGCTCGTGGAGCTACGCGCCGTGGTATGCCATCGAGAATCGCCAAGAGCAGTCGGGTCTGTTCATCGGTTGGGACTACTTCGGACACTGGACCTCGGCCCTCGATACGGCGCCGGGAGACACACTTACGGTCAGCCTGCGTGTTGCCGGTCACTGCCAAACCCTTGCGCCCGGTGAATCATTCCGCACCCCAAAGGCCTTTGTCGGTCTGTTTCGGGGCGATCTCGATGAGGCAGGCAATGCCTGTCTTGACTGGCAGTACCGCTACATGTGGGATTACACCCGCGAGGGTTGGTTCCCCGCAATCCGAATGCTCGGGTACTGGTGGAAAGGCACGGGTTGGATGCAGCAGCAGTTCACCGGTTATCAGGATATCCCGAGTGCGACGCGCAAGGTGTTCCGGGTGGCGGATCTGATGCGCTATTGCGGCGCGGATGTCTATCATCGCGACTGGGGTTGGCGGGATCGCGAAGGCGACTGGAACGGCCCCGACTGGCGCGCCACGGGCGAGTACTTACGCCTGCAGAACATGGGACAACTCATCTACATGCATATTAACCATGCGGAACCGGGGTCCCGACCCGCCCGAGAGCACCCCGAATGGCTTCTTGGCGTTGTTATGGACATGTCCATACCGGACGCCGTCGAGCATTTGGGCGTGCAACTCGATGCGTTGCGCGCGCAATGGGGACCCTTCGAGTTGCGGACCGACAATGCCATCACGTGTCCGCGCGATGGCGACGACACCCCGTTGCTCGGCCAGGACAGAGGCTTTCGCGCCCTGATCAAGGGCTTTCTCGATAGGCATCCCGATTGTGCGTTCCAGGCGTGCAACGGCGGCGGAATGTACTTGGGCTACGAGTACACAAGCTACTCTTCGTGCATCCAATTCACGGATGGCGGCGCGGGACTTCTCAGCAACTTCTATGCCGCGCTGCTTCTTCCGCCAGACAAGACATGTCACATGCCGGATTCGTGGGACCCGGACAAATACGACAAAGCCACATGGCGAGGGTTGCTGACACTTTGCTTTGACATGACCGGCGACACGTGGGACCCGGACAAGCTCGAAGGGGTTCGGCAACTCATCGACATTTACCATTACTTGCACAGCCAAGGCGTCGTAGGCAGGTGGGTAAAGGTATACAGGCCGTACGTGGTGGGCGATGACCCCACGATGTATTTCCAGCGCCTCAGCCGGGATCGGAAGCGCGGCATCATCATCACCAAGCACCTAGTCGAATCACCGGTGACGATTAGACCGAAAGGACTGCTGCCTGATGAAGTCTATCTCGTGTCCTTTCAGGAATGTGAAGAAACGGCAGAACGTACAGGCGCCGATCTCATGGCCAACGGCGTCGCGCTGTCCGAGGTCCCTCCTGGCGAACTGGTTTACCTCAACCTCCCAAAGCACCCCGGCAGCCCATTGGACTGGTTGCCGCCTTCCGCACCGTCGACGGTTGCCAAACGCCTCGGTGAGCATCTGGGCTATCCCGGGGTGGAAATTGCATGGGAGCCGGGCCATGACGACAACTGGGTTTCCTACTATGAGGTCTTCCGGAATGGGTTTCCGATAGACAAAGTCGCCAAAGGGTGTTTCTACTTCGACCATTCGGTCGGCGCCGAACTTGCCGCCGTCTACGAGGTGCGCACCGTGGACGGCGCCGGCAACGTCTCGTCTAAGGCGGCGGCGCAAGGCCGGCGAGCGCTGCCATGCGCGATATACGATGATGCACAAGATGATGGCCTTTCTTTTCTCGGTTCCTGGCGCCTGAAGACCGACCTGTCCCCCGCCCATGCGGGGACAATCATGTCCTCGAACGAGAAGGGGGCGACCGCAAAACTCGAGGTCGAAGGCAGCGCCGTCCTCGTGTTTTCGAAACTGGGGCCTGAATGCGGCAAAGCTGCTATCAGCATCGATGACTCCCCTCCGGATATCGTGGACACGTATTCAGCCGACGATATCTGGGGAATATGCATCTTCAGAGGGAAATTGCCCTCGCCCACCCGGCACGTGCTCACGGTCGAGGTCCTGGGGCACTGTATTGCCCGGGCGAGCGATGCCTATGTATACGTCGACGGCGTGCGCGTCGAGCCGCGCCAAGCGTTAAGACGGGGGACGAGCGATGATGATTCGGAAAGTGGCTCTCCAAAACTTGCAGGAGATGTGGCGCCTGCCGTCTTACGTAGGTCCCGTGCGCTTCAACATCATCACCGTTCAGGTGGACAACTGCTAAGGAAGAAAAGATGCGGAACATCCCAGGCGATACGATGACGGCACGCGACCGCATTCTTGCAACCATGAACGGTGATGACGTGGACCGCGTACCCATCTTTGAACTTGTCCAGCATAATGAACTCCTCGAGTCCGTGACCGGCGAGCGTGTCACACCCAAAAACGGGCTTGACCTGCTTTGTGCCGTGCTGAGCCAATATGTTGACATGACCCGCGGTGTCGGGCCGCCAATAGAAGATGTCGTCTGGCAGGATGACGAAGGCTTCGTTTACCGATCAGAATGGTGGACGACTTGGATTCTCGAGCGGCCGTTCAGCAACGAGAAGGAAGCGTGTGACTACATCCGAAAATGCATTGATCGACTTGCCGAAATGTCCAAAGACAGCGTGTACACGTTCTTTGGGGAACTCAACGTTGGGACACAGAACGTAGAGGATCCCATTGAGGCGTATCGGAACCTGCAAGCTAAGCTCGACAACGTTCTACTGCTTCCTACCGAGAGCCCCGTCGGGTTGGATGTGGCGTATCATCGCTTGGGAATGGAGCTGTTTACCTATGCCTATGCTCAGGAGCCGGAGTTGGTATCAGAGTGGCTCGAGGCGCTCAACAAGCACGAGGTCGAACGTGTTGATCGCTCCGCCAATGCCAAGGTTGCGCCGGTGGCCTTGGTGCACGCGGACCTTGCATGCAAGAATGGCCCGATGTTTTCCCCGGAGTTTCTCCGACGCGAGTTCTTCCCTAGGCTCGATCGACTTGTTCGCGCCTGGCACGAGCGCGGCGTCAAGGTTATCTTCCATTCAGACGGCGACTATCTCATGCTATTGGACAACTTTGAACATGCCGGTGTGGACGGGGTAAACCCCATCGAGAAACTGGAGGGTAAGGACCACCTTAAGGAAACTCGTGACGGATGGCCGGACTTCACCCTTATGGGCGGGATCGACAGCAGCAACCTCCTACCGTATGGCACGAAAGAGGAAGTGGAAAATGCGGTAAAATGCGCCTTGGATGCTGCAAAGCCCGGGGGCAGATACATCCTTGGCTCGACCACCGAGATACACCCGGCCTGCAAATCGCAGAACGTTCTGGCTATGTGGGATGCAGCTTTGGCGTATGGTCGCTACTGAGGATTGCACGGGCGGCGTCTTACGGCGGACAATGGCGGCAAAGCATTGATTCTCTGTACGCGATGTAAAAGGGGAAAATAGTTTTTGGAGGCAACTATGAAAGTCTCTTTGAGAAAGATGCGGCAGTTGGTTTTGGCCCTAATTCTCTTGCTGTTGTTAGGCAGTTGGGCTCTTGCCGGATGGCAAATGCATTTGCTTAAGCCGGACTTGGCGCAGCAAAAAGACACCATGGTGCAACAGGTCCGCACGCTTTTCGAGGACTTCGGGGAACAAGAGGACGAGTATGAGATTCAAGCGCGTATTTCGATGAGACGCGAATTCCTGATCTTCGGTCAGCCGTGCGGCACGGTCATCTTGAAGGTTAGATTCGTCGATGCTGAAGGGGAGGGTAAATCAGCCTCAGGCGCGTTCCGTTTTCGAAGAAGCGGCTCGAAATGGCCTTTAGAGAAAGTAGTGGGCAGCCTTTTGAGTGACTTAACCAAAGCCATGGCGACTAAGCACCCCGAAGTGGATCGGGAAAAGCTGCCTTCACGCGCCACGCCTGCCTCTGGGCCGCCACAGCCTTCCCGGGGCGCGTAGGTTTCCTATGCCTTGAGGGCCCCGCTGGTAAGCCCTTCGACAAAGTACCTGCTTGCGCACAAGAAGAGCGCGAGCAACGGAATGGCCGCGACAACGTAGCCGGCGAAAAGGGGGCCGTATTGCGTGACCGCCACGCCGTAACTCTGAAACCGAGACTGGAACGCGAGAAGACCAATCGTAATGGTCTTGAGCTTGTCGTCGCTGATGACCACCAAAGGCCATATGAGGTCGTTCCAAGTGCCATGAAAACTTATGATGGCGATGGTGGCCATCATCGGTTTGCACAGTGGCATGGCAACACTGATGAACGTGCGGAAGTCTCCGGCGCCGTCGATCTCTGCCGAGTCAAACAAGTCTGACGGAATTGCCGAGAAAAAGGTCCGCAAAAGGAAAATGCCGAGAACCTGCCCGCCGGCGATGTAGGGCAGGATAAGCGCCCAGTACGTATTGAGCAATCCCAGGCGCTTCACGATCATAAACATGGGAACAAGTCCTAAGATTCCAGGGACCATCATCAAAGAGATGATCAGGTAGAATAGGAATTGTCTGCCCACAAACTCGAATCGCGCAAAAACATAAGCCGTAAACGCCGCAAGGAAGACTGTTCCAAGGCAACTCACGCCGCTCACAAACACACTGTTCGCAGCGTAGCGTACAAGCAGCTCCAACGCAGCGGGGTAATTGGCGAAATGCAGGGGGAACGTCACGAACCACGGATTGTGCATGAACTGATCCGTATTCTTGAACGAGACCACTATCAACATGACGAAAGGATAGAAAACCAGGCCGGTAATGGTGCCCATCACGACGTGTTTGAGGGCCTCGACGAGGCGCTTCCGCCATCTCCCCCAACTGCGCATGCAAATCCCCTATTCCGTCTCCGGTTTCCTTATTTTCATGCTGAGATACGTCAGCGTGATGATCACCAAAAACAGGGCCAATCCGAGGGCGCACGCATAACCCAAGTGGTCGAATTCAAACGCCTGGTGGTACATGTGAAGCCCGGGTACCATTGTCGAATAGCCCGGCCCGCCGTCGGTCAGAATAAGTTGGGCCCCGTATCCCTTCAGAACGCCAATAATGCTGAGAATCAGCAACAGTTTAATCTGCCCCATTACAAGCGGAACGTCTATCCGGAAGAAGCGCTGCCAGAACCGGGCCCCGTCGATTTTGGCCGCGTCGAATACCTCTTGGCCAATGCTGTTAAGACCGGCCAGGTATATCAGTACGGTGATGCCGCCTACAAACGGGAACGCCATGAACATCAGGCAGTAGAGGGCAAGATGCGGGTCGTTCAACCACCGCTGGGCCGGAACATTGAACACACCCAATACCGCGTTGAGGAGTCCAACATTGGGGTCGTAGATGAATTGCCACAGCAGGAGCGTCACCATGCCGGGCACAACCATTGGGGCAACCAAGAGGACGCGGTACCAGTACTTCGCGCGCAAGCTGCGCAGGTTGAAGATAAGCTCTGCCGCGAGCAGAGGTACAGTTATACTCGTTATGAGGGTGAATGTGGCGAGTTTTATAAGGTTCCCAATGGAAGCGATGAGGACTTTATCGTGGGCCATCTTAGCGAAATTGTCAAGACCGTTCCATATCTTGACGTTTGCCCCGTTCCATTCGTAGAAGCTCCCGAGGAATCCCAGAATTGGCGGGTAAAAGCAGAAGACACCCAGAAGTACGAATGTCGGCAAGAGATATACGTAGAAACGGCACGCGCGAATTCCGCGCACGATGTCGGCTTTTGTGCTCGACGCGGCGTCTACCACTTCGCCATATCCCATCGGCCTTGTTCGTCAGACAACCGCTGGTTGATGCGAATGGCCTCCTCAATGCCGATTTCCCACCATTTCTCCATGCGCGAGACGGTTTCCTCGAAATCAAGCTCGTCCATGAGAAACAATTCAAAGAGCCGGTTACAATTGTCAAGCGCCTCGGGGCTCCCGTCCCCCCATGGGATAATGAGGTCCTCGAGCAGGCTCATGTCATAGGTCATTATGGGCTCGAGCACAGCCGCGACTTTTGTGCCTACAACGGCCGGCGGGATTTTGATAGCGGTCGTTTCTTGTGTTAATTCCTCGCAATTCTCGGGCGTAGTGAGGAACATCAGCCAATCGGCACACAGGTCCGCCAAGCCATTTCGCGCGGCAGACTGGGTGACGTAGTAGCACGTCCCCGGAGACGCGTTTATGAGCGGCTTCCTCCCTGACGCGACAGGCGATGTGTCCTTTGTCATTGGCGGAAATGCAAACAGACCGAACTCGAACTCAACATACGGGTCAGCCTCCATTTGCGAAAGGCTCCATGCGCCCTGCCACACCATGGCCAGTTTCCCGAGCAGGAAAAGGTTGATCGATTCGACAGAACCGCCAAGGCTGGGGCCGCCTTTCCAGTATTGTGACCACTCTTTCATGAGTCGGAGGTACTCTCTGAAACGCGGCTCGTGCAAACCTGTTATGCCCAAAGAGGCCCCGCGTATGGCCTCTTCGCCTTCAATACGGCCGTTGGTTTCGAGGACATCCAGTTGCTCGAAAACCTCTTTGTCGAACAGCAGTTGCCCAAAAAGCGAGCGGGGCCAGTGGGAGCGCATCTCGGGGCACCAGAACGGCTCATAGCCCGCTTGGCGAATCCTCTCTTGGACGTCAATGAACTCGTCCCACGTTTCAGGCAAGCGCTCTATTCCGGCTTCAGCGAAGATATCCTTATTGTAGAAAACGGCGGTCATGAAGACGTCAACGGGTACGAAGTAGTCATGTCCGTCTCGGGCTTTCCAAGGCGGATTCAGGCAGACCGGCAGAAAGAGATCCCGCCATCGCTCATTTCCGCTCACGTACCGGTTTGGGCGATCCAGGTAATCATCGAGGGGAATAACCCACTCCTTTAGCCCAAGCTCGTCGCCCGGCGGCCACCAAAAGATGATTTCGGCGACAGTCCCCCCGGTACACTGTGTCCGTACCCAAGAAACGTAGGCCGTTTGGTCGGGTATGCGCACGAACTCGATTCTGACGCCGGGGTGCTGCCGCTCCCAGTGTTTGGCCAGCACTCGGATGGCCCCGCGGGGAAACGGGTTTTGCTCCGAAACCTCCATATCGTCGCTGGGCATGTAGGTATGCGCGACCATTCGTATGATGCGCCCAACGCCGTCCCGGCTTTGATCCGTCCGCGCTGTTTCGCTGCCGCCGCACATCGGCAGCAGAATCGCCACGATTAGCAGCGACGCGCATAGGGCCGCAGCGCGAGAAACGTCTAACTGCATGGCGTTTCTCTCCGAACACAGGTTTGCTCGTCTACGAGAGGTCGGCGACATCTTGCGTATAGCGCAGTATCGCGCGTCCTCCGAGTGCCGTCTTGCTGTTTCGTATGCGCGACCCGCTCCACGGTTCGCGCCGTATCACGAGGATTTCGCATCGAACTTGGTCAGATCATCAAGCGTTACGTTGAAATGCCGCGCGCATATTTGCGCCGCCGCGGCTCGGTTGCCGCGGAGACGATAGGTTCGGCTAATATGCGTGAACTGCTTGTTCGGCGCCAGTAAGAGACCGGGCGAGCAACACTCGAGTTCG
>Ga0180437_10005468_pt1 | contig 17384 bp, 20 predicted proteins | sample SS_ome_4_FD_132410 | JGI IMG/M metagenome (GOLD analysis project Ga0180437, IMG submission 132410) | Hypersaline lake sediment archaeal communities from the Salton Sea, California, USA - SS_3_D_1 metaG | ecosystem: Environmental > Aquatic > Non-marine Saline and Alkaline > Hypersaline >... | reverse complement strand
TCGATCAGGCCCATCGCCGGGCCGTCCTCGGACGAAAGCTCGTCCACCTTCGCCGTCGCGTTGTAGCACCAGAGATAGCGGTCACTCATTGCCCTCTCCCGGCGCCCAGTTGCGCATCTGAATCAACATGCCGAGCGTCGTCAGCAGGCCCGCGGCGAGGACCTCGATGTCCGGATATTCGTGCAGCCCGCCGGGCGCGAGCGAGTCCCAGTCCACGTCCCACCAGCCGGTCTGAATTTCCGTGCTCTGCCGGGTGAAATCCCACTGGACCTTCGTGACCGGCGTGTTCACGTCGAGCGTCGTGGCCGCGCCGATCTGCGCCGTCGTAATCAGATAGCCGACCGGGGCGGCGTTCACGATCTCCTTCGCCTTGTAATGGAGCGCGGCGCGCTGGGTGCCGTACCATTCGAGGGCGAGCCGCGCGATCGTGCGCAAACGCGGGCTGTCGTCGCGAATCGTGTTCAGCGTCGAGACGCGCTTCAGCGTCCCGTCGTCGGCCACGTCCACGACCGTGTTCAGCCCGACGTACCAGACCTCGGCGTCGGGAATCACAATGACCTTCGTCCGCTTGAATTCGGCGATCGGATAGTCGGCCGACTGCTCGATCACCTCCAGCCGCTCGTCCGTCTCGATTGCGACTGTTGCAATCATGTCGTTGTAGTCCCAGGCCGGTTCGACGTCGTCCACGGCCGGCGTCCCCTCCGAGTCCCAGCGATTCAGCGCGATCAGGTGCGGCGGCGCGAACTTCACCCGCAACGCCATCTCGCGGCTCAGCGGCTGCACGCTGCGCGCGTCGGGCAAGTCCGGATCGTGCATGGCCAGCACGTTGCGATACTTCCCCTCGAGATCCTTGATCAAGACGAGCGGCCTGCGGAAAACCGGCTCGGCGTCCGAGTCCACCGACGACGGCCATGCCGGGTCCGAGTAGTCCACGCCTTCGAGCAGCGGCAGCCGCGGCAGAATCGGCCGGTCCTGGTGGAACGAGTTCGCCTCCTGGGTCGCGTCGAGGACGCCGTTCGTCCCGACGACCGGGTTCACGTTCGTCTGCGTGCCCCCGGCGCCGTCGCCCGCGTAACCGTCCCAGTCGGTGGGGATCCGGAACACCTGGAACACGCGCTCCAGCGCCTTCTGCGCGCGGACGCGCTGATTCGCCGACACCTGCTCCTCGTATGTCAGATCGTCGTAGCCCGCCTCACCACTCGCCGCCAGCCGATAGAGCTCCTGATTCGCCGCCGTCCAGCCGGTCTCGAGCGTCGAGTCCGCCGGCGCAACCGTGAAGCAACTTTTGACCAGTGCGCCCTGCACGCGAATCTCGTCGAAAACGGTCTGGCGCTCGTAGCGCAGAATCGGGTCGTCGAGATAATCCGACTCGTGCAGCGTGGCCGCGACCTGGTCCGCGTTCGCCTGGAACGTCTTGACCCCGCTCGTGACCGCGGTCTTCCGCAGGCTGAACACGTGCACGGTCACCGTTCCGCTGCCGGTCGTCCGAATGCACCAGCTGTAGCCGCGGCGCCGGTCAATCAGCCGGTTCAGCGCCTGGAACAACGTCATGCCCTCCACGTCCACGACCTCGCAAATGTGATTCAGATCGTCCGAGAGCCCCCCGAGCTGCCAGACGATCCCGCTCGGGCCGTAATGCGCGAGCAGATACTGGCAGATGTCGCGGTGGCTCCAGAGTTCGGCGTTCTGCGACCGGCTGAAAACATAGTTGTTCGGGAGCACGGTGCTGTTCCGGTTGCCGATCAGGGTCCCGCCGTGCGTGTGCCTGCGGTTGAACGTCAGCCCGCGGTCAATCTCGACCGCGACGCCGTCGCCTTCGGTGAACGCGCCCAGAATCGGCACCTGGTCGAGCAACTGCTCCAGACCGTAAGCGGTCAGAATCTGCCGCCCGCTCGGGTCCGCGGCCTGCGCGGCCTCCACCTCGTAAGCCCGCTGAAGAATCACGCCGTACCACGCGGCCGTGCCGCCGGAGTCCACGATCTTCACGTAATGGTCGCCGTAGTTCACGGGCGTCTCGGCGGAGAACGACGCGGCGTCCTCCCGCGCGATGTTGCCGTACTCGTAGCGAATCGTCGCGGTCGAGACGCGCGGCGCGCACTCGATCGTCGCGATCAGCGGCTCCAGCGCGTCCACCAGCGTCCAGGCATTCGCCCACGCGCTCTTGACGTAAACCTGACCGTAAACCGCACTCAAAACACTCATTGCGCCGTTGCCGTTTCTCTAGTTTCCAGTTTCAAGTTTCTAATCTCTAGTCTCTCGTCACGCCTTTTGCTGCACCACGAAGCGCATCGTCTGGAGCCATTCGCCGTTCGTCGTTCCGCCGATCGCCGTCTCCACCTTCTTGCAGCGGACCGGGACCACGTCCAGAATCGCCACGTTCGTCACCGTCTGGCCGTCGCTGTAAGTCACCGTCACGATCGTCCCTTTCAGCGCCGCGCAGTTCGTGCGGTGCGTGTTCGCGAGCGCGGCCGAATCGAAGTCCGTGATCGTCGTCAATTCCCCGATCGGCGCCCGCGTGCCGATCTGCTTGTAAGAATGTCCGTTGCGGCCCTCGCGCGTGATCTCGCGCATCCCGGTCCCGAGCGTGGGGACCTGCCCGCGCAAGAAGCCGACCGTCACCGCGCCGATCGAGGGGTTCGCCATCAGCGCCCTCCCCGCCGGCCCGCCACCGGCGCGCGGTCATCGCCTACGGTCACCGGATTAGTGACGACGACTTTCAGCGGGGTGTCCATGCCAAACATCACTTTTGCCGCCGTGCGCCTTTTCACCTGGTCTGGTTCACTCCAAATCTCCTCGGGCTCCATCTGCTTTGTCCACAGAGCCGCTTGACGGCCAAACCACCCCATCCGCCGCCGCTCCGCCGGGCCGGTCACGAACGGGGCGAAGCCCAGTCCCCGCTCCGTGGCATCGAGGGCGAGCCGGGATTCCCACACGTCGCGCCGCAGCGCCCACTGTGCGCGCGTGCCGATTGTTTCCTCGCCCTTGATCTGTGCCTGGAGCATGTCCAGCTCGCGCTGCAACGCGAGTTCCGGGACCTCGGCCTCCGCCGCCGCCCGCTCGCGGCCAATGATTCCCGGCTGTCCGTAAAACCCGCGAACCGATTTCATGGTCTCCAGCGTGCGCGGCAAGTCGGCGAGCAGGATCGCCAGGCCGAGCGATTCGCGCTTCGCGAACCCCGCCTCCTGCAACCCGCCCATAGTCGTCATGCCCGCGCCGGCAAGCGCCTGAAGGCGCTCCTCCACGTTGATCGGGGCGCCCGGAGCAAAGCCCAGCTTCTTCCAGGTCTCGCCGACCTGGCCGGTCCGCTGCTGGAGCAAGGTTCCGACCTGCTTCGTGTACGTCGCCAGCATCCCGGGGTCTTCAATCAGTCCGGAGAGCGCGGCCGCTACGCCATAACCCGCGATCGGGCCGCCCTCGACTCCCTGAAACGCGGGCAGCCCGCGGCCCGCCATCTGCGCCAGTTCGGCCGGGCTGAGTGCGGAGGCCTTGCCCGCGGCGTAGGCCGCGCGCGCGGACTCGGCCGCGGTCATCTGCATTCCCATGCCGACTGAGACCGCCGACTTCGCACCCTCCATCGGAACGCCGGCGAGCTGGCTCAGGGCGAACGAGGACCGCGCCGCCTCCAGCCCCTGCCGGTAGTCGCCGAGCTTCGCCTGGAATCCCTGCACCGTGAACCACGCCTGCCCCGGCATGATCCCGTACTCCGCGCCGACCGAAATCGCCTCCCGCGTCCGCTCGCCGATCTTCCCCGGCTGCTGCATCATGGCGAACGCCGCCATGCTCTGCGCGGACTCCTTCACATTCTGCGTGATCCGCTGGACCGTCTGGTCCACTTCCTCCATGCCGCGTTTCCAGAGTGCGATCCCGCCGGCGATTAGCGCTCCGGGGGCGAAGTACGCCGCCAGCCGCCGCATCGTTTGCGAGGTCTTGTCCGTCTGGTCGTCGAAGTCCTTCCCGCCGCGCTTCATCTGCCGCAGCCGGTCCACTACTTTCCGCTGCTCCGCGTCCATCTTCCGGTACGCGGCCAGGACCTTGCTCTCGTCAGCCGTCAAAATCTGGTGAATCTGTCCCATCTGAACTCACTATTCCCTATTCACTATTCTCCATTCGGCGTTTCAAACTCCTCCGAGGTAGAGTTCAAAGTCGGCGAAACTGGGGGCGTAGTGCCGGGCGAGTCCGTCACGCCAGAGCCGGTACTGGAGCCAGCGCCGGGATCGTCCGAAGTTTTTTTTTGAGCCTCCTGCTCCTCCAGGAACTTCTCGACCGTCGGCCAGTCAATCAGCGCCTTCAGCACGTCCCAAAGGTTCGGCGTGGTGACCAGGCCAAGCACGCTGACCTCCTGCGCGCCCACGCGATAGTTCAGCCTGAGCGCTTCGACCGCGATCGGCCAGTACTTCTCAAAATCGATCGTTACCATCTCGCCCTTGGCCGCACCGGACCACGCCTGCCAGAATTTCTCCGCGCCGTCGGCGAGATAGCTAAACTCCGGCAGCGGTCGCAGCGCGAAGTTGCCCGCAGCGTCGAGGCCGAGGGCCTTCGGCAGCACGATCTCGCCCGTGGCAAATCGCGCGACCGGGATCTGCCAGGGATTGCCGTCGCCGAGGCAAACCAGGTGGCCGGGCAATGTGCTTTCGCGCGCCAGTCCCTCCGGGCTCGGCGGGTCGTCCTTCAGCCAGCCGAAAAACCAGCTCGCCCCGGGGGCGCGGTGCCAGACCTGTTTCGTCGGCAAAAACGCCTTGCCGTCGCGCCCGGGACCGGGGTTCGGCGCAATCAACGTGCCGGGCTGCCCCTCGGGTCCCGCGTTCACGCTCCGCGTCGCGACCGGGCAGTTGGGTCCGAAAATCGGCGCCCGCTCCGCGAGAAACTTCTCCTTGGCCATCGCCTCCGGCAGAAAGTACAGAAAAGCTCCCATGTCAGCTCCCTTCTCACGAAATCGCCGTCGCCGCCGAAATCACCAGGATGTCGTTCGCGCCGTCCCAGGTCGGGCGGATCTCGACCTGCGCCATTGCCGGCGCGCCCTGGGAGGCGGGAATCTCGCGCGTGCGAATCTGGCCCTCGTCCACCGTGATCGAGATGTGCTGCGCCGTGGCGTCGGCCACGCGCGTCCCGCCCTCGCTCAGCTTCCGCAGATACACGATGCTGTCCGTTCCGCTCTGCGCCGTCCCGGAAATCCCATACGTGGACAGCACGCTCACGTCCGTCGTGGTGACCGTGATCAGCGGGCGGCGGTCCATGATCGCGATGTACGTCGGCCAGACCTGGCCGTCGCCCGCGAGTACGGTCTCCACGATCCCCGGCATGATGCTGACGTTCTGAACATTGTCCAGCGCAGAGCCGTTGACCGAGACCGGGCCGAGCGTAAACGCCTCGCCGACCGCGGGCGTGCCGGAGAGCGCGGCCGTGGCATCGAGCACGATCGGGGCGTTCGTTCCGTCGTAGCCGCAGATCGCCTCGAAATCCATCACCGCCAACTGCCCCTGCGCGGCGCGAATCGCGCGCGGAATCAGCAGCCCCTCGTTGATCGTCATCTTCAGGTGCTCCTCGGTCGCGTCGGCCACGCGCGTCCCGCCCTCGCTCAGCTTCCGGAACCAGCATTCGAGACCCTCGTCGCCCGCGTCGCTGTCAATCTTCAGCGCGTTGATCAACATCGCGTTCGACGCCTTCGCCAGAATGGTCGCGAGCGCGGAACTGCTGAACGTGATCCGGGGGTCCTGCGCCATCGTCGCCACGAACGTCGGGTCCACCTGGCCGTCGGCGGCGAGCAGGATTTCCTGAATCCGCGGGTCCACGCGGAAATCGGTCACCTGGTCGATCAGCATCGCGTTCGCGTCCGTGGTCGGGTCGTAATTCACGGCGTAAAGCGTGTACACTTTCGAGACGGCCATCTCCGTTTCCTCCGAAATTACACTCGAATCGTTTCAGTCGTGGTCAAAGCATTCATCCGGTCCGTAATGACCCGGTCCATTTCCTTCGCGATCTCGTCGCGCTCGCCGCGCGTCGTCGCCAGAATTTCCTTCGCCTTGTCCGGGCCTCTCCCGATCTGAAAGGCGTAGAGATATTTCGGCCCGCGCAAGCCGCCCCGCGCCTGTTTCGACGTGCCCGAAATGTTGATCGTCTGCGTCACCTCGCGCATCAGACGCCCGGTGTAAACGAGGGGGAGCGCGTGTCCGAATTTCGCCCGCTTGCGCTTGCGCCAGCGCGATGTCCGCCGCTTGTAGTGGTAACGCCCCGCGGCGCCGTGCTCGAAGTGCCGCGGCAAGTGCTTCCCGTGCCAAAACACCAGCCCGCGCTTCAGCGCGTCCTTCATCACCTTCGGCAACGCCTGCGCCATCTGCTTCGCGCCGCCCGTAATGTGAATAATTCCCCCGATCATTGCCGTCAGATGCTCCATTCAATTCTGAGCAGGCACTGCATGTAGTCGCCTTCCGACTGGCTCTCGTCCTCGCTCGCGCGCTGCGGCCCGGCCAGAAACGACCACCCCGTCATGTTCAAGTAGCCGTCCGTCCCGCTCAGGGCGTCCATGTCGCTCAGAAACGACCCGACGTCGTTCAGAAATTGCAGCTCCGCGTCGGCGTGCGACGCCTGGTGCCCCGACGCCACCGCCGCCTCGAAGTAAAGCTCCAGCGCGCCGCGCTCGACGAACGTGTTCCCCGCGCCGCCCGAAACCGACTCGTGCTCGTTCTCGGCCGGGTTGAAGTGCCGGACGCAGGCGAAGGGCCGCTTCGCCGCGTAAGGCGCGTCCACGGCCACGCGGTAAATGTGTGCCTTGGCCGCGTCCGCGTCGGCCGCTGAAACCCACGTCTGGAAGTTGCTCGAATTCGCCAGCAACGTCCGCAGGTTCTCCAGCGGCAAGGCCACCGGGCCGGTCGCAGTCACCGCCATGTTTTGCACTCACTATTCACTACTCTGCACTCACTATTCAGATGTCGAGCCGGTGTCCTTCGGCGCTCTTTTCCTGCGGCTCGCGACGGTAAGCGGTGATCGTCGCCGTCCCGTCGCCCGGGACGTGGGGGTCGCCGAGAACGTTCCATGCCACGGCCGTCCCGCCGGCCTTCACCGGAAACGAAATTGCGTCGCCCCGCGCCGGCGAGGCGACGTCCGAAATCATCAACTTCACGGGAACACGCCGACGAATTTCGAGGCCGTTCTCCGTCGGCTCGACCTCCTGCTCCTGGCGCAACACGATCGCGGTGATGGACTGGGCGTCGCCGCCCGAGGGCGTGTAGGTGACCGTCTCGCCCCAGTCGCGGAACTCGACCCGGTCCAGGTCCAGACTCACTTGCTCGGCGAATCCCATCGTCGGCTCCCAGTAAAAGAGGGTGGGGGACGGGCCGACGGGCACGGCCCGTCCCCCGGGGTGACGACGGTCCTACTTCGCCGGAGGCGTAGTCGCGCTGAGGCAGCGGACCCAGTACACGTAATCGCGGGCGCCGACGTGGCAGTTCCACGCGATCCGGGCCTGGAACGCGGTCCGATTCTGGAGATACGCCTGGGTGTTTTCGCCCAAAGTGACGTACTCCATCCGGAGCGCCCACTTGCGGACGAACTGCTTCCGCGGCTGGCCGAAATACCAGGTCGTGGTCCCGCCGGTGGAGTAGGTGTCAAGATACGGACTGACGACCGGCTCCCACCCGGCATACTTGCCTTTGGGACCCCAGTTGCTGACCGTGTTGCTGCCGGTCGAACTCGGAATCAGCTCGCTGTTCTTGATCTTGAATGCCACGTCCTCCAGCGCCAGCGGCACAAGCGCGACCAGTGAGTTCGTCTCCATTCCGATCGGGTCGCCTTCGTCGTCGCGCATGGCGCCCAATCGCGTCCGAGCGGCCGTCAGGTCCGTCTCGTCCGCCAGCGCGTTGCTCTGGACTTCGGTGCCCAAGGGCGCGCGCTTGCCCGGGGTGTTCGCCGTCGCGCTGAAGAGCGCCGTGTCCGTGCCGTTCGGCCGGTAGACGTAGGGCGCGGCGGCGGAAGCGGCCGAGCCGTAAACGTCGGTGACGAGCTGCAGGGTGTGCTTCTCGACGAACTTCGCGGCGTAGTCGGCCAGGAAGTTCACGCGCTCCACGATGTTCGCCACGTCGTTGCGGGCGATCGCGTTCGCGCCGATCTTCAGAATCCGGCCGTTCGGCCACTCGCCGATCTCCACGGTGTCCTCGGTCACGCTGACCTCGGGGAAGTCGTCGCCTTCCTTCACGCGGTCGTAATCCTTGTTCGCCGGCGCGATCCGCGCGATCACCGTCACCGCCTTGTTGTCTTCCAGGTCGGTCACCAGACGGTCGGCGACCTTCGGGAAGGACTCGTAACGGTCGTTGATCGCCTTGACGATGGTGTTGCCGACGAGGACGGGAAACGCGCTGGTCTGAATCGCGCGCTCGTTGCCGGCCGCGTCGGGCATCACGACCTCGACGGGGACGTCGGCCAGCGCGCGGTACAGAGACTTGATGTCCCGGATTCCGGCGAGGCTGAGCTTGCCCTCGTCAATCGTCATCTGCGCCTTCCGCATGAATTCCGCCGGGTGGTTTTTCGCCAGCGTGCGGATGTCCTGAAAGGACACGCCGCCCGGCTTCCCGACGCGGATCGGCCGCAGGAGCGTCCTGGCCTTGGGGGCCTCCTTTTCCTTCGTTTTCATCGAATTGTTCTCCTCTCTGTGCTCCTCAGGGCTCCGCGGATCAGGAATTGCCGCTGAGCTGGCAGAAGTACGACGCCTGCTCATCGATCAGGACGTAGGCCTTGGAGAGGGAGCGCCGCGTAACGCTCTTCTCCTCCGGCAGCGGACAGTTGCTGTCGTCCGCGATCCGCGCGACCGCGTTCGTGCCGGCCGCCGTGTAGGCCAGCGTCTGCGAATCGCTGATCGCGAGCGGGTCGCCCAAAACGAACGCGCGCGACGCCGACGCGGCGAACTCGAACAGGTCGTCCGGGCGCGGCACGATGAACGGCAGGAACCGGGCGACGTCGTCCGATTTCTGCTCCTGGTCGGCAATGACCAGGCTCGTCGTGTCCGTGGCGGCCGTCACCGGGCCGGGGCGTCCGGCCGTGTTCTTGCCGACCTTGCAGATCTCCCCGCGCTTGATCGCGTAGGAACTGCCGGCGTCCACGGGCAAGAGCATCCGCAGCGGAGCGAGCGCACCGCCGAGGTTGCGAACCCACGGGGATTTGTTCGTGGCCATCAGTTGTTCTCCTTTCCCTTCTCAGGGTGAATGCGGCTCAAAGCGCGACGCTCAGCTCGCTCAGGCCGCGGCTGAACTCGTCGTCGTCAATCGCGTCGAGGTCCGCCGCCTCGGTCTCTTCCTCGCCGGGGCCGGCCGGGTCGCCGCGCTCTTTCTTCAGCTTTTCGAACAGGGCGTCGCGCACCTCGTCGGCCTTCTTGCCCTGGCTGACAAGCTGGGCCGCGAAATCGCGCAGGCCCACGCAGTCGGCGTGGCCGAGCACCTTGCGCAGCTCGGGCGCTTCGTCGGCCGTCTCCGCCCGCTTTTCCTCGCGCGTCTCGGCCTTCTGCGCCTCCGTCTTCTCGGGGGCAGGCGCTTCGGCGCGCTTCTTGTCCTCGTCCGGGAGCTTCTCGGTGAGAAACTTCCAGGCGTCCTCCTCGGAAGCCTTGGCGTCCAGGCCTCGGCCCTCGAGGTACTTGCGGAGTCGTTCGTCCATCGGTTTGTCTCCTTCCGAATTGGCGGACGAATCTCGTTCCGGAACCGGGTCCGGACCTGCCTCGATCTCGATCCCGTCAAGGCTTCGGGTCATGTCTCTGCCGACGCCGACGTCCCAGTCGGCCGGAATGGGGGTCAGGGAAACTTCGACCGGAGCCCACCTTGTCGCGACCAGGCCGGGCCCCATCAGCCGCTGGCCGGTCTCCGGATGCACGAACGGCTGCCCTTCAGCAATACGCTGGGCCTTGTCAATGATGTAGCGAGAGGACACCCCGCGAAGAGACCCTGAGCGCACCTTGTTCATGGCCCAGTTGCCAAGGCCGTCGTCGTCAAATCCGAGCGTCGCGTGTGCGCGGCCCTTCCCCAGCGTCGCGTCGCGCAACGGCCCGACAATCTTGTCGGGATTGTGATTCAGCAGGGTCGCGCCGACGGCGTTCAACCGGCTCAGGTCCACGTTGTCCTTGCCGTGCAAAAGCAGTTCGAAGCCGAACCAACGCTGGACAAGGGCCTCCGAACTGATGCTCGCGCGCACGGTGCGGTTTTCTTCGTCCAGATCGTTCGGGCGAATCGTGATCGAACGGTAAAAGCTCCGAGGGTCAGCCCGACTCCCGTCGTCAACGGAAGGAAGTCTGGGCTTTTTCGGTGCCTCAGTCGTTTGCGATGGCATCGACCAGCTCCTTTTTCTCCGATTCCTTGTCGAGGTCCGCCGTCGGCTTCTCGCCCACCGCGACCACATCCCACGGCGAGGGCAGCCCCATCTCCTTCAGCTTCTTGTGCTCGCGCGACGCCTGCCCCGCCACTTCCTCGAAGTCCAGCCCGCGCGCCGCCAGTTCCTCCGCGTGCGTCGAGAGGTAACTGCGAATCGAACCCTTCGCCGCCTGATATTCCTTGACCGGGTCCACCCAGCCCCAGCTCGGCGGCGTCCAGACCGACCGCAGGTAGTCGCGCCGCCGCGCCATGAATCCCCGCGCGTCTAAGTCCCCGCGCAACACGCCGGTCAGAATCACCATCTCCCAGATCGGCCGGCAGAACTGGTGAATGAGAAATGCCTGCCGCGCCTGAAAGCCCCGACGCGCTTCGAGCAGTGACGCCCGCGCGGAGGAGTAATTCGTCTTGGAAAAGTCCAGCGCGATCAGCTCGAACGGCAGCCCCACCGCGACGCCGATCGCGCGAAGCAACGCCTGCGTGAATGCCTCGAAGGCCGAGTTCGGCCGCTGCGGATTGCCGAACGTGACCGTCTCGCCCGGGTTCAGGTACTGCATCCGCCCCGGCTCCAGCGTCTCGACCCGGTCCCCGTCCGCGTTCGTGCTGCCCGCGTTCGCCGCCAACGTGGCCGACACCGGACTGGTCACAAACACGCCGTAACACGCCGCGATCCGCGCGGCCATGATTTCCGCTTCCCAGTACCGGTGCAGGTCCTCGAAAATGTGCAGGGTCGGCGCAAAGTCCGAAAACCCCCGTGTCTGCCCGGGCCGGGTCACGCGGAACGGGTGCAGGCAGCGCGGCAAACGAACGCCGCCCGGCATGTCCAGCCAGCGCGGGATCCGCTTGTAACTGCCGAGCGCGATCGCGAGCGAGTCGCCCGGGTGCTGCTTCGACACCCAGTAGGCTTTCGGCTCGCCGGTCTCCGGATCGAGTTCGACCCCGTCGCGAATGGCCGCGTCCGTCAACTTCTTGATCGGCGTGCCCAGCCGGTCCGCCTCGATCAACTCGATCCCGAATCCCCACCGGTTCTTCTTCTTCGGCAGGTTCACCAGCACCTCGCCGTCGTGAATGACCGACCGGCAGAGGACCTCCTGCATTTCGAAGAAGTTCAGCTTGCCCGCCACGTCGCACTCGGCCGCGAACTCGGCGAAATACTGCTCCGCCTCGCGCCGGAACCGCTCCGCCGCCTTCTGCTCGATCACCGTCCAGCCCGCGGGCTTTTCCAGCGGCGTGCTCTCGGGCGTGTCCGCCTCGACCGCCGATTGCGGCCGAATCCCCCGGCCGACCACGTTCCCGACGAGCCGGTCCACCGCGCCCCGCGCGTAAGGATTCCCCACAATCAGCTGCCGCACGATGTTTCGCACCTTCTCGCGCGAGTTCCGGACCAGTGAATCGGCCGACTGCGTCGTGTTCGTCCAGTCCGTCCGCCCGCGGTGACTGTTCGCGCCGATGATCTCGCCGCGCTTCCGGCTCCATTCGGCGAAAGCGAGCTGCGCGCGCGCCTGGCGCCGCTGAAGTCCGCGCTTCGGCGAGACGATCTCGATCACGCGGTCGAACAGGCTCGGCGGCGGAATCTTGTAGTCGTAACTCACGGGTCATCCCCCGGCCGTCCGAACGTGGCGTAGTTCCGCCGCGTCTCGTCCCCGCCCTCGGCTTGAATCATCATGTGCAGCCACTCCAGGAACTCCCGGACTTCCTTCAGGCTGTGGAAGGTGCGGCTGCGGTCCCCGATCGCGTAGCTCTTCGTCAAAACCGACCCGTTGCTCAGGTCGTTCAGAATCGCCGTCCTCAGGGCGCTGTAACTCGTGAAATCAGCCATTCAGGTCCCTCGTCTGGAGGCCCTCCGGTTTCAGCCGTTCGTCGTCAGCGTCCACAGCGATCCTGCACGGCTCGCAGCGCCAGACCGTGGCCACGGTTCCGCGGCGCATCTCCGCCCCGCAGTACGGACACGCCGGGCCGGTCCGCGATGTCTCGAGCATCCGATTCGTGCGATTCCGCAGCATCCGCTCTCCTGCGCCCACGAAGCCCCAAGCACTTCGCGTATTCTCGACAGAAAAAGGCCGCTCAGGAGTCTTGGGCCTCCCAAGCGGCCTTTGTTTCTGTCGTTCCGATCAGCGCACGTCTGCGCTAATCACAAGTGCATTACGTCAGAGTCCGTGTCCCACAGTTCAGCTCCTCATTCTGCACTCACTACTCACTACTCTGCGCTTGTCCGTCAAGTGTTCTATCTTACGACACCGACTTTGTCAAAAAGTACCTACCAGATGCTGGTAGTGCCAGAATGGGTCAGTCAGTACCAGATTGGCACGAAATAGCGGCCCTTCGTTGCCCCAAAACGCGACAATTCACTACTCACCATTCACTATTCTGAATTCGCCCTACCCCTCCCACCAAGTAGGCAGAAACGCCTGCGGATCGGGCAGCGTGCCGGCGAATTTTTCCACGTGGTCCCACGCCGCGAGCGGGGAATTCTTCGGCATCGGCAGCGCGCGCAGCCACGGCTCGAAGCACGCCGAATGCAGCCAGGCATGGTCCGGCTGCCAGTAGCGGCTCTGGACCTTGTCAATCCAGACGGCCAGACACTGCGCCTTCGACCGGTACGGGTAGTGCCGGTAGCGCGGAATCCGCGCCTTCCACCGCCGCGCCTGCCCCGGCCCGCGCGGAATCGTGCAGTGGTCCGTCCCGGGAAAGTAGAGCTGGTGATTCTCCAGCTTGAACTGCCGGTCCTCGAAGAACGGCCCGCCCCACCACGTCACGCGCTCGGTCACCGGCTTCGTGAGGTCCAGGGTGAACCGGTCCTCGTGGTGGAGGAAAAACCTGAACTCGCCCCACATGACGAACGTCGCGCCGCCGGCGTCCGCCTGCTCGGCCATCTCGAGCGGGTCGTCCCACCAGAACTCGTCCGCGTGGAGCAAAGTCACCCACACGTCCGCGCAGCCGAACTCGGAGAGGATCCACTGCATCGCGTGATTCCGGTGGCCGTCCGTCCAGCGCTCGCCCTCGCGCAAAACATCTTCGTCTCTGAACAGCTTGATCACATTCGGGCACGCCGCGATCAGCTCACGCCCGCCATCCGTGCTTCCGTCCTGCGCGACGATCGTGTCGAAGAACCGCGAGTGCGCCTCCAGCGCCTCCGCCAGAACGTCTACCTCATTCCGCACCATCAGCAGGCCGATGTGTCGAAGCATTCAGCCACCCTTTCACCAGCAGGTCCCCAAACTCCGGCTCGATCATGACGATCCCGGTCCCCGTCTGGATGTTGTTGTGCATCTCGCCGATCACCGTCAGCGACGGGTAGCGGTACTTCAACTCGTTCCAGAACGGCTCGACGCCGATCCCCTCGCGCTTTGGCCGAAACTGACAGTCGTGCAAGACAATCAGCCCGCCCGGCCGCACCAGCGGCGAATAGAGGTCCCAGTCGAGCCGGACGCCTTTTTCCGCGTGATTTCCGTCAATATGCAGCAGATCCACCGACCGTCCGTCCAGCACGGTCTTCACGCGCGCCACCGTCGCCGGAGTGTGAGAGTAGCCGTAAACGCGCCGGAGAATCGAGCCGTTTCCGTGAACATAGTCCGCCGAGCGCAACTGCGTTTTCCGCTCGACCGCGTCCACGGCAACGAACAGCGCGCCCGGCTCCAACACGGACGCGAGCGCGCAACACCAGCCGCCGTCCGCCGTGCCGATTTCGAGAACCCTTCGCGCGCGCAACGCCTTCGCCAGCGCGGCGACGACGCTCAGCTCAACCATGCTCTGAATGCACTTGATCCCCAGTGAAGCCAGCTCCTTCTGCACGGTCCGAATTCGCTCGATCACAGCCCACACTCCTTTCTCAGTTGCTGGAGTTGTTCGCCATGCCCTGGCAGTTCGCACGAATCTGCCGAGAACCGGATCGCCGGCCAAGGTTTCCCGGTGTGTTTCTCGTTTCGGCGCCGCAACGCGAGGTCACCCAACCGCAGAATCAAGAGGAAGTTGTAGAGTTCGCTCCACCCCATCACGCCCGTCATGTATGGCACCCCGCGGTCCTTGGGAGGACCAATATCTTCCGGACGGCAGATGCTCAGTTCGTAGCCGCGCCACTCTTCCTCCAACTTCCTCACGTGAATCATGAAATCAATCAGCTTCATCATCCGCTCCTTTCTCTGCGTCCTCCGTGTCTCCGTGGTGCGCCTTTTCGGTTCGAAAGCCGGGGACCCCCTCGATCGCCAGCATTCGGACCGGAAAAGCATCGACGCCCTGAATCGGCGGCGGGGCGAAGATCGCGAGGAAAATGTCGTCGCTCAATGCCTCGCCGTTGCGGACGTTCTCGACCAGCATCACGCCCTCGGGCATCAGCACGGCGTGAAAGCGCGCCGATTCGAGGTCGTTGTGCTCGATCGCCACCCCGTCCCCGAAAGCCACGGCGCCGACTTTCTTTTCCCGCAACCACAGCGCGGCCTCGATCCCCAGTTCCGGGCGGTGATCTTCGGCCGGCCGCGGCTTCTTGAACGGCTCGCCCTTCGCCTGCGAATCGAGCAGCACCAGATCGCCGCGCCTGACCTGACCACCGTTTGTGCGTTCCAGATCGGCGGGCGTGACCATGCCGTTTCTGTCCCCCATCACGCTAAGTAAAAGCCGGACGCCGCGGCGGACAAAATGGCCCCCCCACGACACGGTCAAATCGGGCAGTCCGTCCCACCAGTGCCGCGGCATCTCCACGTGCGTTCCCGCGTGACTGTCGAAGCCGATCTTAGTGTGATAGTCATGCGTCTCCTCGATGAAATAGCGATCTTTCCCCAGCATACGCTCCTCGAACGCCTCCGGCGGCGCCGTCAAGTCCACGACCCGATACGGTCCCAAGTTATTCACGGCCTTCTCCTTTCAGTGCGACTGCCGTTTTCCGGCAAATGAAGACAATGCAATTTAGAACGGCGTATTCCGGAATATCCGCCGGCGTCAGCTCGGCGGTGAGCCCGACGGCCTTCAGTTCCCTGACGAGCTGCGGCACCGCGTAATAGCGAAAGACCCGGCAGCCGTCTTTGCTGAGCGGGTCCGCGTGGATTGGAACAGCTGGCGACCACTTGTCGCTCAGCACGTCGCTTTCATCCCAAATCTGACAGAACGAGAGATGATACGGCCCCGCCGTCAGCGGCGCCGTCAGAATCAGCGCGCCGTCCGGCTTCAAGACCCGCGCCAGCTCCGAAAGCGCCAGGTCGTAAAGCCGCACATGCTCCAGCACGTCCGAGCAGATCACGACGTTGAATGATTCATCCTCAAATCTCAGCCCCTCGAGATCCGCCACGACCGCCCCCTTGCGCTCTGTTAGTTCCGACACTACAAGCCACTTCACCCAGTCATGCAAAAAAGACGTCAGGATGTCTTCTCCGACCTGGTAAACGGCAATCCTCTCCATCAGTCCTTTGCGCCTTTGCGCCTTTGCGTGAGGAATCACACGCTCGATCGCCGCCATCACCGCCCGATGCCTTGAAGTCCCCCCGCACCCCGGGCACTCCATCGTCTCCCTGGCGCCCGTGTCGCCGACCGGCCCCGCCTCGCCCTCGAATTCGCAAATCGGACAAATCATCTCGGCGCTCCTTCGTCAAGCCATGTCGTCAGCGGCATCCAGTGCTCGTCGCTGAGAGGGCCCTGATCCGCCGGCCAGTCGCGCGAATCGCGGAACCTCAGAAAATCCTCCCAGCGGCTCAGCGCGTTGACCAGATCAAGAGAATTCCATCTCGGAATAAACGCCGCCCGGTACAGCCCGTCCACGAAGTCCTGCCGCTCATTGTGCAGCGCGTCGCACTGCGCCTGCGTCACCTGATCCGCGATTTTCGACCCCGGAAAAATCGTCAACCTCGAGAGCCCCGGGTGCCACGTCCCCTTCGCCTCTGCCCGCCGCATCGGCATCTTTTGCAAGAGGCGCATCGTGTCGAGAATATCTTCCTGCGCCTCCATCGGGTTCGCGCTAATGACGTCGATCTTCACGGTCAACGGGAACGTCGCCAGGATGTCACACGCCTCCAGAATCTGCTCCCGCGTCGTCCCCCGCCGATAGAGTTTCAGAATCCGGTCCGAACCGCTCTGGACGCCCAGGCACACTTCCTCCAGCCCGACGTCCACGAGCGCCCGAATGACGTCCGCGCGAATGTAGATCGGATGCGTCATGCACCAAAATCGCGCATTCGGCCACACGTTCGGCAGCTCCCGCGCGAACTCGAAGACCCACTCCGGATTCGCGATGAAGAGGTCGTCGTAAATACTCAGCAGCTTCAGGTCCCACCGCTCGCGCGCGTTGAATATCTCTGTCATCACGTCCTCGACCGACCGCTGACGGCAGTATTTCTGGCCGCGGTAAAGTTCATGGACCGTCGAGTTGTGACAGTAGGTGCACGCCCGCGGACACCCCCGCGAAGTCAGCAGCGGATACGCTCCCCTGTCGTTGTCCAGTCGCCCGTCCGGATGAATCACTTTCCCCCGAACGATCGTCCACGTCGTCTCCGCCGTGTAATCGGGGAACGGCGCGTCGTCAAGGTTCTGTAAAAGTGGTCCGACAACAGACGACCCACGATGGGGCATGTGTTCTCGTTTACGCTCGATGAGCGGCACCGGACAGAACTTCTCATCACTGGGTTCCAGCAGCCATTTGATCACGTCGTCCCCCTCGCCGAGACAAATGTAATTCGCCCAATCCCACGCTCGCCAGGGACCGACTATGGCGGCGCTCGTCGCCCCAATCCCGCCGGCGATAATCGGCACGCGGTGACCGGTCGCCGTCCGCGCGCTGCACGAAACCTCGAACGCCATCTTCGCCATCCGGCTTCGATACGAAATCCCGATCACATCAGGCTTCAGCTTCGGCAGCAACTCCTCGAGTTCACAAAACGACGCGCAACGTTCCGGGCCTTCCGCCTCCTCACTGAACTGATACGTCTCGTGCTCGTACTCCCCGAAATTGATCAGAAACATCTCGTGCCCCAGCGCCTTCCCACGCGCCACCAGCTGACGCGCACCTAAATTCCCCCGGTCGCACAGCGAAATCATCACGAAGCGCATGCCGCCTCCTCCTCT